>Ga0307516_10003662_pt1 | contig 19529 bp, 9 predicted proteins | sample 19_EM_MG_FD_203310 | JGI IMG/M metagenome (GOLD analysis project Ga0307516, IMG submission 203310) | Populus trichocarpa ectomycorrhiza microbial communities from riparian zone in the Pacific Northwest, United States - 19_EM | ecosystem: Host-associated > Plants > Roots > Unclassified | place...
AAAAAAACAGCGTTTCAAACTTAATTTTTTAGTAGATCCCACAGTATAAAATGCAGTTTGATTTGTTATCAAACACCTTGCTGTGTTTGTTATACCGCAAACATAAAATCAAGTGTAAAACAAACACAGCCTTAGTTGGTGGCTTTAATTTGACAGTTTCAATGGCCCAGCTGCAATGGAAGTAAAGAGCAATCGGCAAAATAGTGGGTTGTAAAAGTGCCATGCAATCGGCCGAGTATTGCTAACCCAAAGACTTGCAAGCTTACCCTTTTGCCCATCTATTTAAGGCTATATGCCCAAAGGCCTATACTTGATCTTCTTGATACTGCGTTTAGGAATGTAGACTACCAGATTCCTTAATTTTTAGAAGATTGTCCCAAATAAGTCAACCTTCCAATCTGCTGCCGAATCCATGGGCAGGCAAGAAACAACCTGGCGAAAGAAAGCGAAAGCTGTAGTAGCGGTGAGCGAAATGGAAGCTATGGAAGAGGCAGCAGTAATCTTTACACGACATTCACATCCACCTCCTTCACATTCAGATGAACTCTAGCGATTGCTTCCAGTTTCAACGAACAGCCTCAATTAGTAAATGAAGGCAGCATTACCCTTACAGAACGAAGATGCTGATGCTCACTGATCAATTGGTGTGTTCAAGGGAAGAGGTGTGGACCAATTTCTAGGGGCAATATTTAAGAAAAGAAAAGAAAACTATAAATCCATTTCACTAGTGACAACACTGAAACACGACACTAAATCCAAAATTTTCACCAGAAAGATATTGAGCTTGTTACAGTACATCCCCAGTATAGCAATCACATATCATTTGCCTTAGTGAAGATTTCAGAGAAGTAATGAGGACTAACCAAAACAGATCCTTAAGATAGATTAGGATCTATTAGCATTCAATCCTCCGAGAAGCCGTTTCCAATACACCATGATCGATACCAACTTGCGTCTTTTCAGTTGCTAAGAAGACCCTCTGGATTTTGACCGCCTTTCTTTCTCATGTTCTAGTTCTAGGCATCACTGTTAACCGGGATGAGGAAATGGATTGTAGAACTAGACTGCCTGCAGGCCATGTAAAACCATGTCACACTGAGTGCAGAATCATCATGAATTCATGTCATATTAGAATACAAAAGTTCACATAACCTATCAAAGAAAAAATGTACCTAGAATAATTCAAATGTGAAGGTTATTATGTCATTCACAACACGTTATTGAAAGACTAATTGCATTACATGACAGGAATATTATCAAATCATGAACACGTAATAGTTCTTTACTCAACGTCCTGCTTGAAGATATTATGCAGAGTTGGATGATTGACTAGGAGCATAATGGAACAAATCAGATCACAAAATACAATAATCCAAAGAACAAGTTTGCCACAAATTCCAACAGATTTGAGGGGGAATATGCACACTTCAACACGAATTAAAAACATGGATAAACCTTTAATTCATACTCATATTTTATACAACAAAGTCACCCTCTATATTCCATTATCACAATCAACGGATTGCTCGGTTAAAGTCAAGTTGGAACTAAGAGGTGATATATAATTACAGACACCATCAGGAGTCAGGTCAGGGCATAACATGAATTAAACAATCCATGAATTTTATTTCAAATTTATCCCAAGGATAGTATAGAGAGTACCTAATATGATCCTTCACTAAGGGCACAAAAAAAACATTGCTGTGAGAAAATAAATGTAACATAAGTGGAAAATGATAATCAAGTAAAAGAACATACAACAAATACTCCAAAACCTATGGATCACCTTAAAAACCTTGGAAACTGCCTCAGCATTATGTAGAGGTGTTCTGTGGTTCATCAGCATTGACTTCACCACTAGAGGTCCCTTGGACATTTGCAGCCTCTGGTGCAGGACCCAATCCTAATAATAAGGGGGTTTGTTTATTTTCAGTACTGGAATTTTTATTAGCATCAGGTCTAGCAGCCCGAGCTCTGAGGGGAGGTTCAAAATGCTTGCTGGCAACATCAGGAGGAGGTGAATCTTCTCCAGGGAGTACAAGAAGCCCCTTATCATGTAGAGATGATGGTTCATTGTAGCAAGTGTCCCAGAGGGTGTCTACAAGCTGTCTTTCCTCCATAGCTGCCCCAAGCTCATCAGGTGACATCAGGCTGATACCATTAATCCGTTCTTCAAGGAGTTGCTTCAATTTTTCATCATCCTCACCTAATCTACCAGTGTTCCCATCTATTTTGTTTCGAGCAAGTTCAAGAAGGCCACGAAGGGCAGCTTCTCGTACTTCTGCATCTTCACTTGAGGCAAGGTGCAACATTATGCGTGGGAATCCCAGCTGGCTGACTATGCTGCAATCTGAACTATTCTCATGCAGTAGGTAGTGGATCAAGTTCAATGCTTTCCTGAAAATTTAATTTTATAAGAAACTAAAAATGGAGAACTAAATCAAGAATCAATTCAGTCAGTCTTGGAGCTACTGGAAAAATCAAACTCTCATTGTTTCAGTTGAACAACAGATTTTGATTTCTTTAACTGTTTATAATGAATTAGCTCTGCCAAATTCATCAGTGGTCAAACAAAAAGACTATTTGCAGCATAACAAGTACCACTCCAAATACCTTTGAAATCTCACATTCTCAGAACCCAGGGCATCTCTCAGAGCTGCAAAACCATTTCCTAGATGAAAGGCAGCAATACCTGGTTTGTTATGTCGGACTAAAGCTGAAAATCACCAACAATGAATCTCACATTAAGATCCTTCTAAACCAAGGAATGCAGTGGACACAACCAACTTGCAAGCTGTAATAGTCAAGATTGACACATACAAACGAAAACAGTACTTACATGATATTGCACCTAGCGCTTTGGTTCTTACAGTCACATCAGGATCTGAAGTGAAATTAGAAAGCAGAGGCTCAAAACCATTTGCTTCCATAACCATTTGCTGACTCCTAGGGTTGTTCTGGACAATGGTGGTTACAACTTCAGCAGCCTTTGCTCGAACACTAGCATGGGTGTTCTTCAGAAAACCAAGGAGAGGGACCAAACCTCCTATCGAATGAAGATCTGCACATATGCATACATAACAGAATCTGTACTTGTAAGAGAGACAAAATCAACTGATTTATTGCATTTGACAAGTACATATCCAAGGAAAGATGCAATCAAATTTTCATATATAGTAATAACTCCACAGGCATATTCATTCCAATTTGTCAAAAGATATGCAAATCATAAAACATGTCATCATGCAACCCATGCAAGTAGATACTCCACAAATTTCCAACTTAATCAGAACGATCCAAACTGTCACAATTTGCAATAAACAGAAACATAAAAAAGAGCCATAACAGTTTAGAGCTGTCTTGCACAGTGTTACCCACAGTACAAAATATTCCCTGCCAAGTGCCAAGAATATCAACTACTAAGATGTTGATAGAGAAAAATATTGACTACAGGGCTAGGAGAAGAAGGGACATAAAAATATGGACTACAAGAGAAAGGTATCAAGATGCAAGGAGCATCCCGATGCTAACCATACATACTCAGATGAGCAGTTTCGATATGCACAAGACAACAATAAATAAATAAATAACAAAGCCAACCTGTGAAATGAAATAAGATAATAGGTGAGAGACAAGTGGGTAGTTGAGGTTGCCAAGATATACTAAGACAAAACGTACCATTGGCCATGTCAATGGACTCAACATGTTCTTGCAGCTCATCCAACAAATCTGCCAAAGAACAAGTTCATTACATAAGTAATTACAAATCCAAATCATTAAGACCCAACAAAGAGTACCTTCAATATCAGCAGGAGTAACTCCTTGAGATTCCAACACTTGTTCTGGGGTTTGCATCACAAGAGTTATCTCCTTCATTCTCTTTATCACATCAACGCTCTGTGATTGCATAGCTTCCGTAAACCATCTTCTATCCTCCTCACTGTCATTACACAAATTCAATGCATTTTTCAATCTTTTTCTATAAAAAAAAAAACAACTAATTCTTCTCAACATCAATAAATGATTACCTGAGATTGCGATTTGGAGCAGTCCCATCAGAATGGGCAAGGCTCCACTTGAGCAATCCGTCCCAGTTGGGTCCCTCTTTTGCCATGCCTCTTCCACTTCACTAATACCTACTTCCTTCAAACCCTAAAACTTGTTTGCGCTTTTTAAATTGCGGAAATACAAATAAAGATAAAGGGTATGGAAATAAGCATAAATAGAAGAGAAGAGAGAAGAAAAGAAAAGAAAAGAAGGCGAAGCAGACGAATACTGATTGATTATTTCGGTAACACTCTCCAGGTTTCCAGTCTCGGTCAGATCAGTCCACACAAAAGCAAGGGCTGTGAGCGGTGTACAACAAAATGTCATGGGCCTGTTTGGACGTGGGGTCTTGGATCTAAGGCATCTATTAAAAGTGGGGTTGTAATGTTGCCAGTGTTTTGGGTATTTATTATCTATTTGGAAGTGTAGTTACTGTTATTTTTTAAAGTGTTTTTTATTTTAAAATATATTAAAATAATATCTTTTTATTTTTAAAAAATTATTTTTGAGATCAACATATCAAAACGATCCAAAAAATACAAAAAAAATTAATTTTTAGCGAAAAAATTTTGATTTTTTTGAAAACATGAGTTGAACCACATTTCCAAACGCACACATAGTATAGTATGGGATATGTAGTTAATTATTGGGTTGTTATGTCAAAGCACAGTAATTATTAATTATGAGTTGTTAATTTATGTAAGTAGTGGGCTGTTGGTTAATTGTACTCTTATTTAAGTTGTTATTATGAATGAAAAGGTATCCAGAATTTCATCCAATAAGAGTACTTGGAGGACTTAGCCCCCTCGAAGTGGCTATTTATTTTTTCTCTATTAACAAGTCTCTTACAAGTGGTAATAGAGTCGTTCGGTCCATGGTTGAAGGGCACAATACACATGAAATATCTTTAAAAAAACCTAAATTTAAAAAGAAACAAAAAATAAATAGACCCGAGATAACCTGGGTCATTTTCAAAATCAATGAAAAATCTTATAAAAAGCAAATAAAAAAAATAAAGAAGTTGAATCTCCAATTAAATAAATGTTGAAAGATGAAACTAAAAAAACATGAGCTTATTAAAAACAAAAGGCAACCAAGCCCAGATGAATCACTTAAATCTGGGTTAATCTCTAAAACTTGCAACCAATGCTCGTACTCAATTAATAAGCTCAATTCCCTACCAATTTAATGTAGAATGATGAAATCGAAAGAAAAAAATCAATTTAAAAAAATTATCAAAGTGAAAAGGATAGCAATCAAAAGAATAAGGATTAAATTTAATATGAAAAAAACTTAAGAATGATGAAATTATAAAAAAAATAAATTTAAAAAAATTATCTCAAATAAAAAAAAATAATCAAAATAATAGGGGAAAATTTTTAAAAATAAAAACCTATAAGGGGAATGAAATTGAAAGGGAATTGAAATTTGATAAATTATTCCAAATAAGACAAATAGTAATCAAAAAAACTGAGACCACATACAAAGAAATAACAAATTAAAGGGCTAATTTGAAATTTTAAAGGGATTGATCTAAAAATTAAAGAGGAGAGAGGGAAAAAAACCACAGACACTAAACCAGATTATTGTAAACCACACAAACTGCCTCATAACTAAAGAGATGCTGAGATTATTCAAACATGGCTATGAAAGGTGGTGTTTAGTCAACAAACAAACCAGTAGGTATTGCCCACTTGTTGACATGTGTAACGTATGCGTCAACCATTTTTTTTTAATATTATTAAACTATAAATTTTCTCTCTTGATGAGAATGCAAAATATCATATTTTTCTCCCTTAATGTTTAGTCTTTTATAATTATTTGGTGCCTAAATTTATTCATTATTCTTATATTTTGATTGAAGATGTAAATGGAGGCGTTAAAGGCAAAACGATGCAAATTGGTTAATTTTGGATAGTTTCGACATTGCTTTGTAATCTGAGCATAATTCTCTCATCCAAGCTCCGATTGAATGGTTCAAGATGATATGGAACACTAAGCAAAAGCTCTATAACTTTCATGTGTTGAGTTTTGAGAGATATTGGCTGCATTAAGGTCGAAATGGGGCATAAAGTTGTTGTACTTGTACTACCAACATGTTGAAACGTTCTTTGGCTTGTAAATCTAATACATAGACCTAATATAATTTATTTTTAAAAGCTTTCAGATTTGATGCATGAATTTTAGCTGAAAACATCATTTCCTTAAAGATATATTAAGACTCAACTTTATTGTTTAATATTTTTCTTAATTATTCAAATTTGATTGTTATTATTTGAGGATAATATTTAGAATATTTTAGGAGATTCAAGGGGCTTCTAATATAGGGATGAACTTTAAAAGGAAAAAAAAAACAACAGACTAGGGATCTCATTCTTCCCTCTTCCTTAACAACTGTTTCAAGTTTTCATCATGGTCTTGCATGCCTGAATTTTTATAATTGGTTGGAGGCATACTAGTGTATTATTCGTTGTAATCTGCTGCTAGATTAGATATCAAATCCATAATTGTTTGATCCCTCTAAGTTGTGAAGCAACTAAAATTTAATGATTTGTTGTGTCAGAAATTATTAAATTTTAAGAAGGATAATTGACTAAATTAAATGCAATTGCTTGTGCTTATGCTTTTTATTTTTATTGATCTCTCTAATTGTTAAGGCATGCTTGTCTTGAGTTGCTTAGTAGCCAGGATTAATCGAATCGCTTGTTTCTAATTAACTACAATGGTGAAAATAATTCCAATGATGAAAATTCAAAGTGTGAATTGATATATACTTGCATTGATGATCAATTGTAAAACTTTTGATGGTGGATATTGACTTTATGAAAACCCGATAAATTATAATTTGAACAAAATAAATAAAATATTAAATAGAGTAAATAAAGGATTTATGGGATACAATAGAATAAAAGAGAAGGTGTTATAGTGTAAATTAAGTAAAAAGAAGAATTGACGAACAAAAATAGAAATACAAAGTAATGAGGGTCAATGTGTAAATATATAAAAATTTAGACTATAAATGCTCCATTTCTTCTCTCTTGGCCGATGGTTTGAAACAAAAGGAAGGGGAGGATTTGTGTGATTCTTTTGTACTTAAATTCTTGTTGATTTCACTAATAAAAGTGTGTAATCAGAGTGATTAACTTAGTTAAACATCAAGAAGGGTGATTTTAATGTGGTGAGTGTTTTGGAAGAAGAAATTCAAGCTAGGGTTTGAAGAGGTAGGAGAAGAAAACTTGATTTTTTCTTGCATTCTTTCCTTGAATCATTATCAAAGTAAGCTAAATAACATGCTCCAAGTGATTAATTCTTTTAATTTTATGTTCGATGAAGGATTATATAGAATTGTGATTATGTGAAAATATGAGTTTATGATATAAATTATGGGAATAATGCAAATTATGATTGAACCATGTTAGAAAGCATGAATTATAATTGAGTATGTGTTTAATTTTGAATAAAAGAAACAAAATTCCTTTCCCCTTTTTTATTAGAATTGTCAGCCAAAGAAAAAAAAAGGCGATTTAAGGTTTTAATGCAATTATTTGGAGAATGTAGGAAAATATAGGTTTGTAAGTGTTATTATATGAAATGAGTAAGAATTTTCAAAGAGAAAAGAAAAATCATAACTTTCTTCTTTAGGTGAATTTTGGCTAGAAGAAGAAGAAAATTAGGAAAATTGAGTTTTGATAAAATTATTAAGAAATCTTGCCAAATTATAAATAATTGATGTTGATAGGTTAATTGAATAATGATTTTTGTAAAAATAATTAAAAATAGGATTTTATCCTCCTCGAATTAAAAATTTAATCAAACTTAATTACAGGTGTTGGGTTTAATTAAGAAATATGTAATTGGTATTAGAATTGTACTGGTTCAAATGAATGAACAATGACATAGTAAATTGTGTTGGTTCAGAGAAGACCGCAGGACCTAATCAGCAACAAGGAATCTCTTTGCGCGCATAGACACGAGGTAAGTGTTTGACACCTTAAATTAACTAAATAGCTTCTTTTTTTAATGATTGTAGAAGGATTTTTTTGTAGATTATAATTTAGTATAAGTTTTTTTAAGAGAGAGAGAGAGAGAGAATTTAATGTCCTATTGAATGGGCGAGTTCAGAAAATTATTTCCTGGTTATTGAAAATAATATCCTATTGAATGGGCAAGTTGAGAAGATTATTTCTTGGATGAAAGGACTAATGAACAAATGAGCAAGTTAAAAGAATTAATTTCTAGGTTAATGGGATAAATACTTGGCATAATAGATAAATTGTAAAATATGTGGGTTGTTAGATACACTCTTCATATTTTCATGAATTTATTTTTATCTGAAAGTCGTATTAAGAATTTATGAAATTATTAAATTACTAAAGATAAGATAATTCATTTAATGACACGAGAATTACTTTAATATACACGAATAGTTAGTCCTTAATCAATTATTTATCAAAATATGCAATTTTAATCATGTTTAACTATTCGTGTATATTTAAGCACATCACACCTTCAGACCGGAAAGTAGATGCGTGGATAGATAATTTTGTTAAGAAATTGATGTAAGTGGAAGAACTATTATTTTGTTGTAATTTACTATTGTGTTTAAGAATTGTAATGTTTAACTTAATTATTTATGTATGATGTAATTTATGATGTTGCTATTATTAAATTGAATTATGGTTGGTTATATACATATTTTAAGCACAATTACCTTCAAGAGAAATCGATATATGTTATGAATTAATTAGTTTTAAATAATTATTCTATAGAAAATAGAAATGAGATAATGATATTATGGTTGAGTTTTAAAAGTCCAAATGATAGGACAAAAATTATGATTAATGTTTATAAGTTGAGAAATATTGAGTTGATAACTTGATATCAAAATAATATAAAGAAAACTCTGCTAAAATTTTAATAATATATATATATATATATATGTGTGTGTGTGTGTGTGTGTGTGTGTGTGTGTGTGTGTGTGAGATATTGGTAACTACGAATATATTTCATATAATTTGAGTTTATATAATTGGGGTAGTTACAGACTTAGACCAAAGTTTGTTCTTCTGGTTAATTTCGATCTTTTAATTAGAATTGTTCTCTAGTTGTTTTTCTTATAATTATTTTTGTTATACTCGTAACCCCCTTCATCCTTGTTCACTTAGCAACACTAGACTAGATATTCTTCGTGAGAACGATCCTTACTTATACCACTACATGTATTTTTAAGAGTTTAGGTTTTATATTTGAATGCCTACAACAACACACCAAATCTTTTAAAAACAATCATTAGTTTTTTATAGTTATGGTTTCGACATAATTCTAATTTTTTTGGAACTAGGCCTTGATTTTATAGTGTTTTAATGGTAAACGACATTCCAAGCAAGATTAGTTGCCATTAGGCCATTAGCCCCACCTTCTCGAGGCCAAATTCCATTGTTTTCTAGGGTTTTTAGGCATTTTTGTGTTTTTGCATAGAATTTTTATTTATTTTCATCACTCTAGATTTTTTTCTTGATTTGTTTTTCATGGTTTATTAAAGTTTCCTTGATTGTTTATGATTGTAACTCAATCTTTTAATTAAGGAGATTTGTTGTGTGATCTAAAAATAGAGAGAACCTTGCACAAGTTAAGGAGGGAAGCTTGAAGAAATCCTGGAGAAAATGATCTAGCTTTTGATTCCCTTTTTGCTAGGGATTTTGATCTAGAAGGAAAGGAAGTCATGTTTGAAATTGACCTTTGAAAGTGCTTGTCGCCTCTTATTTGAATCAACAACCCTCATGCATAATATTTCTTACTTTAGATGCTGATAATAGAGGAGCTTTGGTGGATAAAACTCTTGAGGCCACAAGAACTTAAGATCAAGATAATTCAACAGAAAATAAAGTGGAAAAACCACAAAACTCAAGGATCAATAACTTTCTGTCGAATGATAAAATTAAAAAAAAATATTAAAAAAAACCAAGTCAACCAAGGTTAACTCGACTAACTCATGACTTGGGATATGAGATCAGGATATCCCCATAGAAAGGCAAACAAAAAACAATCATGAAACTTAAGGCCCAATAACCTAATATTGAATGACTAACTCATGACTTGGGATATGAGATCAGGATATCCTCATAGAAAGACAAACAAAAAACAATCATAAAACTTAAGGCCCAATAACCTAATATTAAATGATAAAATTAAAAAAAAATCAATTTAAAAAAGAGAGACATAAGTTAAATCAAGCTACTCTTCAAAATTAATAACCTTAGATCATAAAATAAAGATTACTCGGTAAATAAGAAAAAATCACAAAGCAAAATTCATAATCATCAACAATTAAAAAAAATATATCAATCAAAATAATAAGAACCAAATTTAGTACAAAAACTAAATGAAAGAAAATAATTAGGGACTAAATTGAAAATAAAATAAATCAAGAAAAGGATAAAAAACAACAATCAAAAGAATGAGAACCAAATTAGATATAAAAATTAAATGAAATAAAATATCGAGGGATAAAATTAAGAAAATAATCAAGAAAATAATTTTAAAAAATAGCTATAAAAAAATGATTATGAAATTAGATACAAAAATTAAATGAAATAAAATACGTAAGAATAAAATTGAAAAAAAAAAACCAACTTAAAAAAAATATTGGAAGTAAAACAAAAATAATTAAAAAATAAAGACCAAAATTAATGCAAATATAAACTGCTGGATACATTTAATTTTTAAAAAAATTGGGCAAAAAGAGAAAAAAAACAAAAACAAAAATAAAAAACAAAAACCTCCACCATGCAAAAGCTCCTAATCATCTTGAAGAAAATATCACGAATTTGAACGCCATCAAAGAAGGTGGCATTTGAGAGATATCATAAGCGCCACTCGAAGAGCGTCGTATTCACATTATTTATAACTAAAAAGCCATGATAAAATTATAAAAAAATCCCTAGATATCTTTTTTATTTTTTTGGCTTTTAAAAATAATAATCATTTTAGTGTGCGGGCAAAACATTAAAAAATTGAATAACCCCGGGACCCTAGTTTTGAGTCTTGTTGCAGTGTTCTGATACCTTTGTTAATATTATTATATCGAAAGTTGTCTTCGAACATCGCATGTAACCTGTCCACGGGTAACTTCAAGTTTAATGTTACATCGTCATCATCAAATTTGAATCATAGGCAGCCAGTGACTCAATATGGAATCAGCATGCATTCACAAATCCACTAAATCCCCAATACTAGTTCTACAAAACCAAGATGCATCTAAAAGACATGTCACATGAAATCACCCTCACAAATTTTCACCAGCAGCAGATATGGTAAAACCAAATTACTTCAATGAAGGTGGCACGCTATACAGCCATCAATCCACGAGAGTTTTCATAAGAAAAATCCAGAGGAACTTTAAGTACATAGCAGAAGAAACATTGACGAAAGTTATTTCCTATTCAAAAAGACATTCAACCAAATTCATGAGTCAAAATTTTAAGTATTATCCTATGTGCTGCACTTGTAAAACTCTTGAGTCTTGAAAAATAACAAAACAAAACTCATCAACAGCTCTTCAGGCCTCTGTGATGGGGAAATCAAAAACCACATCTTTCCCTGTAAGCTTCCTGTAAACTCCAGCAAATGACTCCAGCTTGTACTCGGTGTTATTGCGCTCCTTGGGATCCAAGAAGATCTGACAAACAAACAAAAAAATAGAGATTTACTGAGAAGGGCAAAGATTATGGTGATAGAGAATACAATTCCAACTATAATTTTCTGTTCCTTTGTCTTAAAGTGTGAAAGCTACCTTGCTAATTTTGGATCCATCAATCCTGTATCTGGTGCGCTTTCCAACAATCTCAGCAGGATAAACTAAATCCTCAAGCATGGCTTCATGCACAGCAGTTAGGGTGCGGGAGCGGGGGCGCTGAACAGCAGAGCCTTTCTTGGGTGGACGCACAATCCTTCGGGTAGCAAGCAGAACAACATCCTGCCAAAATATCAGAGGAATTGAAACATGAATCAGAATTCAGATTCAAACAAGTATTGAATTGAAGCTGGGATTGACATAGTATATTAACCACGACTAGGAACTACAAATGCTAAGCACCTCCTTCTATGGACTTGAACCTTCAGCCTTGAGGTTGCAAGCTCTAAGCTTCATATTCCCCCTCCTCTATTACACATGTAGAAAACTAAGAATCTGAAATAACATTACCTTCCCACTAAACTTTTTCTCCAGCTCTCTAACAAGACGAAGATGAATCTTGCGATAAGCCTTCCTTAGTCTATAAGGAACATAAATGACAATAGCTTTGCGATTACCAGCAACATCTATTTGACTGCAAAATTTGCAAAGTTTAAATTTAGCAAATAGACCTGGCACCAGAGGAAAAGCAGAAAATTGAGAGAAGAGAATGGAAAAGTTTCTTGTAGAACACACATAAAATTATGTACATACACTGCAGAATTTATGAAGAGATCCTTTAGATCAGTTTTCAGTTCCGAGCTGGTATTTTCCAAATCAAATAATGCCTGCAGAGAAGAAAGCATTTAGATTTCAACATATTTAATTCGTTTAAACCATGAATCCAAAGAAACCAGATTGAATAGTAAAGAACTAACTTGGGCAACAGTCTCCTCAAACTCAGTGGGTTCTGCATCCTTGTCTTTCTGGATCTTCTTCTTTGTGGTGAACATCTTCACAGATCTGGTTAGCAACAGCACGAGACTAGATTCAATGACTGAGCTGTAATTATCAATCTAATTTCATCAGAATGAATAGCTGGACATCCATTATGAGTTGTCATCCTAATGAACACCTAATTTCCGTTGACTCTTTCTCTACTTGTTCAGAAATAAACTAAGAGTTAGAGAACAAAACATTCATGGATAATGAATACCAACAGGTAGTCTAATGTCAAAAGGCAGACCAAACTTCAGACCTTAATACATACTGCATTAGCCTATTACTGCAACCAATGTTGGTTTATATGTCATCACGCTTAAAAAAACAAATGGTAACTACCAAAGGAGAAATTAAAATAATCTACGTTAACCCACATGATGCAGCAGAAATAATGTTATAGGTGTTTCTATCACAAAATTTAAACAACTACAGGCGGCCTAGCAAATAATTATGCCTTAAAATACAACAATTCAACACCTAAAATCAATCCACACAAGTCCTTTTCCACTAAAAATATTTCCTTTTCCATAATCTTAACACTAAAAAAATCCGTTTTCAATTCTCCGCTGTATCGTCTTTGTTCCATTTACTAACAAACCAATCAGATTGAATCATAAAAACATCAATTGTAAGAATTGACAAACGGAAACAAGATAAATGCATATCTATTATACAGTTGCTGAACTGTACAGCACACAAAACAGCTGCCTCGATCTTTCAAAGGAGTGCAACGTGAACCAATAAAAACCCATTTGCTTTGGAGACAAGATACACTATCATTAGAAAACAGACGACAAGATTCAAGCTTCTAAGAGAACCCAGTTGACAAACAAGAAAAATAGAACAGCCCATTCGATATTAGAAGCTAAAAGAATCACAACAAGCAATTATATAGCTGGTTCAATCTGCTTGGCATTGATGAAAAGGAATTTACAGAAAATCCATTTTAGTTTCTGAGACTTACCAGGCAAGCAGCGGTCAGGAAACTGCTGATATGGTTGCTGTCGATGCTACTGCTTTTTAAGGCAGAGAGATCGAAGTGTGGCTCAGAGCAGGTTTAATAGTATGGAGGGAGACTAAGGGATACACTTGCCCTATTTTGAACGGCTAGGATTTATTTAAGGAATTCGACACGATCCGTTGATATTATTGATATTTTTATTCATGTTGAATAATAGATAATTTTTATAATGTATTATGTTATATATTCTTTTTTTCTTCCTTCCAATAAAGAAAAACCACAATTAAAAACTTAATTTCAACCGGAGGTACATAACTGCCTCACAAATCAAATAAAATATATGTATCCAATATTATGATATTTAAGAAAAGTATATTGTTTTAGGCGATGCCAAATAAAAAATAAGTAAATGAAAAAAAGAAACTAAATAAACTAGAATGTAAAGAAAAGCTAGTAAATAAAGCAATAAAATAAAAATAATAATAATAAATAAATTGCAAGAAAGCTATAAGGAAATTATATATATGGGGTTGACCATCTTTCTTAGTAACTCAATGCCTATTTATATTGGTACAATGTTTCATGTAAACACTTAAATTAATTTTTACACATATTATTTATGTCAAATAAAAAAATTACATGATGAATCATGATACATATTAAATTTTAATTTATTATATGTCATTTTTTCTAGTAATTACATGAATCGTAACTTATTTTGTAAATATTAATTTATTTTATTGAGGACTTTTACTCTAAATAGAACTGAATCTTCTAATTGATTAAACAAACTTGTGTTGTTGCAGGTAATTATTTTTTTTTTATCTTCCCTCATCAATTTAGACTCCTATGGGACTTGGTTGATTTCATTGTTAATAATTACTTTTAGCCTTTCTTTTTCTTGTTTGATAGGGAAAATTATATTTTTATATAATTGACACATGGATGCTTATTTTAATATAGGCAATTACTTAAACATTTTCAAACTTTTTAGGATTTGAAAATTTTTAATGTTTGTATTGGTTGATTATCTAGGGACTTAAAAACAAAATAAAGTTATAAGATAAGTGGTTGCATAGTTTTTAAAAAAGACTAATCACACTAGTTTCAAAGAAACATATAAAAAGTTGGTTATGTTTAAGTCAAAAAAAAATCATAAAAAAAAAATTCCTTTTTTCTAAGAACAATTACCCTATATGTTTCTACCCCTAGGTTCATTTCTTACAAATTATTATTTGTATGATTATTTTCTAAGTTATGAGTTTATTGTAAATTCGGAATTAATTTAAGAAAATTAATTCATCATATTTATTGTTTTAGGGTCTTAGAATCCTAAATTGGAAATGTGAAAAGATTGAACTTTAAAAGTTTGTTTCATTTATTTTTTGGATCTAGTCTTTTTATGAGGCCTTTTTGAGTTTTAACACCAACCTAATGAGAGAAATTTTCTCAATCAAACATTTACTATCTAGTTAATCACACAAGTGTTGGAATAATAAAAGAAGTAAACAAATTATTAAAAAACTTCATAATATTGAAGAGAAAAATATGTATAATAATTATAAGGAATCTTATTGAGTAAATATTAGATCCCCCATATTGCTTAAAAGGAAAAGGCTTAAACTTTATATAATTATTCTTGAAATCACATCAAGTAGTTGATGTATCTTTAAATTATGAGTCTCATCTACTTGGATTTAGATCCAATTAACAATTAGCATAGGTTAGTCATCAAATAAAAATAAAAGTGATTTAGTTGCAAATATAGAATTATAAATCCCTAACAAACAAGGATGCAAATGAGCAATCATGTGATTATTATTAAAACTTTTGTAGCAAATAAGACATGCCGTAGTTGAGAAAGCATACCTAGTGATTGTTGGAATCAAAACAAGAATTAAAAAAAAGGATTTAAATGTTAAATCCGACTCAAAATGTTTTTAAAGAAACTAGTTGCTGCAAAAACTAGAAAAAAAATATTTAAAACAAAATTTTAACATTCATCTTGATTAAAAATCATTCAAAAACAATTGATAACAACAAAATTATAAACAAGTATTAAAAATAAGATTCTCAGGCTTACACATTCTTGAACATATTTTGAAGTAAACCAGTACTAGTTGTGAAAAATAGACATAAATGTTGAAATCAAGACTTTTAATGCTAACATTGACTAAAAATAATTTGTAAACAAAATGGTAGGTTTAAGAACTTGAAAAAGAGATCAAAATAGTATTTTGACATCAAAACCCCACCAATATAGTTTTCAAATGATATCAATAAAAACAATAGCCAAATTTTATTTGACAATGGTGAAAAAACATATAAAAAAGCAACAAATTAATATATAAACATGCATGCCAGCATAAAAACTGAATGAGTAGGAAAACAAATTTCAAAATGAACAAGGACAAAACAGTTACACACCGGTTTAATCCAATAGGCAACACATCTCATCCTTCTAGCTTTATCCTAAAGGTTCGAACACTTGTTTATGATCTTTGATCCCTGAAATGTCATGAACCAACATAATAAATACACTTTAAAAATAATAAATATATAAAAATACAAAAATAAAGCAAATTAAAATAACATAAGATATGAGAATGATGAATTAGATTATGTTGTCATAGTGATCGACATGCCGGATCATATGTCGTCACCATTGTTGGCATGTGGGATCATGCATTGTTGTGTATATCTAAAGTGACTTAACTCCCTCATCCTTTCCTTATCAGTTGTGTAGCCCACCATCACTTGAGCAAAGATATATAATCTTGGAAAAGTCATAAGTGTCCTATTTTTTTTCACCTTAATGCAATTATAATTTTTTATTGTGTTTATTGCTAGTGCTACCATTATTCGATAAGGATGGTGATATTTTTGTGTTGCTATTGATTGTTAGTTGGTGTTGTTGTGGATATAGTCATTGGTAAAGGGAGGATATGTTGTTTTGCTTGATGAGAAGGATAGTCAACAAGGTTTAATGTTGTTTTTTATATGAGGCTAGCACGAGAATGATTCTTGGTTGTGGTAGTTACATTTTATATAGAGATAAGGGGGGTTTTGAGTAATGATAGTGCTTTGGTGTGGTGTTAGGCTTAAAAATGTGTTGGTGTTGTCATGACGTGCACGACATCGAATGACAGAGTAATCTCTTGGAATTGAAAGGGGGTTTTGAGTTTAATCATAAAGTTATGATTATAGGGTTATATAGTCGTCACTTAGTATTATGGTCACTAAGAAATCTAATGGTATGCGACAATCTAGGTAAGGGGACTAGTTTTGCAAGGGAAAGACACATCACCCCCAGTACACCGTACATAAGGTAAGCTGAATTGTTGATTGATTATTTTTTTAGGTCATGTTTCTATCTGTTAGTCTCATCTAAGATTCAAGGCATATCTCCTTTTCTGAGGAAGTCTCTACCTTATTGGGTTTAATCCTAACCATTCTTGGGCTTAAATTTATCATCGTATCTATTTCTTGGATATAACTAATTCCTAACGTTCCGAATAACAAACTAATTGTTATGGGATTTTTTGTATTTTGGTCAAATTCTAATGGATAATCATAATTTGGTTAAGATATCTATTTTTGCATTTCTTAAAACATGATAAAAATATGATTTTATCTTTTTAGAAAATATGCATGAAAAACCTTTAGGATTCAGTCATATGTACGAAAACAAAATATTTTTTGTTCTTTGAAAATAAAGTTTATTTTTAAATTTTTGGATATTTTTTTGAATGTTTGAGGAAAATAAGATATTTTTTATATAGGATCCGTATCTTATGGTATAAGTCTATAGCCCGATATTAGACAAAATTATTAGGAAAAAACACGTGATGGTCCCAAAAATAATTTTAAAAATGGTCTTTAAAAAATTCTATTTTTATATTATTATTATTATTATATTTTTTTTTAAAAAAAAAAGGGCTGGACGGGCCAGGGGCCCAAATCTGGCCTAATCGGATTGGGTTAGGTCGACTGAAGGCCTAATAATCCTTTCTTTTCTTTTTTTAATAGGCTGAACCCGATCCAGCCATGTGAGCTGGGCTGAAACAGGTTCAGTCCACCTATATTACATGGTCACTAGTCTAGCCTAGTGACCATGTTAATTATTTCATTGCTACAGAACGTGAATTAACATTCTGCATGCAGTGGATGAGAGAAGATTTACAAAGGGGAAAGAGGGAAAAGAGAAAAAGATTACCTAGCATGGAGGGTGTGTAGCTGTCGTTGCTGGTCCGCCGATGTGGCTGAGGTGCTGCTGGAGTTGCTCCTGACGCCACTGCTGAAGATTTTTGTCTAGAGAAAAAAGAAAAGTCTTACGATGGCTTGGCTATTCATGGGAGAGGTGGAGAGGATGAGTTGATGAAAGAGGTGCATGACTGTTGGTGGACGATATTGGTGTCAGTAAGGGCATAGAGGTTGAGGCTGCGAAGGAGGGAGAAGAACGATGATGGCAGATAAAAAAACATGGGGAAAGGTTAGTTTTTTACTCACTTTCACTCATCTTTTTTCTCTCCCCTCAATACCCGAAATCTGCTTCTATTTATAGAGGGTGAAAGAGGAACATCTTGTCTTTTTTGGGGACTAATCTTGACCTTTGATTCAATCGAGAAGAATCTCAATCGTTGGCTCAAAGTCATCATCATGAGCTGCTAAAATTTAGCCGATAAAGACTGATTGGGTTAGCCTTTTTAGGGTCGCGCCGCGGTAGCTGTAAGGGCAATCAGCTGACAAGAGTTATGCTGGAGTGTAATACAATGTCACGTGAGCTCTCATCTCTCTAACAATACGATTTCTTGCCCTATCTCTTACTGAGCGCACTTTTGAGCCCTTATTTCTAACACTTTCAGAAGAATTGAAACATTTCTTGATTTGATAAATCCACAATCTCTCATTCCTTTTTCTTTTTTATAATCATATTATCTAAAGTCTCTTACAGAACTTTTTGTCATAGGCATTGTAAAGAGGGGACTACTGTCATAACCTATTTTTGGGTTTTTCCCCCTTTACCTGACAGATAATTAGCACTAAATCTCTATAAACATTGAGTTTTCCAACTCTCGGCTTTAAAGTAGCTTCTAGACTAATGATATAAGCTTCATATTTGTTTGTGTTATTGGTGCATTCAAACTACAATATCACCGAAACATGGTACTGCTTCTTTTTTGGAGAAATTGTTACCGCTTCATTCTCATTCCATGCTACGTTTAAAACTCCATCGAAATATATAGTCCACTAGTCATTTGCACCACCACCACTCTCAATCACTAATACATCCTCATCGGGAAGATTAAAATACAATGACTCATAATCTTTCACAACATTATCTATTAGGTGGTCAGCAATCGCGCTCTTTTTTACAGCCTTTCTTGTCATATAGTCGATATCATATTATGTCAATAACACTTGTCATCTTGCTATCTAGATTGATAACTCTATTTATACTAAGAAAAAAATATTAAATAAAACTAGAAAAATAATAAAAGAGTTATAAACCAAATAGAAAAAAAAATTATCATAAATCAACTAGAAAAATATTGCAAATCCTAAACAATAACTTCTAGACCTTATTTAAAGGCCTTACCACACTCAAATGGATACAAAATCTTAACCCTATGGAAATATAACCTCTAAAGTTTTCTATCAAAATTATAGTTTGATTCAACAGTCAGATTGAAAGTTATGTGCATTAACATAAAACTGCATTTTACAGAAAAAAAATCTCCTACATCAGTTTTTCTAAGTTAGAGAGAACTAGCTCGTCCTCGAGTTTAAATTTCTCATTTCTCAATAACTAATATGTATAATAAAGACTATCCAACCTATTTTCTT
>Ga0307516_10003663_pt1 | contig 19528 bp, 16 predicted proteins | sample 19_EM_MG_FD_203310 | JGI IMG/M metagenome (GOLD analysis project Ga0307516, IMG submission 203310) | Populus trichocarpa ectomycorrhiza microbial communities from riparian zone in the Pacific Northwest, United States - 19_EM | ecosystem: Host-associated > Plants > Roots > Unclassified | place...
TTGGCGGTCTCCGCGGTGACGTTGAGGAAGCGTCCGATCCGGCCGGTCGGCGGCGCGTCCAGCACGACCGCGTCGTAGACCCGCCTGCCGTCCGACGAGCGGGTCGTGGCCTCCTTCACCTTGCCGGTGAGCAGGACGTCGCGCAGGCCCGGCGCGATGGTAGTGGCGAAGTCGATCGCGCCGATCTTGCGCAGCGCCCGCCCGGCGGCGCCCAGCCGGTAGAACATGTCGAGGTATTCGAGCAGGGCCTCCTCGGGATCCACCGCCAGCGCCCGGACCTCGCCGTCACCCCGGGCCGGGGTCGCGATGCGGCGTTCCGCGTACGGCAGCGGATCGGTGCCGAACAGCTGGGCGATGCCCTGGCGCCCCTCGACCTCGACGAGCAGCGTGCGGTGCCCGCCCGCCGCCAGCCCGAGGGCGAGCGCCGCCGCCACAGTGGTCTTGCCGGTGCCACCCTTGCCGGTCACGACGTGCAGGCGCGCCGGCCACTCGTTGCTTGCCACAGGATCGAGGGTACGGGTTGGGCTCATCTAACGAATTTGCATGGGTTGTCCGCCGCGGGTCAGCTCAGCCGCTTACGTCACACACGAGCCAGCCGGTCTTGCGCACCACCGTGAAGGTCAGCTGCTGGTAGGCCGTCTTCTCGTCCTCGGTCATCATGGTGAGCTGCACACCGACCGTGGCCCGTTCGTCGGTCTGGTTCTCCACGGCCGGGTCGTTCCAGCGGAAGGAGGGTGCGTCGTACTCGTTCGCGTACCCCTTGATCTGGTCGATCCGGGCCGTCAGCTTCTTCGCGTCGCGGGCCTCACGGCAGACGGCGTCCCCGGCGGTGGCCGCATCCTGCACCGTGTAGACGGCGGTCATGAAGCGGTTGACCGCCGTGGCCGGGTCGGGCGCGCCCTTGCCGCTCTCGGCGTCGCGCAGCAGCAGATAGGCCGAGGCCGTGCCGCCGCCGAAGATCAACAGCGTGAGGATCAGGGCGGCCACCACCCAGAACGGGCGCTTGTGCCGGGGCGGCCGATCGAGCACCACGGTCTCGGTGGCGTGCGGATCGAACGGCACCTCCCACGAGTGCGGCAACATGCTCAGCGGGATGGCCTCGGTCTGCTGGTCGTGCTGCACGCCCGGCTGCACCTCGGCCGGCGGAGAGTGCTCCAGGGCCAGATGCTCCGGCGGCTCGGTGAGCCACTCGCCGGGCTTCTCGTGCCGGGCGTGGAAGGGCCCAGCCGGCGGCGGCTGATGCCACACCGGCTCGCCGATGAGCACCTCGGTGTCGTCGGCCGAGGGCTCGCCGCCCACCGCCCCGACGACCGTCGTCTCGGCATCGGCCCCGAACGAAGCGCCTGGCTGGAACGAAGCGCCTGGCTGGAACGAGGCGCCTGGCTGGAACGAAGCGCCCGGCTGGAATGAGGCGCCAGGCTGGAACGAGGCGCCAGGCTGGACGAAGTCAGCTGGCTGGGCCGCGGGCTCCGGGTGGCCGGGCTCGCCCGGATAGGAGCCGACCGGCGGCCACTCGGGCTGCTCGGTGGGCGGCGGGGCGTCGATGAAATCGAAATCCGGCTCCTCGGCGGCGGTGATCGACGAGGTGCGTGCCGCAGCCGACGAGGTCCGGGCCGGGGTCGACGAGGTGCGCACCGTTTCATCGTGCGACGGTTGCGTCATCGTGCCTCCTCGGCCGGCGGAGTCGGGGCCGCTCCGCCCCACTGCTCAGCGTAACGAAATCAGGACAGCCGCGAGGCCGCTCCGGCCGCCTGGCTAGGCTGTCGCCGAAGTCGCCGGGCACCAGCCCGGGCCGAGTGACAGGGAGCTGGACGAGCAATGCAGAAGTGGGAGTACGTGACCGTGCCGCTGCTGGTCCACGCGACCAAGCAGATCCTCGACAACTGGGGCGAGGACGGCTGGGAGCTGGTGCAGGTCGTGCCCGGCCCGAATTCCGAGCAGCTCGTGGCGTACATGAAGCGGGCCAAGCCGTGACCACGCCGGTGACCGGCGAAGGTGGCGTGGACGCGTATGCCCGGCTGGCGGAGCTGGGCCTGACGCTGCCGTCGGTGGTGCCGCCGCTGGCGTCGTACGTGCCGGCCGTGCAGTCCGGCAACTACGTCTACGTCTCCGGTCAGGTGCCGATGGTCGACGGCAAGCTGCCGTTCGTCGGCAAGGTCGGCGCGGAGGTGACCGTGGAGCAGGGCACCGAGATGGCCCGCATCTGCGCGCTGAACGCGCTCGCCGCGATCGACGCGCTGGTCGGGCTGGGCCGGCTCGTGAAGATCGTGAAGCTGACCGGCTTCGTGGCCTCGGCGGAGGGCTTCACCGGCCAGCCCGCGGTGATCAACGGAGCCTCGAACCTCTTCGGCGACGTGCTCGGTGAGCTGGGCCGGCACGCCCGCAGCGCCGTCGGCGTCGCCGAGCTGCCGCTGGGCGCTCCCGTCGAGGTCGAGGTCATCGCCGAGATCGCCTGATCCGCGTAGTGCATGTTGATTTCCCGTGGTGTCGTGACCGCCGGTGACCGGATCGCACGTCCGGTCCCGGCCGGTCAGCGCAGCGCGACGTACGATTCTGGGCATGGGGGCCGCCGAGGTCGAGAAGTTGCCGGGCTGGGTCACGCTGTTGCGTGCGCCCAACGCCGGACCGATGACCCTGGACGGCACCAACACCTGGGTGTTGCGTGCCCCGGGCGAGGAGTATGCGGTCGTCATCGACCCCGGTCCGCTGGACGAGGAACATCTCGCCCGGATCGCCGAACACGGACCGTACCTGTTTATTCTGGTCACTCACGGTCATCTTGACCATGTGGAAGGCGCCGCGCGCCTCTCCGAGATCCTGGGTGGAACGCGCGTGCTGGCGGCGGACCCGCAGCACGGCGTGCTCGCCGGCCCGCTGGAGCGGGACGAGCGGCTCGGCGGTGCCGGCCTGGAGATCCAGGTGCTGGCCACGCCGGGGCACACCGGTGACTCGATCTGCTTCCTGGTGGAGTGCGGCGACGAGCGGGTCGTCTTCACCGGCGACACCATGCTGGGCCGGGGCACGACCGTGGTGGCCTGGCCGGACGGTGACCTGGGGGCTTATCTGACGAGTCTCGGGCGGCTGACGGCGTACGAGCGGGTCCCGATGCTGCCGGGGCACGGGCCGGCGCTGACCGACTGCGCCGAGGTCGCCCGGGCCTATCTCGCCCACCGCCGGGAGCGGCTCACGCAGGTCCGGGCCGCGGTCGCGGCCGGGGCGGAGTCGGCCGAGGCCGTCGTCGCCGCCGTCTACCCGGACATCGCACCGCAAGTCCGTTTCGCCGCGGTTTGGTCGGCGCGGGCGCAACTCGAGTACCTGAGGCGGGAATCACAGGCCGCCCCGGAACAGTTGGACCCGCTGTGACCTGTCCTGTGTGTGGAACCGTCGCCGTTCCCGGTGCCCGTTTCTGCCACAACTGTGGTGCCGCCCTGCCCGCCGCGGCCACGCTGCCCGCGGCGGAGCGGCGGATCGTCACCGTGCTCTTCGGCGACCTCTCCGACTTCACCTCCTGGTCGGAGGATCTCGACCCGGAACGGGTCGGCGCGGTCACCGACCGGGTGCTCGCCGCCCTGGCCGGCGCGGTCAAGACCTTCGGCGGGCACGTCGACAAGCTCACCGGCGACGGCATCATGGCCGTCTTCGGCGCGCCCGTGGCGCACGAGGACGACGCCGAGCGCGCGGTCCGGGCCGCCCTGAGCATGCAGCGGGCCGTCCGCCGGGTGCTGGACGACGAGCGGGGCGGCGGGGCGCCGCTGGGCCTGCGCGTCGGGCTCAACACCGGCGAGGTGGTCGCGGGCATCCAGGCCTCCATCGAATACACGGTCATCGGCGACACCGTGAACACCGCCGCCCGGCTGGCCGACGCCGCCGCGGTCGGTGCGGTCTACGCGGGCTCGCGGACGTCGGCCGGCACCCGGCACGTCGCCTCCTGGCGGCAGCTGCGGGCGTTGCGGCTGAAGGGCAAGCGCGAGCTGGTGCCGGCGTACGAGCTGCTCGGCCTGCACGACGCGCCGGGCACCCGGTCGGGCCTGGGCGACGAGGCCCCGTTCGTGGGCCGGGAGACCGAGCTGGGCCGGGTCGCCGGCCGGCTCGCCGAGGTCATCGACTCGGGCACGCCCCGGGTGATGGTGATGACCGCCGAGGCCGGTATCGGCAAGACCCGCTTCGCGGGCGAGGTCAAGCGCCTGGCGGCCGGCTACGACGTCGGCGCGGGCCGGTTCGCCACCCACACCGGCGCGCGCGTGCTGCGGGCCCGGTGCCGCGCGTTCGGCGAGCGCCGCCGCTTCGCGCCCCTGGCCGACCTGGTGCGCAAGTCCGTGGGCCTGCCCAAGGACGTGTCCGCCACGATGAACCGGCCGGTGGTCGAGGAGCGCCTGCGCAAGCTCGTCGCCCGGCTCAGCCGCGACGGCGCGGGGCCGGAGCTCGACCTCGATCGCCTGCTCGCGCTGCTCGGCTACGGCGAGGCCCCGGCCAACCCGGTGGGCCCGGCGGCGGCCGCGGAATATCAGCCCACCGGCGGCACCCAGGCGGAGACCGAGACGATCCCGATCGCGGTCGCCGGCCTGCTCAGCGCCCTGGCCCGGGAGACCCCGCTGGTCGTGATCGTCGACGACCTGCACGACGCGACCGCCGAGACGATCGACGGGCTCGGCGCCGTGCTATCGCGCCTGGAAGGGCCGGTCGTCCTGATGTTGCTCGGCCGGCCGGAGCTGGTCCGGACCGCGGGCGCGCTGACCCGGCTGGCCGACGCCGAGATCCACAGCCTGCCGCCGCTGCGCGGTGCGGACGCGTCCCGGCTGCTGACCTCGTATCTGAACGGCGGCAAGCTGCCGCAGGCCGACGCGGACCGGCTGCTCGCGACCGCCCAGGGCAACCCGTTCTACCTGGCCGAGCTGGTCACTTTGCTGATGGAGCGCGGCGCGCTGATGCCCGCCGTCGGTGCGAACGCGGCCGGCAAGTGGCAGCTCGCCGCCGGCTCGCTGGGCAGCCAGCTGCTCTCCCGCGACCTCGCCGCGGTGCTGGCCGCCCGCATCGACGCGCTGCCCACCGAGCCCCGCTCGGTCCTGCGGGACGCCGCGGTGGTCGGCGACAGGGTGCCCACCGGCGTCATCGAGGCGCTGCGTGAGCGCCGGGCCCCCGCGGACGCCCGGCCGGGCGCGGTGGCGGCCGTCGAGCTGGAACGGGCCGTGGACGAGCTGCTGCAACGCCGCATGCTGCACCGGGTCCGCGGCGGGTATGCCTTCAGCACCCCGCTGATGCGCGAGGCCGCGTACGCCGGGCTCGGCAAGGCCGACCTCGCCGACCGGCACGCCTACCTGGCCCGCTGGGCCGCGCCGGAGACCGTGACGGCGCTGGGTTACGACGGTGCCAGCCGGCTCAGCCTCAGCGAGAGCGAACGGGACGCGTTCGTCGCGACCCACGCCGAGTGCGCGGTCGAGCTGGCCGACGCGGTCCGGTTGCGCCCCGACGCGACGGCCCGCGACGTGGCACCGCTGGGCATCGCCGCCCTGAGCCGGATGGCCCGCCGCGCGCTGGCCAACATCGAGCCGGCCGCCTCGATCAACTACGCGGAGCGGGCCGCCGCCATCGCCAAGGACAGCCTGCCGCTCTCCGACCAGCTCGTGCACGCCCGCGCGCTGCTGCGCCTGGGCCGGGCGAGCGAGGCGCTGAGCTACGGCGAGAAGATCGCCAAGGGCGCGGACGACGAGCCGGTGTGCCGGGCCGAGGCGTTGCTGGTCGTCGGCCGGGCGCAGGAGGCGCTGGGCGACACCGCGCGGGCCGTGGCGGCCTGGCAGCAGGCGCTCGACGTCGCCACCGAGGCCGAGCTGGCCCCGGAACGCGCCAACGCGATGCGCCGGCTGGGCATGGCCGACTTCCTGGCCGGCAAGCTGAGCCAGGCGAGCAGCCGGTTCGCGGCCGCGTACCAGGTCACGCTCGCCGCCGGGGACCGGCACGGGCAGGCCTGGGCTTTGCAGAACCTGGCCTGGGTGACCACCACCCGGGGTGACTTCGCGGGCACGGACGCCGTGCTCGGGCGGGCCGCCCGCCTCTTCGCCGAGCTGGGCGACCCGGTGGGCCGTTCCTGGCTGCGCGGCACCACGGCGTTCGCCCGGCTGCTGGCCGGGCGGCTGCACGAGTCCCGCCGGCTGGCCCGGATCTTCCTGCCCTTCGGCGACCGGGTGGGCGAGGGCTGGGCGGTGGGCACGCTGCGGGCGGTCGAGGCGTACGCGGCGGCGGAGCTGGGTGACCTGGCCGAGGCGGACGGCGAGGCGCGCCGGGCGTACCGGGACTTCGAGGCCGTCTCCGACGACTGGGGGCGCGGGCTGGCGCTGGTCGTGCGGGGCGCCATCGCCCGCGGGCTGAACCAGCCCGAGCACGCCGAGGACCTACTCACCGACGCGCTGGCGTACGCCGACCGGACCGGCCACCCGCTGCTGCTCGGCATGGCCGGGACCCTGCGCGGTTTCGTGGCCCTGCAGCGCGGTGACGTCGAGGCGGCCGAGGCGGACGCCCGCCGGGTGATGTCCGCGGTCGAGCCGCACAACCCGCTGGCGCCGGCGCAGGTCGGGCCGCGGGTGCTGCTCGCCGAGGCGTGCCTGCGGGCCGGCGACGCCACCACCGCGGTCGGCCTGCTCGCGCCGATCGCCAGCGACACCGGCGGCTCGCTGCTCTTCTCCCGCCGGCACGCGCTCGCGTCGTACGCGTCCGCGCTGCTCGCCGACGGTCACATCGACGCGGCGGCGACGTGGATCCGGCGCGCCCGGGAGGTGCCGGCCGAGGATGTGCGCAGCGGTGTGATCGCGGCGATGGTCCTCGCCCGGGTGAATGCGGCGGCCGGTTCGCTGGAGCTCGCCCGGGCCGCCGCGGAGGAGGCCGTGCTGCTGGCGCACTCCTCGGAGCAGCTCAGTGAGCGGTCCGCGGCGGAGGATCTAAGGGACGCACTGGCGCATTCCACCGTGGAACCGCCGGAATCTGTCGCGTACGCGTCTGACGTGCCGGGATGAAGCCGACCACCGGTCGCGTATTTTCTTATCCGTGACCCACACCCCGCCCGGCCGCCTCCCCGCACCATACGTGCCTGGCATGTCCGGCTTGTCGGTCATGGCCCGAGGTGGGTATGCCACCGTCTACCGCGCGACCCAGGATTCCGTCGGCCGTGACGTCGCCATCAAGGTGGAGAACAGGACCCTGGACAACGCCCGCGACCAGGCCCGGTTCCTGCGCGAGGCGAAAGCGGCCGGCCGCATGTCGTCGCATCCGCACGTCGTCGACCTCTTCGACGTGGGCGTGACCGTCGACCAGCATCCGTACCTGATCATGGAACTTTGCGACGGGTCGTACCTGGACCGGATGCGGGTCTCCCCGCTGACCGCCGTCGAGTCCCGCGACCTGGGCGTGAAGATCGCCGACGCGCTGGTGCACTCGCACGCCAACGGGGTGCTGCACCGCGACGTCAAGCCGGCCAACATCCTGTATTCACACTTCAACCCGGCCGTGCTCGCCGACTTCGGGCTGGCCGTGCTGGGCGAGATGCGCGATTCGTCGGTCACCCTCGAGGTGCTCACCCCGGCGTACGCCCCGCCCGAGATGTTCTCGCACGCCGAGCCGTCCGGCGCGGTCGACGTCTACGCCCTCTGCGCCACCCTCTACGCGGTGATGCGCGGCCGCCCGCCGCGCTGGGAGTCCGACCGCAGCCCCAGCCTGATCACGCTGATGGACCTGTTCAACCAGCCCATCCCGGACCTGCCGGCCGTCCCGCGCGCGCTCACCGAGATCCTGCGATACGGCATGGCGAACGACCCGCGCGCCCGGCCCAGCGCGGAGCAGTTGCGCGAGATGCTGGGCGGCCTGCACCTCGGCCCCGGCGGCCAGCAGGCCCCGCCGACGGTCTACCGCGCGTCCACGTTCCAGTCGCCGGGCCCGGGGCCGATGCCCCGGGATCCACGGCCCATCCCGCCCGCGTCACCGACCCGCGACGTGGCGGACGAGACCCCGACCGTGCACACCGAGGGCCGCAAGCGGGCCAAGCGCCGGTGGCTGTTCGGCGGCTTCGGCGTGTTCCTGCTGCTCGCGGCCTCGGTGGGCGGCGCCTTGCTGGCATCCTCGCAGGGGCCCAGGATGCGGTCGCTGGCCTCCCGGCTGACCTCGCCCGCCACCTCCACCCTGCCGGCCGCGCTGTCCCGGCTGCCCGGTTGCGGGGCTGCCACCGCACACTGCCCCGACCAGCTCGAGTGCTACACCCGGCGGGCCGACAGCGGCCCCACCGCCCGCCAGGTCTCGTGTGCCAGGCCGCACAGCTGGGAGGTCTTCGCGGTCGGCCTGCTGCCCTCCGGTGTGGAGCCCCGCGACCGGGATGCGGTCACCACCGACCCGATCGTGCGGAAGGTGTGCAGCACGGCCACCTTCCACCGGCTCACGACCCGCACCGACGGCACCGAGTGGGCGCTGTCGGTGCTGCCGCCGACCAGCGCCGACCGGACCTTCCGCTGCCTGGCCGGCCAGGGCCTGGACCGGCTGCGCGGACCGGTGCTGGCCCGCGGCTGAGCCGCCGGTCCTACTCCGGATCGAGGACGGCCAGCAGCTCGCCGGTGTCGACCTCGGCGCCCGGCTGCACCGGCAGCGACGCCACCACGCCGGCCGACGGCGCGTGCACCGGGTGCTCCAGCTTCATCGCCTCCAGCGTCAGCAGCAGTTCCCCGGCGCGGACCCGCTGACCCGGCACCACCAGCACCCGGCGGACCGCGCCCGGCAGCGGGGCGATCAGCGAGCCCTCGGTGGTCTCCGGGGCCGGCAGCGGAAAGCGGGACAGCTCGCGCAGCGTCACCGAGCCCTCCGGGCTGTCCACGTAGGAGATGTCGCCGACCCGGTGCACCTTGAGGCTCAGCCGGATGCCGTTGACGTCGAGATCGACCCGGCCGCCGTCGGCGTGCACCACCACCGTCGGCGGGTGGTCGTCGAGCGTCGGGGCCTGGCCGAGCCCGGCCAGATCCAGCTCCTCCGGGTCCACCGCGCGGACCCACCAGCCGGCCAGCTCGCCGTGCCGGTTCATCCGGTAGCCGACCTCCACCGGGCCGGCCGGGCCGTCGTAGACGGCGGTCTGGGAGCCGGACGGGACGTTGCGCCAGCCCGACGGCAGGGACCGCAGCACCGGGGCGGTCGCCCGCCGGGCCGCGGCCCCGGCCAGGGCGGCGGCCAGGCAGGAGATGCGGACGGCGTCCACGGACGACAGCAGCGGCGCGAAGACCTCCGGATGCCGGTCCAGGAACCCGGTGTCCATCTCGCCGATCCGGAACGCCTGGTGCCGCAGCACCCGCACCAGCAGGTCCCGGTTGGCGACCACGCCGTGCAACTGGGTACGGGTCAGCGCCGACGCCAGCATCCGCGCGGCCTCCTGCCGGGTCGGCGCCCAGGCCACGAGCTTCGCCAGCGTGGAGTCGTGATGCACGCCGACCACGGTGCCGTCCACCACCCCGGCGTCCAGGCGCAGGCCGGGCTGGGGCAGCGGACGGAACGAACCGGCCACGTCGGGGACGGCGAAGCGGTGCAGCGTGCCGGAGGCGGGCAGCCAGGCGTACGCGGGGTCCTCGGCGCAGATGCGCACCTCGATGGCGTGCCCGCGGATCGGGGGCGGGCCGGGCATCGGCAGGCTGCCGCCCTCGGCCACCAGCAGTTGCAGCCGGACCAGGTCGTAACCGGACACGCACTCGGTGACCGCGTGCTCCACCTGCAGCGTGGGAGTCAGTTCGAGGAACCAGAAGTCGCCGTCCTCGTCGAGCAGGAACTCGACCGCGCCGGCGCCCACGTACCCGATCGCCCGGACCGCGATGATCGCGGCCCGGCACAGCTCCTCGCGCAGCGCGGGGTCGACCGCCGGGGACGGCGTCTCCTCGATGATCTTCTGGTACCGGCGCTGCACCGAGCATTCCCGCTCGCCGAACGGCACCACGGCCCCGTGCACGTCCGCGATGATCGGCACCTCGATGTGCCGGACGTTCTCCACATAGGGCTCGCAGAAGACCGCGTCGCCGGTCTCCTGCCGGGTCGAGGCCATCGTCTCGGCCAGCGTGACCGGGTCGCGGACCACCCGCATCCCGAGCCCGCCGTGGCCGTTCGCCGGCTTGATGAGGACGGGGAAGTCGGTGATCTGCTCCGGGTCGGTGTGCGTCGGCAGCACCGGCACCCCGGCCTCCGCCACCATCGCCTTGGTCTCGATCTTGTTCTGCACCGTGCCCAGCGTCTTGGCGGGCGGGCCCACCCAGATCATCCCGGCGTCGGCGACCTCGGCGGCGAACCCCGGGTCCTCGGCCAGCCGGCCGTCGCCCGGGTGGATGGCGTTGACGCCCGCCCGCTTGGCCGCCGCGATGATGAGATCACCCCGCAGGTACGTCGACTCCGCGGTGCCGCCGGACAGATGAACGGCGTAGTCGGCCTCGGTGACATGCGGGGCGTCGGCGTCGGCATCGGAGTAGACGGCGACCGTCTCGATGCCGACAAGGCGGCAGGTGGCGAAGACCCGGCGGGCGATCTCACCGCGGTTGGCCACCAGAAGACGTCGGATCACTGGTCTACCTTTCAGGGACTTCAGGGTCGGAAGACGCCGCCGTGCTCGGCGCCCTCGACAGCCGCGCTGTGCACGGCGGACAGGCAGAGGCCGAGCACCGTACGGGTGTCGCGCGGATCGATGACGCCGTCGTCGGGCAGCTTGCCGAGCGGGGGAGAGCCCTCCGCGGGCCGCTCCACCGGCCAGCTGAACAGGAACCGCGGCTCGTAGGCGCGGCCGTAGATGCCGCCCGCCTCCTCGGCGGGCCGGGCGCCGATCATCAGGGTCAGATGCGGCACGGTCGACTTGGCGACGGCATGCACCAGCGGGGCGCCGTGCCGCACGTCCGCGGCCTCGTGGGCCTCGGCGGCCGGCGCGCCGGTGTACTGCACGAACAGCAGCGAGGTGGCCGTCGCGTTGGCGAGCTGGATGAAGTGCACGGCCTTCTGCGTCTCGGCCGGCGAGAACGCCCCGCCCAGATTGGCCAGCACCCCGATCGGATAGCCGTGCAGCTCACCCCAGCCGGTGACCAGCGCAGTGCCCTGGGTGGGCTTGAACTCGTCGAAGTCGCTGCCGTCGAGGATCCGGGCCAGCACCTCGAGCGGCTCGAAGACCGTCGCGGCATCGGCGCCGGCCATGCTCAGCAGGTCCTCGGCGTCGTACTTCGGCGGGTTCGGCGGGTAGTAGCGGGGCGCCGGGCCGCGCTTGCGCCAGTTGAACCGCCGTACGCACTGGCGGGCCAGGCGCAGCCCGTCGCGCTCGTCCTCGGCCAACTGGTCCGCCGGGCCGGTCACGCCGGCGGGAACAGTGGGCGCGCTGCGTACCTCGGGCGCGGGCCGGCCGTTGGCACCGGCCGCGCGGACCGGCTGCGGGTGGATCGTGAGCATCTTGGCGTGCCCACGCACCATGATCGTGTAATCGGAGAGGGCGGGCAGGTAGGCGGCGTCCCCGGTCGTCGCGCCGAAGACCACGCAGACCGTCGGCACCCGGTCGGCGGTGAGCTGGCTCAGGTCGCGGGCGATCGCCCCGCCCGGCGGCGGACCCGCCGGGGCGGCCGCGCCGGTCGACTCCACGAGGTTCACCAGCGGCAGGCGGTTGACCGAGGCGATCCGGGCGGCCCGCCGGATCTTCTCCACCGTGTACGGGTTGACCGCGCCGCCGTCCACCGTGGGGTCGTTGGCGATGACCACACACTCGACGCCCTCGACGACCCCGATGCCGGTCACCACGCTGGCGCCGATCGGGAACTCCGAACCCCAGGCCGCGACCGGTGACAGCTCGAGAAACGGGCTGTCCTGGTCGAGGAGCATCTCGACGCGCTCGCGGGGCAGCAGCTTGCCGCGCGCGTGGTGCCGGGTAACCCACTTCTCGCCGCCCCCAGCGCGGGCGGCCTCCAGCGCCGCCTCGAGCTCGGCCAGCCGCTCCAGCATCGCGCCGCGGCTCTGCAGGTAGGCCGGGTTGCGCGGGTCGATCGCGGTGTCGAGCACGGTCACGCAGTCACCTCTGCACGGCCCGCACGGCCTTGGCCTCGCGCGGAGCCCCGCCCGCCACCCATCTTCAAAGCCCGCGCCTCTCGCCCGTGTAGTGCCTCTCGACCACCTCCGTAACGAGCGGCCGACCGGGTGCGACACGGATCTTGCTAAGGCGGCTTTGTCCCCTGATCAGGTGGGTGGACACGCGTTCAAGGGGCCGCCCATCAGGACGGCCCCTATCGTGCTTTCGTGGATCTGGTGGCTACACCCGCGCGCGGCGGGCCAGCCTCTCCGGATCCAGGATGATGACGCTCTTACCGTCGAGACGCAGCCAGGCCCGGGACGCGAAATCCGCGAGTGCCTTGTTGACCGTCTCCCGTGAGGCGCCGACGAGCTGCGCCAACTCCTCCTGGGTTAGGTCGTGAGTCACCCGCAGCACGCCACCGTCGCGAGTGCCGAAGCGGCCTGCCATCTGCAGCAGGTTCTTCGCCACCCGGCCGGGCACGTCCGTGAAGATCAGGTCCGCGAGTGCATCGTTCGTCCGGCGCAGCCTGCGGGCGAGCACCCGCAGCAACTGCTCGGCGATCTCCGGCCGGTTGTTCAACCACGGGCGCAGCGACGACTTCTTGAGTCGCGCCAGGCGCGTGTCGGTGACCGCGGTGGCCGTGGCCGTCCGCGGACCGGGGTCGAACAGCGACAGCTCACCGAGCATGTCCGACGGCCCCATGATCGAGACCAGGTTCTGCCGGCCGTCCGCCGCTCGGCGACCAAGCTTGATCTTTCCGGAGAGAACGATGTAAAGGCTGTCACCCGCCTCGCCCTCATTGAAGACGATGTCGCCCTTTCGGAACTCGATCGTCTCCATCTCCTTGGCGAGCGCCTCGGCAGCCTCCGGGTCAACGCCCTGGAAGATCCCGCTGCGAGCCAGTACCTCATCCATCGCTGTACCTCCGACTACGCGCTTCGCCGCGCACGATCAGTCTAGGCGCACGCGGGCCGTAAACGGGCGGCGCCCCTCGATCCAGATCTCGCAGCGTAACCGGTCATCGCCCGGAGGCCGCAAGAATCGTCGCTCTCGGTGAGCAATGACCGGCCGTTCGACGGTCGCCCGCGCTTGCCGGCCGACGGTATCGTCCCCATCGATGAATCCGCACCCCCCGCAGCCCCGCCCCGGCCTGTTCGGCCGCCCCGTCCTGACCATCACCATCGCCGTCGCCGTGCTCGTGGGCGCCGGTCTCGGTGGCGTGGCGCTGGCAGAGAGGGGATCCGACCCCGCCGCGCCGGTCTGGAACACGCCCGCCGCCTCCTCGGGTGCCTCGTCCGCCACGGCCGGCGAGGCGCAACAGACGGAGTCGGCCACGACCGGCGACACCATCACGTTCTCGGCGACCGGCGACATCATGATGAGCAACGCGCCGAAGAAGCTGCCGGCGAAGAACGGCAAGGGCTTCTTCGACTCGGTCCGGGCCGGGCTGAAGTCGGATCTGGTGATGGGCAACCTCGAACAGCCGCTCACCGACGACACCGGCACCTCCAAGTGCGGCCCGGGCTCGACCAACTGCTACGCGTTCCGCTCACCGCCGTCGTACGCCGGGCATCTGGTCGACGCCGGCTTCCAGCTGATGAACACGGCGAACAACCACGCCAAGGACTTCGGGGTCCAGGGCTACAAGAACACGGTCGCGGCCCTCGACAAGGCCGGGCTCAAGCACACCGGCGAAGCGGGCCAGATCACCGTCGCCGAGGTCAAGGGGGTGAAGGTCGCGGTGGTCGGCTTCTCCTCGTACGCGGGAGCGAACAACCTCAACGACCTTTCCGCCGCCCGCAAAGTGATCCAGCAGGCCACCCAGCAGGCCGACATCGTGGTGGTGCAGGTGCACATGGGCGCCGAGGGCTCCGGCATGGGTCACGTGAAGCCCGGCAACGAGATCTTCTTCGGGGAGAACCGGGGTGACCCGATCAAGTTCTCCAAGACGGTCATCGACGCCGGCGCGGACGCGGTGGTCGGGCACGGGCCGCACGTGCTGCGCGGCATGCAGTTCTACAAGGGCAAGCTGATCGCCTACAGCCTGGGCAACTTCGCCGGCGGCGGTAACACGCTCAACAACGGCGGCGTCCTGAAGTACGGCGGCATCCTGCACGTCTCGCTGACCCGCGACGGTGGGTTCGCCGGCGGGAAGTTCCTGTCGACATACATGGACGACACCGGCAAGCCGATCAGGGACAGCGGGAAAGAGCGTGGCCTGGCCCGGCTGCGCGAGCTCTCGGCGGACGACTTCGGTGACGCCGCCGCGACCATCGGTAAGGACGGATCCATCTCCGTGCCCCGGTGACGGGTATGTGACCCAGGGGGGTCGTGGATGCGACGTACTCTTGCTCGCGTGAGTCGTCCCGTCGTCGCCGCCACCGCAGGTGCGGCCGTGCTCGCCAGGTCGGTCAAGCGCTTCGCGGGGGAGACCCCGATCGGGCGTAAGCGCCGCGCCCGCAAGATGGCCCGGATGCTGGCCGAGGCGCACCCCGACGCCCACTGCGAGCTCGATTTCACCAACCCGCTGGAGCTGGCGGTCGCGACCATCCTGTCGGCCCAGTGCACGGACAAGAAGGTCAACGAGGTCACCCCGACCGTCTTCGCCAAATACCGCACGGCCGCCGACTACGCCGCCGCGGACCGTGGCGAGCTTGAGGTGATCCTCCGGCCGACCGGCTTCTTCCGGGCGAAGACCGACTCGCTGATGAAGCTCGGCCAGGCGCTGCTCGAGCGCCACGACGGGGTGCTGCCGGGCCGGCTCGACCAGCTCGTCGCGCTGCCGGGCATCGGCCGCAAGACCGCGAACGTGATCCTGGGCAACGCCTTCGACGTGCCGGGCATCACCGTCGACACCCACTTCCGGCGCCTGGTGAACCGCTTCGGCTGGGTCCACGAGGACGACCCGGTCAAGATCGAGTTTCTGGTCGCCGACCTGATCGAGAAGCGCGACTGGACGATGCTGTCGCACCGGATCATCTTCCACGGCCGCCGGGTCTGCCACGCCCGCAAGCCCGCGTGCGGCGCCTGCACCCTGGCCACGGTGTGCCCCTCGTACGGCACCGGCCCGACCGAGGCGGCGGCCGCGGCGAAGCTGCTCAAGGGTCCCCGCGCGAAGGAACTGGCGATCCACGCGGGCCTCGACCCGGATCTGGTGCCGGACGCGGCCGTCGTGACACCGGAGGCCCCGTGAGCCGAGTCCGGGGCGGGCCGGTGCTGGCGCGGTGGCTGCTGCCGCCCCTGGCGCTGCTGCTCGCCGCGTGCACGGCCACCGAGGTCCCGCCCCCGTCGCAGGCGGAGGACGCAGCGTCACCCTTCACCGACTGCGGAGCGCTCAACGCCCCGCCGGCTGCCGCTGCGGCGTCCGGCGCGGTGCCGGCCTCGGATCGCGCCGCTCCTGTCGGAGGGGCCGGCGCGGTGCCGGTCTCGGATCGCGCGGCTCCTGTCGCGTCCGGGTCAGGTCCCGCGGGCCCCGGCGGGTCTTCCGCCCCGGCCGACGGCCTCGCCGCTGATCTTCCGGACGTCTCGCTGCCCTGCTTCACCGGTGGCCGCAGCGTCGGGCTCGCCTCGCTGCGCGGACCGGCCGTGGTCAACCTGTGGGCCTCGTCCTGCGCGCCGTGCCGGGAGGAGCTGCCGCTCCTTCAGGAGCTGGCCGATCGCACCGCCGGCAGGCTGCACGTGGTCGGCGTCGACACCTTCGACGACCGGGCGGCGGGCGCGTCGTTTGCCGCCGACAAGGGCGTCACGTTCCCCACGCTGTTCGATCCGGGCAAGAAGCTGCTCACCGCGCTCGGCAAGATCAACCTTCCGGTCACGGTCTTCGTCGGTGCCGACGGCGGGCGGTTCGTCTACACCGGCAAGGCCCTCGACAAGCCCACCCTCGGCGGGCTCGTGCGCACTCACACCGGCGTGGCGGTGACCGGGTGAGCGGGCGACCGGACGGCCTCCCCGGCTGGTGGGAGCCGCTGCTGACGAGGGCCCGCTCCGCCCGTACCGAAGACTTCACCACCATGCGGCCGCCGGCGGACGGCGGCCGGCCCAGCGCCGTGCTGGTGCTCCTCGGCGAGCAGCGGCCGGGGCAGCCCGACCTGCTGGTGCTGCAGCGTGCCGCCACCATGCGCAACCACGCCGGGCAGGCGGCCTTCCCCGGCGGCGCGGCCGACCCCGGCGACGCCGACCCGGCCGCCACCGCGCTGCGCGAGGCGCACGAGGAGGTCGGGCTCGACCCGGCCAGCGCGTCCGTGCTGATGACCCTGCCGGAGCTGTACATCCCCGTCAGCCGCTTCGTGGTGACCCCGGTGCTGGCCTGGTGGCACGCCCCGCATCCGGTGCACGTGCGGGAGCCCGCCGAGGTCGCGCACGTGGCCCGGCTGCCGATCACCGAGCTCGTCGACCCCGCCAACCGGATCCGGGTACGCCACCCGAGCGGCTGGATAGGCCCCGCCTTCCAGGTGCGCGGCATGCTGGTCTGGGGCTTCACCGCCGGCGTCGTCGCGGCCCTGCTGGACATGGCCGGTTGGACCCGGCCGTGGCAGCCGGGCCGGCTCATGGAACTGCCCGACACCCCGGTCGCCGTGCCGGCCGCCTCCGACGAGGTGGTCACGTGACCGTCACTTCTACTCTGAGCGGGTGCCCGTGGTCGATGGAATCCTGATCCTGCTCATGCTGGTCTTCGCGATCAGCGGATATCGGCAGGGTTTCGTCATCGGTGCGCTGTCTTTCGGCGGCTTCTTCAGCGGCGTGCTGATCGGCCTGCAGGTCGGCCCGCTGATCGCCAACCAGTTCACGGACGGCACGGTCCGGCTGATCGTCTCGCTGGTGGCGATCTTCGCGCTGGCCGTGCTCGGGCAGACCCTGGCGGGCTGGCTCGGCACCCGGTTGCGCGGGTCGATCAACAGCCACCCGCTGCGGCGCCTCGACGACGCCGGCGGGGCCGTGGTCTCGCTCGTCGCCGTGCTCCTGGTCGCCTGGCTGATCGCCGTGCCGCTGGGGTCGACGCCGTTCCCCGGGATCAACAAAGAGGTGCGCAGCAGCGCCGTCCTGAACGGCATCAACTCGCTGATGCCGGAGCAGGCCCAGGCGCTCTCCGCCGGGCTGCGCGAGTCGCTGAACACCAACGGCTTCCCGGACGTCTTCGGCGGCCTGGCCCGCACCAACGCCCGCGAGGTCGCGGCGCCGGACCCGGCGCTGGCCAAGTCCCAGGTGGTCGTCAACTCCCGCAAGTCGGTCATCAAGGTGCTCGGCACCGCCCCGAGCTGCTCGCGCCGCATCGAGGGCTCGGGCTTCGTCTACGCCGACGAGCGCATCATGACGAACGCGCACGTGGTGGCGGGCACCCGCAACGTGCAGGTGGAGACGACCGACGACCGGCTGGACGGCAAGGTCGTGGTCTACGACCCCGACCGCGACCTGGCGGTCATCTACGTGCCGGGGCTGCGGGCGCCGGTGATGCCGTTCGTGGCGAAGCCCGCCGGGACGGGCGCGAACGCGGTCGTGCTGGGCTATCCGCTGGACGGCCCGTACGACGCGCAGTCGGCCCGGGTCCGCGAAGTCAGCAACATCACCGGCCCGGACATCTACGACTCCGGCGACGTGACCCGGGAGATCTACACGATCTTCGCGAAGGTCCGCAGCGGCAACTCGGGCGGCCCGCTGGTGGCCCCGAACGGCGACGTGCTCGGCGTCATCTTCGCGGCGGCGGCCGACGACGACACGGTCGGCTTCGCGCTGACGGCGGCGGAGGCCTCGGGCACCGCCAAGCTCGGCCTCGACCGCACCCGCGGCGTCCGCACCGGCGACTGCGCGTAGGGGGCGGCTGGCCCTGTCGGTAGGGTCCTGGCCATGTCGACGCCGCACTCCGCCGATGTTCTGGCGGCCTTCCGCGATTTCGTGGCCCGCCTCGACGAGCTGGATCCCCAGGCTCCGATGGCCGGCGAGCTGACGGTGGGCCTGGGCGACGCGACCGAGCGGCTCCCGCTCCGGCTGCCGGTGGCCCGCGCCCTGACCGAGGCCCTGCGCGGCTACCACGACCCGCGGGAACGGGGAAACTGTGCGCACTGCGCCGGCGGCCGGCTGGACGACGACTTCGTCTGCCGAAGCTGCGGGATCGTGAACGGTCTCTTCGGCCAGACGATCGCCCGGTTCGTCACCGACGGGCAGACGCCGCGGCAGCCAGAGCTCGGCGGCCCGCGCGGCATCTCCGACGGAACATTAGGCGACTAGACATCTTTCGAGGTGGAGGCTCGGTAACCAAGCCCCGCTGGTAAACCGATGTCATGCCGTGGCCGGCGGACAGCAGATTACAGACCGTTATCACCGTGAAAGGCCGTCCCACCCGTGCCTGCGGCCGGTGAAAGCGTTCGAGGACGGCTGCAAACTCGTCAGGACCAGCTGTTGTTGCTACGTCGGACGGCGGATCACCGCGGGCGTAGTCCGTCCATCATGACGGTGAGGTAGGCGGCGGCGAGTTCGCCGGACGCCGTGGAGGATCGGGCGATCGCGAACGCCGACTCGCCGAGCAGGACGGCGATGACGGTGGAGTCGAGATCGGTCCGGATCGTGCCGGCGTGCCGCGCCTCGGTGATCATGTTCTCGACGGCGCGTACCAGTTCCGCCCGCAGTGCCGTCGTGGCGGGCAGGTCGAGGCCGCCGAGTTGCCCGCTGATCGGATGGTGGGCGGACTGGAAGGCGATCAACTCGGCCAGGAATATCCGAAGGGCCTGTTCGGGGCTGGTCTGGGTGAGCAGGTCGCGGGCGCGGGCGACCACGGGTTCGAGCAGTCTGGAGACCGCGGCGTCGACCAGCGCGTCCTTGCTGCCGAACGCCCGCACGACGGTCCCCGCCCCCAAGCCGGCCCGCTTCGCGATGGCCTCCACGGTGAGGATCGCACCCTGCTCGGACAGCAGCGCAATCGCCGCGTCGAGGGCCAGTTGCCGGTTGCGGACCGCGTCCGCCCGGCGACTGCCGCCAACCGTGGTTGACATCTGGAACTCCCATTCCATATTCTGATCTGGAACAAGCATTCCACCTATCGTATGCGAGGGGACGCCGCCATGAACCAGCGGATCCTGATTTCCGGTGCCAGCATCGCCGGGCTGACCGTGGCGCACTGGCTCGCCCGGTACGGTTTGCGCCCGACGGTGGTCGAGCGGGCACCCGGTCTGCGCCCCGGCGGCAACGGCGTCGACGTGCGCGACCACGCCGTTGACGTGGCCGAGCGGATGGGAATCATGCCCGCCATCCGGGCAGCGGCCACCGACGTGCAAGGCATGAAGTTCGTCGATGCCGCCGACCGTGCCGTCGCCCGCCTCGACACGGCCGGAGCCAGCGAGGTCGAGATCATGCGCGGCGACCTGGTCTCCCTGCTGCACGGCGCGACCGACGCCGGCGTCGAGTACCTGTTCGGCGACTCCATCCGCAGCCAGGCGCAGGACGACGACGGCGTCACCGTCACCTTCGACCACGCGGGCAGCCGTCGGTTCGACCTGGTCA
>Ga0307516_10003664_pt1 | contig 19527 bp, 19 predicted proteins | sample 19_EM_MG_FD_203310 | JGI IMG/M metagenome (GOLD analysis project Ga0307516, IMG submission 203310) | Populus trichocarpa ectomycorrhiza microbial communities from riparian zone in the Pacific Northwest, United States - 19_EM | ecosystem: Host-associated > Plants > Roots > Unclassified | place...
AAGAAGATAAGTAGATAAGTAGATAAGTAGTCTTATCAGCCAATAGAAACAGAGATGGATATCATCCAATCAGAGTAAGGGATAAGGTGTGAAAAGGTAACCATATGGGGAAGTGTCTGATTGGTGGTGTGGTAAACACATGTTAAACATGTGCCCACCCTTGAACTTTATAATATTGTCCACAAGGCCAAAAAATGATGGGATGGAAAAGGATAGATAGTTTGTTTAATAAGATGGGAGAGGCATGGTTGATAAGATGAGATAAGATAAGACAAGAGGCTGTTCCATAACAAAGTGGTTGTCCTAACACGAAGAATGGAGGTCTGTGAAGGTCTGTGAAGGTCTGTGAAGGTCTGCAGAGCTAGTATATAGTGTCTTCAGACTCACACAGGATTTGCTGATGGAATTGGATTTAGTTCTTCTGATCAAATAGAAAGAACAGTCACAGTGGTAACATAAGGAGATGGTTGAGTTCCAAGTGTAAAATCAGAAGTGGAAGCACTGCTGGGAAAAGGTTGGTTGGTGGTGACTTGTTATGGAACAGCTATTTTTCACGATATCCTTGTTTGTTATTGTCAACAACATGAATCTGACTTCATTTCATTTTATCTTTGTTTGGCTATCTCTTATCTCTTATCTCTTATCTCCTTATCTTCTTATCTCTGGCTTATATCCTATTGGTTGATAAGTCTTGGCTAGTATAGTATATATAGAGTAGCCCAAAACCTGTAACTCTAGTTGGATTCTCTTAAGATCTCCACTACACTCTAGTGTGAGGACTCTAGTCAATATAAACTTCCTCTTCATCTTTCCTTGTGTGATTCTTGTAAGCCCATGAAGACTCTTTTGAGTTTAGTGTGTTTTAACACAACTCATGAAAGTTGTCTTCAAAAGACTGTCCATTGAGGGCTTGGTTATGTTTCTAGATGATGACAATAATTTTGTAGATGAGGAGTAAATTGACAAGATACTATCTAGCAAGGTAGATTTTTTTTTTGAATAGAAATATTTGCGATATCAATTTCATGTGGTGAGGATGCATTGGGCGCCAGTGTGGGGGTCTGTGAGCCACTTGGAGGGTGTTGAAGTGAATGTGACAAAGTGACCTCATGCTGCAATAGCTTAAGCATGCAGGCCAACTATTGGTGCTGAAATATGTAAGATATAAACAGAGGGGATCCGGAGAGGATGTGAATGAAAAAAGGGTAGGGGTATAATGGCAATATTGAGTATGATGAACCCAGAGCAGATAATAAGGCTACACTGGGGGAGTTGATGTTGTAGAATGTAAAGGGACAAAAGTATAATAAAGATGCTTCAGGTTAGCTTGATGCCACATTGACAAAGGTGTGTTTAGGTTTGGGCCGGAGTTGGACTTCTGACCATTGGTCCTAGGAACCCAAACATGTCCTGAATCTACTCAAGAAGGATGTGACAAGGATGCCAGCACATGATTGTCAAAGATGGGAAGGGTCAATCCAAGGCAGAAGGACATGTCGACTTCAGGGAAGGGGGGTCATCCTGCTTGATGTGGCTCGAGGGTGTACAGAACAGTGATTTGTGAGCCTAAGATGGTCCATGCAGGGCTGATAGGCAAGGTGTTGGATTTCTGAATTCAAGCGAGCATGCACGATGCACTGCCCACACCTTTCCTTGTTTAGGTTCTCCCTTTGTTCTTACCTTTGCATTCTAGGTCCACATTTCATATTTCTATTGCTCTGATACATTTAGTAAATAACAGGGGTTTTCCGCAGGTAGAAATCTCCTACCCTTACCCCTACCCCCGAAAACCCTTACCCTTGGCCCGGAGTACGGGTTTTCCGGGCATAAGAGGACAGGTTTTTGTGATATGAGGAGGAGGAGAACATCATCATGGCACATGCAATTCTCATCCCCCTGGTTATTCCTTCCACGAAAGTATACTATAAAATGCACAGACTAAGGCTAAAAATAGATGAGAGGGATCCATCCCATGGATGTGGTGTAATTGTAGGTTTATTAAAAAAGTGAGGTATCGGAGGAGAACATATCTGCTCCATATGATTAAACCATTCAACTGCCTATTCCCTTGGCGAGAGGCATCTGATACACACATAGATTCGACGCATATACCGACGATAGGCCTTTACCCCACAGTTCCCATGTTATAAGGTGTTTTATTGATATTATGAAGGATGATGAGAACATGGTAGTTTCAAATGATCTAATTATCATCAAGCTTATTCCTGTGGTGGAAAATATTATTTTTATACATAGATAAGATGTGGGTAACAATGAGGGACATCTGGTCCATGACCCTTTTACAATCCATTTGCTGCAGTGTTAATAATCTGTGAGTGCTATCACTTATTATACTTATTATTTTGTAATCACACATGAAGAAACTATATTCTTTCTTGTGAAAATATCATTGAATTAATTGAGAACAGGTCTAAAAACCAACAGATAGTATTCAAGAAACTGTAGAAGCAAACTATATTTGACATCAGTCATGATTGCTCCTGAGGTCCATGTATTTGGTGGTCATATTTGGTCAGATTCATACCCTCCATACCCTCCACAAGGGTAGGGGTTTTTGGAGGGTAGAAAATTCCTACCCCTTACCCCTACCCCTACCCTCCAAAAACCCTGGGGGTTTGGGCTACCCTTGTCATTCACTAGATACATTATATGGCTAGTCCAGATACATAGTAATACTTCATCCATTTGCCTCTCGAGCTCACCGAGGCCAAACGATAATCACACTTTGTTTGTTTCTGTCGTCGTCCGTCGGATTGCGTCGTTTATTTCAACACAAGGTGCGGTGCCAGGTGCCAAGGGTACGGAACTGGGTGTGTTCCGAGGCTGTAATCCGATGAAAAAGAAGGGAGCGTCTGGAGCGTGAGTATTTGCGTGGCGAATGAGAACAGTGGGTAGTATTCACTGGGAGACAGACGACACTTCAACTTCTGGAAAGACCCCATCGCGGCGGAGATCCCTCCAGATACTATCAGAGAATGATATCAGAGATGACCACTTTCACAGCTATTTGTCATGATGCTTCTTCCAAATCACAAGCGCGTTTGTGTTCATATCGTCAGGACTGGGCGCCCTCTACCTGCCTCAGCCGGCAGCCAGCGTCAAACTTTATTTTGTCCGTCCTTCATAACTTAGCGCGTGTCTACCGCACCGCACCGTACCAGCCTCCACTCGAAACAAATGAAAACCTATTATGAATCCGGGAATTTGTAAGGGCAGGGTACACCGAACAGGGCACCGTCGGTGCCGGGTTGACGATGACGCAGCCTCGGGTGGTGGGAGAAAAAGTTGGGGCTCCAGGGCAACGGGAACGTGTTGCCGGCGTAGAAGACGATGGGTTGGTATTTGCAGAGTGTTAGGGATGCGAATGCTGGGGTTGAGGTCCTGGGAGGTGGAAGCTGAGATTGAGGGTGACGGGTTGGGTTGGAAGAGAAGACGGAGTATCTGTTGTATGTGGAGACCTCGGCGATGGTGACGACGTATAGGAGGTGTCAAAATTTGGGGTTGCACACGTCGTGCTAGCGGTCCTTGGTGTGGAGAGGAGGGGTGTTGCAGCGACGACGGACTATGAGGTCTGCGTTTTGAGTTTGATGAGTGCAGAGACGATTGCGAGCGAGAATGTTGGGATACTTACTTGCGGTGACCAGTTTCGATCAAGGTTATGCGAGCGGTGAAGCATCGCTGTGTGGATTCAGGGAGCGCTCCCAGACTGGATAGGAAGGTCGTGATGATGCATATAAATGGGGCTCGGGCATCGAAAAAAAAGAGTATCGCAGCACAAACTCGACTTCGCGTGATTGAAAGTTCCAGCTCGCAACATTTTTCGTCCGAAAAGTCGTATTCTATCAGCGCTAACGGAAGGAAAAGGAAGTCAATGGAATGTTACATACCAAAGAAGACAGAGTGGATACGCACTAGAAGCTTCATACGCCACCAATGGAGCCCACCGATCCTTCCTCGCACGCCCAAACACCGCCTTGACAACCTCCATCCTCCTCGCAAAGTGCATAGACACGATACAGGCCAATCCATACTCGGCCACGTGTTCAGTGAGTTCCGTCGTCTCCGGCTCGCCGTTACGTTCCAAAGACGAGTGGTGTTGAAGGAGGTGCCGGCTGTATTGCCGGTGCCGTTCCCCAAAGTATGTGTGAAGGTGTTCTACCCAGCAGCGGGGGGAGCGAAGGGAAAAGCGGCGGAAGGGCTTGGAGGATCATAAGGAGCTTGTCGAATGTGGAGTAGACGTCTTCGTAGTGAGCTCTTGTGCTTCGGCATATGCAAATGTGAGGAGGAAGCTGCATATAAAGATGAGAATGGGAGGAAGTTTGAAAAGAGAGTGACGGACCAAGAGGGGCTGGCTTCCATGCCCGCGCGGAGGATGGACATACTTAGCTTCGTTGTGCTTCCCGACGCTATTTGTCCATGTGTAGGCCATGAACCTGTGATTAACGGGTCAGGTAGGGACAAGGAAAGGAAACAAGAACTTGCCAAACGTCTGGGTAGTATCGCATGCGAATAACATACGCCCTGGATCCTCGCGATGAGGACCTGTTTCTCCCTTTCCTCAAGAGGGTTCCCCTTCTCCCACTTGAGGTACATCTTCCATTTGCCTCCGAGGCCACATTCGCCGGCGTTGAATGAGCGGGTAGACGGCGGTGGTGTGCGCGACGAGCTGACGTAGGGCGGTGCGGGCGAGAGGACATGAACTTTTTAGCTGTGATCTGGTTAAGGTTGCTTTCGAGCGCCTCGAGTTCTGGCCATGGGGGCTCTTCGTTGTCGAGTAGGATTTGGACGGCGCGATGATAGACTTTGCAGAGGGCACCCATTTTTTGCTCTTCTTCCCATGTTGTGGTTGCCTGTGTGTTGGGGGTTGGATTAGGGAGGCGAGGGGCAGGAAAGTTACGAGTACCTCGCCTGCTCTGAGGAATTGGAAGTAGTCCCGCCAGATTTCTCCGGTGTCTTTGTCTTGCCAGACGTGGCTGAGTGCAAACTCGTTGGCTATGCGGCCGTTGTGCCTAGACCCCGGTGTGGGATTTAGATGACTGCGGATGGTGTGTCAGTAGATATGGTGGCCTTGTACATGTTCCATCTCACCAGACATTGATCAAGTAAAATTTCCCGAGATCGACGGATGGAGATGCTTGAGGAATTTCTTAAACAGTTCTTCTGCTTCCGAGAACGTGGTCTGGTTGTCCGATAAATGGAGAAAGCACCGAATTTGCGCAGACGACCGAGAGTTGGAAGGAAAAAAAAAAAAGTCAGAAAAGGAAGGTTGTGTTCAGTGGTTGCAGAAGGGCATCGAACGCGACTCGCAACGTTTCAATGTTATGAGAGTTTTCGACCTGGTCAATGAGTCTTCTGGTTTCTTCGAACTAGTCATCGTTGTCTGTCCACGATGGCATCGCCTTCCCACGGTTGTTATCTTAACGTCCTGACCAGGCCTCCTGTGAACAGAGTATAAGAGCCAACCGGCAAGCATTGCTTCGCCCCCACACAAATCACCGTCGTACAGTCAAATGGCGTCCTAATTCCCTTTTCAAATATGCAACTTCCCCTCATTCCCGTCCTCATACCGAACGCACCAAGTCGAGGGCAAGATCCTACGTACTGACGGCCGTCCACCATACCTCCCTGGGCGCCCCGGGCCACAAGATTTCTGGATCCCTACCTCGGTCCACCGCCCACCTGCAAAAGCATGCCTTGATATCACGTTCTAAAAATTGGAAGGTAGATCGCTCCCAAAATGAAACCGTGCGCGGCGGTGCAAATTATCGTTGCGGAGCTTGACGAATTCATTCTGATGACACGACTAATGGTCATGTTACATCAGGAGATCGGCGCTCATGCTTACCTGTAACTCATCCAACACCACCTTTTCATCCTTTCTCGTCTCCGCCGCATCTCAAATGGACAAAAGTCATTGAGCGCAGTACATCGACTCAGAATGGCAAAAGTGGAGTAAGTCTGATTTATCAACATCACTGGTACCCATGGTAATACTTTTATTTGCAGAATCGGCGAGTGCCACAAGTTCCGACGGTAATCTATTCTACAACATTGCTCCAGAAGCTAATCTGGCCAACAAGTTCCATCATCACCTTCGGGAAGATTAAATAGCCAGACTGAGGATATCATCGTGGCGATTTCCATTGATCCTCGCTCTGCTTTGTCGAACTTTGCAGTTCACCCATGACGCCTCTCGAAAGCAAATTTCTCCAGCATTTTGGCATAGGCTACTTGGAATGGGCCGAAACATTGTCCATTGCCGTATTCTTCTATGGTGCGTCCTCCTCGCTCGCGGTATGTGCCTCATCGACAAGTTCGGTGTCAGGAGTATTTGTTGTGCTCTTCTCTGCATCGGTTGTTATCTTTGTGTTCGTTTCCTGCAAAAGCATTTATTTCTTAGCAACACCTGATCCCCGGAAACTTGACAGGCGGAAAGGATTTTCTAACCGCACGACGGCGGTCATGTTCGTAGCGACCGTCGTCAACTTCCTCCTCTACAGTTTGAATACTGGAACTCAAGTCGCCGCATACATTGTGCTCATCAGAAAGGCTCTCATCCTGGACATTGCTTATTCGCTGTCGGAGAATCCAGGGTTGGTTTACGGTGCGTTACGCCACATCAACGTGGTCATGAATTGGTCAGGCAGCATTCCTGTGAGTTTATATCGCTGCTGGATCTCGCATTCATTCATGCTTGGTGGAGATATGGATCAGCGACCTCGTTGTCATTTGGAGGGCTTGGGCCCTCTTCCCAGATCAACAGTGGATTGTCCTCATACCATTTGTGCTGTGGATCGGAACCGTGGGTGAATAGACATTTTCCTGGAAGCTTTTCCCTTTTGCTGAATCTACACTCCCAGGGGTGATCGTCGGCGACGTCACATGGACGTCGATCCCTAAAAACCACTATAAATCATTCTCGAATTTGGACAATTCCTTAACGACTGCAGGCAATACGCTTTCCGTTGCAACGAACGCCGTCACGACAATGATGATTGCGTATAAATTGTGGTACGTTGCGGTCGGTGCGATTGGCTGGATCCAGTGGCTCACCGCGATGTGATACTATAGGAGTTACCGTAGATTGATCGTGAAAACTCTCGGCTTGGGTAGACGAAAGAGCCCAGTGCAGACCATATTGATTCTTCTCGTAGAATCAGGCCTTGTTTACCTCGCATTCCAGGTCGGTGACTTCTGTATCTTGTTTGCCGATAATGTGCACAAGATCCTCAAGGTTCTCACTGCTCTGACAGATTGTGTTCTTGATTTTGACTGCGCATCAAACCCCTCTTGACCTCAAAGCGTTTGGCTTTGAGGCCGTGTATCTCTCACTTGCGGTAAGTGTTATTGCTATTATGTGTTATCATCTGATCTACATCTACAATTGTAGGCAATGTATCCAGCTGTGGTGATAGTCCTGGTCGAAACACAGCGATCGATAACGGACGTTTGTGAGATTAGCCCATCGAACGCAAGCAAATTCCCGGGTCCACTGGCATCTGAAGCTCGCCATGCGACTTTAGGCCACCTCTCCTTTGCGGTCGGGCCAATCGACACTACAGTGGATAACGAATCTGAATATCAGCGCTCGCGCATGTTGCAGAGCCAAGGTGGACACGAATATGGCTTGGAGGAGGCCATTCCCGAAGAAAAGGAGAGTCAAGCTGTTACTAGTGGCTGACTGATACTATTACAATCCCTAGCGCTCCAACGCTACATACGTATAACTGTCTATGTAAGTTAATCATCGGATTAGAAAGTCTTGAATATAGCAACTCTCACCCTTTGCGACGTGTTCCCAATCTTATGGTGGCTGGTATAAGTATGGTTTCATCTGTAGCTACCGGAACGTCATCGAAAAACGAAACGTCGCGTTCAACAGCCCCGACCCCACCACTATCCTGCCTCTTGACAGTCGCCACCGGCCCCCAAAATGGGCCTCTGCCTACTCGAATACCTTTTGGAACCTCCCCCCTCCCTGGCGTACGAAACGCGCGGATGTGAAACTCCAGCTACACCTTACCCCCCTTCATCTCCCAAACGCCCAGTATGCCCACAATCACCACGACTCCAGCGCGAATGCGTACAGAGCAGACCACTGATGCTCATGCGAAAAGACGCCCCCGTATCTTCAGCTCGTCGCCCACCCGCGCAATCAGGCTCGTCGCCCCGGCAAGTTTGCCCACGGAAATCACGAACGCAGCCAACGTGGGCAGAATCCGGTGCACGTTCGTCTCATTGAGTAACTTATTCCGTGTGATGTTCGATAGCTATAGGCTATCGAGGTTCATGAATCTATCCCCTACATGAATGCCACAGCTGCGAGATGAGAAAGATAATGAGACCCAATGATTAGGCAACTGGGCGGAGAACGCGGAAATCGCCTTCCCTCAGGCTAAGGATCTACCATGTTCTCAACAATGAGAGCCCCCACCGACGGAACTTGTTCGCCGCAGAAATCCGCACTAGACATATTTCCGGCAGACCTGTAAGACCTTGCAATTCCTCAAATAACGCCGCCAAGGAACGCCAGCCACACTAACGTCGATGGCTTGCCATCATCCCCCTGATTGCCACCGCATAACTTACTAGTACACTTCAAAATGCGGAGTGGCAAGTACATAAGTATGAAACCATGAACTCACTTGAATCTGTTCGCACCTCCAATTCATACCGCAAACAAACTCAGTCCACACCAACGTCCTTTGCGAATTCGAGATGCGGTCTTTTCAGGAACGTGTAGACGACATACAAAATCAACAACGTGGCACAGGGAGGGGTCAATCTAGTCGAACCGCTTTTGTGAGTCGATAGATCCCCCGGGCCAGGCAGTGACATTACTCGAGCTTTAATCTGCTCGCACTTCCGAGTCCCATTCACACCACAAACAATTTGAAACAAACTCAATCCACACCAACATTCTATTTGAATGCGAGAAGCACAGCGTTTTCGCAAACATGTGTCAGGTTCCGATGATGGGGAGTGCCGATGGTTCTGGATAATACAACGGAGACGCGCGATGCGTAGGTGGGCAACTCAAAAAAACCTTCATCTGTTCACAAGAATGTGCGTTGCTCCGGGATTGTTCAAGTTGAAACAGTCGGTTGTCGACAACTTTAGTATTGTTCCCTCATCTGGACGACATTATAACGTCCCTGTCTGGAATTTACAGGCCTAGGTAAAGTTACTGTTGTGCGGTGACCAAGGTAGGGAAATTTTTGAAGAGAATTGGGAATGGATAAAGGTGGTACTACTATCGCAATCCAGTGGCAAGATTTGTGTCGTCATGATCGAGGGACTTGTTTTACCTATTACCTGAGTGTTTCCATGACGTCAAGTGGATAAACACTTCAAGTTGCACTTCCTTTGCCTTCTTTTTCCTGATCAATAATACCCTCAGCCAAACTCCAGAAATTTTAAAGATCAGACAACCTCCGGGCCTTTTACTGGTCAGTACTAAGGGTCGATCGATACACTGCACGACGCTCAACCTTTGATCGAAATGAATTAATGATAACCCGTCCCCATCGGGTTGCTCACCAGCTTACATGGACTTGCGGTATCTTTAAATGTTCAAACAAACACATGAAAGGATACATTTTACCACCATTATCCTAAGTCCAAGCTCTCCTTTTACTTGTACGCAGTGAAACTCCACCTCTGGAACTTAGAAACGTTTGTCGTGCTAAGAGGCTGAATATCCACTGAGCCAGGGGAAATTTGAGTGACAACTATCAAAGTGCCGGGCTTTTCGATCCTGTGAACGACGGAGCCCGTCAGAAAATAATCATGGCATTGTACAATTTACGCCTCCACAAGACGTACCAGTAGTGGCTGTGACTGGCAGCATCGAGCCTAATATTCCAGTGGAAGGGTGCGGCCTGCAATTTGATAGCGCTCGTTCCTGGGTTGCCGTTGGCGGCAAGAAAGCCTCTGGTACTAGCGGATTGAATCGTGAATCCATTGCCGTCTTTAGATAGCTTCCACTGAGTCATAGTTAGATCATTGCGTCAAGTGATTAATATTGCGGAAGAAGAGAATCGTACACGTTGGTTGATCGTGTTGTTAGCTACAGCTGTAGAGACTGAAAGCGCGTCAGTACATGTAGAGAATTGAGAGTGGCGCGACGCCGATTCACCATTACCGCCCAAGGCGGTCAAGACCGCAGTACTTCCGACACTCGTGATGACGAAAGTGTGGTTCGCCGGATGAGAAATAGGTGACATAATGTTTGAATGCGATAAGTGACTAGTAGGAATTCGAGGGTACTGAGAATACGCGGTGGGAGTTGACTTAAATACCACTGACCTTCGGCATCGACTGGCCGAGAGGAACGTAAGTATTTTTTGTGTCATCTCCCGAGCGGGCACCTCGGCCCGATCACGGAGATTGTTTTATGCCCGTCAGTTTTCAAAAAATGTACAACACTTTCAGAGCCTGCGTTGTTATGTCCTGCATAGTCTGCATCCGTCGCCAGTCACGAGAGTCAAGAGTGTGTCGAACAATCGTCTTGCTGTTGGGCACGAATCAAAGCGCTGCATGAGGAGAAAAGTTTTATAATTTAATACTTAGATCAGTGGCACGACTTACCAAGGGTGACCGCGTCGCCGTCCACCGAGGATGATCCTTGCCTTCGTTTGGGCTTTCCAGGGACACGGGACTTGCCATTGTCCCTGGAGGAACACCAAACGGTGACGTGGGGGTTCTTTTTTCACAGGATTGCTGCGCCTGTAGAAATTGATATGTAATACTTTTTCGTCCTGAAGGGGTGCTATATCAACAACGACCCGAGTAACTTCAATCCCCGTACTAAGACTCTGCACAGACTATGATCTATGGCGAAACAATTAACTTGAGTGTTTAACACGGTCATGAGTTCCTGCGCGGGCGGCGTAATCTTGCTCCTCCGAGTCGAAGTGATCACACCGAAGTCAAAGTAAGTCTTCCCTCCTGGTATCGTGAGAACTGATAACTAGTACCAGGAAATCCGACAGCCGCCACTAGTAGAAGCTCCTGGGGAGGAAAGCGACCTTCGTCCCGCCATCGATATCCCTACAAGTAGCTACTCATGAAAAGCCCATCAGCATCAACCTCGCCCCTTCCTTCCTCGATCGCCAGTACAACCTCGCGCGAGAAGGCTATGGAATGGCTATGGAACAGCTTCATCTTGCGGGTGAGGCCTTAGAGGAGGCCGGCAGTACATTTTCAAAACAGGCGCGGCAAAAGACATGGCTGGAAAGACGGATACAAGTGCTCGAGTCCAAATTGGAGGAACAGGGCAACAGCAGTTTAACCTCCTGAGTACAGTTCTACATTCATCCACCCTGGACCACCCATGAAAACTTATCACCGCCATCGTCTCAGACCGACAAACCACCGATAGGGGATGACTGCAGCGAAAAATCCCTTCATTTACTTAGTATGGGCGCCGATTCAAGGTACAAACAAATTGTATGAGCTCGAGTAGGCTCGTAGTTCCGAAAGCGGCGGCGAGGCGCTCGAGTGTGGCGTGAACGTCTTTTTCGAGTGCTTGGGCTTCGGCGTATGCAAATGTGAGGAGGGATTAGCCTCCGTCGTTTCATTGACAATCCGGCGTCCGACATCGTGCTCCAAACTCGAAATGCTGATATGTACTATGGTACCAGAATGCGACGCCGCGTATACTGGGACAATACACCTCGATTTATGTGGCGAGGACGCGATGGGCGCCGGTGTGGGGGTGCGGGAGCCACTTGCCTCCAACTCCGCGCCCAGCGTCCCCTCAAAGAACCACAAGACCGACAAGACCCCATCGTCAAGGGCATCTCCTGCGACCCTCCCCAGACGTCCGAGTGAATGATGCAGGGAATGCTGCATCGCGATCCCATATTCCGGAGCATGGACCTGGACCACTCCTGTCTCTCCAAAACCTTGACCGGCTTTGTTTCGATGATCACACACCCGGACACGCCCTTCTCTTCCTCCGTTCCCCCTGCCCTTCCTCCTTCAGCTTCAGCACCGACGGCATCCACGGTCCAACACTCACGAGTTTACAAACGACGCATCGGGGAGCCCAAATATTCCAGCCCCTTCATCGTTCCCGTGCCGTTGGCAGACATGATGTCAATTAGAGGAGAAGAGGGGGAGTATGTCGACGACGGTGCAGGACTGTTGGTCCGATGGTCCTTGGAACCCTAACATGTCCTGGATCGACACTCATGGCCATACCGGCCTTGGGTCTGAGCCCATCCACGCCAAAGGATCAGCCTCAGTCGGGAGGATGGCGACGTGGACATCAGCGCACGATTGTCAAAGATGGGAAAGGGTCAATCCAAGGGGGAAGAATGGGTCCCAGAGGGACAAACGCGTCGACTTCGGGGAGGGGGACTCATCCCGCTCGAGGGTGTACGGGAGAGTAATTTCTGAGCCTGGGATAATCCATGGGCAGCAGCAGATATGCAAGGGTGCGGTGGGTGCCAAGGCTACGGAGCTGGGTGTCTTCAGGCTGGGTCCGGTGGGGGGGTGGGAGCGTCGGGAGCGTGTGGCCGCTGCGAGCTCATCTCCTTTCTTGCCATCAAGCAAGAGCAGCGTGACCTCCTCGCGTCTCCTCTCGTCCTCTACCCTCATCGGGGTATTCTCTTTCTTTCCTTGTGCTTTGTTGTGCACTGGGTTAAAGCGGGACTCGGGGATATCTGAACCTGTGTTCTGCTTTTGCATTCTGGCAGCGGTGACGAGGGGTATTGGGGGGGAGTGAGGGGTTGGCGAGGTTTCGGGCAACCTGTTCATGGCAGGGGCACTAGCATGTGGCGCCGTCGGCGTCAAGAGCGCACTGGGGGTGGTGCAGTGGCGCTAGCAGTGGTGACAGGATATATTGTTGAACGGGAGTGGAACAGAGAGTGACGTGGCAATGCGGGGTGCTGTCGTGCCAGGGGGACGGTGGGGCAATCAAGAACAAGAGCGAAAGATGCAAGAGGGAAACTCACCGGACCACTGTCATTAATCTTGGCTGTTTTGTCGACGCAGCCCAAGTCGCAGTGTACGCCGCCAAAGATTTAGCAGATGATGCGTGAATGGCGGGTGCACTAGCTATGTAGTAGACCTGTGTCAAGGTGGGCAGGTGGAGTGGCTTTCTGTCTTCTGTCTGGAACGAGTGACCTGACTCAGCCAGGGATCATCGATCACCATGGGGACTGCCGAGCGGTGAGGACTCTCGACCAACCCTGGTACATAGATCACTCCGATTTCCTTCTACCCAAAGGCATCACACATTATCTGGTTGAAATAGCGGTCTGCAGTGAAGAATTGACCATCACTATTAACTATCTGTCCGACATCATTGGCCTGCACGGCGGGGAAACCATGAAGAACTCGAACTTTCGCCGCATCATCAACTTTCTTCGCCCGGCGATTGTTTTATACCGCAAGATTTCTGACTCGCGAGTTAGCGTTTGGAATGAACCAGAGGTTATCATACGTATCCATCGATGTAATATCCAAACTTAACGGCTGTAGTAACCGATCAGACAGCCCGACCATCTGAAGGGATACATACGTCGACGCACCGACGAACAAAATTGTTCCCGCTACAGTACAACGGGACGTCTAAGATGTCCTCGCCGTCGTGCAACAGAAAGTAGACCTCCTCGACCAAGACATCTCCCAATCCCATAATCGATCTGGCCATCGAACACGGCTCAGTCATTGCAAACAATACGCTACGCTCATCGACCGTCTAAAAACCATCATCGCGCCTCACAAGCGCCTCCCAGTAGAACTTCTCGCCTACATATTTTACTTGGCTCTCCCACCGGGCTTCCAGATCCCTTCTCGAATCTGCTATCTGAGCGATATGGTGGCAAGAGGACGTTTTTTGCCATGGTCATTCGGTCACATCTGCTCATCGTGGCGACAGGTAGCTCTTACTGAACATCATCTCTGGAACCGCATCCGAGTCCAGATAAAAAAGCTTAAGCCATCTCACAGGGAGATCCTTGAAACAATCCTGGTCCACTCGGGGTCAGCATTGCTGGAGCTTGACATTACACGTAGGCAGGATCTCGCGACTCATTCTGCGTGCAGTCAATTGAGATCCACGAGCCTTTTCTTCATTCCTCGGCACGTTTGCCCTGCCTGGACGTACTCTTTCCTCCTTGACCGAGGCCGGCCTCTTTGGTGACCGTCTCGATATACCTGATGGGCATATCCAGATTTTCGGAGACTGTCCACTCCTGCACAAGCTCGAGATCTGCTTGGAGGGGGACCAGTTGACAGCCCTCCATGGTCTGCATGTCTCCTTTTCCCAACTAACCGAACTCTCCCTCGGTCGCGATGTACTCTGCTCCCCACACTCCATCTTCTGCATCTTGAAGGAGACCATCAATCTTGTACGGTGCTCAATCAGCTTTGCCCCATTAACAATCCAGTGTTCGGCCTCGTTCTCCCACACCTAGAAAATTTGATGGTCTCGTCCGATACGTTCTACATACTGATCCGGATCCATCAGCACATTACTCTTCCCTCTCTTCTCCAACTTTCTGTTCTCTGCCCTCCCGCCTGGAGAAAACCTGATGCCTTACCCTCCGAGGTAGTTCCGTGGCGAGTGTAACATCTTTCGCCTAAGCGCTGTCAGGCAAGGAGACTTTGGTCGTTGGGAAGAGGAAATGGAATTTTTGTTCAAAAGACTGTCTATCGATGGCTGGGTCGAGTTTCTATTTGCCAGAGAGCCAACAACTAGAGTTTCTAGATTCCGAACCGTCTACGAGGTCTAGTAGTTTTGTAGATGGAGATTAAATTGACGAGATAAGTGCAGTTATACTTACAGTCGTGGACAGCCAAACACAACAAGAAAATTTGGGAGTTTTTTCCAGCCATCTGGATAGCGCGGAATCAATAGATACTATCGTTTACCTAGTGATGTATCACTCAAAAATTACCCACATAGTGATGCATCACTTGCAGATTACCTCCTCTGGCACCACATTCCACTGGTGGAATCAGGCAAGATTCCTCGAGCCCGCTGTGCCATGCCGCTGCCACATCTAATTCCCACATACCCACTGCTCTCAGCTCTTCCTATATGTTCCTCTCACTTCATACTAATTACAATTGAGTACTTTGATATTCCTCAACTTTTATATTAGATCCTCATTACTGACTACTTTGAGTAACAAACATTCTTTTAGCTATATATAAACGAACACTCTTTGTTCCCTCTCCTCAGTCGTTTGACCCTGCTTTCATGTCCAAACACTGAGGTGAGAACATTAACTGATTCTGCTCATTTACTGTTAACTAATTTATACCATTACCTAGTCTTTGTGTTTAGGTAAATATATAGTCATTTGACCCTGCTTTTGTGTCCAAACACTGAGTCTTTGTGTCTAAGATTCTGTTAGAGCAACACCAAAACCAGCAAGTGTTAACATGAGGTGTCAGTCAAACTGGTATGTTTTTGTTGTATTTCCTTTTATGGACTATTTCGACATTCCCGCTATTTCAACGGCAGCACTGTGTGCCACCTACCTACTGTACAGTTCACTTCCGCTACTGTACAGTTTTACCGATCACTTACTTATATTCCTTAACCTTATTTTGTCCACCTCAGTCGTCTCACATTTCGTGTCTGACTGAGGTGAGACCCCTTTTACTTATTGACTCTCACATACTTATGGTACCTGTAGTACTTCATACGTTTACAGGTACCATCAATATAGTCATCTCACATTTCGTGTCTGACTGAGTACTTCATACATTCACAGGTTACGGGCTCTGAGCTGCATACAGAAAGTCCAGACACTACAAAGATTTTTCGTATATACAACATGTCGACTCAAACCAATCCACCAGTTTTCTTGGACGAGAAGAAGTTCAACGGCATGAATTTCTATCCCTTCTGAACACTTGTTCTCACTGCAGCGCGAGCCCATGGGGCGGTCAGCTACCTTACTGGTTCTATCCCAAAACCCACCCTGCTGGCTCCTGGTGATACCACATCCACACCCACTCCTACTGCCATGGAGTGGTACTCCAAAATCCCATCTCTTGAGGAATGGGAAGTATGCGATGCCTGGGCACTCGCGCTTTTGATATTCAATATTAGTAACCCAATCGCCCTCGGGGTTAGGACCTCCAGAATGGCTGCTGAGGCCTGGACTTCTCTCATCGAGAACTATGAGGTAACCACTGACATGGGCACAGTTGCTGCCGAGGAAGACCTATGCAGCACAAAGTATGAGGAAGGTCAGGACCTCGACCTCCACATTAAAACCCTGCGGGAGAAGCTTGACATGGCATTAAATGCCGGTGCAGTAATCAGTGACACTGCATTCTGGATGATCATTCTGGCAACCTTACCCAGATCCTGGGACCCCATCATCTCCACCCTATACACTTCGACAACCACTGCAGCACTTATATCCACCCTTAGGATGCACTGGATCCGTATCTGCCAGCGTGATGTACCGGCTTCTACTGCCCTCCAGGTCAAAATGAAGCCGTCCAACTTTCGGACGCAGTTGCGGTGCTCCAATCCAAAATGTGGCCGCTGCAGACATGTTATCGCTGATTGTTACTGGCCTGGTGGGGGGAAGGAAGGTCAGTTCCCAGTCGGTTTCGGAAAACAAGGGGGAGGAAACACCGGTACCGGCAGTAGCACTCCTGTGGCTGCCATCGCCAACACTGGCACAGAGGCATCCTATGTCCTGGCAGTTATCACAGATTTTCCACCTGACGACCTCCCTGCCACAAAAGTGTTCCTGATGACGCCCCACCGCACCCTCACTTATGCCGACTCTGGTGTGACAGATCATTGCTTCGCTGACCGCGAAGACTTTGCAACATATACCGCCTACACTAGCCCCTGCACAGGGCGTACCGCCAACAAGGGAGGGACCTTCCGCATCTTATGTGTGGGCGAGGTCAAGCATTCTATCATTGTTAATGGGCGGTGTACACACCTCATATTCAAATCCGCCGTCCACACTCTGGACCTATCTGCCAACCTCATCTCCATTAGCAAATTCGATGACCTTGGATACTTCACAACATTTGGTGGGGGAAAGGTCGTATTTACTGACGGGGAGAAGTGCATTATTATGGAGGGTCAGCGCACCGGTGGCATGTACTTACTGAACATGGGAAACCCTCTCATAAATGTCATGGGCCAAGGAGGTTCCATGGCAATATCTGCCTGCTCTCATGAGAAACCTGTTGGACTTGATACTTGGCATCGCCGCTTGGGTCACACTGGCATGTCTACCATCAAGGAGATGTTGAGGAAGGAGTTAGTGGACGGGTTAACAATTGAGAAAGATGGAAACGCACCTGGCAAATGTGAGGACTGCATCTTAGGCAAGCATGCTGCACAGCCATATGACGAGGAGGTGGAGCCTGAAGACGAAGTGCTGGGGCGTATTCACGTTGACCTGAAAATTGTAAGTAGATCATGTGATAGAAAAAATGGACCTATGAGTATAAATGGACCTACAACTGTGGTATATATTGATGCCTCAACACTCCCTCTCGATATGAACATAATTAGACCACATTCAGAAGTTGATGAAACTTGACAAACTTGACAAATGCAAGAGATTTGGTGAAAATGTCAGCAATCATGTCATCAGTTGGGCAATATTCAAGAACAATGTGACCTTGGGAAATAGTTTGGCGAATAAAGTGAAAATGAATGTCAATGTGTTTGGTATGAGTGTGGAACTTTGAATCTTTGGACAGATCAATTGCGCCCTGGTTGTTGCAGTGAAGAGCAGTCAGTAAGGAATGTTTGAAAAAGAACAATAGCAGTTAGGGTTAAATGATTTCACAGAATTCTCTTAACCGAAAATTAACCAGTTATAACCAGTTATAACCGGTCAATTGATATTTCAACAATATCTGTGGGTTACACCCAAAAAAACCTTCAAAACCAATGAAAAATGGCCAAAAACATTGAAATTTGTACATTTTTGGGGGTTTTCTTTACATTTCTTATGGATAATGACCTATAAAATATTGCATACATGGACTAATAACTGTATTCTATCAAAATACATCAATTAAAAATGGGGTTAACCAGTTAAAACCAGTTAAAACTGGTTAAAAATCCTTAACCAGTACTACAGTTAGGTTAACATAAATTGAGATTTGCAATTAATTTTAACCAGTTAAGATCAGTTATGGTTAGGTTATAGGATATTTTGGAGTCCCCTCTAACCGGTTAAAGTCCGGTTAATCCAAAAAAGACAATTTAACTGGACCTAACTGGACCTTCAAACACTAAGCACCCATGCCTACAAAGAAGGCAAATCCAGAGATGGAGTGGTGGTGGAGATGTGAAGCCCAATTGGCATCTGAGAACCCCACAATGTCAGGTATTTTGCCTCTGAGGACAAGCTTGAGGTGCTTGGTGCTGATGAGATCACAAAAAGTTTGCTTGACAGCAACAAGATGGATGCATCTGAGAGCATCCAGATATTGGAAGAGGCTGGAGATGGCAAAGGAGATGTCGGGATGAGTCATGACAGCCAGGTACATGAGAGAACCAATCATCTCTCTGTAAGTCGTCTTCTCAGCAGATGTCAAGAGCATAGATGATACCGATAGTGAGTCTGGTGTGAAATCAGTGCCAGTTTCCATAAGCATGCATCAGTAAATCACCAATTCACTACAGGAGCTACACAGCACTACATAGCCCTATGTAGCCCCTGTAGTGAACCAGTGATTTGCTGATGCTGATGGCTGATCGAGCCCTGTCCAAACCAAAGTGAGCTAAAATCTGCTTAATGTAAGCCTCCTGACCAATAAAGATGGTCTGGTTCTCCAAGTCCTGAGTGACACTGATGCCCAAGAGCCAATTGATGGGGCCAAGTCAACAATCTTGAAGTGCTCGTTCATCTGTTTCTTGATGAAAGTGGTGGATTCGGTGGAGTTGGCGATGAAGGTGAAGTTGTCCATCACAGCGGCAATGATCATAAATTTGTTGCCATCAAATTTGTAGAAGACAGCTTCATCAGCAAGACAGATCTTGTAGCCCAATTTTAATAAAATTCTCCATAACTCCTCATACCAGTGGTGTACCTCTTGCTTCATTCCATACAGTGGTTTTCAAAGCTTGAGGATGATCATCTTCCTCAGCTTCTTGGTGAATTTGGCTGGGAGTGATTGGAAAATCTCATAGAATTGAGGGAGGGCCATAAAAATGACCTTATTGTCATGAAGCCAAGAGTTGAGGTAGGCGTTCTTGGTGTCTGCTTGCTCAATGATGACTTTGTTGCCTAAGCTTCTGGCAATCACAAATAGAACACAAAGTGTTGCAGGATGGACAGTCGGAGCAAATGTTTCTGTGTAGTCGATACTGAATTGTTGTTTAAAACCCTTTGCAACAAGACGGGCCTTGTATTGGAAGATGTTGCCCTGGGTATTACATTTATGGCAAAGAACAAAACACAAATCAATAATATTGGCATCTGGCAGTGCATCAACAATCTTCCAGGTACTGAGTGCCTCGATTTGGGTGAGTTCTTCCTCGATTGC
>Ga0307516_10003665_pt1 | contig 19524 bp, 14 predicted proteins | sample 19_EM_MG_FD_203310 | JGI IMG/M metagenome (GOLD analysis project Ga0307516, IMG submission 203310) | Populus trichocarpa ectomycorrhiza microbial communities from riparian zone in the Pacific Northwest, United States - 19_EM | ecosystem: Host-associated > Plants > Roots > Unclassified | place...
CCGGAAATACAACCTTACCCCGGCAGAAGGAAAACACCTGGACAAAACCCACCTGGAAGCACTCAGCCAGTCAGAGGTAAACCGGTACAAGATTTATCAGGCTATCGTAGACAGTTTACCCCATTGCCAAAGCCTGCCCGACCTGGAAAAGCGGTTGATCGTCCAAGGTATCCATACCCAATATAAGTATAAGAGGCAAACGCAGGAACTTCAAGGAATCAGCTTCCGGATCGGGGAAGACCGTTTTAAAGGGAGCCAGATCGACCGGCAATTTTCTTTGGGAAACCTCCAAAAGACCTTGGCTGCTCAGCGGAAAGGGCAGGAAGTTAAACCGGCTCTTTCTTTGGAAGACAGGAAAAAGGTCCTTCTCATTCGGGGCAATTCCCAGAAACCAGCCGCACCCGCTCCCCAATATAGCCAGGGGCCACCTCCATTATTGTTGCAACTAATGACCCATATTGCAGCAGCGGGAGACGTTCCCTACGAGCAGACAGCCGGTTTCGTTCCCAAAAAAAAGAAGAAAAAGAAGAAGGGTTTAGGGCGGTAATATTTACCGCCCAGATTCGGGGGGCACTGCGTCCCGAATTGATAGAAAGGACCCCGGTACAAGCAGCCGCAGCCGATCAGCGGGAGAATAAAGCCGGGCTCCCGTACCGGCTTTGGCGCTTCGCGGCGATACATCATTGCCGGGGCTCCTTCCCCAAGATCATCCATTCAAGGCCATTCATCTTTAGATCATTACTTATCCATGAATGGGGCAATGATGTATTCCTGCGAAGTTTGTTGTTTATTTCCCTGAGCTAGATAGTGCGCTTATCCTAAAACTAAATTACTGACCTCACACCGAATTGAAATAATTTATCGTATATTCATATCCCCTTATATAATTTGCCTCCATAACTCCCTAGCAAATCTGTTGTACTAAACTTCAAAATGAAGAAGCCCTGGTAACTATTGCCCAAATTTTATCTTATGCAAATCCTATCCATTCTTTGCTTCATGTTGATCAATTCTGAACCTGCATTTCCGCAAGCTAAGGAATTAGCTGTTATAGGTTCCTCGACGTCAGCAGGTCTTGCAGCCTCACCGATTGACAGTTCGTGGGTTAACCGGTTTAATCACTATTACAAATATCAGGTCGGCATGCTAGATTCCACCTTTAATCTCGCTGTATCCTCTACTAGCTGCTACCAGGGCATGCCTTCTAGCTATATTTCTCCGGGCGGCCGGCCGGCCCCTGATCCGGCCCATAACGTGACAATGGCGGAAACGTTGCTAAAACATCTGTCGATACCTTCCGATGGAGTGGTGATCGTAAATTATCCGACGAATGGATATGACGGCTACTCCATTCCGGAGATCATGGGGAGTCTCCAGACAATATATGATTCCGCTGTAAATACAGGCAATAAATGCTTTATTACTACAACACAACCACGATCTGATGCCTTTTTTTCCAGTTCTTTCACTAAAAAGAAACTGGCCGATATTAAAGATTCCATTGTCAACAGATTTGGTACAGCCCATACACTTAACTTCTGGGATGGAATGTTCAACCCGGCAGATTCTACGATCCTTTCTGCTTATTCTGCCGGAGACAATGTACATTTCAATAATGCCGGACATAGGGAACTATTCAATAGGGTAGTAAACAAGAATATTTTTAACCTTTCATTCGCCCCTTCAGTTGACGATTACCGCAGCAATGTTGTTACCGGTCTTTGGAATAACGCCTCTACCTGGCAAATGTATGATGGTACTAGTTGGATCGCTGCGGTATCTCCGCCTACCAGCAGCAATGGGGTGATCACCATTACAACCGGAGACAGTATAAGAATGAACGCCGCCACTACAGTTGACCAGGTTGTTATAGAGAGTGGAGCTATCCTGGCCATTTTCAATGGCGCTGGCGCCACAACATTTACATTGAATGATGGCGCCGGAGACGACATCGTGAACAACGGAAAATTATATGTGTCGATAAATGCCACGCTTACAGGTGCAGGAACTATACTGAACAACTTTGGTGGTCTATTTATTTTAAGAAATCAGGGTATCCTTGCTGTGAATACCACTAATACCGGCTCAATGAATATCAGTGGCACAGGCAATATTCAAAATGCCACTTTGACCAACAATGGGGTGATCACGCTGATCAATTTCACGCTTAATTTGAATAATTCTACCTTGGTGAACAATGATTCCGTCAGCATAGCCTACACCAGCGACGCATTTATAGCAACAACCGCTGGCACTGGATCATTTACGAATGCCACCGGGGGTGTTCTGTATAAGGCGAGTTCTACGGGAATAGGCTGGATCAACGCAACGGTTGCCTTCTCCAATAGTGGTACAGTAAAGGGCACGGGACAGTATAATTTTTTAAATGTGACATCTAATAGCGGAGCCATTGCCCCAGGTAATTCACCCGGCATATTGACGGTCAATCCTGGGTTCCTCACAGGCAAGTTCCCATCTATCAACCTGGAAATTAACTCTACAGGTGCCATTGCCGGAACCAACTATGACCAGTTGGTTTTTTCTACCGTTGGTTCCCTGACTGCAAATGTCAACGGAGCTACCCTCAACGTTACGGATTATGCCACCGATCCCCTAGGTACAACTTATACCTTATTGTCATTCCCTTCGGGTACCATCACGGGTCCTTTCGCCTCCATTAACCTTTCTCCTTCGCTGAGCAACCTAGTAAACACCGGCACGGCCATTACCGTTCAGAAAACGGCCGTTCTTCCACTCACCTGGGGGAACTTTATTGCTGTAGCCGGTATAGGGCAAGTGATGCTTCAGTGGAGTACACTGCAAGAATCCAATACTTCTCATTTTGTTATAGATCGTTCCATAGATGGTCGGCAATTCGAGTCCATCGGCACTGTGCTGGCAAAAGGTAACACTTCTCTTGTTTCCGATTATACCTTTACTGATCAGTCTCCTTCTTTTAACGGAAATAATTATTATCGGTTGCAAGAAATTGACTTGGACGGACGATCAGGTTATTCTATCATCAAAGTTGCATATCTTAAAGATATAAAGACTGGGATTGTTCAACTCTCACCTAACCCCGTGCGGGACATCCTGAAGGTCAGCGTAAAGGCAAACGGAATCCGTATCCGCATTTCTGACATGAATGGCAAATTGTTCCGAACCGCTCTATTTTCACCCGGTGATCATTCCCTCAATGTTGGGGATTTGCCTTCCGGGATATATCAGGTCATTATTTTTGAAAAAAATCAACTTATAGAAACCTTGCGAGTTGTGAAATTATAGTGATCAATCTCCGATTATTTTTTTAATTCCCGTTTTTAATCCACTTATCGATTTGACCTAACACTTCTGCTAAACCCTGCTGAGGATAATTTCTTTCTAAAAAATCCCTAAACCCAATTCTGGTCGAAGGAATCTCCCAATCCATAACCGTTAGAACTGTAAGAGGTGGCCTTAGCGGTGTCTCAATAAATTGATGTAGTGGAAAATAAGGAGGTGCGTAATGGAAAGAATGGTCTATTAAATGCTGATAGAGGTCTGGCTTGAGTGCCATCTTAAGGTCCCGGATCACTTCATATAAAGAAACTTCTAACCTGCTATTTGCAAGCACATCACCCAGGTTGGGCATACCCTCATCTTCGAAAAAGGTCTGTATATAGTTCATAAAGCCTGTCTCCATCTCGTCCAGTAGATCCCGGCTATAGTGGTCATATTCCTGCTTAAACATTTCCAATGAAAAGTCGTCCGGGTGCCGGTCGATGACAAATTCAATTAACTTTTCCTCCCGCTGGATGATCTTCTCGATGGAGGGAGGGTACACCTGTCCAGATACCCGAATGCCATATTTCGGTTTCATGAACAGGTCAAACAGATTGGATTTGTATTCTGTTGACCGCCGGTCAAAAGTCAGCCTTATATATAAAGGATACACAAGTTTACCATGAAAAGAGACCTTTTTGATCCGTTCATTGTGGTAGACTTTGTATGTAACCTGATAAGTTTTTTTCTCATCCATTTTGATCAATTTTGAAGTGTTTTGATATGGTCTCTCAGAATATTTTCCAGCACCACCTACCAAACAAGCACAAATAAGCACAAAATCGTTCAACGGAGTAAAGTTACTGTATTTAACTTTAAGTTTGGTAAATATATTTGTTTTACCAAACATTATATCTTATATTTGTATGGAATGCCCTTTCACAAGGGCGCAATTGTGAAAAAGATAAACTGTGGGAAATGGAAAAATTGCCACCGGAAAAGGCAGCGGAAATGCTCAGAAAAGGAGGGATGAATGTATCAGTGGCACAGGCAGCAATTGTCCTGGAATTCCTCCGGAAGTTAGCTGACATCGTAGTCGCTAATTACCTGGATCGTCACTGGTAACTGTGTGCAACGAGCATCATTCCGATCAAAACGGCCTGAGAATTCCCTACATTTTCAGGCTGTTTTCTTCAACTTTTAGTAAATTGAACATAAACCTTTGAAATGAAAATAGCAGACTTATACATCCGGGTATCAACAGATGAACAGGCAGACAAGGGCTATTCTCAGCGTAGCCAGGAAGAACTGCTTCGCCGTTATTGCAACATTAATAATGTATCCGTTCGTCAGGTGATCTTTGAAGATCATTCCGCCAAGACTTTTAACCGTCCTCAGTGGAAAAGATACTTACTAGACCTTAAAAGACACAAGGGCAAAGCGGACCTTGTTCTGTTTATTAAGTGGGACCGTTTCAGCCGGAATGCCGGGGATGCCTACCAAATGATCAATACCCTCCGCAAGTTGGCGGTAGAACCCCAGGCCATCGAGCAGCCGCTGGACTTATCCGTTCCGGAAAACAAAATGATGCTGGCCTTCTACCTTGCCGCCCCGGAAGTGGAGAATGACCGGCGGGCATTGAATGTAATAGCCGGAATGCGGCGGGCCAAAAAGGAAGGGCGTTATATGGGTCTGGCACCTGTCGGCTATATCAACAAAACGGATGAATTAGGCAGGAAATACATTGCCCCCGAGGAACCCCTAGCCGGTATTGTCCGGTGGTCTTTTGAACAAGTAGCCGATGGCACTTATAATACAGAACAGGTCTATAAGATCGCAAGGGAAAAGGGATTTAAAGGAGCCAAAAGCCTCTTTTGGACTTGCATTACCAACCCCGTCTATTGCGGAAAGATATTCCTTGAAAAGTACAAAGAAGAGGAAGCTCAATTCATCAAAGCCAAGCATGAACCTATTATAACCGAGGAATTGTATTACAAGGTCCAAGACGTTCTTCATGGAAGAAAAAGAAATACCTACCGGCTGAAAGTAGTATCGAATGTCAGCTTGCCCCTACGGGGATTCCTCATTTGCCCCGAATGCGGTAAGATTTTGACCGGCAGCGCCTCCAAAGGCCGGAACAAATATTATTCCTATTATCACTGCTTTGATGGGTGTACTTGTCGTTTCAGCGCCGATGCCGTGAACGACTGTTTAATCTATGAGCTAAAGAAATATATCCCCCGCCCGGAGGCAATAGATGTTTATAAAGTCGTCCTTACCGAATCCTGGTACAGCCAAACGGCCCCCCTTTTGAATGATCGGAAGGAACTGTTAGCCCAGGTCGCTCAGGTGCAAGATAAGATTGCCTATATCGAGGATTTGGTATCCTCTAAACAACTTGCACCTGCCGATTTTCGGGACATGAAATCGAAGTATGCAGAGCAGTTGGAAAGGCTTAAAGTCCGGCTTGCGGTGCGGGAACAGGATCAGGACATGCCCGGCCTGCTGGATGCCGGAATAGACAATCTTCTGAAACTGGACTATATCTACCAGGATGGCGAAATAGAAAAGAAGCGGGAAGTCATTGGTTCGATGTATCCGGAAAAATTGACTTTTGACGGAGAGCGACTTCGAACCACGCGGATAAATGAAGCCGCCCGGATAATATACACGCTGGACAAGGCTTTCAGCGAAAATGAAAAAGGACAAAGCGGGAATATTCCTGCTTTGTCCTCTCAAGTCGGGAAGACAGGATTCGAACCTGCGACCCCCTGGTCCCAAACCAGGTGCGCTACCGGCCTGCGCTACTTCCCGATCCGGTCTGCCAACTGAGGGAAACTCCTTGCGGAGCGACCTTTTCAGATAACAGGTTGCAAAAATAGGGTTTTCCACCCGTATTCCCTATTTCGGGACTACATATTCCACCAATAATTGAACTTCAGCACCAATGCCCGGCTCCGCACGGAAAAAGGGGTGGTCAGGTAATTGTCCGTATAGACGAGAAAGAGGTCCGAAGCCGGCTTATAACGCCACTGCAACCGGGTATTCAGGTTCGTATTCCGGATCTGCTGGTTGTATTGAATATAGGTGGTAAAGAACAGGGTATTCGTCATCGTCACGTCGATCCGGGGGCCGATCAGCCAGAAACCCGTATTCCCCCAGGGCGCCGGCAGCTCCAGGTTGTTATACGAGGTGCTGAGCGCAATATTCACATAAGGCTGGATCCGGTAGCCCAGATCATTGGTGAAGCTCAACTTCTTACCCTTGGCATAATACCCGCCCCATCGTACAGAAAACCCATAGGTAAAAGCGCTCTGCGGCTTACTGACAAAGTCCGCTCCTACGGTATTCCACAAATGCTCAGTCCCCTTTGCAAGATAGGACACCCCCCTATTCGTAGGATCGAAGGGTTGCAGCAATTTCACATAGTCATGCATGAACACCCCTGACAAGGTACTTCGATCCCTGAACGTAGTCAGCCAGGTGAAGATCGTCTCGTCATCCGTAAGATGAAAAGAGGTATTATAATAGTACGTGGAATTCAACTGCGGCCCATAGCTGAGTACGGCCCCGTTCCGGGGTAGAAAGAGATAGGACACTTGGGGGTTCATCTTGGCATAGCCCTGCCTCGGCACATAGCCCGTCTCCGCATTGAAGTTGCTGCCCGTATACTCGTATTGCGCCCCGATGATCCAATGCCGGTCCGTATATTGGAGATTGCCCGCCTGTACCCAATCATCCCCCTTCTTTCCGGGACTAAAGGATTTTAAAAGCAATTCTTTTCCCGTCCACGCATTATTCGAAGAGGCGAGATTGAATTCCACCCCGATGTTCCGGTTGTACAAAGAATAGGTGGGATGGATCGTATCCTTCCCCGGCTGGTAGTGCACGGACTCCTTATTGACGAAGATAAACCCGATATTACTCCGCGCAAACACCTTCCGCTGTAATGCGATGACGGAGAAGTTCTGCCCCGGCAGCCCGATGGAATCCACGGACCCTGTCAGCATGTCCATGACGCCGATACGCCAGTTAGGGTCCAGTTTTCCGCTAAGTCTCGCCCCTGCTTGAATAGGCGCTCCCAGCCCGATCCTCCGCGAGAAGAAAGGACGAAGGGTGGAATAGCCGAAGTTGATAAAATGATCTCCGTTCTCCAAAAAGAACTGCCGCTTCTCCGGGTAGAATAACTCGTAACGGCTGAGATCGATCACCTGCTTGTCGACATCCACCTGCGAGAAATCGGGATTGACGGTGAGATCCAAATTCAAGGAGGAAGTGATGGCCACTTTTACATCTCCCCCGATCTCCTTTTTATAAACGTTGCTCTTATGATTGGCATAATCCTTCTGCACGCCGGCCAGCACATAGGGAATGACGGAGACATTCGGACCTGGCGGCGGTGGGGGTGCATCCCATACCAATACCCCCGTATAAGCCAAAGAGGCCGTGGGGAATTGCCGGGGCACAGGGGCCCAACTGGATTTCTCCGTCGTCTTCAGGTCGTTGCGGCTGAAATTGATCCCCCAGCGTGTCAGTCCGTTCTTATAGCGTAGGGTGCGAAAAGGAATGGCGATCTCCAATACCCACTTATCCCCGCTGCGCTTCACCACCGAACTCCATTTATTATCCCAGCTAAGGTCCACCTTCCCTCCCTCATACATAAGCCCGTCCCACTGCCCGCCGGCAGCATTGGCCCCAAACGTGAATCCGCTGGTCTGGTCCTCGAAAGGATCGATAAAGAAAATAAAATTATCGTTCTTGGTAAAGCTGAAATCTCTCCGCAAAGACTCCACCATATCCGCCCCGGGCAGGGCATCATAACATTCGGCCAGCAGGTACAGGGCACGATCGTCATAAGTCATACGCACTTCGGTCCGCACTTTGGCCAGGCTCGTATCCATGGGCAGCACCATATAGAATCCGGCTGCTTTTTCAGCCTGCTCCCAGGAAGGTTCGTTGATGATCCCGTCGATGAGTACGGGGCCTGCAGCCCGATGGATATGCAGCTCATAGCCGGCATTCTTTTTTTGCGCGAAAAGAGTAGAAGAAAGACATAACCCTGCTAAAATGCTAAAGACGGCGGCCACCTTGGAAATCATCGCAGAAATTACGATTTTTTTTGAAAAGCCCCGCAGGGCGCCTCATTCTTCTTCGAACCTCGTTCGCAGCTTTTCTTCTTCCAGATCCAGCAGCCCCTGGTATTTACGGATAACATCCCCGTCCATCTTTACATCCTTGTTGAGTTCCGTCAACACGGCTCGCTGCTGTTCCAGCAAGAGCAGGTACACCCGTTGGTAGTCTGCCAGGTCGGCGCTATCGGCAATGCCCAGGTGCGATTGATCGTTTTCGAAGCGGGCCCGCAATTGCTGCAGGCTGATATTGGCGCTGACGGCCTCGACGTGCTCCTTATCCAATATTCGTAAACCTCTTTTACTGAGTTCCTTACCGATCAGCGACTCCTGCTCCTTTACCGACAGCGTATTATCCGGGTCCGGCATATTGACCTTCCGTATGACCCAGGGCAGGGTGAGACCCTGCACCAGCAGCGTCAGCAGGATCACCGTGAAGGTGATGAAGAGGATCATGTCCCGTTGAGGGAAGGGCATACCATTCTGCAATAGCAAAGGAATGGACAGGGCGGCCGCCAGCGACACCACACCCCGCATGCCAGCCCAACCGAAGATCAACGGCCCCCTCCACCCGGGACTACTATCCGCCGTGGTGATAAACCGGCTCATGAACACCGTAAAAGGTGAAGCCAGCAGCGTACAGGCCAGCCGCGTGACCACCAATACAGCGGTGATGAGTAAGCCGTACCCGATGGCCTCTTTAATTCCTCCGGGACCAAGCCCCTCCACGATGACAGGCAGGGAAAGCCCGATCAGCATAAAGACCATGCCGTTCAGCACGAAGGCCAGCGTGGACCATACATTGCTCCCGCGCAATCGGCTCCGGTAGCTGAGGAACTCATGGCTTCTCATGGACAGGAAAAGACCGCCGCTGACGACGGCCAATACACCGGAGACATGCAGGGATTCTGCGATGATATACATCATATAGGGCGCCGTCAGCGTAAGGACGATATCCATATTCGGTGAGGTAGGCAGCCAGCGATGGATGATATAATAGATATAGGCGATGACCACGCCAATAAGGATGCCCGCCACGATGACCACGACAAAGGACAGCGCCGCTTTGTGAAGAACGAATTGCCCCGTAGCCACCGCCGCCAGGGCAAACCGGAATACGATCAGGCTGGCAGCATCATTCAACAGGCTCTCTCCTTCCAGGATCGCCGATAATCTTTTGGGAACTTTTACCGTCTTCAGCACCGTCGTGGCAGACACGGCATCCGGCGGGGACACGATCCCACCCAATAAAAAACCCAGCGCCAGGGAGAAGCCGGGTATAAAAGCATGCGCCACGATGGCGACTACGAAAGAGGTAACGATGACGATGGGAAAGGCAAAGCTGCTGATCACCCGCCTCCACCGCCAGAGGTCCTTCCAGGAAGTTAACCAGGCCGCTTCATACAGTAAGGGCGGCAGGAAGATAACGAAGATGGATTCGGGGTTGATATTCGCCCTGGGTATCCCGGGGATCAGGCTCAATACCAGCCCGCCGATGACCAGCACGATCGGGTAAGCGACCTTCAGCTTCTCCGCCAGCATCACCAGAAATAAGATCAGAATGATCAGTAAAATGTATTGGATAAAAATGTGCAGCATAGCCTGGTTTATGCTGCAAAATAAGAAAAAGCAACCTTACTTCTTTGCCTTTTGATACAACCCGATCAATTCGCCCTGAGCCAGGATATGGCCTTCCAGGGTAGCTTCCAATCCCTTTTTATCGATATGGGGATCGACTACCAGCACGGCGTCCAGTGCATATATTTTAAAATGATAATGGTGGGCGCCATCGGGCGGACAAGGTCCCATATATCCCTTATTACCGCGGCTATTATTTCCCTCTACCCCATCCTTCTCTCCGGGAGGCTTAAAGCCTTCGGGGATCTCGGGTAAAGGTGGGAGATTCCAGGCGATCCAATGTGTGACCCCGCCTTCTTTCGGGGCGTCCGGATCATGCACGATAAGGACGAGGGATTTGGTATTGGTGGGTAGCTCGGCTATATGCAGGGCAGGACTGATGCCTTCCCCATCGCAGCTATATTTCGGGGGAATATCCCCGCCGGCTCCAAAAGCAGGGCTGGTAATGGTCAGCACAGCCCTGAGGAGCGAATCGATGAGTATGCTCATAGTATACAGTTTCCCATATATTATGCAAATGGCATACCAGCAGGATCAGAACCTCGCCTGTAAGGTAAGATACAAGCTCCTGCCATCTGAAGGTACGATCCCCGGGCCCGGGTAACTATCCGCCCGGCGGGTAAAATATTTGGCATCGGCGAGGTTGTTAATGGAAGCCTGCAGGCTGAAATGTTTGTTCAGCTTGTATTCCCCGGACAGGTCCATGATGCTGTAAGCGGGCACGAGCCCGTCGATGGCATTGTCCGTACGGGTGGCATTGGTCGCATCGGTGAATTGTTTGCCCGTATAGGAGAACTGGTAGCTGGCCGACCAGCGGCTCCTCCGCACCGCGATCCCCGTCTTGAAGACGACATCCGGCACGAACTCCACCCGCCTTCCCTCGATGGATTTATCCTTACTATTCACGTATTTGGCATTGATGAGGGAAAAGTTCGAGAAGACGGTGACGCTGGTAGGGGACTGCATCCCTTTCAGCCATTTCCAGAGATCCACTTCCACATAGGTCTCGAGGCCCGTATGCCGCGACTGCGATACATTGGTACGCTGGTTGTAAATAAGGAACCTGGCCGTATCATAACCCAGGATGCTCCCGATCTTATTGTCGTAGTTGATGAAGAACAGGCTGGCATCGAAATTAAAGATGCCGTAATTCTTACGGACACCCATATCCGCCGAATAGCCCTTTTCGTCCTGCAGGTTGCTGTCCACCCGGAGATTGGGGTTCAGGGTACGCAGGTCGTTAAAGTTGATGGCCTTATAGTTCTGAGAAATGTTTGCATAGTACTGGATAGCCTGTGTCGGGTTATAGGTCAGGCCGATGCCGCCCAATAAGAAATGCCGGGTGTTTGATTTGTTATCCGTGATCCGCTCCGGGTTGATGGGATTGCCCGCAAGGTCAAGGATCGCATTGGTGTAGACGCCCTGCGCCCGCGTGGTGATATTTTCAAAGCGCACGCCGGGAATGATATTCAATTGGTCCGTTATCCGGAAGATATTCTCCGCGAACAGGGCCATGTTATGATTGGGGAAGGTATAGTCGGAATAGCGGAGGGTGTCCGCGGCCCGGGGATTAAAGGTGAAGTCGGAGGGTTTTCCGCCGGAGCCGCTATTGCCATATCCCTGCTGGCGATGGGTATGCCCGCTATAATAACGATAGCCCACCAGTGCCGTAGCGGAACTGGACCCGATCTTATAATTGAAAAGCAACCGGCTCTCATTGCCCCAGTTGCGATAATGATCGATATACAGTTGACGATCCGACCTGTCGTCATCACGGTTGATAAAGGTGAGCAGACCCAATGCATCCCGGTTGGCGCTCAACCCGAAGAAACGGGTATTGAACGTGAGACGACTGCTGATATGATAATCCAGCGAGACCGCACCCAGGTTCCAGGCCACTTTAAACCAGTTCCTGGCCCTTACGGATTGACGCGGGTTCTCTGCAAACTTTTGATCCGTCAGTCCGCCCGGCTGATGCTCCAGGTAATCCATATGCGTGTATTGCAGGGTCAGGGAAAGCTTTTCGCTAAAGCTGTAGATAGCCGAAGCATACCCGGTATTGCTGTTGAATTCTGAATTCGGTCTCCACCCGTCTCCCTGCTTATGCTGAAAAAAAGCATAGTAGTTTAACTTATTTACGGTACCCCCCACGCTGGTGGAGCTGTTGAGAAAATTCCAGGACCCGCCGGTAAGCCTTTGTGTCACGCTGATCTTCTCTGTGTCCACCCCCTTGTTCATTCGAAAATTGATCATTCCTCCAAACTGAGTGCCGTATTGAAGGGAGGCAGCGCCACGTACGATCTCAATGCGATCCAGGGCTTCGACAGGCGGGGTATAATAACTTTCAGGATAGCCCAGCGCATCGGCGCTGATATCGTAGCCGTTCTGCCGCGTATTGAAATTCGCGACCCGGTTGGGGCTCAATCCTCTGCCGCCGATAGCAAGCTGTATGCCCGCGCCGTCATTCTCCCAGATATTCAATCCGGCTACCTTCGAATAGATCTGCCGGCTGTTATTGGTAGCTTTATTGCCGACCACATCCTTCAGCACTACCACCTCCGTCTTCTTACCGGCATAAATGGCCGTCCCTTCCACGTCGCGCAGCCGGGTGAACCCGGATTTCATTTGCTGACCGGAATGGATCACGACGCTGTCCAATGTTTTTACAGGGGTCCTCGGAAGGGTGTCCTTCTGAGCCCGGGCAGAAAAGAAGAATAAAACAAAATATAGGATCCCTGCGATCTTCATGTGTGTCTTTTATTGCGTAAATGGGTTTATCCATGCTTTATGCCTGAATAAATGCTCTTTTTCTTCGGCAAGATTCACCGTACTATCTATAAACAATCGGCTGCCGCTTCCGTTCAGGGTAACATAGCTTTGTACCGTCACCTCCGGCCGGGCAATCCCTTGCTGCTGGTAATAATTCTTCAGGATATGCGCGTATTGCAGCATCATTTCCGGCTGCGTCTCCATCATCCTTTCCTGGTAGCCGCTGAGAAAAGCCGAGTTGTCTACTTCGAACTTCTGCCCGGTAGCCGGGTTCCTTACATAAAAAAAACTCGTCCCCCCTTTTTCCATCAACATCACCCTCCAGGAAAAGCGATAGCCTTCTTCCGTCCACAATAAAGTACCGGGATATAATAAATAACGAAAAGGTAGTAGGATCTGCAAGGTAAAATAAACTCCCAGCAGGCCCATCGCCAATTTTTGTCTGCCTGCCCTGACAGGCAGCGATCGTTCCGGAACAACGGGCAGCGATGAACTCCGGGAAAAGAGGGATCTCAGCTTACGGATCAGTCCGGTATGGAATTCCTCCGGGAAAAAGATCAGCGTGGCGCTCATCATCAGGTAAGGGAACATGCCGATCTGGAAAAGTACGGCCGTAAGGATATGAAAGACCACCACCAACACGTAGCCAATGCGGCGGGTCGGTCGGGCCAGTAATAAAAATACAATGGAAAGGTCGAAGAGCGCCCCCGCCCAACTAAAGAGATAAGCCACCCATTCATACCGGAGCAGCGGACCTATCAGGAGCAGGTTTGATTTGGCAGGTAGCCATATCCGGAGGGGCATGGCATCGATCAGCCAGTCTTTCGTCAGTTTGGACAACCCCGCGCAAATATAAATAATGCAAAGCTGGTATTTGAATAGCAGGATCATCCACGCCGGTATCTTCTCCACCCGCAGGGATGGCTTGCGCAGCGTATCCAACGAAGCATAACGGTGAGCCGGTACGAAGATCAGCAGAAAGGAAAAGATCGTCACCAGGTAATAATGGTTGAGATAAAAGGTCTTATCCAACAATTCCGCATAACAAAAACAAATGAAAAATACAGGGGTCGCTACGCGGTAGAACAAGCCAATACAAATGAACAAAGCCGCAATGGCCATGATCCCGTATAAGGCATACATACCGGCTGCACCCAAGGGTTGTAGTCTATCGAAGCCGAAGAAAGGAAAATGATACCGGGGCTTTATATAAAAATCATACACCCATCCCCGGGCGATAAACCGCAGGGTGCTTACGAACAACACGGCCCCGAAAGCGATCCTGAGAACAGCTAAGGGGGCTATATGCCGGTAACGGGTAAGAAAATTAGTCCCCGTCGTCATCCGCGAAAGATATTTTAATGCCCAGGGCGGAACTCATGTCCACTTTCAGCAATACGGTCATTTTCCGCACTTCTGTAAATGCATCGTTGATAGTGGTATTATTATTCGTGATCCCCAGCGACAAAGGCTCGGGCAAACCCTGCATCCTGGTAAGTACAGCGGTCAGTTGGGTTTTAATGGCATCGTTCAGCGAGCCGCCGTTCTTCTGCGCATTGGTGGCGGCTACCTTATCGTCGATTCCCTTGTCGGCAGCCCCCAGGTAGATATTTTGAAAGGCCTGTACCTGCGCGATCAGCAATTGATCGGATAGCCCGCTATAAACGGCTTCTACTTTCGCAGGAGACTTCGGCAAGGTAGTAGGCCCATAAATCCCGATGGGGATCCCGATCTTATAGTTCTGTAAATTGACATCGAAGTCCAGCACATAGGCATTCAGCAGAAGGCTGAGCGAACTGCCCGCATCCACACCCGTCGCGTTGATGAACTTAGCGAGGTAGTTCCCCCCGGTGGTGGACCAGGCATTGGTGACAGCCGCCGTCTTCGTTTTCAGCGACGCGGATAGAGCAGCCAGGTATTGTTTGGCGCCGGCAGCATGAGCATCCGTCGTAAAACGTGCGATCACGGCATCATTACCATAAGCAAACAGTAGATAGTCCAGCGCCGGAAAGCCTTGCGCCGAAAAATTAGAGATCCCGTCGATGACATATACGGCGCCGTTGACATTCCCTTTAATGAGTACCGTATCCGTAGGGAAGGCATTGGTGAAATGAGTCGTAAGGAACTGATCTGCAGCGGGGCCGAACTCGAATTCACTGCAAGCTGCCCATTTTTTGTAAGCATCTTTGAACGCGCCCTGTACCGCAGTCAGCGTGGTCAGCGAAGGGGATGCATTAAAGGCCGTTACCGCTGCATCCAGAGTAGCGGTACTCGCAGATAGTTGCTGATAAGAGGGCAGGATGATATTCGTACCCAGGTTCACAAGGACTTCATCCTTCGTTCCCGTAGGTGGGGGCGTCCCACCGCCACCGCCCGATTTACTGCAGGCCACTGCCAGAACAATACAAACAAGAGTGACCGACACGGGGATCAGAAAATGTTTCTTCATTACTTTATTTTTTAGCTCTCATTGGTTCGAAATAATTACTACAGGTTGGACTTGACCGCATCCCATCCGTAGATGCTGCTGATCTTATCCTGGATAGCCTGGATTCCCGCAGGAGTGATATTCCAGAAATTAGTTCCGTATAGGGCTACCACGGCCGCATAATCCGCATCACTGATCTTTTTATGCGCATTGAATTTCAACGCCGTCCAGAAACCCAGGGATTCGGAAAGGTTGCCACATACCGCAGCAGCGCCATTCGCGAGGTTGCCTTTCGCTTCGTTCGTTTCATGTAAAGCTGCCGCAGCTTCCATTTTTTCGAAAAAAGGAATGATGATGTCCGCCTGCTGTTTGGCCGTCGTCAGATCGTTGTTGGCCAGGGCAGCCCTACCCTTCAGAAAAGCATTCATCAAAGTGGGATTGGAATTGATACCGGTGAGATTGACGACGGGCTTGACGATGCCGCTATCGATCTGGCTCGTATAAGAACCCCAGTATTTTACTCCCACCCTGTTGGTAGGGAAATTAGCCGGCACACCCCACATATAAAAAGCCTGGTCCCAGGCATGCTGCTTGGCTGCGATACTGATATTGCTGTTAAGGGAGTCGCCCAGGTACACATCCGTGATCAGGTGACCGATCAATACACCCATTACGCTCTTGGTGAAGTACTGGCGGTAATAGATGCCGTTGGCCGATAATAATGTTTTCTTGTCGCTGACACCCGCCTGCCCGTTCGCGGCCACCTTGCCGGTCGCACTGGCGATGCCAATGCTATCCATGATGATCTCGATAAAGGGTTGTGCGGCAGCGAACGTATTGCTCTTTAAGCTCAGGCCGCTCGTATTCAGATGCAGCACATTGCTGTTAAAGGTCGTATCCGTGAAAAAGCCGCCCGTGTTGGCAAACATGCTCTTTAATTTCGTATTGCTGACCACATTACCCGAGGTATTGCCCAGGTTGATCACCGCTTCGATCTCCGCTGTCATCGACAGAAAGGTCTTGGCCGTCAGGCTATCTGCATTCGGGAAATTATAGGTAGTAGGAACGGTATAATTCGGGATGGAAGGGGCACTATCCTTTTTACACGCTGCCGAAAAGATCAGGGTCGCTATCATTACTAATCCGGTACTGGCTGAGAAGTTCCTTTTCATGAGTTTGAAGTATATATATTTAGTTAGTAGGCGGCAAGATTACGCCGGTAGGAGGATTTGTTCTTACGGATTCAGGAAAAGCATTTACGGGATCGGGAAAACTACCCTAAAAAATCATAAATAATTGATTATCAATATAAATTTCAAGGTCCTAAGGGCTCACCCTGAAGGGGGTTTTCCTTATCTCGTAAGTCTTTTTCAAAAAAACACATAAATATTTTTCGCAATCTGTTAAACCCCTTCCACGTTATAGGGTCTTAAACCCTGTAACTCTTTAAAAACATAAAAACGTAATCATGAAAAAGAATTTCATCTGCAGCGCTCTCGTACTTGCCTTTATAGGTATTACTTCAGCAGCTTCCGCCCAGACAGCTACTCCCGTCGTAAAAGAACGCCAGGAGAATCAGCAGGCCCGTATTGCACAAGGGGTTAAGAGCGGAGAATTGACCGCCAAAGAAACAGAACATCTCGAAGCCAGAGAGGCAAAGATCCAGCACGATAAAAAAGCCGCCAAAGCAGACGGCACCGTTACCCATGCCGAAAGAGCAAAATTAAATCGCGAAGAAAATCGTACCAGCCGCGCCATCCATCGTCAGAAGCACGATGGTCAGGTAAGGCATTAGGATTGTACCTTTTTTATAGGAAACCGGCCAGAGGGCCGGTTTTTTTTATTATATTCAAGGCGGAATTTTATCCTTTATGAAAAAAACACCATCCCTGTTTTTCATTTCTTCCTTCCTGTGCGGCCTGTTGCTGTGCAATTCCTCCTGCAACAACGCTGAGGTAGCCCCTGTAACCCGCGATTCAGGCGCCACGGTGATCACCGATAAACCCACTATTCTCCCGGATAGTACTGCCGCCAGGCCAACAGATACCCCCCACCAACACCATACCATTGCAAGAACAGACACCGGGTCCGGAGCAGGCCCCAGGCCCAAACCCATTGTTCGGCCCGCGCCCGATGCCCTTAAGCAAGCGGTTCTCGGCTATTCTTATTTTAAGGAGATGAAGAGGATGGAAACAAAATATATCCACGCCTTTATTAGCATCGCTCATCCCGAGAGCAAGGTAAAGGACACGTTGAAAGCCTTGAATGCCGCGGATGGTTTGGAAAAAGGGAATGATACGACAAGCATCTTCACAAAAAACATGAATATCTATCGTTACGTGGATGTCTCCCTCGTGAATGCCGGCGATAGCGCCTTTAAAGTAGTAAAGATCCACGACGCCGCAAGACAGGAGATCGATTCTCTTTCCGGTAACCATTGGGAATGGGCCGTTACGCCTACTACCGATGAAAAGACGGGGATCCTGGTGCTGAAAGTGGTCGCCGAAAAACCCGATGGCAGTAAGGAAGCATTCCAGGCACAGTCCATCCCCATTAAAATAGATGTTCAGCGCAATCTCCTCCGCCGCGTCTGGAATTATATGATCGACAATCCGGGCATCGTACTTACGGCCATTCTTATTCCCGTGCTGGGCTTCCTGGGCCGTTCCCTGTTCAACAGGAAGAAAAAGAACGAGGATCCCGAAAATAAAACGAAGCCCTAGTCCCTTTCCAAAAAGAAACGCCAGACCACCGCGCTTAAAATAGCCCCCAATACAGGCGCGGCAATAAACAACCATAATTGAGGGATGGCGCCGCCGCCCACCAATAAAGCCGGCCCGATACTTCTCGCTGGATTCACCGAAACTCCCGTCACCGGTATGCCGACGATATGGATCAGCACCAGGCTAAGCCCGATGGCTAATCCTGCAAATCCGCCGTGGATATTTTTTGTGGAAGTACTCCCGAAGATCACCAACAGGAAAATAAACGTGAGGACCGTCTCTGCAATAAACCCGGACAACAGGCTATAATGCTGGGGGGAATGATCTCCATAACCGTTCTGTCCCAGGCCATTCGTAGCTAATTCGTATCCTTCCTTACCCGACGCAATAGCCAGCAGGATCGCCGCTCCTGCGATAGCACCCAGCACTTGCGCCACAATATAATAAGCCGCTTCACTGGTTTTCATACGCCCGGCCACTACCATTCCTATCGTGATCGCAGGGTTGATATGACAGCCGGAGATATACCCGATCGCATAAGCCATCGCCGTTACGGAAAGACCGAATGCAAAGGATATACCCAGAAGCCCTACTCCCGTTTGACCATTGGAGCCCGCGATCACGGCGCTTCCACAACCCATTAATACCAGCACCATCGTGCCGAGAAATTCAGCGGAGAATTTGGAGAATTTAGACGGATGCATAATTTCAGAAGATTAAGGTTTGATATTACTTAATTTTATATACTAAATATACCCAATATTCAGATATATTTAAACAACTATATTCCCATGAGAAAATTACCTTCCCTTGCGTTCATAACGATTACGCTTATGCTGTCTGCAAACGCATCCCACGCTCAATCCTTTGCTCCGCAGGTGCTGCCCTTCATTAAGATACAGCCGGGCACGATCGCACTGACAGATGTCAAAATAGTGGATGGTACGGGTGGCGCGATAAAAGAACACCAGACCATCGTCCTGCAGAAAGATAAGATCGCCGCTGTGGGCGATGCAGGTTCAGTGAGCATACCCGCAGGCGCTACCTCGATCAATTGCAGCGGTAAGACGATCCTTCCCGGTATGGTGATGATGCATGAACATCTCTTCTATGGGGAGTCGGCCGGCGCCTGGTATCTGGGGTTGTCCATGCCCCTGTCCTTTCCCATGCTTTATCTGGCAGGCGGCGTCACCACGATGCGAACGGCCGGCACGGTGGAACCGCAAACGGATCTCAATATCAAAAATTGGATCGGGCAAGGTAAAATGACGGGCCCCGATATCGATGTCACCGCTCCTTATATCGAACGCGAAGGGTTTCCCGTACCCGAAATATTATTCATTCACAGCCCCGAAGAGGCGGTGAAGCTGGTGAACTATTGGGCCGATATGGGTTGTACTTCTTTTAAAGTATACCAGGATATTACCAGGGCCGATCTGCAGGCAGTAGTAAAGGCTGCACATGCAAGGAGGCTAAAAGTGACCGGGCATTTATGCTCGCTGACCTACCGGGAAGCCGCCGAAATAGGCATTGACAACCTGGAGCATGGCTTTATGGCCAGCACCGATTTCGATAA
>Ga0307516_10003666_pt1 | contig 19519 bp, 58 predicted proteins | sample 19_EM_MG_FD_203310 | JGI IMG/M metagenome (GOLD analysis project Ga0307516, IMG submission 203310) | Populus trichocarpa ectomycorrhiza microbial communities from riparian zone in the Pacific Northwest, United States - 19_EM | ecosystem: Host-associated > Plants > Roots > Unclassified | place...
AAGTCTTGCTCTTGGATCAAGTCCGAAACCTGCCAGTAAGCAGAAGGATCAAGCATGATCCCACCAAGTACAGATTGCTCGGCTTCGATACTCTGAGGCGCCTGCTTAATCATTCTCGATTACCCCTGATTTGTCGAAAACTTCCAGTATGGTTTTTGGCCTAGTCAGAAACTCAAAGGTGGGCTTCCAGTTCGCGTGCGATCCAGTTCCAGCCTGTCTGCCAGATCGAAAATCGTCATTCTTCACTTCTGTGAAATAGTCCGCCCAGAATTGAGGCGTGATGACGGTATCCCCATACAACTGCTGACAGATTTCGCTTGCCAGTTTCACGCTTCGCTTTACGTCCTTGACTCGGCTATCCATGCCGGTAGCCGTTACCCTTGAAAGCACTCCCACAGGTGTAGCTAGGATTGCGTTGTAGGCTGTCATTGCGTCGTGCGTGACTTGCTGTATTCGCATTTCCCTGCACGGGGCTTTTGGCTCTTCGGCTTTTTGCTCTGGATCAGGCGTCGGCGAAACCGTAGGTTTTGCATGCTCTTCAGACGGAGACGGAGACGGAGACGGAGACGGAGACGGAGACGGAGACGGAGACGGAGACGGAGCATTGCTATTAGCTTGCTGCGGCTGTGCTGTTAGTATGCTACTAGCAATGCTGTTAGCATGCTGAGCTTGCTCTACCTTTAAGCTAGCAGCACGAGCAACCGCCCATTCTGGGACAATTTCATCAGCCTTTTCTTCACCGTGATACCTCTTTACAGCATTCCACTTTGCCTTCGCTGACCGAAGCTCGGACCCAACAACCCATGGCTGATGCTCTGCCCAATCATGAATTGTTCTACCCATGCTTTCCCCATCAATAAAGCCAACCTCAACAAGACAGCCAACGAAACACCCAGGTTCCCCGTCATCCCAGTCGATAGCTAACTCTATGTCTTCGTCTGCTATTCCACTCAAATCGCCGTCCGGATGGTTACGCGTGACCCACAGCCATAGTCTGACAAGGAACCATGCCGCTTGCGCTCCTTTCTTTCGGATCAGTTTCTTAGTCTTTGGATGAGACGGGAAATCAGTACTTATACGGGCATCATTGGCGCTCATTTGGCGCGCCTTTGATGGTTTTCCAGCAAACGCCGCAGAAATACTTAAAACATCCGTATTCCGTAGACGTATATTTGGATGTAGCTATCTCCATGGCGGCCACAACGGTAGGTGTTGGCAGCAGCTTCAAAAACTGAATGACGCTCTGCATGAAATCTCGCCTGAAATCATCCCTTCCAAATCTGACCATGAACACTTTAGCCACCGTCCAAGCGTCGCTGTCGATCCTGTCTTTGATCTTCTTCAACGCCTTAGCATACCCAACCACTTGAGCTTCGCGCTCAATAGCCTCTTGAGCAACTTCCACTAATGGTTTTGGGATAGCCGTAAGTGGCTTGTCTGATTTGCCCCGGTTGCAATTTTGGCATGCAGTACAAAGGTTTGATCGGTCGTTACTGCCGCCATTCGCAACAGCGATAATATGTTCAACTTCAAGCAATGCGTTTGGTGGCGTAGCACCGCAATACAGGCATTTGAACCCGTCACGCTTGAAAATCTCGAACCTTGTTCGTGTAGAAATAGCCTTCCGAACAGGCTTCTCCGCAGTGGTAACCGGAGATGAGGGGACGGATTTCGAGTAGGTTTTTGGCATTGCGCCTCCGAGGAAACTACCGAGGAAACGAAGGCCCCGCCGCTCGGATCGGCCTGTCCCCCGAGGATCAGTCGGGGTAAGGGGCACGCACATCTTACCACGCCCACCACGCTGCGCAACTACTTCCCCACCCTCGGCTTGCCCGCTTTGATCCAGTCGCGGATTGTTTTGGCTTTCCACTTGTACGCTTGCTGTTGGTGATTACCGGCGAATACCGTCCGCTTCTGGCATGGGGCCGGAAGCTGTCCAGACAGGCGTAAGTAATCGACACTGCGCTTCGGGCACTCTAGCCACTCAGCCAATTCCTTAGCCGACACAAGCCCATCATCCGCCAGCAGGGATACCCAGGAAGGGGTTGTCATGGCTTCTTCCAACTCAGCGGTTGTGTCACCACAATAGCCCCCTCTGGCACGGGATCACCTGCGGTTCCGACTGAGATAGAAACCGCGTCACTAGTTACTTTCGCAGTGGTAATCACGATGCAGCTCCTGTCCTTATCGAAGTGAGCGCTTACAAATTCTTCGCCCGGTTCGAGAGTCGTCAGCAGGTAGGCTTTCGCTGTGTCCGCATTGATACCGTCAAACTTCTTGGCGCAAGTCGCGTGCAGCCGGACAGTGGCCCCGTCGATAGTGCGTTGCACCCCTTCGGTTGTGAGGCACTTCCCGCAGGCGAAGCAGATCATGGCTTCCAATCCCTCGACTTAATCGACGTGTCCAATATCGCAGCAAGGCAGTCCGAGACAAATTCCTTTATCTCATTCTTCCCGACTTGTCGATTTGTGGACATGCCACGTCCGCAGTATTTGTACCAGTTGATCCGCACATCTTTCCAGCGAAGATTGAATGGCTGATCGTTGTCGTCGCTCCAATCGTATGCGTGAATGCTTACGGCTGGCGCGTCGAATTGGTTGCTGTTATTGCTAAAAGGATTCGGCTCGTCTGGGCGTATCGCGTCCCACAAGGTGTGCAGCCCAGTCAGAGCTATATCCAGTTGCGAACCATCGCGTATTTCCATCACTTCCCCCTCAGCCACGCGGGCCTGTTGTTGAGCTGCACCCAGGGTTTGGGCTTGGGTTTGAATTTCGGAATACGCGGACGCTCGCCGCCATACAGGTAGGCGGCTTTCTTCGGCTTCCGAGTTGTTAGTTCTGAGTAATCAACGATCATCCACCACATCACGCACCGCCCTTTGCAGCAGAGAGGGCTTTACGGGCAGCGTGTGGCGCTGTTCGCACCCAATGGAATGCGCCACGAGCTTGCTTACCGCAGGACTCGCCAATCATCGCCTGACACGTCGGGCAATGAACCTGTTTCCACTTCGGATAATCTGGCTCACGTTCTACAGGCGTCTTAATCACGTCTCGATCCTCATTGTGTACTCGCCGTTGACGAGGCAGTTGGATATCACCGACATTCCGCGATAGTGGGTTATGCCGTTCGCTTCGTCTCGGGCTAGCTGCAAATACCGCTCGCACTTGTTGCGGTACTGGCAGATATCCGGATCGTCGTTCCAGTTCAGTTTGCCAGCACACCGCGAAACGTCATTGGGCAAGTTCACGAATCCCCCTTGCCTCTGCCTTGTGTCGTTCGATCCGCTCATGGAATGTTCCTTGTCGAATGGATTGCGCAATCCCGAACGCGGCTAGTCGCAGGTTCGCTTTCTTCGTCGCATCTGCAAGATCGCGAGCTAGTTGTGCTGTATGTTCCGCCATCAACTGATTTTTGATAGATCGCGTTTCTTCCGTGTCTTTGGCGAATAGAGAACACCAATCCATCCACGTCGTCTGCGGATGCTCAGGGTTCGGCGGAAGCGCAAAACAATATCCCTCGCCGTCTGCCGGTGCCCAGAACTTGCAATGGAAGCAACACCGCTCGCCGCCTAAACACCTGATATCACCGCCCATCGCACCCCTCCGCAAATTCCTTCAGTTTCCGGAAGTCGTCCAAGTCCTCAAGGGTTTTGTCTTCCGCGATTCGGCGGAACTTTTCGGCGCGTCGGATAGCGGCGGGATCGCCTCGGCATGTGAGCTTGTCCAGTTCGTCTATCCAGTGAAGCCAGCGTTGGCGGGCTTTGATTGCGGACAGACTTTTCCACACAGCGGCCTCGGCTCTGGCGCATTCTTCGGCAGTCGTGATCTTCATTTATGCTCAACCCAGTAGATAATGGAAACGACAATCCATATTGTAGTTAGAAGAAACGCAATAATACCAACCTTCCCGAAATTGATTATCGCCGCAGCAATAAGCACACAGAACGCGATAATCCCAATCGTTACAAGCCCGCCAACGCCTAGGCTTTTGGCTATTAGGTGAATGTTCATCGCGCAGCCTCAACGGTAGGCGGCTTGCAGATTTGCTTGCCGTCTGTCCCGTAGCGTGGTGTGAGCGTCTTTGCATAGCCGGTGTCTTTCTGGAAATACTCGCACCCTGTGGAGGGATCAGTCACCACGTCAAAGCGAGGAATTGATATTTCTTTTCGAGGGCATGAGCCGGGGTTCTTGTGGCACTGCCACGCAGGGAAAGCAATGGCAGCCAGGATCACAATGATCGCGATAACGATCATCAGCTCGACAATGGTGAATCCGCGTTTCATTTCTTACTCCCGTCGCATTGTGACTTGGTGAATTTCTTACCCCAGTCGCTGATATGGACAAGCCACGGCGCAGCGCCTTTGTAGCGTGCCATAACGTAGCCTTCGACTGGATCGGCCATGACGCGGCAGGTTTTGCCGCACACGTTCGATACCCAGCGCTCCCCTTTCTTGGGTTCGTCCATATCAGAACGTCCGGTTGTAAAGGTCGTCAAGCGCGGCGCAGGTGATGTTGTTCAGGGCGGGACGCTTGCCAGCCAGAAATTTCGTCAAAGTTGCCGGCGCCAAAAACGCAGCACGAGCGGCCTTGCTGATAGAACCGTATCGCTTCGCAAGCCGCTTGATACGGGCCACGCTGTAGACTCTCGAAAGTTTTTGCATAGTTCACCTGTTGATTGCCGGGATGGCGAACAGAGCATACATTCGCCGTCGCCCGTTGGCAATCGCTAGTTGACATGACGGCAAAACGAGCGTACTGTACCCAACACACCGGCGGCAATGGGCTGCTAAGAGAGGGGTTATGGAAACTGTCACTGTAGGCGAGTGGATCACAGAAGGTTCGTTTGTCTATGCTCTCGAAGAGCATGGCTGGCGACTAGGGAAGCCAGACTATCGGAATCGGTTTTACTTCAAAGTCTATGGGAATCCGGACACGCCACAATCCGAACTGAACACTATCGCCACTCTTGCAGCATCCGCCCCCAAGCTGCGCGACAGCAATGCGGAACTGTTGGCTGCGCTTAAACTGGCGTATGTGGCGCTGGAAAATTCCGCACCCGAAATGACTCACTACCCGGAGCCGGTGAAGCGTCATGCGGAAGCGGTTAAAGCGGTGAAGTCCGCAATCTCAAAGGCTAAGGGGGTTTAGGGTGGAAAAGTTCGAGAAGGGGCAGGAGGTTTACGGTATCGACGGGCGCGCGGCTAGCTACATCGCTTCGCATCAAGGCGAACATATCGTGTCGCCATGGGTAGAAGATGACGACGGCGCACCATGGGCATCGGAAGCCGAAACGTGGTCGCAGGTATTCACCAAGCCGCCGCGTGACAAGCTGGATGCGGACGTTGCGGAACTGACTGCAAAGGCCGCCCAGCTCCGGAAAGAGATTCACGAGCTTGGCGTGCAGAAACGCGAGAGTGAGCGGTCACAGCAGGCAACGAAAGAACGTCTAATGCAGCATGAAGCCCTCAAACGCATAGACGACTACCTGCAAGGCAAGTTCACCTTGTTTCTGGAATTGCCGCAGTACAGCAGCGTTCCGCGCATTCGTAAGCTGGGCGAGGTTATAGAGAATGGCGACGGCGAGCGTAGTACATACAACCCGCGTCTCCGGCTTCTCAGCCTGTACGGTGACAGCAAGGGTGATCTTAACTGGGGCGTTAGCCGCTATTACGACGGCAGTGGTTCAAACGAGCAGGTTTTCCCAATCGACAGCGAAGATGAAGGAATTGCGATAATCCGTAAGCGGTTTGCCAAAATGGTTGCCGATTGGCGGGTGAATGGAAACAACACTTCGGCCTTTGACTGGATACGCAAGTTGCCCGCTGGCTGGATTGATCCGCCCAAAGACATGACAGACAAGATGCGCGAGAATGATTTGAAGTACAAAACCGACGCTGTAGAGAAGGCAAAGACAGCGCTCGCAACCGCTGAGACGCAACTAGCGGAAGCTTTGGCTAAGCCATGACCAAGCAAAAGAAACCCCTTTCGCCAGCCCAGGTTGCCCAGCGCAAGCTGTATTCGGCTACCACCTTCGGCAAGCGAAGTGAGCAGCGAGTCTCGGAACTTGACGCGCTGAGAAGGGCGACTGGGAAGCGCATACGATGAACTTCTATTTTGATCTGGACAAGGAAATCTCAGACTTTGAGTCTTGGGCGCGTAGAATTCCAGGTATCCGGACGCGTCGTGTTGGGTACGATTTCAAAGACAACATAACGCAGAAAATGTGGATGGCTTGGGAACCTCGGGCCAGAATGTTTGAACGTCAACAGGAGAGCGAGCATGAATAATCAAAGCGCTTGGGACCGCGAAGAGGATCAGTTGCAGCGTGACCTTGATCGTGGATACATCACGCAGAAAGAGTTCAACAAGGCTATGTCTGATTTGCGCCGGGACTACCGCGATGCGGCCCAAGACGCAGCACAGGGTGCCTACGATTCCGAAATGCAGAATTGGTAATAGCGGCGACCCCCTCCCCGCTAACCGTTGGGAAACGGCAAGGTGTACCGGAAGCGCATATTCCGGGATTCACGCACCGATAACACCCCGATGCGCCGGGGACTTATTCTAGGAGAGTGTTTTGAGCGAGCCAATCCAACGAAACCTATTAAACGCGATCACAACGATGGAAGTTGCATGCGACGACGCCAAGCGCTACGCCAAAGATGGCGACGCCCGAGCGATCCAACGTGTATTCCATACATTGGCATGGGGATATGCAAATTCATCGTCCAGCATCGAAAACGCCATGGCACGGCTTGAGGATGAGACAGCTATGGCATTGGTTACAGCTCAGGAGACCACAGCACCATGAACGCAGTAGTACGCACAGATTCACAACTCGCCGAAATCCCCGAGCCGAAGTCCGCAAACGATGGGATTCTCGCGGTCATTGCGCGGGCGGCGTCTGATCCGTCTGTTGATATTGACAAGTTTGAACGCTTGCTTGCACTGCAAGAGCGGGTGAGCGCTCAGCAGGCAGAGCGCGAGTTCAACGACGCCATGAACAAGGCTCAGTCTGAGATTGGGCGTGTTGTCGCGGACAAGAAAAACAGCCAGACGGGCAGCAACTACGCCTCGGAAGCCGCTCTTGATCGGGTTGTGCGTCCAGTTTATTCCCGGCATGGATTCAGTCTGTCCTTCAATTCCGGCAAGTCGGACACTGACAGCTTCGTGAAAGTCATCTGCTACTGCGCTCATTCCGAAGGGCACACGCGCACCTACGAAATCGACATGCCCGCAGATGGCAAGGGCGCGAAGGGTAACGACGTGATGACCAAGACGCACGCTACCGGCTCAGGCTTGAGCTACGGGAAAAGGTATCTGCTGAAGCTGATTTTCAACGTGGCGATTGGCGACGATGACGACGGTAACGCGGCGGGGGCTACAGCTCTCATCACAGAACCCCAGTCCGTAACCCTAAACGACCTGATCGAATCCACCGGGACGAATCGCGAAAAGTTCCTTGAGTATTTCAAGATCGTGGCACTTGGCGAAATGGCGGCTAAGGACTATTTGCGAGCGCTGTCGATGCTGAAGCAAAAGGCCAAGTCATGACCAAGCCATGCACTGACTGTAAGTATTTCACATGGGTAGCCGACAAGGCTTATCCGGGCGGCTTCCCGTCTTTGTACAAAGACGGACATCCAACATGCACGCACAAAGATGGCTGGACAGGGGTTCAGACGCTCTCAATTGGGTATCCGCTGAACGTTGGATGGGCTCGCGAAGAAAGCGCAAGCTGCGGCCCTAACGGTAACAATTTTGAGGCGATCCCATGACCCTTGTCGTCTACTCAGCTGTGGAGTGTGCCCAGTCTTCAGATGCATGGCGGGCTGCTAGATGCGGATTGGTGACCGCTTCACGATTCTCTGACGTTCTGGCAAAGGGGCAGAGGATATCGCGCAGGAAATACATGTACCAGCTTGCCGGCGAAATCCTTACCGGCGAGCCGATGGAAAATTTTTCCAACCAGTACATGGAACGCGGCAAGGCCCAGGAAGACGAGGCCCGAATTCAGTTCGAGATTCTGACTGATCTTGTCGCTATCCCTGTAGGGTTCATGACTCAGTTCGGTGCCGGCGCAAGTCCTGATTCGCTGATCGGCGACGATGAACTTCTCGAAATCAAGACGCGATCCGCGCACCTTCAATGCGAAGTGCTGGAAACGTTCGATCCAGCTAAGCCGCCTTCCGAGAATATGGCCCAGGCAATGGGACAAGTTTGGGTTTCTGGGCGCAAGCGCGTGCATCTGGTTTCCTACTGCCGAGGCATGCCCATGGCGAAGTGGATCATTGACCGGGACGAAGCGTACATTGCGAACCTGTCCGCCGAGGTTGCACGATTCAACGCGGAACTAGCCAAAATGGTTGAGCGTATCCGGGGAATGGCATGACCGTCCTTCACTCCATCATCGAACACTGCGAAACCCTTATGCGCACCCAGTCCGGAACCGAGTGGCTAAGGTCTGAGATTGGGAAGATTCGGGACTTGGCGCAGTCTGGGCTTGAGAAGGAAGAATGGTTCTGCGGCCCCATGGTGCTCGTGGATATTGACAGCATTGAACCGACACACAGCGTCACACCTTCGCCAATCGCGTCACATTCTGACGTGGAACGGCACTTGGACGCGGACGAGACGCCGGAATAGCGCGGTTTCATTCTGGCATCAAAGTTGCATCAGTAACTCATCCGGGATTGGCTCGGTTGGAGAATGGAATGGCTAAGCAGCGCTTTATGACCCGAGTGGATGACCGCCGCTTCCAAGCTGCGCGGTTCTACTTCACGCATCTTTCCGACGCTGAGTCGTTTGTCGCTGGCCTCGCTGGCGAATTTCTCCCCTATGACGGCCATCCTGAAAGCATGTACCGCGTTGTGGTTCCGTACGCAAACAATGACGATGCGGCGATCCCTTCCGATGCAGGCGCGATCCGGAACATCGTTGCCATCGGATCGCGGATCATCGCTGATCGACAGGCAGCAGCCTAACCCACCCCGGCCACGGATGGCCGATGAAACGCCCGCAGGGCAGGAGAACGGAAGTGGAAACGAAACATACGCCAGGGCCGTGGTTCACGAAGCGGGAGGGATGGTCAACGGTCTACGTTGAGGCTCGATTGCGCGGTTCAATGCTACAGGAGGTTGCGGCGTGCGGGCCTACCCAGGCCGGACCGGAACAGCAAGAAGCCAATGCGGAGTTGATCGCTGCGGCTCCGGAACTTCTGATCGCCGCAATCAACCTGCTCGCTATCGGGCGCCTGAAATGGGGCAACCTCGATCCGGACGCGAACACGATTTTTGAACAGGCCGAAGCGCTGATCGGGAGACTTAACCCATGAACCTCCACGCCGACGTGAGGGCGATAAGGGCGGTTGCGCCGAAGGGTGCTAGTTGGCTTGTGGTTACTGTCAATGGTTGGGCGTATTGGCAAGATTGCATGGGGACAGGATCGCTGTGGGTGCCGCCATTTCAGTCTATGAGCGTTTTTGCATCGCTTGATTTTCCGAGACGCAACAAATTCGCAATTTCCCTGACTGAAGGCTCCGTCCACCTACAGGACGAGTCTGGGAAAATCACGGAAGTCCCGCAATCCGCCTGGGTCGCGGCTCGGAGAAGGAAGGGGAGGAAGTGATGGGACAGGCCAAGAATCGCGGCACGTTCGATCAGCGCAAAGCTGAGGCAATTGCGCGAGAAGGTGAACGTCGGCGCAAGAAGAAAGAAACGCACAGCGGGTTTGCGAAACCGAAACGTAGCGCCATGTCCGCGCTAGCGATTATAGCTGGGATCGCGGCTATGGCAGAAACTGCCACGCCATCACGGAGAATTCGATGATCTCCGACCCCACCGACCCGGTTATTCGCGCCACGCTAGCGCTGGACGACGCACAGGCAGCTTACGACGCGGCTATGGTGTCGGGACTTGGGCTTTGGTTCCATGAGCGGAGGACGCTTGCTAAACGGCTTGCGCTGGCACGTCGGAAACTCCGCTCCGCGATCTATTCGCATGACGACCGAATCGACGAGACCGCCACACTTACCCACATGCTGCCGGCGTTGGAGCCGGCGAGGGAGGATGAGGAATGAAAACGCATATATGGATGGTTGAATGGCGAAACGGAAAGGGCCAACCTTGGAACCTCCTGTATGGGCAGTTTTATAGTCGAGCCGATGCGCGACGATATATCAATGGTGCCGACATTTACCGGATGTACAGGCCGGTGAGATACACAAGGGATGCCAAGCCATGCCCCTAATAAACTACTCCAAAGTCGCCACGCAGCGCCCGGACCTTGTGGCCCCGTGGCACCAGTCGGACAAGGCGCTGTACTTCCGGACTGCCGAACAGGCGAGCGAGTGGGCCTCGGAATTCGGCGGCACGGTTCACGGGCGTACTATTCGGGTTGACGATGAGACGGGAGCCGAAAAATGCCAGCCATAGCCCGAAAACCCCGCTTCGACGACATCACGCCGGACATCCTGACGAAGCGATGCGCTGACCCGCCCATGCCCCATGAGCTGCGCTTCGCCTGGGCCGAACGCATGCGCCAGTACGAAGCGGCGCAGAGCGAGGCGCCGGCAGAGAAGGATGAGGAAACGCAGCCGTGAACGTCTACATTCTGACCAAGGAACAACGCGACAGCCTGCTTGCGACGCTGCAATGTTGCGAGGATGAACTGAACTGCGCAGATGGTGAGGGTTACGACGTTGACAGCCGGACATTCGGCAAGATCGACGAAGCCACCCGCTTACTGGAATTTCTGCCATGACCAATGCCGACTATGGAATCCGCCCCGTAAAGTGGCGCGAAATCTCCGACGCCTGCGGATCGTCCGCCAGGGCGCTTGCCATTACTGGCGGCCTGCCGAAAGTCGCTCTGTTCTATTTGAACAATCTCGACAAGATCGAATCGGCGGCGGAAATTGACGAGGCGGATACGGAGCTTGCGCGCGATCTGTGCCGCGAGGCCAAATACCACGCGCGAGTGATCGAAGCCGCCGAAGCCTACAACCTTGCCGGCACTCTTGCTTCGATCCAGGCGACGGTGAAGTGTGGGCATCCGATGGCGCGGAACTTGCTGGAATCTGCACACAGTCGCGGGCTGATCCGCGATAAACCGAGGGCCGACAAATGCGCTACGCCGACAGCTACCAATCCATAGCCGCCCCTGATTCGGAGCGCGCCGACCGTCGCCACGAGGCGATTGTGCGCGAGCTGGCCAAGGTGCTCGAAACGTACGACATGCACGATGCCATGGTCGAGGCGCTGAAATGTAACGATGAGTGGCCGTCGGTGCTGTTCAGCAACCCGATGCCGTTGGCCGAGGCCGAGTCCCTGAGCGCGTGGCGTATCGCTGCGGTTCGGTACGTCGCTGACGAGTTGAAAACGTGCGTGTGGCTGCGCGACCGCCGCCTGGACGCCGGTCGCGACGAAATCGACGAAGCAGCCCCCGATGCGATTTACTACCGGCAGCATGGGTGCATGCCGTGATGCGTCACTTTCCGCCCACCGCGTCGCAATGTGACGCACAGCGGCAGTCCGTGCGCCGAGAAATCGCGGGAATCCGCTGGCACGAAGGTTGCAACGTACTTTGAAACGACGGGAGAGTGGCATGCATGTTTGGGTTGTTGAGTGGGATAAGCCCGGCGTCGGCTGGACGTGTTGCGATTGGGGCATGAGCATAAGAATCACGAACACGGTTCGCTCGCTCAAGTCAGCCCAGCGCGAAGCTCACACTGCCGGATGCGATCCATCCGAATTTCGTCTGAACCGATACACCCCTGCAACGGAGAAGTGAAATGACCGCAATAGCAGCTTTCAATGCGTTTCAACGAGAGCTTCGGTACGCCGAAGGATGGTCAGCTTTGATTGGCAAGCCATACCATGGCGGTGGTGGCGGTGTCGGGGCCATTTCCGGCGTAACGTTCAACGCGACTGTCTACCACCAGGAGTATGACGGGGCGACGAATTATCACGACGTTCCGGACGGTCTGAAAATTGCGCTGGCTAAGGCTATCCGCAGGAACTTCAAAACCCTGCTGGCCGAAGCGCTTGACCAGATGCAGCAAGAGAAGAAGGCGCTCGCCGCCAAAGCCCTGGAAGAACAGAAGCTCCTTATGGCCGAAGCCGGGCTTGGAGACTGACATGCAAAACGAAGCGCGGATGGTTGAGCGTGATGAGGCCGTGAAGCCGACAGCGTTCGCCGATCTGTTCAAGAGGTTGCAATCCACCGATGCGCCCAAGCAATCCCGCGCCGAGTGGGAATCTCGAGGACGGAGGCCGGGGCGATGAGTGGCGAACTACGAAAGCAATTGCCACCGCTACCGGAGCGGATGCGGCATCTTCCGATTGACGCGCGCGGATATCCGGTTCCGTATTTCGTGGCATGGGTTGACGGCAAGCCGGATCACCGAATTGCGGATGGCAGGAAGTTCCCGATTGCCGTTCGACAGTCGCTATGCTGGATGTGCGGTCAGAAGCTCGGGTCGTTCAAGTCGTTCTGCATCGGCCCAATGTGCGCAATAACGAGGACGATATCGGAGCCACCGTCGCACCTTGAGTGCCTGAGATTTGCAGCGACCGCATGCCCGTTCATGACGCGGCCACGCGCGCAGCGTCGTGAGGCGAATTTGCCCGACTGCGGTTTGACAACTGCTGGTGATGGTATCCGACGCAATCCCGGCGCCGTCTGCATCTGGACGACAAAGCGTTTCACTGCATGGCATCCGGACACTGGCGGCGTTTTGTTCCGCCTTGGCGATCCAGAGCGCACCGAGTGGTATTGCGAAGGGCGTCCGGCCACGCGCGCAGAAGTTGATGAGTCAATCCGCACTGGCCTGCCATTGCTTCGAGAAAGTGCGCAAGCTCAGGACACCGAGCAGCCGAACGCCTACGCCATGCGCCACCTAGACGAATGTATTGCGCGTGAAACGCGATGGTTAGATCGTCAAGAGTGGCCGACTACAACCACAACCGGAGCACCCCACCAATGAACGCAGTGACGCACACGCCAGTGAATAAGTTGCAGGACGCACGTGACGGGCTGCGCCGCATTGGCGCGGAACACGACGCGATGAAAATGGCCCTTGACCTGATCGCGGCGGGAGTGGCAAGGATTGAGCGTCTGTCGCCTGAGGTGTCTGAGTTCTGCTTTCAGGGACTTCGGTATTGCCGCAACACGACCGCGCCATGGTCCGACACTATCGGCGCAATCGGTTGGCAACGCTGTGTCTCAGCCCTCGCAGGCAAGGGGGTGGGGTGATGGGTCTCGATACTTCACACAATGCATGGAGCGGTGCTTATTCGGCTTTCCATCGCTGGCGTCAGAAGATTGCAGAGGTTGCCGGACTTCCGCCTCTTGAGCTGATGGATGGGTTCTATGGGCCGCTGAGCACGAAAAATGGGCCACCAACCCTGTACCACGGCATGGAAACCAACAGGCCGGCATGGGGTCCAGACAGCCGTCCATTTCTTGCGCATATAGATGACCGGCTTCCAATCTCCTGGGATGCATTGAAGCCGTCGCCTCTACACGAACTGCTGAGTCACAGCGACTGCGACGGAGAGATTGCGGCGGGATTGTGCGGCCCCATCGCTGATGCGCTTGAAGCTCTGATTCCATTGCTTCCGGAAACCGCTGACGGCGGACACATCGGCGACTGGCGCGAGAAAACCGCGAAATTCGTTGCCGGGCTTCGCGCCGCTGCGGCAGAAGGCGAGCCGCTTGATTTCCACTAACCAACCCAGGAGCCCCAAACCCCATGACCATTTCGATGTCGAAAAAGTACCAGACCCGCGACGGGCGCGCAGTGAGGTTGATTTCCGACAAAGGCCCGATTGATTACCCGTTCGTAGGCGTCATCACCTACAGCAACGGAACGGAAGCGGTTTTTAACTGGACAGCAAGCGGCTCGATGGCGGATCGTGAAGATAGGACAGACCTGATCGAAGTCGTGCCGGACGTGGTGATCTTTAACAACATCTACCCTGACGAGACCGGACAGACAGATTACGGCGATCTGGTCGAGGCTAACGATGGCGCAAGTGTTCGCCGCATCGCCATTCTGCGCACCACCATCCGCAACGGCGGTAAGTCGCACACCGACGTTACTGTCGAAGTGCTGCCCGTGGACTATCAGGAACCGACGCCATGACCGACCCGAGCGCCGAGGTTGTTCCAGTTCGCGCCTTTCGCTTCACGCTGCGCCTGGACGCCGATTCTCGCGACGATCTGACGCAGGCCCTGGAGAACATCGCAACGAGGATCGCCCTCGACGAATTGACCACTGGTGTCAGTGGTGGCTATGGCTCCGGGTACAGCTACGAATTGCTGAACGACCCGAGCCAGACGCACGAAAGATACTTCGCGGACCTGAATGCATGGCTCGCCAAAGCGCGCGATGCTGAGAAGGAGAAGGGATTGTGAGTGATGTTATCTGGGCTGTTGAGTGGGCGAACGACGATGGCGCCTGGAACTTCCACCACGCGGTTACTTCGGAAGATGGCGCGAAACTCGGCATCCAACGACTGCGCCACAAGTCGCACAAAGAAATCCAGTTTCGTCACGTCGAATACATACCAGCATCCTCCCTCACCGCCGCACTGGATGAGGTTGAGAGGTTGCGCGATGTCTTGCAGCAAATTCGCTGCGACAATAACGGCACCGCCATTGACCTGAGAATCATAGCCCGCACAGCCCTGGAGGCGAAATGAAACCCGATTGGAAAGATGCGCCGGATTGGGCTAAATACTTGGCCCAAGACAGCGGCAGCAACTGGTGGTGGTATGCAGAGAAGCCGCGAGCCGACTATCGCAACGAAGAATTCGTTGGCGGTGGAAAGTGTGAAATTGCCTACGACGCCCGGATAAGCGAATGGGAATCAACATTGGAGCCTCGCCCATGAGCACGACCGAGAATGTGATTGGTGGACTCGATGAGTTGATCGCAATCGCGCAAGAACGATTCGACAACCTTGCGTTTCCGCAGATGGCCTACGGTGAACACTTGATCGAATTGCTATCCGACGCCCACGCTTACAAGGACCGCATCGCGGCGCTGGTGGAGGCGGCGAGGCCGTTTGATCGCGCCGACTTGTTCGAGGAAAACTCGGCTTACATGAACGCATCCGTCACGGTCAAGGTCGGACAACTTCGCGCCCTCTCCGCAGCGCTCAAGGGGATGGGGCAATGAGCGTCCATACGTGCCACTGGCCCGGCTGTAATAAGGCTGTCCCGCCGAAGATGTGGGGATGTGGCCCGCACTGGTTCAAGCTGCCTATTCGTCTGCGCAATGCGATATGGCGCCATTACCGACCGGGGCAGGAAATCGACAAGATGCCGAGTCGCGAATACATCGAGACTGCGCGCGAGGTTCAGGAATGGATTAAACAACAGGCGTCTCATGAAAACCGTTAATCGCGCTCTATCGCCAATCCACTCGTCGGCATTCAAGTTCCGAATGCGCGCCCGCGACATGACCGAGCTGCGAATGGAAAGCGACCAACGGGAAACGTGCGAGCGAATCGCGCTGGGAATATTTACCGACATGTCCAATGCCGGGGCGAGTTTGCAGACAACGCTTGCGGCGATCTATGTCAGCGGGCTGCAGCACGCAACAGAGTTTAGCAAAACAAAGGCCATCCCATGACCACGCTAGCCGAGAGAATCGAAGAGGCACTATGCAATTGCTGCCCTACGGATCGTGACGCCATCCTCGCCGACGTGCGGGAGCTTGATGCTGCGGCTCACAACACCATCGTTATGGCGAACACGGTCATCGCGTGCTACGAACGCAACCCCGGAAACTTTGCAATGGCTATGCGTGAAATGAAGAGCGAGCGTGACGCACTAAACGCCATCCTCTCAAAAACCAAAGGATCAACATGAACGCGAGTGAGGTTGTGAAACACCTAATGCCGGAACTGGAAGATGCGATTGATTACTTCGCCCAGCGTGCCGACGCCGAATACAGCACCGAGTCTGCATCGCCGACCGGTAACGAGGAAATGAGGTTGCAGGTTTCGTTGATTCGACTGCGCAACGAGCTGAATACCATGCAGTCCCGCGAGCTAATCCCCAAGCCCAGCCATTCGCCGGCAGTGGCTGAGCCGGTGGCGTGGACCGTAACGAACCGCCCAAAATTCGGATGGATTGACGGCGCTCCGTCAGCGCTGCATTTGTCGAATGCTGAGGCAAACGGATGGATCGTTAAGCTCGCCTACTCCCACCCTCCCCAACCTGCTGGCGTGCCTGCTGAGGTTATGGCGGCGGCTGCAGACGTGGAGTTTTACATGCGAGCCATCGAGAAAGAAGATTCCAAAGCGGTGCATTGCGCTGCGCTAATTTCCAAGTTTCTCAAAGGAGGCGCGTGATGTACGGGCGCAGCATTGGTGACTATGTGCTGCCATTCGCAGCGGTTTGCGTTGGCATCGGAGTGGCGCTGACGCTACTCGCGGTCTACGTGGCTCCATTGGTATGGGGCTGGCTCCAATCCCTCCAAGGAGCCGGCCATGAAGGTTGATGAGCTGATGGGGTTGGTGGCTGCGCTGTGCAATGCCGCGCATGACCAGGGGATGGGCAGAAACCCAAACGGAGCGAGAGAGCGGGCGAATCTGATCAAGGCCGAACTCCGCACAGCCCTATCCGCGTGCGTGACCGGGTGGCAGGGCATGGATTCGGCGCCGACAGATGAGATCGATTCTTTCATCGTCCTGCGCCAAGGCGTATCGGATTGCGCATTCCTTGAGTTGCAGGTGTCTCGATTCCAGGGCGATCTGTACCCGGATCACATGGGCTCGAATATCGACTATGGCGACCGGATCACCGATGCCGTTGCATGGCGCCCGGTCCTGAAATACACAGCACCCACAGAGACATAGGGAGAGACGAAGTGATCGAGTTGCGATGGATGAAGCTAAAGAGTGCGGCGGCGGACGTGAAGCCGGTATTGCAGTATCGCCAAATCGTTCCGTGCGTCGATGCAAGCATGAACCTTTGCCCTGGTGAAGGGTTTACAAGCTGGCAAGAAGTGCCGCTCGTTTTTGTCGAGTATTCGAACTCCGAATCCGGCGACACTCACTCAGACCGATACGGAGATTGACCCCATGAACGAGACTAGGGTTGTGCCGGTGGAGTTTTTGCCGTGTCCGTTTTGCGCGCTGAATCCGGAATTACGAACCGATGGATGTGGTGACTACTACGTCAGTTGCGTGGATGGCGACTGCGCAGGCTCTGCTCAGCCGGACGGGGAAACTGGCGACGTGGCTCGATCTTCCAGGAATAGGATCGTTGCGATTTCCGCATGGAACAAACGCGCCGCCCCGCCCACCGCCGACGCGCAGGGGGATGATGCGGGGGACGGGGCGAGGTGGCGGAAGTTGATGGCGCTGTCGGATATCCCGGCATTCGGCCTGTTCATCTATCGGTTCTACGCGCCTGGGGACGGTCGAAAAAACAGAGCGTTCGACGAGGCTGGTTTGATCGAGCTTATCGAATCTGACGAGGCTGACGAATACATGCCCGCATCCCTCGCCCACGCGCAGGCGCAGGGGGTGGAAGGTGAATAAGTCGCTGCGGGATGAGGTTGTGTTGCTACCGTGCCCGTTTTGCGGGGAAGCTCCGGATATTGACCACGAGCATGCGAAAGTTCGTTGTGAAAACTGCATGGCTACGGTTGAGGACTACACGCCCAAGAAAGCTGCTGGGGTATGGAACTCTCGCCACCCGCCCGCCGATGGGGTTGTGGTTCCGGTGGCTTTGTTGCGCCAGCTTCGCGACTACGCATTTGCCTACCATCAAGTCCTGCGCTCAATTCGCAGCAGCAAACCTATGGTTGAAATGGCGGATGTTATCGCCCAGGCAGACGCCATCCTATCCGCCGAGGGCAAGGCATGAGCGGGCAGCATAACGAAGAAGTCCGCGCGCAGCTCGCAGAGCGCCTGCGTAGCCTGCTGCATCGCCTCGAAGTCGGATGTACAGACGGAGCCTGCGACATGCACGCGCCTCGCGGCGGCATGCACACGAATGGCGGCTGTCGATGCTGGTCGCATATGCCGGACGACTTGCTGCAATGCGCACTGATCGCCGACCGTATCCCGAAGCATGGGGATAAACGATGTTGGAACACCCGAACGGAGCCCAAGCGCACCGACATCGAAGTCCTGAACAACCGCGCAGCCGCTGAGCTGCATTCGAGGAACAAGCCATGAAAATTTACAGACTGTTTGTAGGGCTGATTCGCACCAACGCGAGTCGTCCTAGTTACGTTGTGGCGAGCTGGGCATACCAAGCTACCGGATATTGGCGCTGGGCTATCTACTGGGAGCCACCTATCAGTTTTCGAGACGCTATGCGATGGCCGCGTATCGGGCCATGCAAAAATTGCGGCACCGAATGGTTTGGCTACTGGGGGCCAACGTCTTTCAGCGGATGGGCCAGCCTGCCGCTGATCGGCGGGTTGCATATATCTACGCAGCCACCGATGCCGAGCATGAAAACAGCCCGCACGGAGCCAAAGCCATGAGCAAGCCCTACCCCACAATCGAAGAAGTCCGCGCACGCATCCGCGAAGGTGACCCTTCGTTTGGGATCACGGCACGGACGCGCGACATCATCAAAGCAGCCTGCGACCTCGACCGCGAGCATCGCGAGGTTGCGGAGGTTGAGCGGATCGACTGGGCGGATATTCCGTGGGCAACATGCGTGTCGAAAGATTCGACAGGGCAATGCTATGGCTATAAGGATGCACCGACATTAGGTGAGCATTTCTGGAAACCTGCCAGCGATCGGTGGGAGTGGATTGACGCCACCATCCCCGGCCCCTGGCAGGAATCGCTGCGGGCTAGGCCGGAGAGCGTATGACTATCGAAATCGACAATGTTGTCGATCTGAAGATAAAGAAGCGCGCACTGCCGAAGTCTGGCAACCATCTGGAAATCGTCAGCGACTGGTCGTGTCTGCACAAGCGACTTGAGGTTGACGAGAAGCTGGCCGAGGTAACGTGCAGAGACTGCAAGGCCAAGCTGAATCCGATCTGGGCGCTGAAAAGCCTGTGTGCTGCCGAGCATGGAATGTGGGAACGCTACCGAACCATGCGCGCTATTGCGACGGAGTTGGAAAAGCGCACCAAGGTGAAGTGCGAATGCTGCGGCAAGATGACCCGCGTTCGCTCAGGCTTGAGTCAGCACAAAATATGGGAAATCGCGGACCAAATCGAAAAGGATGAGGCGAAATGACCGACATAAGCGATCAAGCGGTGTGGGCGGTGTGCAAACTATCGTTCCCAAAGTGCGCGCACTGCGGGCCGGAAACGTCATGCCACAAGGGTGAGAGAGCATCCATCGAAGCAATTGTCCGCGCAGTCTCCAAGCATCCGGTAGGGTTGCCGGAGGGATGGGTGAAGGGGCCATGAGCTACGCCATTCACATCATCACCGGCTTAGCACTCGGCTACGTCACAAAACTAACCTTGACTTGGCTAGCGGGAAAGTTTCCAATCCGGGACCAAAAATGTTCGTGTGAATTTCACAGAA
>Ga0307516_10003667_pt1 | contig 19517 bp, 10 predicted proteins | sample 19_EM_MG_FD_203310 | JGI IMG/M metagenome (GOLD analysis project Ga0307516, IMG submission 203310) | Populus trichocarpa ectomycorrhiza microbial communities from riparian zone in the Pacific Northwest, United States - 19_EM | ecosystem: Host-associated > Plants > Roots > Unclassified | place...
CAACGGCTGCCACTTCGGCGCCGTTCAAATTTAACGATACCACGACTGATTTCAACGAATGTCTGCATTGTTTTCTCGTTGCTTACGTCGTGCGCACTTTGTCTTTCCATTTCCTTGGTGTGTTTACCTCTTTTGGCGGACGGGAAAGATGGGAGCCCCATGGGGGTGGTACGGCGAGGAGGAGCGCACAAAACCTGTAGTGTTAAAGCGCAATAGATCGAAATCGAATATTATCTCTCTCCACAGACCTACCTCTCTATCACCGTGACTGGCACTGCGACCACCACTCCCGAGAACAACGAGCCCACGCAAAGGCGTGTGAGAAGAGCCGCGAAGAGACCACGCCAGGCGTGACGGATACCGCGAGAACAACGAGCCCACGCAAAGGCGTGTGAGAAGAGCCGCGAAGAGACCACGCTGGGCGTGACGGATACCGTGAGAACAACGAGCCCGCGCAAAGGCATGTGAGAAGAGCCGCGAAGAGACCACGCCGGGTGTGACGGATACCGCGAGAACAACGAGCCCACGCAAAGGCGTGTGAGAAGAGCCGCGAAGAGACCATGCCGGGCGTGACGGATACCGCGAGAACAACGAGTCCACGTAAAGGCGTGTGAGAAGAGCTGCGAAGAGACCACGCCGGGCGTGACGGATACCGCGAGAACAACGAGCCCACGTAAAGGCGTGTGAGGATGACTGAAGTGTGAGTACGCCGGTAGTGTGAGTAGGACCCCGTGCGCCACCGCCCCACCTACGTTACCTGTCGAGCCCAACGGAGAAGTCGAGGCAGGATCTTGACACTCATATAGCTATATCCATGTCAGTAAATTCCTGTATAGTTTGTTATTTAGTACGTACCATTTCAAAGAACAGCTCAAACACTGCAAAATTATTTCCGTGCACTGCTCTAATCCTGTCTAGCTGCTGACTCCATCATGCTTTCACTTCTGGATGTCGTTTATAGAAACTGTGATCGATCCATCAAGGGCCAACGGTTGCATTCGGCTTTCGCTTTCTCAGTATCTTTCCGGCTAGGGCAGTAACGTCCTTCACGCTCAGAGGAAATCCAGTCCTCTGTACAATATCGCAGTACCACACTAGGACTCCCTCCTCTGCGGTGTTCAACAGCTGATGTCCCTTGTTGTAGTCTTCTGCTGACCGTCTTCCATGGACTCGGTGTAAGAAGGTTGATCGTGGCATTTCGGCAACTGTTGCAGCATCGGTATGGGTTGAAATGGCTCCTGAGTTGTACATATCAAGTGCTTCCTGAAATCGAACGCTTTCCGGAAGACTCTTCTCGTTTGTGTTCAACATGGTGATATGCTGTAGTTGCAAGAAAGAAGCTCACTGTCAGCTCATTTCGTGTTGATTTTACCCCTGAAGAAAAAGAAAATATTTGTATCTAAATAGCACTCGCACCAAGAGTACGCTAGTGCACTAGCGTCTACTTAGTGTGTTAGCGCTCGACTTACGTACGTGCTTGACTTGGGTACACCCTCTCGATAATGCTTTTTTTACAGGTGAGACATAAATTTGAACGAATATTTCTCGAGGTTTCAGCTAAAAATAAAGCACTTTTTTTTTAAAAAAAATCCTTACAGGAGCAAAATATAACTTCTCCTCTTACGGGAGTTAGCGATGCTTACGGGAGCTATGGGAGCTACGGGAGCTCCCTAGGAATTCTCAAATTTTTTGCTGATGAATGACAGTGCCCTCTTGAGGGAGCTGGTAAGGAACTAGGAGGAGAAAATAGGAGATGCTAGCAGTGGGCTCTCTGAGTGGGAGAGCAGAGTGGAGGAGGAGAAGCCGAGGAAGGAAAAGGGAACAGGGCATCCAAATTTTGTCTGGGCTACTGGGGGAGTGAACAGAAGGGTTCAGAGCCCAGTAGTTTTTCCAACACAGCAATAAAAACCACATCGAGCACAGAGTTGCATGAGACCGATGATGACAGCAATTTCTTCATGGCCCAGGAAAATTGGCCATAGGGGGACGCCCTCACACACTCACTCTCAGCAGCAGACACCACTAGCCCATATCAGATGGAAACAGTGGAGATTAGGATACCTATGGGAAGCACATATGTGATCCGATTTGGTCTAGGATACTAACATACCCCCTGTACGATACCAGGTCTTCACTAGCTAGGGTACGTCCTGTTTGAGCCATACCACTGAGTAAAAATGTATACTACTGAGTAAGCATTAGTACTAGTACAACTTCAACTTCTGGCTATGTACAGGCCAGTACTGGGTCACCAATAATGACCAGTACTGAACTGGATTACTCTATACTATAGGTACTGCTGGATACTTTGTTGTAATGATGAGTACACAAACAAACTGAACTGGTAGCTAATACTGTGTCCTGCACCAGTACAATGGCCTGATAATGATGCTGACCAGTACTGTCAGTAAGTTGGGATGCAGTACTGAATCATGAAGTACCATTGTCACTGTCTCGTAATGCTCACTACTGACCTGTACAGAATATTGCCATGCATAGTGAACTCTAGTGAAATCAGACTAGGATAGTATGGATACGTACTGTACAGTACTACTTATGACAGTACAATACTGGTGTTATTATCTTGCCGTATACTATACTGACCTGTACATCATCTGGTCGCATACAGTGAACCAAAACCAGATCAGACTGGGATAGTACGGATACATACTACACAGTACTGCTTGTCACAGTGTGATACTGATATCCCAATCTGACCAAGTACCAAATAGTACTGGTGCTGCTGCCCCCTTCATCAGCAAAAAATTTGAGAATTCCTAGGGAGCTCCTGTAGCTCCCGTAGCTCCCGTAAGCATCGCTAACTCCTGTAAGAGGAGAAGTTATATTTTGCTCCCGTAAGGATTTAAAAAAAAAAAAGTGCTTTATTTTTAGCTTAAACCTCGAGAAATATTTGTTCAAATTTATGTCTCACCTGTAAAAAAAGCAATATACTTCAACTTTTCATTTTTTTACTGATATTGCACCTGTACTGACCAGTATGAAATATAGCTACATACAACTAACCAAAGTCAAATCAGAGAGGGATTGTACAAATATGAATCATGCAGTACTACTTGTCACAGTATGATATCAGTGTCCCTCTCTGATTATGTACTATCCAGTACCTAGTATCCCTGCCTCCCTTCCTGCAGTAGTGATCTGTATGGAATACGCTGCTGAAAGCAAATCAGACTGAAATTGTACAGATATGTAGTGTGAAATACCACTTGATGTACTACAATACCATTGTCACTGCTTAGCAATATACGGTGAAGTATGCAAGTGGGTATAAGTGCAAGTGCAAGTATAAGTTTGCAGTACATAACGATGGTTTCCCCACCCTTGTATTTGCAGCATTACTCCATCAGGAAAACAATTCTATGTCTGAATGTAGGCAATGCTTCTGGACACTCTACATGTATTCAAAATGTTAAGATGCTTGGAATGTAACCTGACAAGGTAGTCTTGCCCCAAACATCTATCAGTGCACATGTCACTCCAGATGAGAACCGACCATACATATATGTACTAGATGGAGGTGGGCAGCATATTGGCCTTTCAGATGACTAATGTTAGGGTAAATACCATCCAGACGCAGTATACCATAGCATCTGTATCAGATGTATGGGTCAAGGGCCAGCCTAGGTCTGACAAGGCAATAGCACTTAGTTGTGTTCAAAAGTCACCAGGTGGTGGAGGTAGCAATTCACAACTGGTGACACAGCAAGTCACCATCAGTGACATCTAGACCAGAGGTGGCAAGTTGCCACCAAGGGTGTCTGGATGAGTCGTTGATAGCTAATAGACTTGCTTCTACTTCTATATATAGAGAGCAGTCCTCTCGCTGTGGTGAGAAGATCAAGCAACAGAGTTTCTACACACATCAGGAAAAAAAAAATTGTGTCTAGAGCGTTCAGATGCACCAGACAGTCGAGATGTTCTGGACGTAACCTCATTAACCCAGATGCAGCTTACCACAGAATGGGGAGTCTAAACACAGCTACCATAGTGGTGTGTATTTGGACGCAGAACACCAGAGCACCGTGCATCAGGATGCAGCATGCCAGGGCACTGTACGCCAGGATGTAGCTGCTACGGCATATACGTTCCAGAGGAGGAGTGTCAGGGCATTAATCTTCAGGGTGCAGCATGTGTCTTCCGGACACCGGGTGTCAAGGCAGATGGAGTCTAGACAACACATACCACAGTACCATGTATCCAGATGCAGCTGTCAAGGTGTACAACAGGAAAAAAAAAATTGTGTCCTGAGCGTTCGGATGCTCGAGACGCACTAGACGTTTTGGACGCAACCTGCTTAACTCGGATGATGCTTGCAATGGCACTGTATGTCGCGATGTACCGCGCCACAGCACCGTGCGTCCGGACGCAGCAGCCACGGCATATGTGTTGAGACGAGTAGTGTCAGGGCGTTTCCCTTCTGGATGCAGCGCGTGTCTTACCGATGTAGGTGGTCAAGGCAAATGTCATCCGGACGACAAGTGCCACGGTATCTGCCTTCTGGATGAGGAGTGTCAGCGCATTTGCCTTCTGAACGCAGCGTATGTCTTACAGACACAGAATGTCACAGCATCTGCCTTCCAGATGAGCAGTGTCAGGGCATTTGCCTTCTGAACGCAGCGCGTGTCTTACAGATGCAGAATGTCAAGGCAAATTTCTTCCGGACGCAGAGTGTCAAGGCAAATATCATCCAGACAACGTGTGCCACGGCATCTGCCTTTTGGACGAGGAGTGTCTTCACCATCCGGACGCAGTGTGTCAAGGAAAATGGGATCCAGATGAGGCTTACGATGGCGCACCACATATTGGTAACAGAGTAGTCACGGTGGTAGCATCGAAACGCGACCGTCAGGACACGGTACATTGCAGCGAAGACGATTAAACTCGCATTTGGTTCCAGGTATTGTGACTCAAGCCAGTTCTATTCATTACATCGAATTTACATCTATATACCACGTCACCGTAGACACCATAGCTCTACATCCGGATGAGACATGACGTGATGAGGACGATGTCAATAAAGATGGCCATGAGACTGCCAGCAGCAAAGACAATAGCTAATATGATGCAGCGAGAAGATCAACGAGCTTCGTGAATTGTTAACGTAGCACTCACAGGGACAGTGGGAAGGCGTACAATACAACTCGACACGACGAGTATGATGTTGATGAGGATGGCGGTGAGGCTGCCGGCTTCAAGGGTGATAGCAAATTTGACGCAGTGAGATGATCAATGAGCTTCGTGAATTGTTAGCGTAGCTGTCACGAACCTGGCACGACAGGCTCCTTGGCACCGGCGCCGGTGTCACTCTCACCCTTGTCGCCCTGTGGCTTGTCCTTGTTTCCGCTGCCGTAGCTGTGGTCATCCTCTGCACTTAGGCGCCTTGACCGATCTCCGTCATATCGCTCCAGTAGTGATATTCCCGACCACTGGCCAATCTAGACCTCTCTCCTTCGTCTCCATTATGTTACTTGCGCATCCTTTCTCCTGTCCGCTACGTTTGTTGTCTCCCATTGATTGAGCTTGTGCGTCCTTCTCCCATATTCGTTACGAGTATTGTTTTCCCTTGATTAAGTTGTACGTCAGTCTTCCTTTCCTTTACTGTTACTGCTTGCGCATCCTTTCTCCTGTTGCCGCGAGTAGAGTGTTGGCCGCGCGGTGGCCGAGTACGATCATGTGTTTTCCTTGTGCATGGCGATTGAGTCATGATGAGCTAGGGAGGAACTGTATCAGTCTTGCGGGCAAGCTGTGATTCCACAGAGGAAAGGAAAGGTATAAAGGAAGGGCGCAGTAGCTAGTCTGGAGATTCTTCTCCACGCAATCTATTATCTCGCTCCACAGACCTACCTCTCTCTACCCGTGAACCGGCGCTATGACCACCACCCCGATCAGAACAATGAGCCCACGCAAAGACGTGTGAGAAGATCGCGATGAGACCACGCCAGGCGTGATGGATAGCGCGAGAACAACGAGCCCAGACAAGGCGTGCGAGAGGACCGCAACGAGACCACGCCAGGCGTGACGGATACTGTGAGACGACGAGCGGCGTGTGAGGACACCGAAAGTGTGACTACGAGCGGCGCGTGAGTACGCCGGAAGTGTGACTACGAGCGGCGCATGAGTACGCCGGAAGTGTGACTACGAGCAGCGCATGAGTACGCCGAAAGTGTGACTACGAGCGGCGCATGAGTACACCGGAAGTGTGACTATAAGCGGCACGTGAGTACGCCGAAAGTGTGACTACGAGCGGTGCGTGAGTATGTCGGAAGTGTGACTACGAGCGGCGCATAAGTACGCCGGAGGTGTGACTACAAGCGGCGCGTGAGTACACCGGAAGTGTGATCACGAGCTTGCCCCGAAGAACCGAGCCTACGTTACCTGTCGAGCAGCACGGAGTAGTCAAGGTAGGATCTTGACACTAGATTGCGTCTCCCTATCGACACCTGACGTAGCAACAAGAAAGACACAATGGAGTCCCCGGACCCCCTCAACCTGAGCGAATTTAGGGACGTCCCTGACGACCAGTGAGCACCGAGTCCAGTAACCCCAGAGCAAAGATCCAGGCCACAGACCCCCAAGTCACCAGAACAGACCAGAAGAATGATGGAAGGACCCTACCTGTTGACAACAGAAATATTGCAGGCCCTCCTAGCGGCACGCGACAGACCGCCGTAGTCCAGTTACCCAAAGCTCCGGGACCCCAAACCGTTCGAAGGAGAAAAAGCAAAATTCAAAACGTTCCTGGCCCAGTGCGAGCTGAAGTTTAGAATGGAGGGAAATCAATTCGACGACGATGAGAAAAAAACGGAATACGCATCCTCCCTACTCCGGGGGATAGCATGGAACTGGGTGGAAACCTTTCTGAACTAGGAGGGAGGAATCAACCTAACATGGGAAGAACTGAAAACTAACATAAAGAACGCCTTCGGCCAGGTAGATGCCGAGGAAATAGCCTTCGAAAAATTCCAGAAAATCCAGCAGGGAAACCAGACGGCAGCAACCTACTGGGCGGAATTCCAACGAATCAAAGGAGATCTTCCGTACGTGGACAAGGTATGTATCGCGCGATTTCGAGATAGATTACACCCAGAAGTAAAAAGGTACCTGGTCATGAGTGAATTACCAGCCACCGTCCTGGTAGACTACGCCACCGTGGCCATCAAAACAGACAGCCGTCTATGCAACCTTGGAGTCATTAGTCGGCGCCCTGTAGCTAGTCCAGAAGTACGCTTCCATGTCCACATGAAAGAACCTGTCAGCGCCCCAGGGGACCCAATGGACCTAGATGCTACCCGACGGTTCAAGTTCGCACCAAGAATGCCGACCCGGTTCCCCCGACGACCACAAACGGACGAATGCTACAATTGCGGAAAAAAGGAGCACTTTGCGAAGGAATGCCCCCAGCCCAAGAAAGCACGAGCCCTATGGAGAAGGCCATACCGGGCAGCAGAAGCCACGTACGAAGAAGACACCATAAACAATGAAGCAGAGAAAGAATCTGATCCGGTGGGAAACGACAGCCCTCGGGAATAGGCCTAGACAACAGCCACCCAAGGGAGAAACCCGTTGCAGAACCAGACCAACCCTACAGAATATGAACAACCAGGTACGACTGTTACACTGGAATATTATCATGGGTCGGCACGGATCCTTGGGGAGGTACGTACCGGGATGAGGACGTAGTAGTTGGCTATTCAGGAAAAGATCGGCTCTGAGAGTCTAGGAGGGAGATAAGGAACGGAGTTAGAACTTACAGCCGAGACTGGACGTAAGGGAGCTAACTCCGGGAGTTTAGTGGGTTGCGGGCAAGCAAACGAGTGGAAACTGGCAGACTTGGAGAGGTTCCCCGAAAGGGAGCTGCCACGTCACCCGAAAGGTGTACGAGAAAAAGTCTGATACGGTTACCCCGCTCGGCCGCAGGAAGGCCCTGCGGTGCGAAACCGATAAAGCTCATCTCTCCTCATCTACACCCTGCCAGGACCAATGAGTTGCCCATGGGGTCGAAAGCCTCGGAGGAATAGTTAGTCCGAGTCACCAGATCTCACGACACCCCAAAGTGAAATATATAACCAGGCTTTTTCCTCCCAAAAGGAAGAAGAGACAGACCGAACACTACCACCGAAACCCACACACAAGATCTAAGATTATTCCGTTGTGAATTATCCAAAGAGTAGCCTGATTACTTCTACCCTTACCTGCACTCCGGTTACGAGACAACCCCAGTGTCACACTATAATCCTTGATCCAAAATCACCCTACGATTTGTCACAACGAATGACCTACTTCGACGCAACTTACTTCCAAGACCACCTTTACCTACTCGAGGTATCTACCTTGTTGGAACCAAAAACCCAATACTCCTTCGATTATACCTTCCAGTCCATCGACGCCGAAATAGCCAATTTCGAATCGTGGAACGAGTTCTTCAACGGTCCAAAACCAACAGCCGAAATCGACTGTACGCCATACAACTGGTATACACAACAGTGGTGGAACTGCGCAAAATTACACCAACCGGCCGACTTCGACGAAGACGAACTCTTCGATTTGTTCGATTACCCCTTCGACTACGACGAAACCATTTATACCGGTGACATCCTGGATGAATACTAAATGACATCTTCCGACTTCAACATGCTCCGGCTCGAGGCGCCCAGGGATATGTTCCAGATCACGGACGGAACAGCCACCGCAGAACAAGTGGTGGAACTGGCAAACCCAGCAGTATGGGTCCGAACCTTGGTACGCCAGCAAAAGCAGGTAGAAGACGACATGAGGGAATTGATCGGACTATGCAGTAACACCATAGACCAAACCGACCAACGGATGCGACGGATCGAATATGCCTACCAAACTTTGGCTGAAGGAACCAGGTACGTATATGACCAAGTAAACGCTAACCAGGAAATAGAAGAAGTATGGGTATGCAGCGAACTCGCAGCCGCGGCCAACGCCTATCAGACCTTCACACGAAACGTTTGGCAGGCGATCATTGAGTGAACCAATGAGGCCACCAAACGACAGGTGTGTCAGGCAACCCAACTGGCGAGGGTCAACGACGCGCTGGCCTTCCTCGGGGAAGCAAACACGGCCCGAAACCAACACCTGGCCACCTTTCAAGGTAATGTAGAGCTCTGGGCCACTCACCATCAGCAGAAAGTGGTGGAATTGCAACTGGAACTGCGGCAAGCACGGAACAATATACAAAGGTTGGCCACCCAGGTCCTCCTACCACTCGGGTCCCCGAGCCCGCCACCGCCACCGCTACCCCCGCTACCAAGGTCGTGGACCCCGGTACAGCAACAATGGTGAAGCCCCGCTCGCCCCTCCAGTACAAGCGCGCCAGACCCAACCAGTCGCCAACCCTCGATGCCCTCGGGCCGACCAACATATCAACCGCTGAGGAGCCCTATCCAGCTAAACCTCCTATCGGCAACCCGGCGGGTACGACCCCTGGCTATTCCGCCCATCCCGGCCGGACACGCTACACCACCACCTTGGCAAAATCCCCATGCGGGAGGAAACGGCGGACCCCCATCAGGATCACCCACCCGACCGGCAACCCCATCTCCGCCACCAACGCCGACCCCGTCCCCGGGACCTGAAACAACGCGTCCAACGCTGACTACGCAGGATCTCATTCAGCTGGTCATGGAAGGAGTTGCCAGAGCCCAGGCCCACCAGGCTCCTAGGGAAGAACGGGTCCGCACGTCACGGCTCAAAATGGAAAATCCGGAAACCTTTGACGGAAAACCAACCACTCCGTTCAATACGTGGTGGCAGTCGGTCATCAAATACCTGAGATTCTACCCGGAGACAAGCGACCAACAAAAAATTGCCTGGGTAGGAACACTCCTCACCAGAACAGCAAAAGCATGGGACCTACACCGATATACTACGCTGGGCGAAAACGACACCTGGGCAAACTACGCCGCAGACATCAGGACAGAGTATTTCGATAGCCGAGAAGCCGCGAATGCTCAACTTAAGTTAAGCCAGCTCAAGTACACGGGCGACATCCGAGCATATATGACTGAGTTCCAGGCTCTCAACAACTACACCCGAGCAACAGGAGAAGGCCTACAGGAAAAAGTCGACATGGCGATGCCGGACGCAGTACTGGACATGCGATTCGCTCACTATCTGGGGGAATTCGCGGACGACGAAGGGTTTCTACAAGCCACGTACCAAGCTGGTCTACAGGTGGAAAAAAAGAAAGCCTTGAGACAAGCCAAGGAACAAATGAGAGTAGGATCCGGCGGACCTATGGAAAAGAAGAAGGAGGAAAGAAGGAAGGACAACAAGGAACGGGGCCCCAAGAAGGAAGAATCCCAGGGCTCCAGCCGCCCCAATCGCTCCGACAACAAGAAATCCAGTTGGTTCAGGGGAAAAAACACCTGGCCGACCCAAGACGAGGCCTACCAAGGGGTACCAATGCCAGAGAGGGAGGTGTACCGACAGAACTGCGAAGACTGTTGGAGATGCGGGAGACCAGGGCACAAAACCTACGACTGCTTATCCTTCAAAACACGAAAGGGGACGGTGCTCCCTCCGGCCCCCCTGGAAGGTTGGGGAAGTCACAGGGGAAGGGAAAAGAAAGAGGGACGAAGAAGACGAGGCCGTACCACTGGCCAAACAACAAAAAGTCACCGCGGTAGAAACCATGGACCTAAGTCCAGTCAAAGAACTACCCATCTGGGCGGAGGACAGTGAAGGATCGGATTTTTAGAAGGCCCGGCAACGCCGCAACCGAAGGCCTTCCAAATAATAAATGGGGTATCCCGGAAAAGAAAGAACGAGGAACCAAGCGCCGGAACCCTGCCAAAGAAAACCGGAACAATCACCCGCGGCGCCCGACCAATAATCGAAATGATACTATATCAAGGGCAAAAAAGGGACGTTGTCAACACCCTGCTAGACACCGGCTGCGCAATAGCCTTGATTAACCAGGAAACGGTCAAACGACTGGGAATCCAATGATCCCAACGCAAAAACCCGATACGAATCGAAAACTATACGGGAGAAATAGTGGAAGACGCAGGGAAATGGTGCACCGAGCCTATGCGATTACAACACCGAAACCATTATACAAAAGAACGTTTCGACATATTACCCATGGACCTGGAAATCGACATTTTCCTCCCCTTCTGGTGGATCGATAAGCACACTCCACAAGGACCTTGGAACTCGAGGGAGATGCGATTTGACAGCCCAAACTGCCAAACAAACTGCACCAAGTACAAAACAGATGAATTCTCCTTGACCTGGGATGAGGATGTATGTTTGGATGACCAGGCTCGCATTATTGGCTATGTCTCAGCGATCGAAACCCAAGACTCCCTGGAACAAGTCCCGGTGGAGTTCCGCCAGTATCTGGACCTGATGTCACACCCTGGTAGATTGGGGATGACAATAGGAGTATATGGTACATAGTCACGTGTCGGGAAGTTAGCGTAACACTTGGGCCGAGAGCGACAACTACATAGTCGAGCGCACTGCACAGGTGCGTTGGATAAGCTGCAAGGGGGTCTGCAGTGTACTCCGGTGAGGGGCTGGTACGGGCAGGGCGCCGTACGCAGTTGCCACGGACGAAACAGCCACGAGCGCTATCTCTGACGAACACACACCCTCATGGGTCATAGCACACCATACGCGAGCATGACGTATACGCAGGGCTGAGAGAGTCTAGGTGGGAGATAAAGGTACGGGGTTAAGGACTACGGCTGCAACGGACGTACGCTATCTTAACTCCGCAGTCGCAAGGAGGGCTAGATTGCAGAACACATGTGCGCTGAGGCATTATCCTATGGGTCTTCCCCTGTGCGCCGATACGCGGTCCCCACATCCCTCTGCATGAAACAGCTGACTACCTACGCATCCTTGTCACCATCACTGACCAGGACCAATCAGCTCCGGGTATTCACCCACGCCCCTCATATGGCGGCGAGCGTATGCGTCCCCCTCAGCTAGGCAGCAGCCATGACTCACGAGGAAGGGATCTGTGCAAACGGGCCTCTCCGCCCCACGCACGAACTCGCCCTCGGAGGCCGCCCTCCGGCAGCGTACGAAGAGAGATCACCTGACTACCTTCTTCGCCATATATATCCGAGCCCCCAGCACGGCAAGAAAGCCCACCATCAGACCCAGACGAACACCACTACCCTGAACAACAAACCTTAGATTATTCCGCTGTGAATATCGAAAAGAAATCTGACTCTTATACCTACCTCTACTTCTTCTTGATTTACCTTCCCTGCCGTGTACTCCTACACCCCAGGCTCACACTATAATCTAAGGGATTAGTCACCTTACTTTTCATCCCTCACAATGACGACTCCTGCAGCCGCGTCCTCGAACATCGACATGCTACGAATCGAGCAACCCCAAACAGCGATCGAGATCTACCACGGTATTCGACCCTCCCTCGATACCGTCGAGATCCAGCAGCCTGCCGCCTGGGTCCGTCTGCTAGTTCAGCAACAGCAGCAGGCCCACCGAGACCTCAGGGAACTCAAGCGAGCCCTGGGCGACAAGTTCAATCGAACCGACCTCGAGGTCATCGAGATCGAGCGCAACTACCAGGTCCTCTGCAAGGCAGTGCAATACCTCTACGCCCAGCAGGATGCCGACTCCACGGTATCCCACGAATGATTCAGACAAAGCTGATGCGGACCGCCAACGCTTCGCAGCAGTTCACCGCAGATGTGTGGCGCACGATCGTGGAGAAAAATGTGGAGACCACCATGGCCGACCACCAGCGAGGCCTCTAGATCGCCAGGCTTAACGACGCCCTCGCCTTCATCCAGACTGCCGACAGGCAAAGGTGTCAGGAACAAGCCAACTTCAACCACAACGTGGAACAATGGGCTGCTACACAACAGGCCACCACCGAGAAGTTGGCAGCCGACAACGCTGTGATCAAAGCCGACCTCGGGTCCATCCGCAAAAAGGCTGAAGAGCTCAAAGCTCGGAAGCCGACCTACCTCCAAACGGCCCGCCGGACCACCCGACCCCCCGCCATTCCGGAAGAACCTGCGGTCGCTGCTGGGGGGTCTGGAGGTACTGGGCCACCACCACAACCACCAAAGATCTCCCTGGTTCCCAGCGAGCCGTCCGAGAACGGCAACCATGACGACGCCGACCTCTACTCCACACCTGGACCCCCGACCTGTAAAATAGACAAAGGGAAGGGTAAAAAGGAAGGAGAAAACGATGATGACGATGAGTTCACCCCCGAAAGACTTGCCCGCATGATCGGAGAAGGAATCCGGGCAGCTCAGGCAGGAGCGGGCCCCCAGCCACCGAGACCCGAGGCGGTCCACGCACCCTGACTAAAAATGGAGAACCCATCGGAGTATGACGGCAAGCCCACAATGCCGTTCAACACCTGGTGGGAGTCAGTAGAAGACTACCTCAGCTTCTACCCAGGGACGTCGGAGGCTCAGAAGATCGCCTGGGTCGGAACCCGGTTGACAGGCACCGCGAAAACCTGGCACCTCCACCGCCGAAAAATCACCCGAAGAACCGGAGACACCTGGGGAGCCTATTTGGAGGCAATCCAGACAGACTTCCGGGACTCATGGGAAGCCGCCAATGCCCTCGAGAAGATCAGCCAACTCCGCTACAAAGGAGACATCAAGGCCTACTTCGTCGAGTTCCGGGCCCTGAATATCTACGCAGGGGTCACGGGAGAGAGCCTCCAGGAAAAAATCGACCACGCAATGCCCAGCGATATACTGGATATGCGCTTCGCCCACAACGCCTTCGACTTCCTCAAAGACAGGGATTTCCTGACCGCCACCTACGAGGCAGGAATCCATGTGGAGAAGAGGAAGAGATTGGAGGCAGCTCGGCGGCGGCAGGAGGGTAGGGGAAACAAGGATGCTCAGGGCTCCAGGAAGGGCCCTGGGAAGACCGAAAGGTCAGGAAAGCCCGGGAATACCGGCAGAAAAGAGGTAGACCACAAGCCATCAGGAAAGACTGACTCGGGTGGTCAGACCACAAGGTCAGGAAAGGAAAGGGTATGGGAGAACGTCTGTGCTGCTTTGGCGGGAGTCGACCAAGCAGAGATCGACTCCCACAAAAAGGACAACCAGAGCGGTTGCTGGCGGTGTGGCGATAAAAGGCACCACACCACCGAATGCTACGCCAAGGCAACAAAGAAAGGCACCCCTCTCCCTACCAAGGGTACCACGGCGTCGGCGTCCAGCGCAGGAAAAAGGAAGCGCACAACGGACGACGCTCCGACAACCGAATCCCCCGCTCCGAAGCAAGCCAAGATCTCCGCCACCAAAACGGACAACTCGGACATACGAGAAGGCCCCTTCTGGGTCGACTCATCGGATGAGGCGGATTTTTAAAAGGCCAGGGCACGCCGCACCCTGAGGCCTTTACTATAATTTGTGGAACATCTCGGAAATGAAAGGGTCCGGACGAACCAAGTGCTAGAACGTCGAAGGATAGACAACGAAGAAAGCTGGCTCCCGGTAAGCCGGCCGCGCCCGACAACACCACTGAGAAACCACTTTGCGGCAACTGACCGATCGTGAAGATGGTGGTCCACTGGAACAAAAAACAGGCCACCATCCACGCCCTTCTCGACACAGGATACTCAACCGCACTTATCAGCAAATCCTTTGTTGACAAAATGGGTATCCCGTGCTTCGCACACAAAACCAATATCGTCATCTGCAACTTCACCGGCGATATCGTCCCAGGAGCTGGGCACGAATACACCAAGCCCATCCTCCTCCAACACCGGAAGCACTTTACCCAGGAAGTCTTCGAGGTATCCCCTCTGGAGCCTGAAGTGGACATGTTCCTCCCCTTCTGGTGGATCGCCAAGCACCCCCCGCAAGGCGCTTGGGATTCACCTCAGCTCTGATTCAGCTCCCCCTCCTACCTGAACCTCTGCACCAAAACCGCAGTCCAGGAATTCTCCCTGAGCCTCGACAACTCCATTTTGTCGCACCCCGAGGCCAGGTTCATCGGATATGTCTCAGCCATAGACTTGATGGCCAACGACTCACTGGAGCAGGTACCAGAAGAATTTCGGCAGTTTCTCGGAATCATGGGAAAAGAAGCTGCCGACGCGCTCCTGGAGCAACGCTCCTACGACCACGCCATCAACCTCAGGACAGGAGAATCAGCTCCCTGGGGACCGATCTACCCCCTCTCGGAGCACGAACTGGAAACCCTCCGAGAATGGCTAAAGGAGATGTTGAGGGCCGGGAAAATCCAGCGATCCACCTCCAGCGCCGGATCACCCATCCTCTTTGTCCCCAAACCAAACGGTCGTGGTCTTCCACTCTGCGTCGACTACCAAGGGATCAACCGAATCACGATCCCCAACCGGTACCCCCTCCCTCTAATGCAGGAACTGCAGGATCAGATTCAGGGAGCCCAGTGGTTCACCAAGATGGACCTAAAGAATGGGTTCCACCTGATCCGGATCAAAGAGGGAGATGAATGGAAAACCGCCTTTCGCACTTGGTACAGCCTATACGAATTCCTCGTTATGCCCTTCGGATTGAGCAATGCCCCCGCAACCTTCCAAGATATGATGAACCATATCTTCCGGGACATGCTCAACCTCGGACTTCTCGCCTACATGGATGACCTCCTCATCTACGCAAAAACGATTGAGGAACACGATAGAATCGTCCAAGAAGTCCTCCGAAGGCTACGGAAGAACAAACTGGCCGTATCCCCGGACAAATGCGTCTGGCAGCAGACCGAGGTGGAATTCCTGGGATACTTGATCGGCAGAGAAGGGATCAAGATGTCTCAGGAGAAAGTCGAGGCGGTACTAGAGTGGAAGTCCCCCTCATCCCTGACTGAAGTCCAATCCTTCTTGGGCTTTGCTAATTTTTACCGACGCTTTATCCAAGATTATTCGAGAGTAGCCCGCCCACTCACGGAGCTCACGAAGGGTAACGCCAAGGACTGGAGATGGACGCCCGAGGACGAGCTCGCATTCAAAGAGCTGAAGAGCCGATTCACGACTGCTCCGATCCTGGCACACTTCGACCCCCAAAGGCCAGTGATCATCGAGACAGACGTGTCGGACTTCACCCTCGGAGCGGTCCTCTCCCAACGAGACCACGAGAACTGCCTGCACCCGGTCGCCTTCCATTCGAGGAAATTCTCCCCCGCGGAAATCAACTACGAAATCCACGACAAGGAACTCCTCGCGATCGTCGATTCCTTCAAACACTGGAGACGATACTGCGAAGGCGCAATACACCAAGTGCAGGTGTTCTCGGACCACCAGAACCTTGAGTACTTTACGACGACTAAGGTACTCAACCGCCGACAAGCTCGCTGGGCACAAGAACTTGCCGGCATCGACTTTAAAATCTTCTTCCGACCCGGCTCCCAAAACGGCAAGCTGGATGCACTATCCAGGCATTCGGAGTACCACCCTGAGAAAGGGGGGAGTGAGGACCAGCCAATCACCACGATTCTGCACCCATCCCATTTTTCGTGCAGAATTAGCGCCGCCGGCCCAGGAACTATCTACGTTTCCTCAGCAGCGTAACTTAGTGGTATCTCGGCAAGGAGATGGAGCAAAGGGTTTGCAGGTTCTGTGTGGGAGGCTGGTCAGAAGGACCCCGAGTACCGCAAGGCGCTCGAGGCCTTGGAACAGGAAGTGGCATTGGAAAGACCAGCGCCGAATGGCGGCTCAGCCGTCGAGGAGGTTACCGCTCTCCCTCGTGAGGAGCAGCGGGCAGCCACAAAGGCCAGGAGAGAAATTCTGGAGCTGAGGGAAGGAATGGTATACCGGAAGGGCTTGTTATGGGTCCCCAACGACAAGGATCTCATCCAAAGGATCCTCAAATCAGAACATGACACGAAGGTCGCTGGCCATATGGGCCAGGACAAAACGATCGAGCTGATTCGCCGCAACTTCTGGTGGCCAAAAATGGACGAGTGAATTATAGACTTCATCCGGAGCTGCTTGGAATGCCAACGAAACAAAGCAGCACGCCACTACCTCTACGGGCTCCTCCATCCTCTAGAGCTCCCCTACGCTCCATGGCAATCGATTGCCATGGACTTTATCACCGACTTACCGATCTCCGACGAATGTGACCAGCTCTGGGTAGTCATTGACCGATTTACCAAGATGGCGCACTTCTTCCCTCTCCCGAAAGAGGGCAAGACGGCAAGCGATCTCGCAAAGATCTTTGCACGAGAGATCTGGCGGCACCATGGGCTGCCATCGGATATAGTGTCGGACCGAGATTTACGCTTCACCTCCGAAGTGTGGAAAGAATTCCTCCGACTCTCGGGCATCCGCCCCTGGATGTCCACGGCCTTCCACCCTCAAACGGACGGCCAAACTGAATGCCTCAACCAAACCATCGAGGCTTACCTCCGCTCATTCACCAATCACGAGCAAAACGACTGGGTCTCCCTGCTGCCAATGGCTGAGTTCGCCTATAACAACTCAGTTACGGCTGGTACGGGCCTGTCTCCGTTCTACGCCAATTACGGATTCAACCCCAATGCCACAAACCCTGCTGCGGTTAATATTCTCAACCCTGCCAGCAAGGTCTATGCGCACTGGATGCACACCGTGTACGATAAGGCCCGAAGGGGTCTCGAGACGGCACAGGAGCGGATGCGCCAGTACGTAGACCCCAGTCGCAAGGAGGCCCCCGTATACCAAGTACGGGACTTGGTCATGCTCAATGGACGCAATATCCAAATGCGTCGCCCCTCTCGGAAAATGGACCACAAAAATCATGGTCCCTTCCAGATCGAAAAACTCGTCTCTCCTCTCGCCGCTCGTCTCACGCTCCCACGGAAATGGAAGATACACAACGTCTTCCATATCTCGCTGCTCAAACCCTATCGAACCAGCGAACACTGAGCGCCCCCGGACCCATCCAAAATACTCCGGAAGGCAGACGACATCGAACAGAGTGAGGAATACGATATCGACGAGGTTCTTGGCAGCCCCAAGCGAGGATGCCGAGTCCTATACCTTGTCCGATGGCTCGACTATCCCGACCGACGGGACTGGACTGAAGAACCATTCAACAACTTCTCAGTAGGAGGTCTGGAGAAACTTCGAGAGTTTCACCGCAAGAACCCAGACTCTCCGAGGGACTACCGGCTCACCGAGAGCTAGATTGACATCCTTCCAAAGTGCACGGGCCTCTGGACCGTCAACGGTAGCAGGATGAAGGGGACAGAGGACTTCATTCACATCACTTCAACGAGCATCCAGATGTCACTGTTGTAATTCCTATCCAGCGAACCGAAACCTTTTACTGTGGCGAGGCAGGGGGACCAGGGAACAAGACCCAGCTGCTTTTGACCTGTTCTGGTAATGCTACACCGGGGTGGCAGTGTCAACCCATCTTCTGATCACCTCTAATTGGTTTCCGCGTGTCGGAAGGTTCGGGATCACCATGCTCCGACAGTATATTTACCCCATCTCAGAGGGCTGAATAGAGGGCCGATCACCAGCCGTATTAACTATGAAGTTTTTTCCCGTAGGAGGGTTTTCTTCATAGTTAGGCGATCGGAGGGGTGCAGGGGCTGGAGGACTGCATTCCAATGGAACCATCTCTATGTTCCACACAGTTAAGTCACGAACCCATCTCTTGTTCACTTTGGGACGAAGCTTCGGAAGGGGGGAGTAGTGTCACACACTGGTAGATCGGGGATAACAATAGGAGTATATGGTACATAGTCATGTGTTGGGAAGTCAGCGTAACACTCGGGCTGAGAGCGATGACTACATAGTCGAGCGCACGGCACGGGTGCGTTGGATAAGCCGCAAGGGGATCTGCAGTGTACTCCGGTGAGGGGCTGGTACGGGTAGGACGCCGTACGCAGTTGCCACGGACGAAACCGCTACGAGCGCTATCTCTGACGAACACACACCCTCGCGGGTCATACCACGCCATACGCGAGCATGACGTATATGCAGGGCTGAGAGAGTCTAGGTGGGAGATAAAGGTACGGGTTAAGGACTACGGCCGCAACGGACATACGCTATCTTAACTCCGGAGTCGCAAGGAGGGCTAGATTGCAGAACACATGTGCGCTGAGGCATTATCCCACAGGTCTTCCCCTGTACGCCGATATGCAGTCCCCACATCCCTCTGCATGAAACAGCTGACTACCTACGCATCCTTGTCGCCATCACCGACCAGGACCAATCAGCTCCGGGTATTCACCCACGCCCCTCATATGGCGGCGAACGTACGCATCCCCCTCAGCTAAGCAGCAGCCATGACTCACGAGGAAGGGATCTGTGCAAACGGGCCTCTCCACCCCACGCACAAACTCGCCCTCGGAGGCCGCCCTCCGGCAGCGTACGAAGAGAGATCACCTGACTACCTTCTTCGCCATATAACGTACCGTAGGGGTTTACCGGCCACTACCCCTTACCCGGACACCTTAGTAAGCTGTGATTTAGCCTGTAGCCCCACCCTATAACCCCGCTCAACCCACTAAAAAATCCTCAACACCTTTCACCA
>Ga0307516_10003668_pt1 | contig 19516 bp, 10 predicted proteins | sample 19_EM_MG_FD_203310 | JGI IMG/M metagenome (GOLD analysis project Ga0307516, IMG submission 203310) | Populus trichocarpa ectomycorrhiza microbial communities from riparian zone in the Pacific Northwest, United States - 19_EM | ecosystem: Host-associated > Plants > Roots > Unclassified | place...
CCACATGATGATACCTTGTTTAACTTGAGCCTCTGATCCCTTATTACTTCATGTTTGTGGGAGAGAAACTGCTTGGCAATGTAAATAAGTATACTCTCAAAGCCTCTTGAATCAGCCAAGAAATATGTTTGATCCCCAAAGTCTAAAAACTCATAGCGAGGAATGGTGTTCTTTAAACTTGTCACTCTTGGAGGTTCTGCATCTTCATAATCGTTGTAGAAATAGTCTATAACCATGTCAAGAGGAGTTGTCGGCACCCTATGTACCAAGTTCTCTGTTAATATTTCTATCCAGTTGATCAAGGTTTGGAAGCTCATTATACTATAACAAGAGATTTGTGTTTCCTTACTCTTTGAAGAGGCGCTGCGATACCAGTATTGACACATCATCACGATCGTGTCCTGGTGCAGATAGTCTAGTGGAAAAGCTCGTGCAGAATTGATCCCTTGTTTCAGCAACTTCTAATGCTGCGCTGACTATATGCTTGGGGTATAATCCACCCCTGTGGAGATCATAGAGAGAAACAAAACAATGATGGATTATACATACTGCGCAATGGTTTTTGTCACTGTATCATGAAAGGAAATTGAAAAAGACTCTTTACTCTTGTTTATAGATGTTTGCCGAGATATTTCCATAATCTGACAAGTAGGTCTTAAGGTTGAGTTTGCTAGCAATTTCATACAAGTGATTGGACCTAGGACCTCCACCAATAACCCAATTTGCACCCAACTCAACAGTGTGTCCTCTAAATTGAACGCTATGAATCCGACCACCAATCTTGCTGTTTGCTTCTAAAATCAATATATCTTGAATTCCAGAATCATGCAGTGTCTTTGCTGCTAAAATCCCTGAAGAGTATACACAATCAGTTAAATCATGATGAAGGACTATCAAGTTAAGCTTCAAATAATGGAAGAGAAAAATATGGACATACTTGTTTCTTTCACACACAATGACAAATCTACCATCAAATAAAAAAGTATGGATCTTGACATCTGCTCTTTACCAGCTTCATATATACTAATATAATTATACTGAACAAACCTGACATTCCAGCTCCGATGATGATGACTGTGGGAGATGGTGAAGCAGAAGTCATTGTTAATATGAAAAGAATTGCCAGCACAAGAACCGAGCTCAAAAGCTCATGACAGATCTCTTGCTTTCGGGGTGGCTTTTCTCTTTGTATGATAGATAAGGTTTAACTTTTTATATTTGCCCATTGACTAAAATGCTAATCAAACTTTCCCTGTAATAGATAGGAAGAAGTTTACAAACTCTGAATTTCATTATTAGCAAAATAAAACCATTGATTTGCTTACTAGAACCTGTTATGTCTTTTCCATTCACTCTTTTAGCATACATTTTTTTAAATATTATTGTTGCAAGGCAACTCAGTAACTTCTAAACTCAGGTTGACACTTGACAGTTGACGTCTGAGGAATTAAACATCTTTGATGTTTGCCCTTCCATCTTCCCTCCAACTTCAAATTTAATTCTGGTAATTACCTAATACTATCTGTGTCAAGATTTTGTGTTTATCCTGAAATTTAAGTCCCAGAACACGCATCGGTAGTCACTAAATCTTAAATAATAAAAAAATGGGAATTTCCTCTCCAAATTGAACAAAATAAAAACAAAACTCAATTCCCTTAACTCACCTTACTCTGGTTGGTATCACTGTCTGCTACAGCTAGTCGGCCAATTCTGTTAGCTATATATCTCTGAAGAACCTATATTAGACCCACCATCTCGGTACAAGCACTATGGCCTCTGGCTTCACAATGTTATTTACACGCATTCCTCAGCATCTCCTCTGCCTTGTTCCCTTCTTCTGACTATCGGTTTATCCTTGTCGACCACGTCTTTGGTGGATCCTGGAAATTCGTTCTCCAAGCTTGCCAAAAGAAAAACAATACGGATTCAGTTTTTAAGAGAAAGACAGAGGAGCAATTTTGAGGTAAGGCGCCGTTAGTTTGATGGTTCAGCTTAGCAAGCAGTAGATTACCTTCGTGGGCATAGAAAAGATGTTGGTTCCAGGGCCTGTATGCCGTTATTTATATGCGATCCTCTCTCATGAATGTCTTGGTGTATTATATAGTCATGCTGAAATCAGATACTAATACCATTCAAATTTATTTATATTCATGTTTCAAATAAAGTATACAAGGGATTACTGGTCATGTTCAACGTGTTTATCCTAGTTTCCTAATTAAATCACTGTAGAGAGCTCGTGTATAACGTTCCAACCTGATCATTGATAATAATTACATTTACATTGCATTCATTCATCTAGTAATTTTTATTCCAAAGGTAGGTGGTCAAGAAAATTCTCTTCCTCTCCCGTTTTTCCAGGATCCGGGAGTGACCATTGAAAAAAAAGAGAGAATATATTATATATATAACACTACACTTTATTGTTATTGTCGTCGTCTTCGTCACCGTCAGAAACAATAATTTTACATCAGCACTTTGAGGAACCAAAAAATGAGGTTAAACATTACTGTTAATTAGCTTGATTGGTATTATCATCGCCCAAGGACTTGGGGAGGAGACAGAGCCTAACTCTGAGGAAGCTAGCTATACCTGGTGTGTTACTCGTGGTATCCTATTTCCAGTCAACCTGATTATTCTATCTTTTTTTGGCATACCATCTCATCATGGTACTAATTCTCTTGGCAGCAAGAAATTATCATTGCGCTGACTTGCTAGCCAGCTCGCCATGGTTCCTCCCATAAGACGCATCTTCAGATTCAGGAAGTCTATTGCCGTGGACTGATTTCTCTACCAATACATGATACGCTAAAGGAAGGAAAAGAGATCAACGTTTTTTACATTCCATCGTGGTAATGGGTGGGGGGAGCACATCATGATAAGTGCAGTCAATAATATAACATGTGGTGTACACGTGACCTTAAAGTCTGAGTGGTTGAGCTTGAGCCCCCATAGGCCCTCTTGGATCCTTTACAAAGCTAAAGTTAGTCCCATTGTCCAAAAGTTTGAGCCAAAGGTATCTGTGGTGTCGTGCTTCAGATTTGTCTCTCTATTTGGCCATGGAAACTTTATAGACAATTGTTAAGGTAGTGAACTGGCAATTCAAGGTGATTTGTCGCGTGCGGGACCTATCTTGTTGTCAAATCACCGAGAGGGATTCATCTCATCTCCCTCACCAGTCCAAAAATTATAGGGTACTTAACTGCGTTTGCTGGGTTAATTATGTTCGTTCCTACCTTGGAAATATCCTGAGAATTTGAATAGGAAGAGAACATTATTATTTTTTGATGAAGAATTATAGGTGGTAATGGTTGAGGGTAATTTTTGTTAGAGCATCTTGTAATTTCTAGACTTATCCTTTTATTCATATAAAAAATTTATTTATAATTTTATATTTTATTTTAAAATCAAGTATATCTCTATCTTTGTGTTTATCTTTAATATATACGTGTAGATATAAAATTTAAAAGAATCTTTCTTAAATTTATATAGAAACCAGTACGAGTGGTATAAGTTTTGTGATTTGAATAAAAAAATATAAATATATTTACAGGATAATAGATGATTATACAGAAGGTTACAATAAATTACAAAAAAAAAGTATTTTATGCCTTTTGCACATAAACTCGTCTATGTAGTTCTGCCTCCAAAGCTTAGGAGGAGGCTCTTTATATAAAAAAAGTTGAGACTAAATTTTTAAAAATTTCATGAAGCAAATGATTTGCTTTTTGAAAAGTTGGAAAAATTACCTGCTGCACTGAATGTTGTTTGTTATTCTTACAAGTGGAGGATCAACTTTTGTAAAAGTTGAAATGGAATCTTGTTGGTTTAACCACTTGTGCCGATAGGAAGAGTTGAGCCTGCAAGTTTTGAAAATAGGCTAGAATATTTCCGGGTCTAGAAAAATATTTTTTTTTGGATAATGAGCGCCTATCATTTTTGTATAGGAGGAAGAATTCCATAACAGTCATCTTCATTGTCATCGGCTAGGCTGGCAATGGAACCCGAGGATGATTAAGATAGAGAGGAATCATCATTTTTTATACTTTGTAAGAGCTGTTTCATAATTTTAAAATATTTTTATTTATATTTTGTTAAGGCAAGAATAGTAGAAGCATGAGACCTTCGGGCTAGAAATTTGAATTGAGGATTTAGGTCTATAATTTAAGCCTTCATTGTCATCAGCTAGGCTGGCAATGGAACCCGAGGATGATTAAGATAGAGAGGAATCATCATTTTTTATGCTTTGTAAGAGTTGTTTCATAATTTTAAAATATTTTTATTTATATTTTGTTAAGGCAAGAAGAGTAGAAGCATGAGACCTTCGGGCTAGAAATTTGAATTGAGGATTTAGGTCTATAATTTAAGCCTTCATTGTCATCAGCTAGGCTGGCAATGGAACCCGAGGATGATTAAGATAGAGAGGAATCATCATTTTTTATGCTTTGTAAGAGTTGTTTCATAATTTTAAAATATTTTTATTTATATTTTGTTAAGGCAAGAAGAGTAGAAGCATGAGACCTTCGGGCTAGAAATTTGAATTGAGGATTTAGGTCTATAATTTAAGCCTTCTGGTGATGCTGAAGTTATTCCATTACAACAAGTTTTGAACTTTTGCTTTCTGATGCGAAGGAGTCCCACCATTTTACTTTGTATTTTCTAATGATGATGAGATAATCCATGCTGGGTATTATAGTTAAAATACCATGAATAGATCCAAGGGACAAATAATTTGAAACAGAACATGAGAATTGGTGGGAATTTTTTCTCATTTTCTGAAGGTTTAAATTTCTGTTTGAAGTAAATGTAACTATTTTCAATTAAAGGGTGGGGTTTTATTACTTCATAAATACAACCGAAGTAATCCCACCATTGAAGAAACCAGTTTGGTAAGTTTGAAGTCTTGATGAGATTATTAAAATAGAATAGCCAAGAGTGGCTACCTTTATTATTCTGAAGGAAAAAGGCATTGAACCATGCTTGTTGATAATCCCAGTATGAATAAAAACGGGTAATGAAATCACCAAGTTTGACATTATAGCAGATAAAAAATTGGATTATTTGGTGAAGGGGTTGTTTCCAATCAGAAGAATGAATGGTATTTTGGATAATGCATGTGGAGTAGGCATATTGAGAATGATTTTGTTGTAGTTTGAAATGTTTGAATTTGGCAGATCCTGTTATTTCAAATATTGTCATGTAATAAGATTGGGATTCGAATAAGTCCTATGGTTTGAAATACCAATTTAGAGGGAAGATTTTTTGTAGTTACAATAAAAGGATCGAGATGGAAAAGTCTATTTTTTTATAGTTAAAACATTTTGATAATTTGGTTTTTTCAATATAATTAAAATTTTCTTTTGAAACCTTTTGAGATAGTTCAAATGAAATATTTGAATTAAAAGGAAGCAAGAATTTTTTAAATGAAGAGCCTACTTTGGTTTTGAAAATTGGTTGGAGGACTCACTTGTTTAGTAAGATTTCTCTTTCTAGGAGGACTTCTAGTTAATAGCTTGTAAAGCCAGAAGTAATTGTAGTGAATTGGATAAGAATTATACTCAATTTTGTACTTGTCAAGAGCGTTTTGTTTCTTCATCTTTGATTATTGCCTCTTACCAGATTTGATTGGTTTTATAAAGGAAATTGCTAATGCAAGTAGTTTTGTAGGGTTTTGAGATTTTGGAGACTCATACTTTATTTGTGGGTCTTTGCCTTTATCTCTAGATTTGGATTCGAGAGGCATTATGACTTGTTTTGGAGGAATTCTATAGTTAGGAAATCAGGAATAAAATTTATCTCTTTTTATATATTCTATATCAAAGTAAAAAATACTCAATATAGCTTGTCATCGAGCAAATATCTATTTTACAACAATATTTTGAACATCTTTTTGTAAAACTTCTTTAGCAGATTTGCAATCAATGCGTAAAAGAAATTTTTGATATAATAAATCACTTTGAAATTTTATAATGCATGACACAATAATTTTTTTTTTTAATAGTGGATTAATTCTTTTGACAATTATTCCAATGTGTAGATGTAAATTGAAGAATTTGTTCTTTGTTCTCCTGAACTTGTTTGAGGATACCCTTGTACCCCAACTTAGAAGCATATGTCTCAACTATTTTGGGAGCTAAAGGATTGGCAATGTGTAGGCAAGGAATCTCTTGGACTTGTTTTTTATTTTGTCGAATGATTTTAGTATGTTTATCAGAGCAAGGAACAATGTTCTTTCTTAGTCTATCATGTAAGGGTTTTGCAATTCTGCTCACATTAGGATATAAGTCTAGAGCATAATTAAGAATTCCTAAAAAAATTTGTAGCTGGGTTTTATCTAGAATTTTGTCATGAAATTTACTAGCAAAAATAAGGGATCTCTCAATAGGTGCAATAGTTTCTTAGGAGATATAATGATCAAGAAAATAAACACGAGTTTGAAAAAGAAAATTTTTTTATTTTTGGAACAACTAAACCATTTTTCTTTGCGATAGAAAAGACTATTTGTAAATGTTTAAAATGTTGTTCAATAGAATTTTTTAATCCAAATGGCATGACATTCCACTTGTATTGACCAAATAAAACTATAAATATAGTTTAATAACGATCTTTTGGATGAATTTGAATTTGCTAAAATCCTGACATCATATGAAACTTTGAAAATATAAATGCAAAATGTAATTTTTGTAACAAATCTTTTTTGTTTGGGATTGGATATCTAATTCATTTCAAAGCTTTGTTCAGGAGTTTATAATTTATGAAAAGCCTTGGTGTGCCTCTTTTAATCTCAGAATTTTTGTTAACATTGAAAGTTGTACATGACCAAGGTGATCTAGACTTTTGTATAAAACCTTTAGACTCTAAATCTTTGATCTCAATACGACAATGTTGTTCTAATTCAACATTCATTTGAATATGTCTTGCTTTTGTAGAAATTTGCTTTTCATTAAAACTATCTTCATAAAGAAGATCAACAACATGTTGTTTTTTCTTTCAAAAGACATTTGGTAAATCAAAATAAATTTCCTTTTCTATCTTGCTTTGAAATTCTAAATTTCGTTTACGACAATGTTGTTCTAATTCAGCATTCATTTGAATATGTCTTGCTTTTGTAGAAATTTGCTTTTCATTAAAACTATCTTCATAAAGAAGATTAACAACATGTTGTTTTCTCTTTCAAAAGGCATTTGGTAAATCAAAATAAATTTCCTTTTCTATCTTGCTCTTTTTTTTTTTTTTGTAAAAAGACATCTTTTCTAAGATGCATAAGATGAGTTTGTTTTCCTTGGATCAGTGCATTGATGTAATGAGTATGGATAAAATATGCTTTTATTAAATTTAAATTCCTAGTCTTTGGCTTTTTTAGGAAAGAAAAAACAAGTTTCAAACCATTGATTTTTGAAATAATATTTTCATAATTAATTTTTTAAGGAGTAATCATGTCAATAAAAGGAGTGCCAAGAATAATAGTATGATTAATATCATTAGTAACAACAAAGAAATTTTGAAGATAAAGCCCGTTATTAAAAAATTATTCTTGAGTTTTATATTCAATAACTAATATAGTATTATTTGCTGCAAAATGTTTTTCAAAAGTGCTTTGTGAAAACTATTTTGAAACTATTCATTCTTTAATACAATTCAGAGATGCACTTATATCAAACAAGGTAATAATATCTATTTTAAAATCATTTAAAACAATTAATGTAATTTTTATGATATATTTTTTTTTTGAAGCAATTTGAGTTAAAACATGTAGAAAATCTTTAGGAACATGCTCAATGTTTCACAATGCATCTTTAGAAAATCTCTAGGGTTTGGTCTTCTATTTCTGGTTTAGAATCAAACTGGTTTTCTAATTTTGTGAAAAAGTGTTGTAAAATAGCAAAGTCTTTTTGTTGGGTTTGTTTAAAGATTTTTAGTTCAATCTTAAGAGTTTTGATTTCAAATTATAGATCTAGGATAGTAACAACAAGTTCATAGGTGTTTGTGCTGTTTGATGGAAATAATGATGATCTTTAGACAAGCTGTGGTGTTTCTAAATTGTTAAAGGAACTTAGGAGTATATCTAGGTAGGTTTTTTGTAGCTAAGGGTCATCAAGTTTTTTTGATAGCTTCAAGAATAAACTTTTGATCATAAGTTAGAACATTTATTTGTTTTAAAGTGGTGTGGTTTGATGTATTTGAGTTAGAACTGGATGTTGGTAACTCATCTATTTGGAAAAGTTCCTTAGAAGGATCTGATGGGTTGGATTCAATATCAAATGCCTCAATCAAAAGGCTTTGGATATGGTGAATGACTTCCTCTTCTAATTACAGTTCATGTAATTTTGTATTGATCCTACACAAACTAGAGGTATGGCCTTTCTAGCCATATTTGTAACATGTAATATTTTTGGGGTCAAATTTTTTTTTGGATTTTAATTTTGACTGAAACGGTTTAGTAAGCTTTTTAGTGGTATTTTTGTAGTAAGGATCAATTTTGCTATAGAAATATTTACTATATTTGTGGGCTATTCTTTTGTGAGTTGGTTTATTTGGCTTCGAGGTGGTAGGTTTGGAGCATGAACTATTACAAGTTGGCTTTGGTAGAGATAAATCAAATTGTTGAAAAAAATTATCTAGTTTTTGTCAAGTTCTTCTCATCTCTTATTTGAGGTGTCTTTGGAGTTTAAGGTCTTGATAAATCTTAAGACCTTTTTTTTGGTAAAACTGACAAGCTCACCATATGTTAATTGGTCATAAGGGACTGTTTTAGGGACAAAAGTATCTTTAATTTTGTTTCTCACTTTTTCTCTTAAAAGGGTTGACAATCTAGCAAGGAATTTTTCTTTCTAGAAAGGTTGGTTTGAATCTTCTCGGAGCATGACATGATTAAGGAAAGTGTTTTTGTACCATTTAAAGTCACTGAGTTTTTACATCTAAGGTTGGAAAGGAGTTCAACATTTTTGTCTTTAAGATGAGAAGTATCTTTTATAAAATATAGAGAAATGATTAAAATAAGGGTTGAGACTGCATCTTGGATGGTGTTTCCGTTAGAGTCAAGGATGAGTATCTGATCTTCAGTCATTTGGATGGAGTTAAGTATCTCAAGGTGTTGGGTTTTAGTGAGATGTTAATCACATCATCCTTTTAACTGGCCAGAAAATCTAGCTATAAGGAGTTCAACTATAGCTTTGTTTAAGGTTCCAGTTTAGGTTTTGTAGGCATTAGCAACCATAGTCATTTGTTGTAAGATGTTTAGGATATTGTATTTAGACATTCCATCAATGTTCCATTCATAGAGGGAAGAGGCATTGAATTTGTGTTGGTTTATAATGGTTGTTTCATTATGTATGGCTAGATCAAGGACACTGGTTGTTTTAGGAATAAGATCTCTCAAAACAAGTTTATTGATTTTAAGAGTCTTCTTGAAAGGTTTCTTCATCAGAGGTTTGAGTTTGGTAATTTTGAATAATGTTTATGTGGCTTGTAGAGATTTGAGGATTATTACTAACTTGTGGGGTGTTAAGAGCAATCAAGGTGGAAGATGAAGCTTCAAGGTGGTTAAGGAGATCTTTAATGGCTCTAAGAAAGTCATTTTTATTATTTTAGAACTGAGTTTGGCTAGTCCTTGTGATTTAGAATGGCTTCAATACTAGATTTTTTTAGCTTATGGTATATGGATTTTATAACTTCAACTAGAGAAACAATAATCCTTTGGATTTGTTTCTCTATTCTAGTCAATTGTTTTCCTATGGTATTGAGGTTGGTATTGGTAAAGTTGTTGTGCTTGATAATATTTTTGGTGTTTGTAGTGATATCATCACTTAAGTTTTTGTAAGGGGCAACATCTAGAGTCTGACTATTATGAGAGATTTTGAGGTTTCTTAAAGATGGATGTTTAGACTCAATGGAAGCACCACTAACAAGTTCCCAAACAAAAGTTTTACTTCTAGATGTTATGGGACATGCATGTTTTGTAAATGGATATGTAATATAATATTCAGTTACATAAAATGATTCGAACCAAGATAAAAACAAAATTTGTACTTTATGTAATGTAATGAAATTATAAAAACATTTTTGTATTTCATGTCTTTCTTTCATGAAGGTTTTGAAAAACCAAGATCTCTTTTTATAGTTATGGTTGCTATAAAAATCATCAATAATTTTTTTTATTTACAAAAAAATCTACTTCAAGAATATTTAGTTGATTTTGGATGTTTTCAGTTACAAATAAAAATGTTGGAGAGGTTGATGGAGAAAATTAATCAATTTTTTAATATAATGGTTTGAGTATGTTTGTGGTATAATCGGCGTTTTGGAAACTAGTGCTAGGAATATCAAGATTTATTGTACTTGACGTAGAAGATTCATTTGAAAATCTAGAATTGGTTGGTCGTCTATGGAAGAATAGTTTAACTTTACCATCTCTAAGAATAGTTTAACAAATAGCAAAAAATTTGGTTATTTGTTTGAGTTGAATATTTGGTTGTAGTGGTTAAACAAGCTTAGGTTGAGCGGCACCTTCGAGGATCCAGTCTTCCAGTAAGGTAACATCTTTCTATTGTATAGATTTAGGTACAACTGTGTTTGATCTATAAAGGTCTATTTATGTTTTCTAATATATATAAACTAATATAATTGATTATGTTTCTATTATGCCTTTTTATTTTTATTAATTAAGAATATTATAAGTAATATTGGGTATATTAGTAATTAGAAAATAATTTAGAGAATAAAAAAAAAAAACCTATAGTAAATTACATTTTATTTTGTTAAACAATCAAAATCTACATTAATAAAAGGAGTGAAAGGATATCAAGGAGCTTATTTGATCTAGGGCTAAAATCTTTGTTTTTTTTTTTTTTCAATTTAAGCTATGTGTTCTTTATCCTGACCTTTTAATTGAGTTTGTCTTTGCATAGTAGAGTTATTGAGAAAGATCCAATGATTAAAGTTTTTATGATATTTAATTTTTAATTATTGTTAAGGATTGTGTAATATTATTGGAGTTTTAGATTGATAAGAAGACTTTAAAAGTGATTTTTAAGATTAATTTGAAGTAATAGTGAAATTAAGGAGTTTGAAAAAAATGATGAGTTGGTAACTTTAGACTATCGTAATATGGTCTTTCGATGAGTGTTATGGTTAGAATTTAGTATATAGTTATATATGTCATGCTTCGATTTGATAGGTTATTTTTTCAGATCAAAGTTGTGGATTAAGAGTCATCATTGTTGAAAGTAGGTTGAATCTCTAATTTTTGGATTTATAAGAACATAAATTTTTGAAGCCCACTCCTGGTTGATTGGAGAGTGCAACCACTGTAAATATTTTATGGTCCTAAATTTTTTTGTTTCACTTTAATATGTTACCAAAGAGTTTTAGTTTTTTTTATAATAATTTTTACAAATTTGTCAAAAAATTGTTTCTAATTATTGAAGTTTAATAATTAACAATTGAAATTTATTTTAGATAGTGAACAACTTTTATAGTTTGGTTTGAAATGTTTCAATATACAAAAATTAATTGATTTATATGTAGAATTTGAATACATGGAAGGTGTTTCATAAAAAAAACTTGATTTCTATATGAAATTAATTTATTTACTTGATAAATGATTTTTTATAAAATAGCTGGAGTAAATAATTCTGAATACCTCCACTTTAATTATGCTTAGAATAGTGTTTTAGTTGAAATAAAGATGTTCCTTAGCCTTTTCTGATAATAATATTATTTTTGGACCATAATTGTTATATGTTGTACATAAATATTTTTACATTTAATAATTAAAAATACATATTTTATAAGTAATATTGTGGGATCTGGTGTTGGGTGATTTTTGAAGGAAATTTTAGGATCGTTTAAGCTAATGATATATTTAAGTTTTGATTAAATAAGAAACTAGAAAGAAACTCATGTATTGCATTGGATAATAATGAACATATAATTTATGGTGATTATCATGGCTAGGATGTTAGGAGTGCTTAGTTGTCTTTAAGGCTAATCTTGGATTTGCATATTACTAGGCAAGTAATTGTTCATCTCTTTGGTTAGTTAGTTTGAGTTAAAAATATATATATATTTATATACTAAATGAGTTTTTCTTATTAAAATATTTATTGTTTCATAAATTAGGTGGATCATGCATGATAAATGATTTGTATATAATGTTAAGTGTTTTGTGAAAGTATATTTATGATTACAAAAGTGTTTTGAATATGATATGTTTTTGTGAACTCATTAATGGATTGAACGTGAATATAAATTTAATTGATTATGCTTTGAACCTGGCTTTTAGGGTAAAATATTACTATTTATAGATATGTCTATTTAGAATTTGATGCCTAGTCATATGATGAAATGTGACCTATTGTTATTATGGTTAGAGTAATTGTAGTTCTTCAACTTTGAATTTCACTTTGAATATTAGTGTGCAATCCAAGTTTATGAGAAACAATGTTGTAAAGTATGAAAAAATTAGGTAGTGTTTATTTATATATATATATTTTTTCAATTTATTGAAAATATTTTTTTAAAAATAGAGAATTGAAGAAAAATGGTTTATTAATTGAAAATAAAAATCTTTTAGTAAGAAGAAGTATATATTGAAACTCAAAAAATATATGAAAGCTAGTAATCTTGGAAACTTCATTAAAGATAGACATGTTGGAAATTTCGTCATGTTAATAAAATTTAGTTACTATATTGAGACAAAAAAAACAAGATAACGGAGATAAAATGAATAAATTTCACACTAACTCATGTTTTAAAATGATATAATTTTATTTCAAAGTTATTTTAGAAATATATTACTTTAATATCATTTTTATCCCTTTAACTTAAAACTTTTTTATATATTTTTTTTTGTATTTGTCGCTTCTGTTATGATACACTAACCAAACACAAGATTTAAAGACTTAATTCGTGGATTGCATTAGTTTTTTTGTAAATTTTTTTTTTTGGATTGCATCATTTTTTTTATAAGTTATTATTTTCCCTCACATTATTGAAATATGTGCTCTTTTTTATTATTATAATTGGATACTCTAAGTTGTTCAATATCCATAAAAAAGTCAACTCTTTTTTCCAATAGTGATGGTGTGTCATTAAGATGTTTTAAACTCTGAATTGTATGGCTAATTAGAGTAGTGAATATGCTTTAACACTTGTTTTGTACTTTTCTCTTGTCTTTGAGGTCGACATGCACGGCATCCCTATCATATGCTATCTTCTCCATACTATATAATAAAATAAAGAAAGATAGGTTGTGTGGGACTCGGTTGAATTGCTCGGATCTTGCAAGATATGAATGTGATCCACTTTGCAATGATAAAACTTTAATTTAAGCGCACGCTACATGTCCGGCCCCCAAAGTATTTGATTAGACTATGGAGGATTTGAACACTATTTTTACCTTTTCCTTTGGTGTCCCTGCCATCTTTTCTCTTTTAATTTATTTTGAATTAACAAAAAAAAATTAAATTTTTAGGAAGTGTAGTTCAATTATAATATATGAGTGTTTTTATTTTGAAAATATAATAAATAATTTATTTTTATTTTTTTTATCTTTAATATCAGTATATCAAAACTATAAAAAAACAAATATTAAAAAGCATCAACTTTACCTTTTTGAAACAATCTCAGAAGCAAATAAAAACACAATACCAGATCAAAAAACCGAATTCTGCATTCCCAACACAAAAATCCGAACATAACATTGATGGGAAATCTTGCAAAACTTCAAAAACAGGTTGAATGCTGTCGTGGTAGTCCATCCCTTGAAGAGTTTATTGCTGCTACTGATCCTCCTCCATCTCCACCTAAATGAAGGATTGTACAAATTGTGAGACTCTTTGTACCTTGCACATATTTTCCTAATAATTAAACAGAAAATGCATAGAGATGCTGCTACTGATCCTTCTCTTCTACAAATGTTGGCTGCTATAGCCCCTCCAAGTTTGGTTCCTAATGCACCGAAGCAAAATCGTTTGCAGTGTCAATACAAATCAAGATTGGTAAGGGTCACTGGTAAGAATGCACATTTGGGTGTTTTGGGAGATCAAACCTGTAGAATAAGCACCAGTGACAGATCCTGGATATTCATTAATTCTCTAGATGCTGCATGCAAAATCAGACATCAAGATATCATAAACGTGGAACTAGGAAGAATTTACAGCAAACTAGCTACTACTTTAGATGTGCATGTCAGTACCCGCCAGCGTAGATAGTATTTTTTTTATAATGGTTGTTTTTCAAAAAAAATTTGTTTGGAAATGCATCAAAATAATATATATATTTTATTTTTTTAAAATAATTTTTAATATTAACATATCAAAACAATCTGAAAAATACAATAACAAACAACAGCGATGAAATCGGTTCAGGTCAGCTGGCCAGAACTAGTAAGGAAATTTTAGGAATATCTTGGTATATATATATATGGTCATGCTAAAATCGGATATTGCAGGTCTTCTCCATAGCTGATTCGTACTCAAAATAAGATTCAGTAATCGCCAGTACTATATATATATATATATATATATATATATATATATATATAAAAGATCCAGAAAAGTGAGCAATGAAAATTGATTTGAATAACCTGTTGAGTTGAAACAGAAAATCTCTCAATTAGAAAAGGAAAAAAATAAATAAATTCAAGAATCATACTCACACGTAACTTAGGCCTGAAATCAATAAGGTCAGTTTGGAGGACTCCAACGCTTACAGAGACAATAGCGTACTTGGCTTTGTAAATGGAACCACCTTCAGCTTTGACTGCAACTCCATCCTTCGTGTATATTATTATCTCTCAAACTACCTGAATTAGAGTTCAAAAAAAAAAATGCACCTCAGCATTATTACCTTGCGTTTATGATGTAGCTCAAGCTACCTATGGCCGAGTGCATTAATTCAAGATCCCAGCAAAATGTGCTTAAAAGGTTACATTATTTAGCTCGAGTCTGGGGTCGCTAGCTTTTCAAAGAGGACAAGAACTGCTTAGCAGGATATTGAACTACAATCTCAAAGCCCCTGGGATCTGCTACAAATTAGGTAGGGGTCCTCTCCGGGGTCCAGGAACTCATTTCGAGGGTATTTGCGCTTCAAACTTGTCACTTTCGGTGGCTCTCCATCTTCGTAGTCATTGTGCTAGTAGTCTATCACCATTTCAAGTGGGGTTTTCGGCTCCCTGCAGCCATGTCCATTACTCTTCAATTGAGATGGAGAAGCTTAGTTTCAGGAAAAAAAAAGGGAAGGTTTTTACCGTTTAAATAGCCGCTGCCTTGCCAATATTGAGATATCAACATCCTTCTTGACTCGGGTAGAAAGAAATGTCGAAAACTCTGCGCAGAAGTCATCCCTAGCTACAGCGATTTTAGAGGTTACTGTAACTGCTGCGAAGATTATTTTTTAAAGTATTTATTTTAAAAATATATATTAAAATAATATTTATTTTTAAAAAATATTTATAATATTTGTACATTAAAATAATAAAAAAAAAATAAAAGATATTAATTTTAAAAAAATCATGAAATGTTAATTGCACGCAACCTAAAAACCAACCTCAAAAACCTTTTGTCTCCGATCTCCCCCAACTTTTACTTTTTCGGATATAGTACGCCACTTTAGAGTAAAAAAGATGCTTGTAATGTTGATACATTGATTTCACTAGTTATAGTTAAGATGATCATTAAGAAAAGAAGAATATTAAAGACGAGTTGTTATAATTTAATCACTCTTGTTTAAAGGTGATTGATGTTAGATTATCATTGTCATCGAGGGAGGTTTTGAGCTTGAGTTTGTCGGCCATTTCTAATACCGGATTAAATAAAAAAAGCTAGTTTAAACATATCTTGACTATATATTCATTAATTAAGTTTTTATTATTCTGCCACCGCTATTAATGGTTGCTTCTAAAAAAGATATTTGAAAATATGGTATTATTTTATTTTTAAAATGTTTTTTTATTTAAAAATACATAAAAATAATTTTTTTTTATTTTTTAAAAATTATTTTTAATATCATCACATCAAAACGATCTGAAAATTAAAAAAAATTAAAATACAAAAAAAATTCAATCTTTTTTAAAAATATTTTTAAAACATAAAAACAAATAAAATAATAAGTGTTTTTGCTGCTGAAATTCCTGAAAAGTTACCAAAAAGGATGAAGGTTTAAACATACAATTACCTTGTGTAAAACTATATAGGTTTTTCAAACCCCCCAACCCTTAAAAAAGAAAAAGAAAAAAAACACCATCAACCGTGAGGTGTAAAAAAAAACATATAATATTATTTTAAAACATTACCCGCATGATGTGTGAGCCTAAATTCAAGAAAAAACCTTTCATACCGTACAAAAGTAAAAGTGCAAGCCAAAATGTATGCACATATCTAGAGCCATTGGTTTGGTATTTTTTTGAAGAAATGACAACCTGACATTCCGGCTCCAATGAGGAAGAAATTCTTGGGTGTTTATTGTTGTATTTTATAGTGTTTTTTATTTAAAAATATATTAAATAATATTAAAAGAATTCAAGAAATAAAAATAATTATTTTTCATACTTACAATCTGATTTTTTATGATATTATGCAGGGTGTGTCCTTTTCAGTACTGAAAATCTTTGTGGTACACACGAGGCAATTATTGCATGGAGCAAATATTATAGAAAAGATTCTGAAAGTGGAATTTGAGTATTGTTGTCAATTCGTTAATATTTAATTATAGCAGTCATGTCAAGCCAAAGGCAGACATCAATACTTTTAAAAAAAGTAAAAAAAAAAAAAAAAAAATCTTTTTAGGCTTTAGCTGTCATTTCGATTTTTAAAGTAAATTATAAAGATAGTAGATAGCGAATCTCCTGTTTTTCTTTGTTTTGATAATAAGACAAGATATCTAATCATTCTGATGCAGCCTTTCCATCGTTTACTGACGGCTTTTTTTTTAATTGCTGAGAAATTTATATTTTAAAATATTTTTATTTGAAAATATAATAAAATAATTTTTTTAAAAAAATTATTTTTATATTAATACATCAAAATAATTTAAAAATACTATAAAAATTAATTTTAAATAAATCTTTTAAATTTTAAGTCAAGCTACATGTCTCTTAAAGCTAAATAATAAGTTTTGTTTTCTTTTATATTATCGTAGTAACACAAAGTATAGTTATTAAATCTGGTCCAAGGGTTGACCTAACCATGAGATCGAGGCCCAGGTCATGTTACATGTGTCGACCCGGATCCATCCGGGAAAAATAAAATAAAATAAATATTTTAATATCTCACATGAAAAAGTTAGGAAATATTTCATATAGATGTAGACTATATATAACCATCTCACATGAAAAAATTAAGAAACATTTGATGTGTATGTAGTTTATATATATAGTTATCTCATTAAAAAAAATTAAGAAATAATACATGTGAATGAATGCAATATATATATCAATCTCATATGAAAAAGTTCAGAAACATTTCTTGTGAACGAAGACTATATATATATATATATATATATATATATATATATATATATATATATATATATATATTAAGAAACATTCCATATGAATGAAAACTGTATATATAATTATCTCATATGGAGAAGTTAAGAAACATTTCATATGGATGTAAGATGTAAATATAGTTATACCACAAAAAGAAGTTAAGAAACATTTCATATGAATGTAAGATGTAAATATAGTTATACCACAAGAAGAAGTTAAGAAACATTTCATGGGGTTGGAAACTATAAAAAAATATATGAAGCCAAGTATTCACAAATTAATTTTATTTTTTTATTAAAAAAATATTTTAAAAAATTAAGTCTCACCTAGGTTATGCCGGGTCACTTGGGTTTCGAGTTGACTCAGACATGTCACCCGAGTTTGACCAGGTCAATTGCGAACCCAGGTTTTTACCATTTGAAACTCGACTAAGGCCCCGAGTCACCTGGGTCAACCCGCCAAGCTAAGTTGGATTTCATATCTATGTCACTAAGTAATTTCTAAACTAGCACAATTAAAAACATATTTCTTAATCTAACATAGCAACATAAGTCGCATATGTATAATATGCATAACCTATTAAAACACGCATGTGCTATATGCGTGTTCACTAGTTGTGCATGTAGCACATGCACAACCACCAATAAAAAATGTAGTTTATATGTGACCTCTAACAATGCAAACCTTTATCCTTTCTCATCCCTCTCAGCTCCTTGTCAAATAAAACACAATTTCAAAACAATACAATCTCAAAAACAACAGTTGAAGTCAACAAGTTGTTGTTTAACACAACCATTTCAAAAAATTCACATATTTTTATAACAAGTAATTTTATAATTAAAGAAACTTAATCTAAAACCAAAAAAATTCATTACAATATACAATCTCAATTCAATTACATAATGAAATTGCATCTAACATATTAATTCGTTGATGGGCGTACACCATCGAAACCACGAGCATATCATCGACGTGCATGATAAACAACCCTATCCTCCTCTATTACATTGGCCAAACATTGAGCCTCCCCAACCTCATCAAATGAAGAACGACATGATGAGAACCGGGTATTGAATTTGTTGTGCATAACATCGTCAGTAACATCATAAACTACAGTCCCGACACTCCAACCCTTGCGTATTAAGAAATTCACCTAATATATGTCAAAAAAATATATCATTATTTATAAGATATAAATAAGATTTTTATGACAAGTTAAAAAAATAACTAATCCATGCATATCAATTTATTATATCTTAGTGCTCGAGGCTCATAATTATTCAGATTACATGTCGACTAATGCAGTGTATCACATGGACGTCTCGTAATATGCTCCCATGATGGTTTAACGAATCGTCTTATTATCTTCATGTACCAAAACATATGGAGATCTAACTCAATAGGTAGGTACTACTATGTAAGTATGTAATATCTCCTTGCATGCCAAAGATTGACATATTCTATATGAACCACTAATCAACATCAATTTTACCTTGCGATTAACAACATGTGTCACACATATATGGCGTCGCGACGATCATTCTTCTAGATCAGGTTCTTAGTGTGGTGTGGAAAGAACAAGAAATTCTTGTCCTTTTTTGGTTAAAAAAGGTTTGGAGTCGCCACCTAATATTTTGATCACTATAAATCCTAACTAGTCCTCAGAGTCTGGATAAGGGGATATATTGTGTATAGAGATGACAATATCATCCTTGATACACTCTATGGTAAATATTAGACAAAATAAAATTTAATACTTTCATTTATCACCCAGGTGTCATTGGACAATATTAGACTGAATAAACTTAAAATGAAGGCATATTTCAAAACCAACGGAAAAGGAAGGCTACTACATGTTAATATCTCACAACAAGTCTATTTATCTTAAACATCATGGGTGCATAATAAAATATTTTTTTTCATTATTTAAAAAGGAAGAATTCTTTTGAAAGGTTTTGAGATGTTGTCTTTTTGAAGGCCTTTTGATTTGAGCAAAACCTCAATGAGTTTTATAAATAAATCATAAAA
>Ga0307516_10003669_pt1 | contig 19510 bp, 22 predicted proteins | sample 19_EM_MG_FD_203310 | JGI IMG/M metagenome (GOLD analysis project Ga0307516, IMG submission 203310) | Populus trichocarpa ectomycorrhiza microbial communities from riparian zone in the Pacific Northwest, United States - 19_EM | ecosystem: Host-associated > Plants > Roots > Unclassified | place...
ATGAGAGTCTTGACTGTGTGTCGTGAAGCTGTTGAGGTTCTTGAGAGGTAAAAAAGCGCTCAACCTCAAAGGAAGAGATAAGTGCGAACCTTTTCCCGGAGGATGCGGTTATCTGCTTCTAAAGCAGAAAACTTTCGCTCAACATCCTGCATAGTTGCGTCAGTACATACAGGGTGCGCGAACAGGTAAACATACCGCATCCTTGAGGCCAGACGTTGATGGTCGATTTCGCTGAGCGATGAGAGCTTCGGCCATGCGTTCCCAGCCATCTTTCTCAGAATCCCAGCGTCCTCTCTCATCCTCTACCCGTCGAACCAAGTAATCCCTCTGAGCGGCAAGCCTTGAGATCAGGGCAGCCTGGTGTATGACCTGACTCGGATGAACTGAGGTAGATTCGATCAAACGAATAACCTATCCGTCGCCTGATCAGCCAGGAACTACGCGGACATAGTCACGCAGGATTTACCATTTCGAGGAGTTCCCGCTCTGTCGAAGAGGTATACGTCTGTCCGGTTGTTGCACTGGCGATCTCTTCCACTCTTCGACGCATTTGGATGATCTCAGCCTCTGTAAGGACATCTGGCTCTTGTGCTCCCTGCTGTCCATCTGTATCGTGATTTGAGGGGAGAAGAGAAGGCTCCGGGGACGCAGAGCGAATAATATCGGACAGTTGGAGAGACTCCATTACTGCCAATTAGCACGACATGAAACAAACACGCGTACACAAAATGAACCCGCGACAGATCACGTGCAATTGCACGTGCTGGCAGTTAAAAGAAGAATCATCACAACTTAGGCAGGTATCCATAGAGTCGCCTATGTAGAAATTTAAGTGTAACAGTATCATATGGAAGTAGGTATGGCATGGGGATTCCTAAAGAAACCAGGATTAAAAGGTCGAGACAGATGCTAAATAACAACGATACAGGTCGATTAAAAACAGACAAGTCAGCAGATAGGCAGACATTGAATTAGAGGGTAGCAGTGTTCGTGGATATTAGAGGAACAGCGGGAAAAACATCAGGAAGAAAGCCGAATAGAAGACCATAGCGAAGGACAGAGGGAAGAAAAAAGTATAGCAGCTCTCACTTCGTCTTCTTTTCGAAAAACTCGAGCATACGTCGCGCCACTTCGTGACCATGGCTCAGAGTCAGATCATGTCCTGCGCCTTCAAACGAGACAAGCTTCGAGCGATTGTAAGTGGCTTGTGGGAGCAGAGAAAGTATTTCTGGCCCATAACGTGGGGGAACCGTGTTATCTCTTGTTCCCTGAATAGCATCATACTTCAGATCCAGTAGCAGAATAAACATGAAAATCACCCACATAAAGAATTAGAACACCTCGACCCGCCTCATCAGCGAATGCTTCAGAGGCAAATGCGGACGCCTGACCCCTTATGGGGCCGTCCCGTAACGAAGACGAGAGTGCCGCGTTATATCCAGTCAGATGAGCCGATTGAAGGCGGACCAGCTAATGAAAGGAGGTTGAATGAGGTTTGTGGAATGAAAAGTGAGCCGTCGTACCTCAGTATAAGGGTCCGACTTCCTTTCAGCCGAAAGCGAATTCGAAGATGGTTCTGGCTCCTTTAACATGAGCCGTTGAAGATATTTCTAAGTACGATAAGGACGTGGAGGAAGACGCGTGGGAGAAGGTTTTCACCCGGACTGGTCCACACGAGGTGAGGGTCTGTACAAGAGGCGAAGACATAACCTTTGCTGTACGCGAGATATCGCTGGCCTGTGTTTGTAAAGTTAAAATTTGTTGACTTGTGATGCGAAATGCTTGGCGATAACACATACCTCCATGAGACCAGCAGACGCTATTAATACAACCTTATCGGCTACAAGGTAAGGGAACTGCGCGGTGAAGGCTGTGGCAATACCGCCACCCTGGGTCGATGGCTTGTCAGCAAATGAACGGAGAGAAATTGAGGGGGGCGGAAACAGACCATCGAAAGTCCGGTGAGAATAGCTCTTTCCCATTTGAGATGTTGCATAAGGAGTGCGAGTTGTATGGTGTACAAGTTTGCGTCGTAAGTGGTTTGAGGGGCATCCGAGTATCCGCGACCATAGAGATCTGTGGACGGGGAGCGAAAACAGTTGAGATTAGCGGCGAATGTGGACGAAGACTCTGATAACACACCATATACAAGCACGCGATAGCCGTGTGACGCCAGTTGCGGGGCAACATCCTTCCAAACTATAGCAGGAATTGAGAGACCGTGTATCAAGACAACCTAGCGAGGACGGTGAGGAGAATGTCATGGAGAATCAGAAGAAGTGGACGAGACCTTCTTGCCGTTCTCCGGTCCCATAAGCCAATAACGCGTCTGTCGATAGTTTAGGATAGACTATTGATAGGTTAAACGCGCTGAGACGAACGCGTCCGAAAGGCAATGAGAGGTAAGCGCCACCGGGGTAGAAGTCTTCGGGGTATATCGACCATGACTTGGCATTGGACGGTAAGCTAGAGAGTGACTTATGAAGATAGATGGGGACCGGTGGATTTGGGAAGGCCGCGAGGAGATACGTGGCGAAGAGGAATGTGGGGATGAGGAACAGGGAAAGAGTGAGGCATTGCAGCGGATGGGACATCATCATGCGCGAAAACGGAACAGAGGGTCAATCGATCATAATCAACTTAGTGTTTGGCTTTTGCCTCGTGAATCAATACTCGCGCTCGAAAGAAACGACAGTTTACGTGACTAGCCATGTTTGTTAGTCAATACAAGCAGGCCTAGATTCACGCCGACAGAGGCCCATCGTGCAGAGTTAATCCAAGGTGTCCACCTCAAATTAGCGAAATGACATGATAGTGGTAAATGCTGGGTATGAAGCGTTCACCAGTACGACTTCATGCTATCTGCTTTCTGCTAATAACGATCCGTCACCATCAGTGATTGCAATACAAAGAGCTTAAACACTAACCCACTAGTGCTTCCTCCCACCCTTCCTCAAATAACTCTGGGTTAGTTGCAGGGTTTGCAATTGCAGCTGCCATCTTCGGCCGCTTCTTATTCGACAACTCAGCTTTCCATGCCTCCACTGCTTTCGAGGCTTGGCTAAAATGAAATGATGAGAATTAACGGAAACCCGGATATATGAAACAAATACCTCGGAGCGTACGTGCGCGCGAATAATGCCGCTTCAGGGGCCCGCTGCGTCTTGACCAGCAAATCCACACAGGAGCCGGCATCACCCAGCTGGAACCTGGTCGCAAATGCCAGATTGTTCTGACCCTTCTCCTCTGGATCACGGAAAGATATTCACTCTTGTTCCCTCATAGGAAGAAAGATCAGATCCTCACCAGCTTTCTCTGCGACGTTCTTCAGCCCCGCTTCGTCCCCAATTGCTCCTAGCAGTAAGAACAGCGCCCCTACGTCATCCGCCTTTTCAAAACATTCTCTCGCAAGGTCGAACCGCCACACTGCCAGTGCGCGGTCGCCAAGCGCTTTCCACTTCTGCTCCGCTTCAAGCTCAGGTACGGAACGCGCAATAGCAAGTGCGGTATCGAGATCATCGAGTTGCAATGCGAGATCGAATTTGTGGTCCGAGTCTGTGGTTATTTCCAATGCGAGCTCTTTCAAATCTGTGCAAAACGACCACCTTCAGCAACCTATTATATTGGAGAAGCTAAACTCGCTACCTTTACTCTCGAGGAATCTGGCAACCTTGTTGATCTGGTCTTTCGGGATTTCGGATAGAATCTCGGCAGCGGTATCCATTTCACCTCTTAGGACCGCTGTTTGGTACTCGACGACATGCAGGGAGAGGAAATAGCTGTAGATATGCATGTCTTTATCAGCTAGATAAATGCGGCTGTGAGCCGGTATGTATCCAAGAAGGTAAAGGCGGCTGTTGAAAGAGAAGGGTTAGCTTCTTTTAGCGCAACAGAAAGACGACCTACCTGTCAAAGGGACTGATGACGTAGGACTCTGTACCGACAAGGTAAGAGAGTTTATTTGAAGTTGTGAAGATGAAGCAGTCGCCGACCCATCTGGCCGTTTTTACCCTATGCCAGGGATTAGCGGTGTTTAGCTTTACACGGACAACATAATTTACCCTTCAGAAACTTCGGTAATGACTTCGAAAGCTTCTTCAACCCCTTCATCTGTGATATCAGCTGTTTCTGCAATTTTAGCTTCATAGGCTTCGCGATTGAAGCGCAAAACGTAGAATGTATCTTCAGCCGCGATGGCTACGAGCGTACCAGTCCCGGACCAGTACACCTGACATAAACGAGTCATTAAAAACATATACAAGACCGGGTATTTTGATACTCACATTCTTCGCCTCGACATCAATCCTCCTGACGATCTCTCCGCTCTCCCAGTCCCAAAACATCACGAAGCCTGCACCCCTAGCACCAAGCAGTGTACCCCCATGCAATCCCTCGATTGACCACCCTCCTACCCCCTTCATCCCAGTTCCTGCGCGCTCCTTGAAGTTCTTGTACACCTTCATCCGCACTTTGTTCTCCAGTACTGCATATGTATTGGAGTCGGGGGCCCATGCAAAGGATACACCAGTCCCAAACGATTTGTTCCGCCATGCGAGGGCTGTATAGGTGATGTGCTCGCCGTCACCGACAACAGTCACAAAGCGACCGTTGGGGGAGTGGAGGAGGGATTGGGCAAAGATTTCAGTGGAGCCGAGATCCTTGGGGGGAAGTGAGACCTTTGCGCCATCGGACAAGGTGGAAGGGGAGGAGACGAGTTGAAGATTGCAGGAGAGGACGTCGTGGCCTCGGGTGTAGACGAGCTTGCCAGATGGGTCCATGCTGAATGTGGGTTCGTCGCGGCCAAGCTGACATTAAAAAGTGATGAAATCATGGAAACCGAAAGGAGGGTGGACGTGTATCTACCTTGATTGCGACCACGCCATCGTCAAAACCAATTGCAACCTCGTTTGCGTCCTTGCGGAGGGCCACGCACCAGCAGCGCTCGAGACCATAGCTCAAGGTGTTTTCTATTCTGTAAGTGCCGCTGTTCCAGATCTTGACGGTGCCATCTTCACCACCGGAAATTATGATGGGTAAATTGGGGTGGAAGACGGCAAATGAAACGTTGTTGTTGTGACCCTCCATGGTCTGAACGCAGCTCTTGCTGAGGTAGTCCCAGATTTTGACGGTCCTATCGTCCCCGGTGGTGACGAGGTAAGGTTTGTCTGCACCTGGGTAAAAGTCGACGTAGTTGACACCTTTTTCGTGTGCGTCCATGGTAAAATTGGCGTGTGAGGAACCGAGCGACCACATTTTGACTGTGCGGTCGAGGCAGGCAGAGGCAAATGTATTAGGGTCTTTGGGGTTGAATGAAAGGTTCATGATGTAATGGGTATGGCCTTCGTAAACCTATCGGGACGATGAAAAGAAGGTCTAGTCATGGCAATGAGGAACCGACCTGAATGTTTTTCCATCCCTTCTCCCAGTCCCAAGCCTTGATCGTCATGTCATCGCTTCCGGTCAAAACAATGCTTGCAGTCGGATGCACGGTAAGACATCTAATATAGTCCGGATGTGCCTCGAAAGCGGCAACCTTCTCATGGGTGTTGTAGTTGAAGACGCGAAGTTGAAAGTCGTCTGAGCCTGCGACGAACCAGTTCTTGCGCGCGATGAACCTGACACAGCGGACGGGGACCTCTGAGACTTCAAATGTCTTTACGATGGCCCCAGTCTCATGGTTGTAAATGTTGACGGTGCCGTTGTAGAGGCCGGTGAGCAGCCAAGGCTCTGTGGGATGGAAGTCGACGCCCTTGACGCGTTCTGACCTGGAAAAGAGCTTGCGCTGGGAGGGGTGTTCTTTTCACTTCAAAAGAGGGCATCTGAGGGAAGCACCTACGTTCACGTCGAATAGCATCGTTGTTGGTATGTGGGCGGTCACGTGGCGAGAGGTAAAAGTTGGCCGTTCGTCGCTGACTGTTGGCGTCATTTTTTCTCATCATCCACGACAGCGAGCAGCCCGTTCGGCTACTGTCTGCCAAAGCTAGCTCAGGCCATGGCCGCCAATACCACCCAGGCCATCGCTTCTGGCGACCTCGTCGACCTCGTTTCCTCTTCCGGTGCTGCAACCATTTACCCATCTGACGATGCCATTCTCGCCATCCTTCATGCCCGTTTCCGAGCAGATTTGCCCTATACCGCTATCGGAACAACCAATTTGGTAGTTGTCAATCCTTACAAGACCCTTGCCAACGTCAATGATATCAGTGCAAAAGAATACGAGGACCGGTGCTACCGGGACACCAGTCTGCCTCTCGTTGACTCCCCAAAGCCTCTCCAGCCCCACCTGTATGAACTTGCCGCAAAAGTATATCTATTAATGAGACGCAAGAACCAATCACAAGCCGTACTTGCAAGGTTCGTCCGTTTCCCCATACTCCGCTCCCTCAAGCTTAGGCTCCACAAGGGGTATCACTGGCTCCGGTAAATCCTCGAGCCTCCGTTTGTTCATAAACCAAGTCCTCCGCCTGTCTGCTCACTCGAAGAGGGAGGCCAAACTTGCGGAACAAATTAAATGCCTTACAAACGTCCTCGACTCTTTCGGCAACGCCAAGACACTCATGAGTCCAAATGCCTCCAGACACGGGCGCTATCTCGAGCTCCACTTCAACGACCACGGCCGTATTGCCTCTGCCAAGGTCCTTCCCTACGCCCTGGACAAATCACGCCTCACCCGTCTCACGCACGAAGAGCGGTCTTTCCACGTGTTCTATCAGCTTCTAGCTGGTGCCACCAACGCAGAACGGGATCAGTTCAATCTCGAAGACCCTTCTGAATATACTCTCCTCGCTTCGTCTGGCTGCTATCGCCTTCCATCCGGCCCGTTTAGTGATGACTCCATCGGCATGTCCGAGCTTCGGACATCCATGCGCACGCTGGGCTTCAAAGCTAAACACATACATTCTATATTTAGCATCCTCGTTGCCATCCTCCTGTTGGGCAACCTCCAATTCAGCAATGGAGACGCCCACACCGTATCAGCATACATCGTAAATACCCAAGTCCTCGACCAGGTAGCGCGGCTGTTGGGAGTGTCATCTGAGGATCTCACTCAGGTTCTGACGAACAGGACAAGCTACGTCCGGAAAGAGCTGTATACTGTCTTCCTCAATGCGGAGCAGAGCGCCATTCAACGAGACCAATGCGTGCAATGCTTGTACTCGATTCTCTTTGCGTTCATCGTCGAAACTGCGAATCATAGGCTGGCCCCGAGTGCCAACGACGCCCCTCCCTACACACAGATTGTTGTCCTCGACCAGCCCGGCTTCCAGACGCGTGGGCCGTCCGGTACATCCTCCATGTCCCTCACCGGAAACGCGCCTTTGGTGTCCGTATACGGCCAGAATGGTTTCAACGACTTCTGCATCAATTTTGCCGATGAACTTTTACAGTCATACGTGCTTCGACATACGTTCGAAAATAATGTCGGTTACAACGCAGCGATACAAGGGGATGGGGTTGCTCTCCCATCCATTGCAACCATGGATAACGGTGCATGCATAGAACTCCTACGAGGCGTTCAGCTTAGTGAACGATCGCAGCGCAAACCTGGTGGTGTTTTAGGCATCATGAACAAAGCTTCTTCAGCCCACAAGTCCGGCAAATCTGACGACCGTGGCGACGAAGATATGCAACAGGAACTCGTCTCGAAGTACGGCGTACATGCCTCTTTCATAGCTAACCCTAGCTCCTCTTCCGTCAACCGTACCCTCTTTGGAATCAATCACTATTCTGGTTCCGTTTCCTATGATCTATCCTCCTTCATCGCCAAGGACAGCGACCTTGTCGACTCGGCCTTTGTTTCCCTCCTCCGCGCCTCAAGCTCCGAGCCTTTCGTGATGAAGCTTCTCTCCGGACCGAGCCTCGCGGCAGAGAAGCATTACAAGGATGAGCACATCATTGTTCAGGCCCAAGTCTCCTCTTTGCCGTTAAGGCATCCAACCCCCATCTTTGCGGTGGATGGCAACCTTCCCCCGCCGACAGAGGAACACGCCCGGCTGGACCCCACGAAAACGTATCCGGTCACGTCTCAGCTCAACTTCACACTCTCAGAGATATTCGCAAGCCTGGACCAACTACACTTGTGGCACGTTTCATGCATCCGCCCGAATGACTCTGGGTCCTCCAACTCGTTCGATAAACGCAGGGTCAAGTCGCAAGTTCGAGCTTTGCTCCTCGCGGACGTGGCAGCAAGACGCAGTTCTGAGTACGTCGTCGACTATGGGTTGCGTGAATTCTGTGAGCGCTATGTACCAACAATGCGCGGTTCAGACGAGGAGCGGATCGTGCAATGTGCACGGGCAAATGGTTGGAGGGAAGGTGTTGAGTTCGCCCTTGGGAAGGAGCGGATTTGGTTGGCGTATAGGGCATGGAAATCTGTGGAGGATGTATTAAGGGCTGCAGAAGGAGAAAGACGGTCCGGGGAGATCCCTGGCCGGGAGGACGACGAGAGTATTGGTGGCGACGAAGGAACGGAGTATACCCATACGGATCACCATGGCGGGGCGCTCCACCCTCCATCAAATCCTGGCTTCTTTAGCGAAAGCGCAGATAATTTGCTGTTGACAAGGATGGGCACGAATGGGACAAAGTATCAAGATCCGAACTTTGATGGATATGGCGGCGGCGGCCTTAGGACGCCTGGACCTAGCGCTAAGGGTGATTCATGGGTTGGCGATGATAAGGGGGACAGCCCGCCTTATTCTCCTAAGTTAGGCTTGAAGAACGAGACCGGTGTGGCTGTCAAGGAGACACACAATGCTGTCGAGGAAGTTCCGACTAGCCGGACCCGACGATGGTGGTTATGGCTTGTGTGGGGATGCACGTGGATGATTCCCTCATTCACGTTGCGTGCACTCGGGCGAATGAAGCGGCCTGACATTCAGCTCGCCTGGAGGGAGAAGTTGACTATCTTCTGGCTCGTCTTTCTCCTCAATGCCGTCGTCATCTTCTACGTCGTGGAGTTCGGCAGGCTGCTTTGCCCCAACTTCGACAAGGCCTGGAGTGTTAATGAGGTTGCGCAGCATCAAGGAGACAATGATTGGTGGGCTGCAATCCAAGGACAGGTGTATGATTTGTCAAATTACGTTCGCGGCGACCATAGCGACATTGTCGGACAGCCTAGTAATGGTGTGGATGCGCTCGAGGCGCTCGCTGGCCAGGATTTAACTTATTACTTCCCTCCGCCGTTGGTACTCGGTTGCCCGGACTTGGTGACGGATGGAACATTGGCGCTCACGGCCAAGAATGCGACGATCAATATCCCTCAAGCCATGCATGTCTCGGGGCAGCTGCAATCACAGTCGAAGGCCCTGAGCCAGTCCAACTGGTACACCCAGAAGTTCCTTAAAACAGTCAACCAATATCACAAGGGTCCGTTAGTTTGGGAAAGTAAAGTTATCAAGGCACAGGCTGCGGATACGAGCATCGCAAAGTAGGCATCGTAGTGATTGGTTTTGACTTGGGACCGCGAAGCTGACTATCATCAGGATCTGGGCCGTTTATCAAGGTGATCTCTTCGACTTGACGGATTACTTTTGGTCCATAAGTCTAGTCCCAAACAACCCGGGAGGTCTTGATTTCTTGGACACCAGTATCACAGACCTTTTCAGTCAGCGATCCGGCCAGGATATCACGGTGCCCCTTACCAAGGTGTTAAACTCTCTGGATTCGACGAAGCGGGCGCAGAACATCAATTGTCTCAAGAATATATTTTTCATCGGCAAGGTAGACTTCAGGAAGTCGGCAAGGTGTCAAGTGCAAAACTATTTCCTGATTGTCGTTTCGGGGATTCTCGTTGCGTCCACGGCTTTGAAATGTGAAAATCTTATTACTTGCCCTACTTCGAACACCCGATTAACTGTTTTTCTAGTCTTGGCTGCTCTCCAGTTCGGTAGTAAGCGGTGGCCTGAGCTGCAAGACAAATTCGTTTTGTGCCAGGTGCCCTGTTATACCGAAGGCGAGGACTCGTTGCGCCGGACGATTGACTCGCTGGCCGCGCTTAACTATGATGACAAGCGGAAACTTATCTTCGTTATTTGCGATGGCAATATCATTGGTAGCGGAAATGATCGGACGACACCTCGAATTGTCCTCGACATTCTCGGTGTTGATCCCAAGCTCGATCCTGAACCTTTGCTGTTCAAGTCTGTAGGCGAGGGTTCAAAGGCTATCAACTATGGGAAAGTGTATTCTGGTCTTTATGAGTTCGAAGGCCATGTTGTTCCGTAGGTCTTCCTCAGCGAGAGCGATTCCTTTAATCTAATCATGTTCGCATAGGTATATGGTCGTCGTCAAGGTCGGCAAGCCAACTGAACGTTCAAAGCCTGGCAATCGTGGCAAACGTGACAGTCAAATTCTTCTCCTCCATTACCTGAACCGAGTCCACTTCGATGCTCCCATGTCCCCTTTGGAGCTCGAGATCTATCATCAAATGCGAAACGTAATTGGAATCGATCCGGCCTTTTATGAATATATCTTTACAATTGATGCTGATACGGTATGTGCATTCGACATTTGTCTGAACCTCGCTATAGCTTCTTTTTGCATAAGACCGTTACTCCTGAGGCATTGAACCGACTCGTGGCTTCCAGCGCCGACGATTCAAGGATTATTGGTATTTGTGGAGAGACCAAGCTCCAGAACGAAGAAGGCTCTTGGTGGACGATGATTCAAGTCTACGAATACTATATCTCTCACCACCTATCCAAAGCTTTCGAGAGCTTGTTCGGCTCTGTCACTTGCTTGCCGGGTTGTTTCACTCTTTTCCGTATCCGTACTGCCGACAAAGGACGCCCTATCATCATCTCGAACCGCATCATCGACGAATACTCCGAACCCAACGTCGATACCCTTCACAAGAAGAATCTCTTCTCGCTGGGAGAGGATCGATTCTTGACCACCTTGTTGATGAAGCACTTCCCGACATTCAAGACGAAGTTTTGTCCGGATGCTCTTGCTCACACAGTGGCGCCAGAGTCTTGGAGAATCTTGTTTTCACAACGAAGGCGATGGATCAACTCGACTGTCCACAACCTTTGTGAGCTTGTACTTCTTCCGGAATTATTCGGATTCTGTTGCTTCTCGATGCGGTTCTTCGTGTTTATTGATCTTCTGGGTACCCTAGTCAGTGGAATTCCTCCTTCTTTTTCATCAGCTAATGGCTTGATTCCCTAGATCTTACCGGCCACTGTCGTTTACGTATGTTGCGTCCTCAGAACTGGATGTTCAGCGCTGATGCCCCATTTGATAGCTGGTATACCTCATCGTCGTTGTTTCTACCGGTAAATCGGCGTTACCCTTGATTGCTATCATCATGATCGCAGTCACATACGGTCTACAGGTTTGTCCGTTTCCACTCGGTTATTCTACGTCGTTCAACGTGACTTTTTCAGGCGACCATTTTCATCCTTAAGAGAGAGTTCATGCTTTGTGGATGGATGGTGGTCTATATCCTTTCGTACGTCCCACCGATTTCTTGTACAGCTAATATTCTGACAGTCTTATATGAAACAGGTACCCCGTATACAGTTTCTTCCTTCCCGTCTACGCGTTCTGGTGCATGGACGAGTTCAGCTGGGGTAACACTCGTTTAGTTGTTGGGGAGGGCAAGGAGAAGAAGGTACTCATGAACGAGGACGAGAAGTTTGACGAGTCCATGATACCTCTAAAGAAATTCAGCGGTGCGTCACATGTACATCTCTTTCCGAAAAATCTCGACCTAATTGACCACCTCAGAGTACGAAGCGGAGGCCTGGGAGACTGGGACGCGTCATTCAGACGAAACGGGGTATAGTGGCAACCCTCAATCTCGTCGCCTGCCGCACTCTCGCCCAGAATCCCCCCACACATACCAACAAGCATCTCAGTCCGGCGACTACTACCGCGATACGAATTTGACAGTCAATAACGGCTCGAATCTTCGCCCAGGTGGCAGCCAGCAATCGCACAGCAATATGTCGCATTCGCAGTCGCAATTCCTTGCTCCTCAATTACCGATTATGCCGTTCAACACTGGACCCGGCTCAGCAGCAGGTTCTGATTACGGAGCGATGCCCATGATGCCCATGCCTCAGTTGGGATATCAGAATTCAGGAAGTATGTACGGCATGCTACCAGTCATGCAAATGAACCCCATGGCGAACATGTTCGGCGGCAGCATGAGCGGTTCTCAATCAGGAGGTTTTGCACCCCCGCCTGCGCCAGCTCTGACGGGAGGCCAGCGGCCGTTATCGACGTTCTCTCTGGCTACGACGGCTAATCTTTATGCTAGCCAAAGCAACAGTACGGACCCCACTGACGAAGAACTCTTCAATGCCTTGCGGCACTACCTGAGTACTCAAGACCTGATGACAGTTACTAAAAAGTCTGTCTTCATTCGTTGCTTGGTATGCTCGACCTGACGACATTTCTGCAGAACGGCTCGGGAAGCTATAATGTCTCGGTTCCCAAAAGCGGATCTCACCTCTAAGAAGGACTTCTTGAATCAATCCATCGACACCATTCTTTCACAATCATAGCCTGTCGTTCACTCTCCTTACTCTTTTGTCATTCCCTGTTTTACGTTACTAGATATCACATCATTGGACACTGCACCTCTCTTACTATCGAATGCAATCCACATTCGTGCATATGGACCTCGTCGTGTAGTAGCTGGCTTCCCATTGTTATAGGACATTAGGAGTAATAGATCTAGCATAATTTCATTGCAATTCGAGTTTGCCCTCGGTTCTCGGATGAATGGACATGCACAAAACTTGCCAGCAGCGCAATTTGGTTTGTCACCAGCTGTTTGATGAAGATCGTAATGCCCTTCGATAGCTCAGTTGGAAGAGCGTGGGACTGTAATGGTTACTTAAATCATCCCGAGGTCACTGGTTCGATCCCGGTTCGAAGGAGGTTCTTTTTTTCCTGGTCTTTGCTGAAGTCTGAGTCGGAGAAACCAAGACCGCAGACAACGCCTTTCACCCATTGACCCTGAAGCGGTAACTATCATCGGTCGACCAGATTTAACAACATCCTCGGCGTTTGAATTTTAGAATTCGAAGGCGGATTCTTCAATCTATCTGGCTCCCGAACTCGACGTCGGGCAATGACCAGTGACCGGTGACCTACCAGCCATGGCTAATTGCGACCGGACAATGCACTCATCCACCCTTGCAAGAATCTGGAGAAAGGAACGCAAACCCCCCATTGTATCGCCTGGCTTCCTGGCGACAGGGGCACGACCAAGACTCGGAGTGCCGATTTGCATGGAGGCAGAAGACTATCCATGAGCCTTTCAAATGGCATGAACTTCTCGGAATTCTGGACCTGTGGGGCTTCTCGGGGGGAAAAGGGATATGGCTCTAGTAAAAGGCCTGTACAGGGTGAGTACCAGTGAGTATTGATCAACCGAGTGAACATCTCAGCTTGATCCTAGTCCCCTAAAGCCATTTCAACAGCAAGATCCCCTACTTATAGCTGCCTATCCACAGGATGACCGCAACATTCCGCCCACCGATGCAAATACGGGTAGAAGCTGCGATACCACAGTCAGCTCCCCAACAACTCATGACGGTTTCTTGGACCTTCTTCTGCCCGCTCGTCTATGATCCAACAGTGGTATCCATATTGGAAAGACTGGCTCGACCAAGGAAACCGGAATTCCTTTCCAGTATAGATTTCGAGCGCATGACCAGCCAAGTTTGGAACGGCGCTCCGAACGGTATGGCCACGTCTGCAAAGGGTGGGGGTCCACGCGGGGGCTGACTTGACGAACGGTGCGAGTGTAGAAGATGTCCCTTTCTGGAAAGCCAGACACCAGAAGCAGTGAGACCCAAGAATATCACGTCGACGACGGCTCCTATAGCTACGCCTTGGATCTGACGTGCATTGGGTTTTTCTGAACTTTTTAAATTCAAGTTATCCTCCTAGACGGCTCGGAGCATGACCTTCTGCGGGTATAAAACCTGCAAGGATCTGACTGTGCTGCGTATACTCAACTCTGCCGCTTCCCACCATGAAATTCGCCTTCACCCTCCTCGCCATCGCGTCTCTGGTTATCACAAGTTTCGCAGCTCCCACAACTAATGTAGCTGGCCTGGTATCCGATGCCAAAACTATCAATGCCGCCGTTCTCAAACTCGATGCGGCCGTTCAAGCGTGTCCTTCCAGTGGAGTTGATGCGAAAGCGTGTTCGGTTAGGATTTGTGTGAACGGCTGCTATCTTTTTATGTTGACGCGATGCAAAATATGCACCAGGTTCTCGCCAAGGATACTAGTGATCTCAGCTCAGCCGTCGAGGTAGCCACTGGTCATGCAAAGGTGCGGAAAAGCCGTTTATTTATTGCACACTCGGCGGACGATTTGACGGTGACATCAAAAAGGCAACACACAGCCCTTTATCTGATTCCGATGGAAACACTCTCCTCGACGCTGTGTCACCTCTTCGCCAATCGATTCCCGTTGCATTTCAACACTTTATCGACAAGAAGAACGCATTCGACCGGTCGCTCTATCCTATGATCGAGAGTGATTTGACCACACTAAAGACGACTGTACTCGCATATGCGGATGCCCTGATTGAATTGACCCCGGTATGGATCTTGTCAACTGTTGTCTCGGCTGTTTATCTGAATATCTCTTAGCCATCACTTAAACCTCAGGCTATGGCTCTCAAGACCAAGCTTGAAAACGACTTTAAAGGTCTTTTGGCGGCGTTCAAGTAGTAGTCGTATGGGAGCTCTCGACAATCTTGGGTCATAAATCATTGCGCTGCTTCCTCCGTTGGACATTTCGCCTTCTTGATGGTAGCACCGTGTACGATGTTTTTTTCTGCATGCCACCTAGTTTGTGAATGAATGTGTTTTCTTCTTATGAACAATTCTGTCGGAGTCCACACATCGAGGAAAGAAAAGAGAGACGTGCGGAAGGGATGGTTCTCCAGGTCAAGAGCCCTACATGTGCGACATGAGTTTATCATGATCTTATTTTGCTGAGATTTGATCGTAGCACTGACGACAGCGTTGTTGCCTCCGCCGCCATCGACAGCGATGATGCAGGGCCCTTTTTGAAAAAACAAAGGAACATTCACCTATGCCTTCTCCATTCCGAGATCCTGTGCTCAACATAGAGGTTTCACAAACTGATTGACATTCTCTGTGCTATTGCAGAGTACAGAGGTAGGAGATTATTGTACACCAATCGAAGAGACATATTTCTGCATGTTTTCTGCTGCCTTGCCACTCCAGCTCGTGTGCTCAAACTGACAAGCCCTCCACGAGAACATGGCATACTAGTTACATTGGCGCGAGGATGTCGGTGATGACGTCGTCGTTCAGTGCTAGTGTGCGTCCAGTGTCCGAGGCATCGCCTGTACTTGCCATCACAGGCTGAACCTGTTGCACAGAGGGACTCTTGTTATCGTTGCCGGGAGGGCCTTCACGGTTGAAAGAGTTTGAGACATCATCGAATACGCCGTCGGACGAGATCCAGTCTTGCCAGGAGATGTGGCCGGGAATGGATGGAGCGATGGGTTGGAAGGGGTGGAATCCACGAACACGCATCGCATGGACAAGGAATAGGGAAGGGAAAGGCGCATGACGATGGTCGACGTCAAGGGCGATAGCTTTGCCGTGGAATTGCTGAAGACTGCCGACACCAGAGTAGTTGATGAACACGAACTTGCGAATCTGTTTCTTGTATAGACTTAACCCACAGCAAAAGACGAATTAAACTTACATCGGGGATGAAACGTATGAAGAAAGAATATTTATCGAACAAGCCATGATGATTCGTACACATGAGCAGGCCGCCACGTGGTTCGTGTCGGGGATGTTTTTTGATATTCGAGGGGAGCCAACCGAAGGCCTTGAGTTTTTTCCACTACGTTTCATGTTAACCTCAGAGGGGCTCAGGTGTTCACTTGACTTACCGTTTGTGGCATTTCATACTCTCCATCGTTGACAATATAGCGATGCCGGACGACACCACGACCATGACGCAGCGACACTGTCCAAGGAATGTGTCTCGTTGCTCTATGCTAGTTTTGAATGTAGTGGTCCCCGACACAGAGGACGTCTCGCTTTCTTCCCCACCGTATCCATCGGGAAGGTTACCTGCTGGGAGAGGAAGTGTGAAGGTGGACGGGGACATCGTGATGAATGACGTAAACACGAAACAGTTCAACCGAGGATTCCCACGCTCGCTACAGGAAGCGAAGATGGAGCAGAGGGCCAGAGGCTTTTCATTGAATTGTACAGTAATATGCCTCGTTCGTTTGTCAAAGATCCCAGTGGAAATGATATCCGATACCGACTCAGAGCACGTAGGATATGCCTAAAGACCCGAACAAAGGACGCGATGGGTTTGTTGATGTTCTTGCCAGATAAGCAACTCACGAGTCCAATCACGTTAACATAGAGAATAGCCTGTTCTACCTCGGTTGCATGAACTTGAAGGAAGGCCGCGGCAAGCGCGATGGCCACTTCCGATCAGTGGCCCAGGCTGATAGCAGATGAAGAGAATTCTATTCCTTTTGGCGGAATCGAGCTGGTGGCGATCGCAGCAGCATTGAAGGCCTCACCGTTCTGCGCCAGCCACTTTCATTGGGATCTCATTATTCTACATCACCATCGGGTTTTGCATAAACTACGACCCTCCTAAATGCAGCTTCTGGCACGTCGGCGTGGACTCATATACAAGACTCACACAACCGATTAGATTCAGCTTCCCCTGTTGCCGTTGTGCGGCTGTTCTCCTTACGGCTGTCCTCTCTGCAACGAATTCATGTTTCTATGCCAGTTCGCGAATGTTCCGGGCCAAGGCCGCGCTTTTCACTTCTTTGGGTGGGTAAATACCAGGGGAGTTCCCGTCCCGGCGCTCAGTGGCCTTGGAGGATGTCAAATGCAATCGTCTTAGTATGGGGCTCGCCTTCTCTTGTATCACTTTCCTGACCACGATCTGGGGTGAAGGCACCGTTTTCATTTGGCTCCTCAACATCCCAGCACTTGTTTGGACAGCATAGGATTCATCTTGTTGCGCTTCCGACAGGCCTATATTGCTTGTCGTCTTTCCCTTTTGGATTTCCTATATCATCAACCATCGTACCCCCTTTTACCTCTCGGGACTCTCATGTTCGTGGCGCTGTAGTGCGGCAAGAACCGTTCGAAGCAAGGGTACGTCGGCACCACGAAGGCTGCAAAAGCATCCGTCACGGCGTATGTTTCCTTTTTCTAGAATGTTGTGGCCACCTACATCGGAGTCGTGGTCTGTGTCGTTCTCTACGCGGGATATTCTCTGCACGAGGTCTGCCCCCACATCTTTTATCATGTTTCCAGGCTGATACTGTAATACATCATCGCAGATCATCGACCATGAACTATTACGCAGTCACGAAGTTCGCGCAAAGCCAAACGCGTCGATGGGCAGCAGGTTGGTCTTTAGGTCTTTAGAAACTTTCCCGCTGCGCTCCAAGAACGACGAATAAACCCGGTGTTTCACGTATCGTTGCTGAGGCCGGATTTATGTCACTCTTTTCTCATTTATCTTCGTTGGCAGAGTAACGGGGTACTGAATTAGGTCGTTGCCATGCTGTGGGATGGTGACAGACTTGAGAGTGGGAGGGCGTCAGCTTTAGTTATGTTTTTCTCTTAGAATCTACAGCCTGCTGCTAGTACCACCATTTTGGAAAATCATCTTGACAATTCTAGCTCGTGAGAAATCATAATTCTTCTTTCCACCGTAGTACCTAATAACGCTTGACGTACATTATCATCGATCCCAACAGACGTAGGGCAATTCAGGTTTCACTGTAACGTCGCTGATGTACACTTCCCAAAATCACTGTCTACCTTCTAACAATTCAGTCTAGCACATAAATAAGACTCGGATGTCCTCGACTTTTCGAGAAGCTGATGATTGTCATGGACTCATGACGTAGACAAACTGCCATCTTTGATCTTCTGCCATTCCTGACCATGCATGAGATGGCTAACATCAAGCCATGGCCTCGGGAGCACCAACATTGTATCCGTAATAAGACTGCATGGTCGAAGATAGGGCGGTACCCAGAATAAAAACTCGCCATTGGGCGCAATAAACCACCCTTGATGGTTCATGCTAGCTCCGTGACACATGTCTGAACAATTGCACCTGCACTTGCAAGAGGAAAGTGTAGCTGGATGTACCTGATCCACTTCATGCATCTATCAATTTAATTAGAGATTTCGAAGCATACGGAGGGCCCCTTGGAAAACATACCTCTGCATCAGCATCATGATTCCACAGCCGGATGGTCTTGTCACCTGATGCAGACACGACGTACTTGCCATCTGTAGAGAACGCGACACAGCTGACCCAATCCTTATGTCCCTCCAGAGGCGGTCGCAGCAGCTCTCCCGTCTCAGGATCCCACAGCCGGATGGTCTTGTCATTTGATGCCGACACGATTTGTTTGCCATCTGGTGAGAACCTGACAGAGTTGACCGAATCCTCATGTCCCTCGAAAGGCGGTCGCAGCAGCTCTCCCATCTCAGCATCCCACAGTCGAACGGTCTTGTCATGCGATGCCGACACGATGGACTTGCCGTCTGGCGAGAATGCAACACAGCTGACCCAATCCTCATGACCTTCGAGAGGCGGGCGCAGCAGCTCCCCCGTCTCAGCATCCCACAACCGGATGGTCGTGTCATTTGATGCCGACGCAATACACTTGCTGTCTGGCGAGAATGCGACACAGCTGACCCAATCCCCATGTCCTTCAAGAGGTGGTCGCAGAAGGTCCCCTGTCTGAGCATCCCACAACTGGATGGTCTTGTCATCTGATGCTGACACGATGCGCTTTCCATCTGGCGAGAACGAAACAGAGTTGACCCGTCCCTCAAGAGGCATTAGCAGCAGCTCCCCCATCTCAGCATTCCACAGCCGGATGGTCTTGTCACCTGATGCCAACACGACGCATTTGCCGTCTTGCGAGAATGCAACAGAGTTGACCCAATGCTCATGTCCTGTGAGAGGCGGCCGCAACAGCTCCCCTGTCCCAGCATCCCACAGCTGGACGGTCTTGTCATCTGATGCTGACACGATGCGCTTGCCGTCTGGTGACAATGCAACAGACCTGACCGAATCCTCGTGTCCCTCGAAAGGCGGTCGCAGCAGCTCCCCCATCTCAGCATCCCACAGCCGGATGGTCTTGTCATGCGATGCCGACACAATGCGCTTGCCATCTGGCGAGAACGCAACAGAGTTGACCCAGCCCTCATGTCCCTCGAGAGGTAGTCGTAACAGGTCCCCCGTCTCAGCATTCCACAGCCGGATTGTCTTGTCTCGTGATGCTGATATGATGCACTTGCCATCTGGAGAGAACGCAACAGACCTGACCGAATCCTCATGTCCTTCGAAAGGAGGTCGCAGCAGCTCCCCCGTCTCAGCATCCCACAACCGGATGGTCTTGTCACCTGATGTCGACACGATGCGCTTGCCGTCTGTAGAGAACGCGACACAGCTGACCCAATCCTTATGTCCCTCCAGAGGC
>Ga0307516_10003670_pt1 | contig 19509 bp, 21 predicted proteins | sample 19_EM_MG_FD_203310 | JGI IMG/M metagenome (GOLD analysis project Ga0307516, IMG submission 203310) | Populus trichocarpa ectomycorrhiza microbial communities from riparian zone in the Pacific Northwest, United States - 19_EM | ecosystem: Host-associated > Plants > Roots > Unclassified | place...
CTACCACACATCACCCCTCCTCCGCCGGCCGCCCCCCCACCTCTCCCCCCCCCCCCCGCCCACCCCACCCACTTCCCCCCCCCCCCCCCCCCCCCCCCCAGCGCGGGCAGCACTCGAACAGGTGTTCTCGGGTATGGGCTGGTACGGCCATCGCCAGCACTTGGCGGTCCCCCACGTCCACCGGAAGTACTGGCCGGCAAGTCCGCGTCCCGTTTTCAGCTGGTAGCACCGGGCCGCAGGCCTCTGGTCCCCGCCAGCCACCGCTCCGTCCGGGTGCCGCTTCTTCGACAGCAGGTCCTCCTTGCCGCTGGTGCGGTCCCCAGCCCGGCGGGCCCCACTTCTTCTCCGAGATCTCCTGCCTTTGGTGTGCGAGGGGTATCTGGCCAGCACCAGGGTCCTCCGAGGACGGCTTGTGCGTCCGTAAAACAGGAAATGCAGGTTTTTTTTTTTTGGTTTATTTTCATTACTGGGATGTGACCTATCTAGACCGCGGCGAGTTGCCGTCCACTGTCCGACCCGAAGGCGGCTCGCTGTGGCCCCCCCCTAACCCTCCGCCATCTCTTCACAGGAAATGCAGGAAAGAGAGAAAAAAAAACCTCCCCCCCCGCGAGCAAAGTGCGATGAGTGACGAATCATGAATCTCCCGCGACGGTAGGGGCTTCAAGGCAGCCGGCTCAGCCTGGGACTGCACCCATCCAGCCCGGCTGGGGTGCAGTGTGCCGTGCGGGCTCGGTCCGTCCCACCTGCTCTCCGGGCTGCCCACTCTCAACGCCACAATCGTCGAGAGCCACGCGATGGCGCAGTTCCGCGAGCGAGTGACGCGCCGTGATCGCCTCGACGACACTGCTGCAGCAGGATCGCGCCGATGTAGGCCACGGCCGCGCTGCTGCAGCACCGGAACGGAGCCGCACTAGAGCCAACGAACGCGCCCGGCCGAACAAACCGCAAAAAAACAAAAGACCGCAACGATATGCCGGGGAGAAAGATAGTTTTTTTTTTATTTATTCATTAATCGCACCCTGGCGATATACACACTTTCCCGGCTCCTGAGCGCTGCCCTTGCGCTCGTTGTCCCCCGCCTCGGACTCCAGGCTCCTCTCGTCTCCACTCTCTTGCTCTCCGACGCCTTGCTTTGGGCGTCTTCCTCAGCCGGGCCCGGTATTCGTCTCTCCACCAGTAGAGCCTGCCGCTTTGTTCGCTTTGGCCGGGATGAGGTCCGGCTGTACCGGTACTTCTTGTGGGTGGTTGTCGGTGATGATGATGATCCATTGATCGCATGCGTCCCTGTTGGATCATGGCGATATTATGTACAGTCCTTTCCCGCTCGCCGAATACCACGTCATTCCTGCTGTCCCGCTCACAAGCCACCTCCGACAGCTTCTTTGCCACTTCCTCCTCTGTCTTCCCTTCCACCCACCAGGAGATATCGTCGGAAAAGGACAGCGCTTTTACCCCTTCGCACCTCTGTTATAACTCGCCGAAGATGCCTGAGAGGTAAGTGATGAACAGCACCGAGGCTACCGGCGAGCCCTGTGGAATGCCTGTCTCCACGCTGCGTGCTTCCCCTCTTCACCACCAAGAACCAGTTTCACCTTCCGGTTTGCCATGAGGCTTGTTGTCCATCATATCAAGTCTGCTTCGATTCCAAGCTCCTTCATTCGCTTCACGAGTAGCGCTCTGCTCACATTGTTGAAAGCCGCTTGAATGTCCATCAGAAGTGTGCCCGCCACCCGCGCCACCCGCTTTCTTCCCCAAGCCTGTTCTCTCCGGTCCATGAGCACCGCTACTGCGTCGACCGTTGCTCTTCGCTTCCTGCAGCCGTATTGTCCGTCGCGTAACCCTCCACTCTACTCCAGGTGATCCCCCATCAGGTATGCCGCAGTTCCTCCCACCAGCTTTCTTATCACATCAAGCAATGATATCACTCGGTAGGCCCTGGCTTGCGAGCAGTCTGGCTTGCTCGTCTTCGGGATCACCACTCCTCTCGCGGTCTTCCAAAGGTCTGGGTAGAAGCCCAGCCGTATGCAGCTCCTCACCAGACCGACTAACTGGTGCTTTCAGAATGCCCGTGCTGATCCGATCGTCACCCGGGGCTGTCAAACTGGCCGCTTTCGCCAATAGGGGCCCCACCAGCTCTGCCTCCACCTGTCGGCAGGCTGTCCTCCTTCCAGGCCTCCGATATCTTCCTCCTCTTCCGGGCCTGGTGGGAAATGGGCCGCGATCAATTCTTCCTCCCGAGCCTCATGACCCTCTAGCATTGGACCAAGTGGGTGGTCGTCAGTGATGGTAGCGGTGGTGCTTCATTGATCGCATGCGACCCTGTTAAATCATGGCGATATCTTAGGTAGTTGTCGGGGGAGTGAGGGCACGGCCATCCGAGTGCTGCGCGATGACGCCGACGACGCCCTCAAAGCTACCGATCCGAGGTCTTGGGGAGGTAGAGCAGACAGGGATCTGCCCCCACCAGCGGTGGGCCGCTTCTGCTCGCTGCACGTAGATCCGCTCCGTTCCTTTCCCTATGTACCCGGGGAGTGGAGGATATGATATGCGGGTGGGGGGGGCGCAGTCCGCGAAACCCCCCGAAACCAAGACCGCCCACTCGCTCCGGCAGCTCAGGGGCTTTGTTCCACGGCCTCCGAGACGCGTGCTTGTGTTCTGCTCTGTGGCGCACGGCGGACGGAACACGAAACGTCACTCGCGAGGCGTGTCGGGGTGGCGTGCGTGGAGCGGAGCGGAACGGCACGGCCCTGCGCGGACTGTGGACAGTTAGTTCTCGCCATGATCTAGTTAGGTCGCGCGGCCCCGGCCAGATGTACGCCAGGCAAGGAAGCACATCGCTGTGCTGCGGAGGGCCAGGCCGGACATCACCATCTAGATCCGGTGGTGCCCGGCACACAAGGAGGTCCCAGGAAACGAGAAGGCCGACGAATGGGCCAAGCTCGCAGCGGAGGAGCCAGATGCCCGCGGGGTGGAATGGCTAGGATACTCGGACCGGGCGGGAGCGCGAGCGATGCCGCTCCCCATATCCCTCGCACACCTTGAGCGGGAGATCACGCAGAAGAAGTGGGCAGAAGCCTGGCGGTGGGCTGGAGGTCGAACTTCTAAGCAGAAGTACAGAATGCCGAATAGGCAGCAGACGGACGGCGTGGTTGCCGGTAGCTCCAAGAGGCTCGCCTCGAGGTTTTACCAGATGAAGACAGGACACTGCCTCACTGGGCAGTACCTCCACTGGACGGAGAGCCGCCCCACTGCCCAGTGCTGGTGGTGCCGGTGTCAGACGCAGACCCGGGACCACCTCTCCAAGGCGCGCCCCGAGCGGAAGCCCCAGCAGAAGACCCTGTGGGTAGAGGTGCTTAAGGAAAGTGGGAGGAGGAAGAGCCGGTGGAGGATCCGGGACCTCCTTGCCGATGGGAGATGCAGCTAGGCGGACTAGAATTCCTCTCCACTACGGATGTTCGGCTGAAGGAGACGTGGGGAGCGAGGTGTTTGAGTGGGAGCGCAGGGAGCGGGAAGAGGAGAGGAGGGAGGAAGCGGAGGAACAGGGTGCCGGAAGGAGGAACCGCTTTTTCTCCCGACGCCCTCCTTCATAGCGTCTGCAGAAGAGGGGTAGACGGTTCTCGGTTCCCTTTGTTCTTTCCTTTGTCATTTCCTTTGCGACTTCTTTTCCTTGGTGCGTATTCTGTGCTCTTGGGACAGGCCTGGGCGGAGGGCAAAGGGGAACTTGCGTAAAAAGTTCGCCGCCATAGTCTAGAAAGGCTGTATGCGAGTATGAACAAACAAAAAAAACCCCGGAGTGGAGCTCGCAGTACAGGGTTCCCAACAATACGTCCAATCCAGTCCGAGGTAAGGACTGGGACGGATTAAGTGATATTGAAGGAAATTAACAAATCACTAACGAAACAGGGAGTTCCCGACAGGTGAGGGAGAGAGAGGTGGAGAGAAAGGGAGTGAGAGATTGGTGGTGGCGTGGAAGATCTGTCTGCACAAGACAAGACCGGTCTGGTAGTATTCTGTTTAAGGTTGTAAGAGAAAAGAAGAAAGTACAAAGAAGAAAGAATATAAGCGCAGAAACAATCCACACGACACCATTCCCAATTGGGACCTCCTCTCCACGGCGTCGCCCCAACTCCAACTCCAGCCTCGCCAAGTCAACTGCCAGCGCGCCGTGCGGGACCGGGCGAGAAGTATTTCCAATAGATATAATCTCAGGAAATATAGGACTATGTATAAGGACCGGGCTTGGAGAGGGGGAACTGGGCGGGGCCCTGTAGCCCGACTAGCAGGGAGAGGTTGATGATCCATTGATTGCATGCGACCCTGTCGGATCCCGGCGATATTATGCACAGTCCTTTCCCATTCGCCGCCCGCAGCGGCTTCTCACAGTCCGCCGGCGGCCCGCGGCAACTGCCCCTGCCCCCGCCTGGCCTTTTCCCAGAAGGAATGAGAAGTAACGACAGGTAACTTGCATCGCGACCCAAAGGAAGACAAGGAATGACAAGAAATGAAAAGAAATGGCTCTTGGCTCCTGCCAACTACTCCTTCTCTTTCGCGCCCATCTCGTCTTTCAGTTCCTCGTCCGCGTCCTCCGATAGGGCACTATAGTCTGACGAGTGGTGTGTGTGCCGCTGCCGGGGAGGTCAGTTTTGTGGGCGAGTGAAGTCTCACAATGCAGATACGCCCGGAGAGCTGCGAGCAGAGGTCCCGGAAGCCCGATGGATCAGTTCTGAAGTTGCACTGAAGTCATCGGGGCGGCTGGCGGACCGGGAAACGAGTGAGCAGTAATGATTTATTTCCTTTTGAGTGGATCAGCCACCGTCGTACCAAGTGAAAGGGGGTTACACATACAGGAGAGTATCAAAAAGATAAGATGGACAAGGTTGTCTTAATATTCTGTTGTTCGGAGAAGAGAAGGTAGAGCTGTAAGCGAAATCCGGTTAGTATTTCTTTGCTTGAGAACGGGTTTCTGAGTTATTTGCGACCACCACAAAAGACACAAAGTCTCACAGGGCAGATAGGTCTCTCACCGACCAACTGCAGGAAGGACATGGCGGCATGCATCCAGTGTTCTACGTAGGCCGGTCCGGAATGATTTTTTGGTGAGGTTGGGCCTGGTCGGGATGTATCCAGACCGACCAACCGTAGGTCGGGTCAGTCTGCCGACGTCGGAATTGGTCTACCAGAACAGCGTTCATTTGAAGAAAGCTTCACAGCGACGCCGCTAATGCCTTCCTCGTTAACCACCTTCGCAGGGCTCGCTTATTCATATACTACTGGAAGTCAACCATGGGAGCTCCGGGAGCGGGAGGAGGGCCGGATTCATCCAGTCATTCACCGTGTTCGGATCGGAGCTGTAGACTGTAGTGGAGAGGTGGCTAGACCTGGGGCACCATCGGTCAGGCAAACGAATTCAGCTTCTGGTCAACCAAGAGGCACGCGCGACCACAGGCAGCTTCAGGACAACCAACCTGGAGGGCCGGTCAATGGAATCGGGGCTCAGGCCAGCGGCAGCCCAGCTGGAGAACGGGCAGTGGCAGCTCGGACTACGGTTACTCAGCCTACCGTAGGGTGACCAGGCTAGGGAGATCGTCGGCGCCCCAACAGCGATCGGACGAACGCCCTCGCATACACGGGCAGGACGGAGAGCACAGTTTTGCTGGAGGAACCAGAGACCCTCGACACGGAGCTGCTGCAGGAGGAGGAGGCCGAGGCAGAGAAGTCACGGCCCGGGCTCACCATGTTCACGGACGGGTCGCGACTGGACGACGGAGCTGCTGGATACGCGGTGGTGTGGAAGAACGGTCAATCCTGGGTGGGCATCAAAACCCACATGGGATACAACCAGGAGGCCTGCGACGCAGAGTGCGCCGCCATCGCCGGGGCGCTGGAGACCGCCTCGAGAAGACAGACGACTCCGGAACGAGTCGCGATCTTCACCGACGCGCAGGCGGCCATCAGACGGATGGCCTTGGGGGGAGCCTGGCCCCGGCCAGATGTACGCGCTCCAGGCGAGAAAGCACATCGCAGTGCTGGGGAGAGCCAGGCCGGACATCACCATCGAGATCGCTCGGCGCACAAAGGAATTCCCGGAAACGAGAAGGCCGACGAATGGGCCAAGCTCGCGGCGGAGGAGCCAGACGCCCGTGGGGTGGAATGGCTGAGCTATTCAGACCGGACGGGGGCGCGTGCGACGCCCTCCCCAGGTCCTTCGCGCACCTGAGGCGGGAGGTCTCAGGGAGGGGGGTGGGCGGAGGCCCGGCGATGGGCTGGAGGCCGGGTCTCGAAGAAGAAGCACGAAATGCCGAAGAGCCAGAGGCTTCTCCTCAAGGTTCTACCAGGTGAAGACGGGTCACTGCCTTACCGGGCAGTACCTCCACTGGACGAAGAACCACCCCACCGTTCAGTGCTGGTGGTGCCGGTGTCAGACGCAGGCTCGGGACCACCTCTTGAAGGTGTGCCCAGTGGAAGAAGATCCTGTAGGCGGAGGTATGTGCGGAAGGAAAGCGGAAGGGGGAAGGACCGGTTCAACATCCGGGACGTCGCTGGCGGGAGGTACAGCCAGGCGGTGTTAGACTTCCTCTCTACCACAGATGTGGGAAGGCTGATCCCGGCTGAGGAAGACGCGGGGAGCGAGGTGTCTGAGTGGGAGCTCTGGGGACGCAGGGAGGAGAGAAGAGCGGAGGTGAAGCTGCTGGGTGTTGCGTAGGGGTTGGGCGCCGATGAGGAGCAACCGCTGTTCCATCCTTTCATGGCATCCGCAGGTAAGAATTAGGGGACGAGTGTCTTTCCTTTGTTCTTTGTTCTTCCTCTGGTCCTAGGTCACGATTTCCTATGTCCTCTTCTTTGCAATTCTTTGGGGCGCATTTTTCCTTCTTTTTTGGGACGGGCCTGAGCGGAGGGGCAAGGGGAGCTTGCGACGAGTCGCCACGCGCGGACTGCGGACAGGAATCAGACTGTACATATCCTCACCATGATCTAGCAAGGTCGTATGCGAAAAATGATTATACAAAAAACAGACGCAAGGTCTTACACACACGGGAGAGCATCGGAAAAAGAAGCAGAACGTGATTATCTGGGGGAAAAAAATCTGTCTATCGGAGGAGAGATGGTGGAGCTGTAAGTGAAGTCCGGTTGGCATTTCTTAAGTTGTGAATGAAGGTGAGCTATATTCTCTTTTATTCGGAAATCTGACATATAAAACATGCTACTGTTACATACACCTTCACTCACCACGCACCGAAAGAGGTGGCAGCTGTCAAGATCCTGACCTCCGCACAACCGTATCGGAGGTTAGAAAAGGAACATCAAGCGCGAGGCAACATAGGGCGAACAGAAAGGAGGAATGGCTCGGCGGAGATGCATGTCAAGATCCTGGCTTCCGCACTGGCTCGACAGGCAGCATAGCTCCTCATTTGATTGGCATTGGTTGTAGCTGCGTGCAATCCCTTGTTGCCAGCAGTATGGTCTTACATTCCGTGTAGCAGTTCCGGGAACTCGGCGTCCGTGGTCTCCCGGGAACGGAGCTGCCCCCGTGACATAGCTTCTTGGTCGGTCCTCGGGTTGACCTATATCTCGTCAGATCAACTCGGCCAGGCACGGACTTACTACCTCAATGGCGCCGCCGTAGCTACATACCCCCCAGAGGTCTTACACAATCCACCTGCAGTGCAGGACGTTCGTCGGCTAGTCTTTCCCGTCCGGTTGGCGGCTAGGGAATTTTCGAACTAGTCTAGCGGATGGCGGTGATGGGGCGGTGATAGACTGAGAGGTGGCGGGGTGCTGCGAGGGTGACATTCCCCCAAATATCATCTTGGGGTTTCTGGTGTGAGGTCACTATCTAAAAGGTATATTGCTGGCGAGGTTGTGGCGACGGGAGATGGGTGATCGGAGGTTACGACCGCAAATGCCTTCGTATTTAGTGACTTTGGTCCCGTGAAGCGACTTCTACTTTCGTGCACCGCATTACGCATCAATCGAGGTCACTAAAAAAATTCCCTCAAATTTAACCTGGCTTCAAGGTCAGACCATGACCATTGAGTGACGCTAGTGGCAGTCTAGACTAGGCTTCGGGATTCATAGACTATAAGGGCTAGCCCTTGGAATCTCAGACCAGTACTGGACTCTGCACTAGTGGAAGTCTGGAATAGGGCTCTATTCCAAAGCTTAGTCCTTCGGGATTCATGGTATAACTAGACCGCGAAATCTCTGCCCTGGGCTGGACTACGCGCTAGTCGCCTATAGGACTGGCGGGCAATTGGGAACCTGGCTCGTAGGGAAGGCGGCGATCGATCGAGGACTACTTGAGACCGTAAGGGCGAGGAGTATAGATATCGAGTGCATAGATTTGAACGCCCTAAACTGGGGCCCAGCTTCTCGCCGCCACTTTAACTATTCCCTTTTCTTCGACTTGACATTAAGTTTGCTCTCCCCAAACAGGAGATCGTGAAAGGCCGATTGAATTCCAACAGAGGTCCGTAGTTGCCCGTGCGGTCCAGTACGTGTTGGTGTGTTCCTCTAGTGCATTCGCCCAGCGTTCAATCTCGCTACAGTCTGAAGCAAATTGTCCTACCAAAGCGTGCAAATCGCCAGCATCCCTCTCCGAGTATGCACCAGTGCATACCATACAAAGATAACTACATCTGCTCTACACGTATGTACACCCCCACGGTGATCCGCTTGCCCCCCACGCATCCCTTCCGCACCGACCCAGACTTTCGCACGATCCCCGTCCATCGCTCCGCTGTACCGGGCATCGAGGAATTTGACCAACACGGCAGGGTCATCAGAGCCGGACGGTTGGGACTACTTTCAGCCGGGTCCACCAACTAGTTGGTGGAGATAACGACGGATCTATGATGTATAATAAGGCCGCTCTCTCCCTTGGGGGAAACGGAGACTCGCGGACAAGAGGGCGGACCCCAAATGGAATTCCGGAATTCCACGCCGCAGCAAGATCGTGGACTGCGATGGATCGATCTGACGGTCCCCATCTCACGGCATCCGATTCCGCAGCACGCTAGATACGGGGAGCGCAATATCTAGCTAGATAGCCAGCGGAAACATGGGCGAACCAGCACCAGCGCCAGCACGGCGAGGGCTGGCATGCGGCTCTGCCGCTGGGTCTGCTTACGTAAGTCGATGACGCTGGTTCTTTTTACGACGTCCGTCCGAGTGATGCATATATCTATCTATATACCCCACCGCGCCGTGCACCTACCCACAAGCACACGAGCTAACAGACCGCTATCCATCCAGCCGTCTGTGTTTGCGCCCAGGACAGGGGAACGTCCGTAAGATCCTCTTTTATGATATCTCTGTGGATAACTTTCCCTCGCTCGCACGCGGCCCCCAAGAAAGCGAGGCGGATAGTTATGTCCTATGTATATTCCATCCCGTCAGCACCACCACCACCTTCCCGCCGCTTTCTCGGATCTCGCGTAGACCAAACCCCGGGGTCCCTTCCTTGCGCACACACCACACGCTCTCCTGCAAAAGGAAAAAGAAAGAAAAGAAAAATACTTAACGGCGGGTATGTATGTATGTACTTAGTCTACGTCTGCATGGAGGGAGAGTATGTATATGTAGCACAGTGCAGTGCAGTATCTATGATACGTCCTTCCCTCGCCGGATATGTATCCAGCGCCTTCCGGACACATACATGCACGTAGATACGTCCCTTTCGCGCCCCAGACCATCGCGCGGACGCCCCGTGTGGCTGGAGGTTCGGTGGGAGCCGGTCCGTTCCGCTCGGCGCAGAGAGGTTCGGTCCCTGGCTCTCGGACACACTTCGGAAGGAAGTCGGTCCGGTCGAGGCCAGCCATGCCGCGGCGGTGGCTCCTTCGCATACGAACCGACTGCTGTGAGTGGGGGCGGACACAGACGCAATGATCCGAACGGCGAGTACAGCCCGACCTCCTTCAATTATTAAAGAAAAAAAAACCATTAATCTAATCTTACTCGCTGATAGTCAAAATTCTCTCGAAGCACTCAATGATTTAATCATTTTTTACTTATTGGCAATCATACTTCAATATCATAAGTTTTAGCAGCACTAAATCCTAATTCCTCATAACAAAGTTCAATTACTCGGTGCTTTAAAGAAATAAAGTTGGGAGAAGAAATTCAAATTAAAGGTTCCGGTCGTCGCTTCGATGTGCACATTTCCGCACATCCGCATCGTCGCGGCAAAACTCCGCTTCATCTCCGCCGTAACCATCGCCCGTGTCGACAAACGGACCAGGGTGTGAACATTGGTTTGGAAAAGGTATGTACTCTAGTTTAGTTGGCGAAAATAAAATAAAAAAATACCCGTACATAAGTCAGGTGGCTGGCTAGCTGAACTGGTAGTAATCTGTTCGATACCTTCCCAAACGGGGATATTAGAGTAGCATGTATTTCCGATTGTGCGCTAGCCTAGGGCAGGCACTCTATTGCCTTCCCCGACACTGAGCGGCCTCCACCGAATGATTCTTTCAAAATTCATGGGTAAATCAACAACGCAACTTGAGTAAAAGCAGCTTATTTTAATGACTGCAGCTGTAGCTGTGTTGGTGATGCCGTCGCCGTCGGGGGAGGTTTAGGGTGACCCCAACAGGCAGGTATATGCAGCCGTCCGCAAGCTTCCAGAAGACCACAGACGCCGTGCATCAAGTGTGTACATACACACGCAGACACGAATCGGGTGATGTTTTGGCTTCCAATGTCGCGCCCGCGCGGTTTACAAATTGTCGCCGTTCCGGTGTCGTGAGCGGTGGGACGGACGGGCCTCCCATCGGGTACCCAGCCCCTGGGTGATACGTATCTGCCATCTGCCATCTGCCATCGACCATCTACCGTACCGTAGCGCCCGTTTCGCGGTCACCGCCGCCGCCCATCCATTCTCGAGATAGATGTATGTAGCCATCCACCCGCTTGCGCGCATGGTGTGGGTGCGCCCCCGAGATATCTATACATCCGTAGCACCAGAAACTAACCTCCCTCACCCCCCATCACCCACGGATCCGAAGGTCCGACGTAACGAACGCCAGCCAACTGCATATGTAACCAACGGCAACGGCGGCGATCGGCTGGTGGGAGTGGTGGTCCAAGCGTCAAAGAGAGAGAGAGAGAGAGAGAGAAAAAGAAAAAAAAGCCACACCCCGCTCCGCCCGAGACAATTCACGGGTACCGTCGGACGTCGTCCATCCAATGTACATATGTACTCAACACCTCACCTCATCTTTCCGACAACGACGACGCACATACATATTCCCCTCCCCACTTTCCCTCTCGAGCTCACCTCGGGTTGTCCGATTCTTCCGTCGTCACGTCGTCGGTTGAAATCCGCGGGGAAAAAAAAAAGGCAAAACTGCCGCTCGTATGTTTGTAACGTGCAGTGTATTGAACCCGTCCCGCTGCTCCCCTGCAGGAATCAGACCATGAAACGAAGAGGGGGCATCCAAGCCATCGTCCAAACCCTAGTCCTTGGACGAATGGGTGGGTGGATGGATGAACGCATATTTGAGTGGGTGGGTGGAGTACATCGCTGGATTCCGGAGTAGAGTGATGACAGCTGGTTTCCCGGCGTGATTGCTGCCCAGTTCCACGGTTGACCGATTCGTATATTGTACAGCGAGTAAACAAGTGGGTGGATAAGTGATGAGATCCGGATGAAGGATGAAAAGGGAAAAAGAAAGAAAGAAAGAAAGGAAGGAAGTGTGTTTCCTCTCCCTCTTGGAAGTTAAAGCCGCTGGGGCGGGGCCGAGGGATGTCAGCGATTTCTTTTTCCTTCTTCTTGCAATTTCCTTCCTTCCTTCCAAACCGATGCTTCACTGCAGCCGCCCCCCACCAGCACCAGTGCAAAAGTCTCCGCAAGAGCGACCACTCCATGCTGTCAAAGTATAGTGTCACTGTGCGCGTGCGGAACTGCGAGGACGCGCGTGCATGAGCGGGTTCACTATCCCCTCCCCCGTGGGCATGTGTGGGGGGCAAAGGTGGAGGAGGGGTTAGGCATTCGTTCCGACGGAGGGGTTCTGCCAGTCGTCCGACCGTTCTTTACTTGCTTGGTTGTTTTGCGATATGTGGAGAAATCAATTTGAAATCGCTTTTCCTTTCCTGCCACACTGTCGAAAGAATCAAAAGCAAGAAGTGGGGAGGAAAAATAAAGCAGTAACCGAAAAGAAAAAACAAAAGAACTCGAAGATCGCCACACTCGCATACATGCCAAGCTGCCCGTGGAGTGGGAGCAATCGAATGTCTATGGATAGATAGTGCTATCATCAGTTATCTGGCCGCTTGGAGTAACCACGTCGATCGGACTCCCACCGCAGCGGACCCGGCGGCATAGCTACCCCTCAAGGGTGATCCGAACGAAATCCCAGGGAGTGATCCTACCATCTGGCCTCTCCTTCCTGCCTGCTCGCAATGACGGCGAGGGAAGCAGGACAAGCCGAACCGCCGTTCGCGAACGTCGCACACGCTCCAAAGGCGAACGATGTAAGCACCCTCCATCTCGGAACGATCAGACTTCGGAACCGCGGCTTGGCTTCCATCGAGCTCGGAGCCGTCGGAATCCATCCACCTATCCTGGCACCCACTGGAAGATCTGGCGGCCAGGACGGCCAGGTGCCATTCAGCCCTCCCTGTCTCCCGGCTGTCATATTATGCGGGTGGTCGTATATCTATGTACGAGACGCCAGGCCACTCACCACTCATTCCGTTTGCGTATCGGAAGCCCTGAACGAAGCCATGTGCCTAAGAGCGAAATGCGGGGACGTAGGCAAACACTGCCGGGGAAGAAAGCGCTTTGCGGAGATAGCTGGCAGGCTTCGAAGCCCTCAGCGTTACCTAACTGCAATCGAGTCAATCTCCGAGGATGTATGCAACTCTCCTGACCTCTGCATTGTCCATGTGCGCGGGTGTGTGGGGTGTGTGGTGAAAGTGTGAGTGGTGCAACAGAAACCATCTGCAATAAGTGCTGAAAAAGACCTCATACATAAAACACCCTATTTCCCAGCAAGACTGCAGCGGACTGCAGTGAACGATACGTAGTAAGAATCTCCGGAAAGAAAGAGGGAGAGTGAGGGAAAAAAAAGGGGGGAGAACAAAGAGACAAGAAAAGCAGGCAGGCAAGGAGGCGAGCGAAAAAAAAAGGGAGCAAATACTGCCATGTAAGTGCGAAAAATAATAATACCCGATGGCTAATCTGCTTTTTAGCTAGAAAAACAAAAAAAAAGCTAGATAGATAAGTATACGGCAGGTGATTAGGTATCATATGTAGGTTCTTTCTTCGAGGTAATTTGTCACGGTCGTCGGCTGATATCGTCCTTGCCCCGAGCGCTGATGAAAGGAAGTGTTCCCGTATTGTTGCCAGTTGAGAAAACAACAGCAGCAGCAGAATCATCATCGCCATTGCTTTTGGGGAAAGCCGCTACCGGAACGTCATCGGTGGCTCGGCGTCTCGTGAGCTTTTAAGAGTGTTTTATATTGACTGCAGATCAATCGTCCATCGTCGCTGGGCAGCTGAAAAGAGACCTCGGGTGTTTGCTCGCACTTTCCGTTCTCATCCAGTAAGGGTGAAAGGTAAAGTAGAGTACGTAGTGGAGGCAAACGGCCATCATTGGGTGGCAGGGCAGGCAAACAGTTTTCGGTACCGTATGTTAATCTGACTTGTCTTCTAGTCAGCGCTATTGGTTGAGAGGAGAAAGGCCTTACGGGTCCCTAGGATATGAGACAATGTTCCGCATACTGTATGTACGAGTATCAAGGTTATCGTCCGCTGCTGGGGTTGGCAGGCAGTGGTGATCGGCATTGTCCGCCCGCCGCCAGTTAATCTGAATCCCAAGTTGTCCCGAACACAGATTGGGTGATTATGTATCTATGCCGTCCAAGAAGGTAGGAACCGAGGGAACAACGATGGAACGGTTAGATGTGTGTGATGGGTGATAACTATCCACTGTTCTGTTCCCCAGGTGGGGGCAGAGCACCGAATCGTCGGATCCAATGTTGACCATCAGCCGTCAACGTTGTGCGATGGATTCCAGCCCTCGTATGCCGCGCAAGGGAAGAGTTTGGAATGGTCTGTCTGTCCGTCTGGATTTGTTCAGGTTTGTCGACATCGAGAGCCCGACAAACTTAGAGTTGCGTTGATGTCGCGCATTGATGCTGCTGCTTGGAAAGTACTAGTTCCTGGGCACATGCTTCCTACCCCATCAGGACCCACCTGATGGGAGCCAGTCCTAGCGGTTCGTAAATAGAGTATATATGGATGTATATCTATACAGACGACGGCTCCCACTAGTTCTCCCCGGGAAGCAGCGGTGCCGCTGCTAGCGGTAGTGGTACATAGTACCTATATAATCGAAGACTCCAGTGGGGATTGACGGTCAAGGCAAAGGCGCCTCGCGCTTATCATAAATAGAATCAACCGGCCAAAGTTTTTTCCCAGCAGATTTCATGGAAGGTCGGCTGGACGACGATGCTGCTAACGGTCTCGACCATAGTAGACCGTTGTGCTTGTGTGAGCGATGGGGATGATCCAGAGGGCGATGGTGATGACGCCAATGATGTTTCGCTGCGGGAGTGCCGTCGGAGAGAAACAATCGCTCCTGTTCCACGTAGGTAGGTAGGTGCATGTAGCACGATCTTGAGTCAAGGTTCCCGAGAAAGCCGAATATGTAATCGAGGCATTATCCTGCACCCTGTCAGCGAAAGCGAGAGAGGGATCAGGAGCCGCCGCCAGCCCAACCCTAGATACACCGAAGACAAGCAGGCCGGTCCTTTGTGGGGAGGCGGGTTTCGAGGGTTTCTGGAAGCATTGAATTAGAACAGGGAGAAGAGCCACAAATAGGTATCTAGGGAGCGCCCAGCACGCAGCACTCAGCACGGACTCCTGAGCTCGTCGTCCTGCCGTGTCACGAACTGCAGTCACCAACAGGTGAGACACGTCGTCACACTGAGAAGTCTCTCCGGCTAGGCGTCCTCCGATCCCGATCCTGATCCTGCAGAGGTGAGGTAGCGAGTGGGTGAGGGCGGACGAGCACGAGCACAAGCACGACCACGATAAAGATATCTCCACGGAAACGAGTCCGACCGCTCCAACGCCACGTATGCGGAAGAAGTAGAGTACCCTCTCTGCGCCGACAACCAGCGAACACACGACCACGCACACAACGGCAACACGTATGTAGATAACCGTGAAGGTGCAGCGCTGCCGCTGTTGCAGCGCTGGGCTGGGCCGTGGTTCGGAGATCCTGACGCCTGGATATCCGTTCGTTCCCCATCGAAGGATCAGACGCGCTTCAGATAAGAAGAGCACAGGTAACCCCTCCATGGTTGCTTTTTCCATCCCCACAGTCTGGTACCGCGCAAAAAAAAAAAAGAAAAAAAAAGAAAGGTGTCCAGTCGGGCCGGTCCCCATCCCAGCGCACCCCTGGCGTTCGTCATCGAGGCCATCCAGCGTCGCCGGCGGACAGATGGATCACAGATGGCTGGGTGTGCTGTGTCGACCACACTACATAGAGCGGGCAGCGCAAGGGCTGGTGGGCCAGATATCGCAGTTAGCGACGAATAAAATCTTTCGGGCATCGCACACGCTCCGGAATAAAAAAAAAAGATAATAAAAGAATGCACACTTGGGGATGAAACGTCTGTCCGTCAGGGCGGCAGCTTACGCATCGAGCGACTCGTATTGACATCTATCTGCCTGCTGGAGCGGAGCAGAGTGCACTGCGGGAGATAGTGGAGTGCCGGATGCACCACCTACAGGTGAAGTTTCCCCTGCACGAGACGCTGCACGGTGCCCACTGCGCTGCACACAGCAACAGAGCCCGTGGAAATGCTGGGTAATCATCACCCTTTCCGTAGCCCTGGTAATGGAGATGACCATCTGCAGCCACCTTACACCGGGCAGCACAAGAAGCTTCTGGTGCTGCATGAGGAATTCCCGGACGCGGGCCCCACCACAACCCCCTCCCCAAGCACTCAGCGCTCCCAAACAAAGCATGCGAGTTGCCTTGCAGGTCGAACTGTTCACCACCTGCAGGTGTCGTGCTCTATTGGCTCACTTGGCTCGCTGCAATGCAGAGCGCAGGGTCCAGGAATCAATCTGCCTCTCCGTCTCCGTCTTTGCTCACAGGTTTCGTTGGGGCGCCGGCAGAAGTAGATAGATAGATCGCGAGGAAGCCAACCCAGCAGTCGGGTCCCACGTCGTCAGCAGTACATACATGATGCTTACCCAGTTCATCTCTCTCTCACACACTGATCGCTCGCGCACGCACCAATCCACTGCGGCTGGAACCCGCAGGGAGAAAGAGACGGAACCCAAAAAAGGGAGAAAAGATGATGGCAAAAAGAGATCGGCGGATGTGTAGTGTGACCAGATGTGTGTGAGGTGTGTACAAAGAAGGTGCAACGCCGCAGAGGCAGCATGTGAGGAGTTGGTTGAGCTAGTGATCTGGGCTAAGCATCCGTGTTGGTGGTGGTGGTGGTGGTGGTGGTGGTGGTGGTGGTGGTGGTGGTGTCGTGACGGTGATAGTGAGAGTGTGAGAGAGTGTGTGTGAGAGAGGGGGGAAAGAGAAAAAGAGAGAGAAGCTGCTCCAGGTCTATTCCGGTACTCTACATCTCAAGCCTCAGAGCTGTATCTGCCGGTGCCTCACTTCGCACCGTCCTGTGCGACATGGAAATCAGGTAGTTCCGGCAAGACGTAGAGTTCTCAGGCAATCGCTCGCGCGAAGAAATGGCTCCATCCACTGTGTCCTCCTTGTCGCCGGCATTACATGCACAGGATATATACAGTACAGACGGTGGAGCCGAAGAGCAAAGAAGATCGTGATTTTTTTTTTTTTTTTATTTTTTTATTTTCTCAATTTGATTTGCCTCAAAACGACATCTGCCGGCGGTGGCGAGGTCCGCGGTAGCCAGTTATGCGCTGGCATTTTTCTCGTTTCCTGCTTTGGCTGCAGAGCTGGGTTGTCTCTGGGGGTGAAGGTTAGGATTTATTTCATCTTGTTTATCTGGCCATCCAAGTCAGCATCTGCACTCTCGTTCATTTGTTCGATTTATCGAGCTGTTCCAGCCGGGAGCTTCGTTTGCAGTCTGGGCTGTCTACATATGTACCCTGCAGAGGACGGCTAATGCTGGTCATTTTTTTCCTCCCCCCAAAGGAGTTTACCGAACATGCGATCCAAAATCACAGCCTACATAGATATTTACCACGCGAAAGGCCCATCTGACTTTCCACCCCCTCATCTAGTCTGCAGGCTCGCTCGCCGCTTACTCATTTACGCTCCTGCTCACTGGTTCCCACGCATTTGTGTACTCACTCGCCTGCTCTCGTGGAGCGGAGACCTTTCGGGGTACATAGTCGTCGATGTCAGGCATGAGAAGCGTCCGTTCCATCTGGGGTAACTATATTGACCGATGTACCGAACGACCGAGCATAGGTCGATAGATACTCTTGCGTTGTCAACTGGTTGACACCGGCAGCTCTCGATCCGAAACCCACTGCAGCAGCAGCAGCAGCACGCTACCCACATGAAGACTTGCGGGAGTGGCAGCGGGGACCGAAGTGACACTCCGCTATTCTGGCTGCGGCAAGTAGGAGGAGCATTCTAGAGCAGCTGGAGCCGTTGGGGGCGGGGCAAGGGAGCGCGCGGGGAAGACCCGCTGTGAGGATGAGTACTTGGATGCAACAGACGAATGCCGGTCGGCCGGGCGCCGTTGGCGGGTCTGCACCTTGTCGAGCCGCTGTGTATGTAGCACGGGTGGCATGGAAGGACGGGGGGTTGGTAGCGTTCCGGGTGGCGGTGGAGGCGGCAGTGGCGGTGCAGTTGGGCAGTGGTGGTGGTGGTGGTGGTGGTGGTGGTGGTGGTGGTGGTGGTGGGATGGATGGGATGGGATGGGATGGGATGGGATGGATGGAGAGTCAGCGGGTGCGTGGTTCTGTGGTTGCGGGATGGGGGCTGGTTCTCCTCGTTTACTAGCACACGGCTCCCAGCACTTTGGTTTGGATCCTGCCTCAATCAATCAAGCGCATTCGATTCGCCATCCCAATGGCCTCTCCGCAACCACCCCGTCATCATTCCAGGGGCACCGCCACGGCCACATCATGGGCCGTCATGGTTCTCCCTGTCCTCCTTTCAGCGCCGCTTCGAGGCCACTCCTCACCATCCGCGAGCTGCGCCCACGGCTTCTCCTCCCTGTCGTCCCCACTCTTGGCCCTTGTCCGTGCTCCCGCCCACAAGACAATTCCGCAAATCCGAGTCCCACAATCGATAGGAGCGCCAGCGTGTTAGCTGTTAGCGGACGTCGGACTGCCCGACTGACATCCGTCCTGTCTTACCCCGGTGCCACTCCTTCGGGCATCCTCTTCTTTGCATCCACCCTCCCCAAATCCCTCCCTCGCCTTCTTCGCCGCTTCCTGTCCTATCCCTTCCCTCCCTTCCTTCCCGCCCCATCCCATCGCCTGGAACGCCCAAATAGATAACTTACTTTGACTCCACCACAGCTCTCTGCTGCCGCACAGATACAAATACAGTGCGCCTGCTGCCCCCGAGAGGCGCCCGTTGACTCCCCCAATCAAATGCTCTGAACCGGTCAACCCATCCTCCCCAGAATCCATCTACATCCCGTTCCGCCAAGGGCCATCCCTCTGGTCAACCCCCTCTCGCCCCCGCAAGGATTTGGTTGTACCCATCCACTCGCCTCTCCGTCTGTCCCTCTTAAAAAAAAAAAAAAAAAAAAAAAAAAAAACCTACAACAACAACTGCTACTACTACTTCGGATCGCCTAGGTCTCCCGATTCATCGACTAGATATCCACACACCTTCCTTCGCCTTGTGCTGCATATCCTAATCTACTGTTGTGCCACCACCCGAGCTGCGTTCTCGGGAAAGGAGTACCTAGCTCGAAAACCTCCCAACGCCGACGTTATATAACCACCCTCCCCAACCTCCCGGTTCATGGTCAATCGCCAGAGAAGTCTCTCCGATATCTTGTCCTGAACCAACTGCTGTCGCAATGGCATACAACGGGTAAACAGACTCTCCATCCAGACCTGTCCCTTCGGTGCCGACAGCAAGACTTACACCTCGTCCGCGGAGTAGCATTGCCCACACATACGAATACGAGAACGGCCGACGGTACCATGGCTATCGCGGTGGCGCGTACATGTACCCCAATGACGAGGTATGGCGGTTCTACAGGTTTCTCGGGTGATGCAGGACTGAAACGGGTTGGTTTGGCAGAAAGAACAAGACAGACTTGACATCTTCCACAAGATCTTCCTCGTCGCACGACACGAGGAACTCCACCGCGCGCCCATAACACCGAACAACTATGGACCGACCAGAATATTGGATCTCGGTACGGGGACGGGTATCTGGGCGATTGGAATGGCAGAGTAAGAATCCCTCTCCTCACCTCTCCTTCGCTCTGTGGGAGGAGGAGAATCTGGTTGGGCGGGACGGCTCGCTGACTCGGCTTCGCGCACTCCAGCACGTATCGCGATGCAGAGGTGTGGCTGAATCCTCGTTT
>Ga0307516_10003671_pt1 | contig 19509 bp, 18 predicted proteins | sample 19_EM_MG_FD_203310 | JGI IMG/M metagenome (GOLD analysis project Ga0307516, IMG submission 203310) | Populus trichocarpa ectomycorrhiza microbial communities from riparian zone in the Pacific Northwest, United States - 19_EM | ecosystem: Host-associated > Plants > Roots > Unclassified | place...
GGAGGAAGTGTTGCAATATCTCACTCGTTGCTTAGTCACGGCAGGCATGGGCCTACCCCTATATTCTCCTTTCTCTCGAGGCTTCAGCCTTACTTAGACAATACACACGTTCATCACTTTCAACAATAATGCCTAATTCAGATGAATGGTGATAATGTATGATGCCAAATCCGAGTGAGAAATCATGAGTTTCTGAAACAGAGTGATAATTTATGATATGTCACGAGTGATAATTCCTGATGACCGAAATGAGTGATTTTTAATGTTGCTGAAATGAGTGATATTTCATGTTATTGTCATTTTTATAGTTATTTTTTGGTTTTTGGTTGATTCATACTGTATAGTTGAAGTGGGGATAAAAAACTGTTGTTTTACACTAAAAGCATGTTATAATCACATTGGGAGCCTAAAAACTCCCATTTTCATTCGATTTATATGGTATTACTACTATCTTATTCCTGATATACTAGGAGGGAAACTGAAAAGGGTGTTTATTGTCATGGAGTGGTATGGGCAAGGCTCCAGATAGTGGCGCATGGTGGTCAAGCGGGCAGGCATGGTGGTCAAGCGTAACGGGCACGTGGGGCCAGAATAAAGGAGAGAAGATAAGGATATGTGTGAGGATATGAATAAGGATACGGAATAAAGACAGAGAATAAGGACAAACGATAAGGATATGACGACAGTGTAAATAAGTTATTGGGTACCAATCTATCGTGGGTGGCAGGAATCATTATATTGAGGAACTCAGCTAGTGCCCAGATGTGTAATACCCTCACACAAACATTAATACAAATAAACTCCTACTCCCTCATTTTGGCACTTTCATTCCCTTATCTCCGCACCTCATGTTTCCTCATTTCAGCACCCTATAGAACTGTATTCCAGCACTTTGAGTGCTGCATTCCCTCACTTCCATGACATGACAGCCAGTGGTCCGATACTATGACCATAGTGCCCATTTAGGCTCAAGTTCCTACGAGCGCAAGCTGAGGCAGCACGGGTAGTTGGGGGAAGTGCTTGTGGTAGTCATCGACGGCCTATACTTCGGTCAGGCTTTTCTCAGGATCCCATATAGGTGTTACAAATCCCCTCTTTTTCACGAGGTACTACAGTCGACCGCAAATTTTTTGGCTGTCCACAACTTCTTCCACTTTCCACTCCGCTTCGCCTTCAACAATGACCACAAGCGGCAGCAAGATGACTTATCCTGGGATCAGTTTGTTGATGGCAGTGTGTAGTAAGGAAACCGTGAAGGTGCAGTTCTTTGGGATGATATTTTGGATGTTCAACTTGTAGGCATGAGTCTCGATCGCCTAGATGACTTGGTAGGACCCTTGGTACTTCTTCTCCAGCTTCCAATTTCGCCTTTCGGTGTGCCAGTGTTACACCCAGCACACTGGCCACACCCCAAAGGCATAAAGTTCTATTGACTAGCAACTACAGAGGTTTAATCTGATGATTGAGGGCGAGTGATATTTCATGAGTAGAAGTTACGGGCTGGAGCGAGCGCTCAGTAACAGAGAACCGACCTGACAACAGCCAAAGGGGTAACAGAAGGTTACCAATGGGCAACGGAATGAGTGGGAGCCTTAGGAGAAGGTTCAGCCACATCCCTAGGAGGCATTAAGGTTATCCTCCACAAGCCCTATACCGAAAGTTACTAGTTTCTGGTTACCAGCAAAAAGAGCTACTTTCACTGTACCAAATATAACTGCCGAATGGTCGTGCTGTACGTCAGAGGCAGAACAGGTCCGGCGGATATATGAGGGGAGCCAGACTATCTGTCAGATGTTGGAGAAGATCGAATTATAACTCATTGAGTTACAGATATGTTATCTTCAGTTCACTGCGATTGGTGTGGCACTTGTATCGACGTCACCAAGCATTCCCGGAAGCTATTAGGGAGGTGAACTTGCACATCAAATCGACACTCATAAGGTGTCTAGCCAGTGAGAATTCCAAACAAGCCCACGAGGGTGACGATGACTCCAAGGGGATACAAACGAACATCGTTCGCAAGCGCCCAAATCAAGGATCTTCTGGGTCCATACCTATTAATCAGTGCCATGTTCCTATCAGTTTTTCTCCCTTGTACGAAGAGGAAGTATTCATGCACAATACCTAGATATTGCGCAACCCCATATGGGCTTGATGTCACGGCGTATGCCAGCTGGGCATAGACCCTTGACGCCGACTGGAAGGCGAGAGGATGGAATGTGGACTGACGCCATGCAGGCGAGGGAATGTGGAGTGATGCCGTGCAGGTGACGGATATCCTTTTAAGCAGGCATTGCCCACTTCTTTCGCTTCCTTTTCCTTCCTCACACAACAACTTGTTCTCTTGTTTCCCTGCTAGAAGAATATTAGTACTTCCCTACAACCCTCTCTCTTGCAGCGCGCCGCCCGCTCGCTGCACGTTGTCCTTGTCCTGTCCTTGGCCAGCTTGCTGCGCTCTGTCCTTGTCCTGTCCTCGGCCAGCTGGCTGTACACTGCCCGCTCGCCACCGTCCTTGTCCTGTCGATGCTGCGTGACGACCGCGCACTGCGTGCCGTCCCTGTCATGTCATCGCTCCGCACTGTACCTGTCGTGTCATCGCTGTGCGCCGTCCACTCACTGCTGCCCTTGTCCTGTCTGCTACTGGTAGCCCACCTGACCCTGTACCATTACACTTTGTTGCGTGAGCCAAACTCTCCCAGTGACCGAAGAACCCGCGAAACCACTCAAGAACCCCTCGGATTCCTCAAAAACCCCTCAAATTCCTCAAGAACTCCTTGTCCATGGCAGATGAAATGTTGGGAGAATTTTCCCAGCTGGCACACCCTGTCTACCTCGAAATTTCCGCCAACCTCCAGGAGAAGTTACGCTTCATCTTGACGAGCGGTGCCTTTGCATCGGATGCCACCTTGCACTCAGCCTTCGCCGATGTCTAGCTGTTGGTCAACGAAATCCTAGACGCACCTGCTGCGTATCCCGCCTGGTGTATCGACGATTTGGGGGAACAACTGGCTTGGTCCAGACGAGTTGCAGACTGACTAGCCTCTAGCAATGGGCCCACTCACAGCTGGGGTGACAAGATCTCCGACCCCCTCGTATACGACGGCAACCGCGACACCCTTCAAGGATTTGTTGCCCAGCTGCGTTTTAAACTCTTCAGCGACACTATATGTTTCCTGACTCCCGCTATCCGAATGGCATACACGTTCAACCGGCTGCAAGGTCGGCCACAGGCCCTAGTCCTCCCCTTCATTAAGGGAGCGACTATCGAGTTGGAGGATGACGAAGACATTATCCGGATTCTCCACAACGCCTTCGGCGACCCCGACCCCTTCGCCACTACCTGCGCCAAACTTGCCAACCTCAAGCAGGGCAAGAAAGAGTTTAACACATACTTCGGCGAATTTCAGATGCTCGTGTCAAAGCTCAACTGGAATGAAGACGCAAAGTTCGATGTCCTGGGTGAAGGAATGTCTCATGACCTACGCAGATTGTTGTTGGGAAGGACGAAGAAACTGACCCTTGATGAACTGGTGGCTCTGTGCCAAGAAACAGATACCGAGTCCCACGCTATCCACCTCAGTGAAAGTCGATCCTACCATGAGCAACAGTGCATTCCCCAGGGTCATGCCCAATCATGTGCCCCGGCCACCACTGCTACTCACACTGCCAACCCACCTCTCAGCCATGTTAGTCAGGCCCCACACACTGATGCTATGGACCTTAGCGCCACGGGAGAATGGGGGAAGATCTCGGAGGAAGAATGTATGGCCAGCCTGCGTGAAGGTCGCTGCTTCTACTGCGGAGTAGTGGGCCACATGACTTGCCATTACCCAAACAAGAACAGAAATCCTTTCCGCGCCGCAGCCGCTCAGACCATATTGCAGCAGGATCAGAACCTCACGAACGCAAACCCGAATCCAACTCCAACTCCCTCCGATAATCCGAACAGGAACTTGTATCCGAATCCTTTCTATGGCAATGAAGGTAATGGAGGTTGAAGCGTGGGAGGAGGTCAAGGCCAGTCGGGAAATGCTTAGACCAACAGACGCTTGATGGTACTGTTGTTGGTCATATACTGGGCAAGTCTTTTTCATTTTCCACACCGTTGTGTTTGTCTAGTTTGTCAGTTTCGGAGATAGTAAAGGAAGGAAGGCATCTTGTTGTTTTGTGCAAGCTTTCTTTCGGCAATAAAACCATTGCTACTCATGCCCTGATCGACTGTGGAGCCACTGGAAACGCTTTCATAGACAAAGACTTCGCCCTGCATCACCAATTACCCCTCACACCACTCCAGTATCCTAGTAGTCTCGAAGTCATCGATGGCCGCCCTATATCCTCTGGCAACATCACCCATCACGTCAACACCCACCTATCAATCCTCGAACACCATGAAATGTTACCGATGTTTGTCACAATGCTTGGTCACTACCCTGTTATACTGAGCATCACATGGTTGGAGCTGCACGATGTGGCCATTCGGTTCAGCTACCGTACCCTCACATTTGGGGCGAAATATTGTGCCGCACACTGCAACCGGAGACCGACCGTCATTCACACCGATTCTCTCACGCCAAAAGTAGCTTATGACGAGCCAGCGGTAAGCATGGGGGCCGGCGAATTTGGGGCCCAGTCATTTACGTTTCCCAAATTCTTTTTTCAGAACCAGGATAACGATCGCAAGGATAATACGCCAGATTTGAGCGACGGACGGCCGGGAATGAGCACGCAATCACTGGAATTGAGCGCCCGACTGTCGGAAACGAGCGCCGGATTACCGAAAATGAGCAATCCAATACGGATTTCTGCAATTGGAGGCCAGGCATTGCGACGAACAGTGTATAAGCAAAAATTGACGATTATTTCGATTTCCCTATTTGAAATAAACCAAGCGCTTGGGCTGGAGCAGAAAAAGAAGGAACTGGACCTGAAAGAATACATACTGGCAGAATATCACAAGTTCCTACCATTATTTTCAGAAACCTTGGCAAAGAACCTACCACCCCACCGGCCTTATGACCACAAGATTCCCTTGCGAGAGGGATACACGCCTCCCTTTGGCCCGCTATACTCAATGTCCAGAACCAAGGTGCAGACGTTAAAGGAATGGTTGGAGGAGAATTTGAGCAAGGGATTCATTAGGGCTTTGTTCTCCCCTATGGCCTCACCAATTCTCTTTGTCAAAAAGACCGACGGCAGCCTACGGTTGTGTGTTGAGTACCGCGGGCTGAAGGAAGGAACTATCAAGAATCGTTACCCACTGCCGTTGCTGCATGAAACATTAATGCGGTTGTAGAAGGCCAAATACTTCATGACTCTGGACATTCGCAGTGCATACAACTTGGTACAAATGGCAGAAGGCGAAGAGTGGAAGACGGCATTCCAGACGCGTTACGGGTTATTCGAATCATTGGTTATGCCATTCGGGTTGACAAATGCACAATCCGATTTCCAGGCGCTTATAAACGATGTGCTCCGTACCTACCTCGATGACTTCTGTACCGCATTCCTCGAAGACATCTTCATACTCAGCCATACCTTGAAGGAACACAAGGAACAGGTGTACAAGGTGTTGCAAGCTTTGTCACAGGCAGGACTACACCTGAAGCCAGAGAAATATCATTTTCATGAGCAGGAAGTGAAATATCTGGGATCCATCATCACCACCAAGGGAATCTGGATGGATCCGGAGAAGGTGTCCTGCGTCTTGAGTTGGGTAACCTCGAAAAATGTTACAGATGTCCAATGCTTTCTCAGGTTTGCCAACTTCTACAGACGATTTATCAAAGATTACTCAAAAGTGGTGACGCCATTGACCAGAATGACGAAAAAGGAGGGTGGCAAATACGTTCCATTTGTGTGGGGACCAGAGCAGCAGGCAGCCTTCGATCTCCTCAAAAAAGTGTTCACGTTGGCCCCCATTCTTCGCCACTTTGACTACGACCAAGAAATAATAGTCACAACCGATGCTTCAGATTATGTCTCGGCCGGTATCCTCGCTCAGTACGACGATGAAGGTATCTTGCACCTGGTGGCCTTTTACTCGAAAAAAGACAGCCCTGCAGAATGCAATTATGAAATCTACGATAAGGAACTCCTTGCAATCATCCGGGCATTCAAGAAATGGAGGCCTCACTGGCAGGGCTCGTAACACCCAATCCAGGTATTGAGCGACCATAAGAACCTCGAATACTTCATGAGCACGAAACTGTTGAACCGTCGACAGGCCCGATGGTCTGAATTCCTTTCCCGTTTTGACTTCAGGATCATATATCGACCAGGAAAAGCAGGAGGAAAGCCGGATGCCTTGACTTGGAGATCAGGAGATCTCCCAAAGGAGGGGGATGAAAGACTGCTTGCCAACCAGCATGCCGTTTTGAAACCTCAGAACCTGTCGGACTTGCATCAGGATCGTGGCATGAAGTTGCTGGCCAATGACTTTCCGGACACCGAACAACAGCATGCCAGACAGATGGACGTTCCGGGTGCTGAATGGATTGACGCCGAACAGCCAGACACCGAACGGTACGACGTCCCGGACGCTGGATGGATGTCCACCTTACTCGCGAAAGCCTACCAAGCGGATCCATTTCCAGAGCGGATACTGGGTATACTCCGGAACGGTACCAGGCAATGCAAGGAAATATTATTAGCCGACTGCAAGGAAAGAAACGGTAGGTTCTTCTACCGGGATTGCAGCTACGTACCAGACCATGTACTGCTTCGGCTTTGACTACTGCAGGACCATCATGACCCTCCTGCCATGGGTCATCCAGGACGTACCTAAACGCTGGAATTGCTCGCAAGAAGGTACTACTGGCCGTCAATGATGGAGGATGTGGATCGTTACGTACAAAACTGCCATGTTTGCTGCCGAATGAAGTCTACACACCATGCGCCGTATGGGGTCCTGCGACCATTGTCGGTACCGAAAAGGCCATGGCAATACGTATCTGTGGACTTTGTTACGTGCCTACCGCGATCAAAAGGATTCGATGCCATTTGCGTGGTGGTTGATCACCTGACCAAACAGAGGCATCTTATCCCCTGTACGACTACGATTACTGGGGAAGGATTGGTAGACCTCTTTTACGATAGGATCTTCCACTCCCACGGACTACCGGAGACGATCGTATCCGATAGAGGGCCCCAATTCGCATACCGCTTCTGTAGGCACCACTGTTCTTGTCTTAAGATCGATCCACGCCTCTCTACCGCTTTTCATCCTCAGACTGATGGACAAAGCGAACGGGTGAACGCAGCGGTGAAACAACACCTGAGGGCTTATGTCACCTATCTGCAGGACGATCGGGTGGACTATCTGTTTCAGGCGGAATTCGCAGGCAACATCCAGGTATCCAACACCACCTCGCTGTCACCGTTCTTCGTCAACTTTGGGTACCATCCGCGTTACGACTTCGAGTTGGATATACGAGTGGATACCCGCGAGGAGAGGGAAGCTCAGACGGCAGCGGAACGACTGGAACGCATCCACGAAGTCATTAGGGCAGAGATGCAATACGCCCAGATGCGGCAGGCAGACGGTGCTGACCGCCAGTGCATGCCCGCCCCCGCTTTCCAACCAGGCGATTTGGTTTGGGTTGACAGAAGAAATTGGCGAACTGTACGGCCAAGCCGGAAGTTGGAGAATAAGCACCACGGACCGTACCGTGTCTTCCGAATCATAGGGACCTTTGCCTACAAGCTGGATATACCGGCAACAATCTAGAAACACTGAACATTCCCAGTTTCGCTCCTGCATGCGGCGGCTGAAGATCCACTGCCCAGCCAGGTGATGACACCACCACTTCCAGTAATTGTCGAGGGAGAGTAGGAGTGGGAGGTGGATGAAATTCTGGATAGCAGGAGGATGCGAGGTCGGTTGCAATATTATGTAAAGTGGAGGGAATTTGCAGACCCAACATGGGAACCAGAGGAGAACCTGACCGAGATGGAAGCCATTGACAATTACCCCGAAAAATATCCGGAAGAGACTGCACCCACACGAGCTGCAACCATACGAGCCGCTCTTGTGGGAACTCAAGCCTAAATGGGGGCTACTGTCACGGCGCGTGCCAGCTGGGCCTGGACCCTTGACGCCGACTGGAATGCGGGAGGATGGAATATGGAGTGACGCTGTGCGGGCGAGGGAATGTGGAGTGACACCGTGCGGCTGACGAATATCCTTTTAAGGAGCCGTCGCCCACTTCTTTCCCTTCCTTTTCCTTCCTCACGCAACAACTTGTTCCCTTGTTTCCCCGCTAGAAGAATATTAGTACTTCCCCACAACCCTCTCTCTTGCGGGGCGCTGTCCTTGTCCTGTCCTAGGCCAGCTTGCTGCGCACTGCCCGCTTGCCGCCGTCCTTGTCCTGTCCTCGCTACACACTGACCGCTCACTACGCGCCGTCCCTGTCCTGTCCTCGCCGTGCGCCGTCCGCTCACCGCCGCCCTTGTCCTGTCTGCTACCGGGAGCCTGCCTGACCCTGCGCCATTATACTTGAGCGCAGACAGCCAACGAGTCGGCAAGGCGTATAAAGACTATCAAGTTTTCCAGTGTAGCAAGAGCATCAGCAACGAACAGTCAGAAGTTGAGCCTTAACAATATAGCATTCTTTCTGGGATTAACTCTCTTAGTGATATTTCCGAACACGAATCTCTTAGTGAATTAACCCAACTGCTCCTGTATGAATCCCTAGGAACTACACAGACTGTTCACTGCCACCATACAAGTGTTGCCCGCTGAATGGTGATAGACTGTTGGTGACCACCTGAGTCATCAGCAAAAAATCGAAAAATGATTCCAGTGCTCCTATAGGCTCCTTCACTTTTGTAGGAGGAGATGTTGTATTCAAGTTGCTCCTGTAAGGACTTTTTGAAAAAAATAAGTTGTTTATTTTTAGCTGAAACCTTGAGAAAAGTTAGTTCAAATTTATGTCTCACCTGTAAAAAAAGCAATATACTTCAACTTTTCATTTTTTTACCGATGGTGACATTGCCATTGGTGAAACATTCGAGTGTTACAGCAAGCATCTTCTGACTATCTAGAAGAGGTCATGAGGCTGGAAGGCTGTTGGTAAGATCTATCAAATGTCTGGGTTGTCCTATTGTCGGGCCTGGACATACTATAACTTGCTTCTGTTCACCTGGTCGATTTGATACAGACATTAGCCTACAGTCTGAGCTCAGTATTCCTCTGGGTTGTCGATGTAGAAGTCCAGTTCAAATTCACAAATGAGGTGGCAGCCTAAGTTGGTGATGTACAGAGATAGTGTGGTTGAATCCAATACCTTGTGGTGTCCGGTGAACTCGGTAAGAAAGAGATAGTAGATACAGTCGTCTTATAGGTACTTGATGTAGGTCTATAGGTGTTGTTTTATTACTCCATTCATTCGCTCAGTTTGACTGTCTGTTTGAAGATATAATGCAGTGGACAGGTATAGGTCGATCTTCAGGCAGGAGCATAGGTGTTTCCAGAACCTGGATGCATACTGCAGCCCTCTTTCTAACATGATGGTTTCTGGCAGTCCATGTTAATGGAAGACCCTATCGCTGAAATGCTCATCCAGTTCTTGCACTGTAATAGTCATTGTGGAGAGGAGCAGGTATCTCTGCTTTGTCAGACAGTCCAAGAATATACAGATAGTGTTATATCCCTTCAATAGTGGTAGGTCCATGACAAAGTTGACTGATTTTGTAACACGGCAGGGTCAGGCTGGGCACCTGATAAGAGACAGGACAAGGGCGGCATACGGCGAGCAGAACCGGAATAGGACAAGGGCGGCGTGCGCTGGGCGGAGCGAGGACTGAACAAGGGCAGTGCGCAGCGAGCGAATTGCGCGTGGCGAGCAGAGCAGGGACAGGACAAGGCTGGCACACAGCGTGCAGATGACGCACAGCGAGCAGAGTTGGGACAGGACAAGGCCAGCGCGTGGCGACCAGAGTGGGGACATGACAAGGGCAGCACGTAGAGAGCGAACGGCGTGCGGCGAGAGAAGGTTGTGGGAAAGAAAGTATTGTTCTTCTATTAATGAAACTTAGGGAACAAGTTGTTGTGTGAGGAAAGAAAGAAAAGAAAGAAGTAGGCGATTGCTTCTAATAAAGATATCCGTTGCCCAAATGGCGTCACCTCACATTCTATCCTCCTACTTGGCGTCACTCCACATTCCTTCCTCCCGCATTTCAGATAGCACCAAGAGTCGGGGGATAGCTGATGCGCCGTGACACTAGCCCCATCTCAGGCCCGAGTTCCCACGAGGGCAGCCTGTCTAGGTGCTGGCCGCTCTGGATAGCGTCTGTGGTATATGTCCACCGCTTCCACCTCGACAAGGTTTTCCTCAGGTTCCCATGTTGGGTCCATAAACCCCCTCCACTTAACCAATTACTGCAACTGTCCTCTTATCCTCCTACGGTCCAGAATCTCTTCTACCTCCCACTCTTCTTTGCCCTCAGCAATTACTGGTAGAGGTGGTGGAACTACCAGGCCAGGGAGCAGGTTGTCAGCCGCAGCATGTAGGAGTTATACCAGTAAGGTTCGGTGATTTTGTATCATTGCCGGTATGTTCAACTCATAGACATACGTTCTGATCGTGTGGGCAATGTGGTAGGGTCCATGGTACTTGTTTTCCAGCTTTCAACTTGGGCGTACCATTCTTTACTTCTGGCTGTCCACCCACACGAGATCAGCAGGTCGGAAGACTGGTACGTGAGTCCTGTCGGTATCTGCCCCCTCTGCCTGGCATAGCTGGGCGTATCGTATCTCGATTCGGGCTACTTTATGAATAAGTTCCAGTTGTTCTGCTGCAGTTTGTGTCTCCCCATCTTCTGCAGCATCTACTCGGATGTCCAGTTAGAAATAGTAACAGGGGTGGAAATCAGAATTGGCGAAGAACGGTGACATGGTTGTGGTACCTGATACTTGGTTGTTGTCTGCAAATTCCACCAGGAAGAGGTAATCTGCCCAATTATCCTGGAGGTACGCGACGTACGCGGGGAGGTGTTTCTCCACCGCTACGTTCACTTGCTCGGTCTGTCCGTCTGTCTGTCGGTGAAATGCGGTCGAGAGTCATCTGTCAATCTTCAGATATGAAATAGGTATTTTCAAAAGCGGGAAGTGAATTGCGGCCCTCGGTCCAAAACAATCTTGTAGGCCGTGGTAGCGGAACACCCTGTCGCAGAAGAGAGTGCCAAGTTCTTCTGCTGTAATCGCTGTCGTGGTGGGAATGAGGTGCCTCTGCTTGGTCGGACGATCCACCACCATGCAGATAGCCTGGTAGCCCTTGTACCGGGGTAGGCTAGTCATGAAGTCAACGGATATGTATTGCTATGGCCAATCTGGTACCGACAATGGTTTCAAGACTCCATATAGCGCATGTCATGTGAACTTCGTTCGACGGTAGACATGATAGTTTCGTACGAATCATTTGACATCCTACCTCATTGATGGCCAGTAGGACTTTCTTGCCAGTAAATCCCATGTTTTGGCGAGTCCTGGTTGTTCTATGGCTGGGGGGTCATGGTGGTCCTGCGGCAGCCGGAGTCGAAGTGTTATATGGTCTGGTACAAAAGTGCAATCCCGATATAAAAGCCTGCCATTCATTCCTTTGTATTCAGCCAGTGATATCTCTTTGCATTGCCTAGTGCCATCATGCAAAAGGCCCAGTATCCGTCCCTGGAATTGGTCCACTTGGTAGGCTACGGTGAGTAGGGTGGTTATCGGTCTGGCATCCAGCGGTTCGGCGTCTGGTTATCCGTCATCGGGCATGTCGTTTGGCATCAAGCTCAAGCTATTGAGAACGTCCAGCACGTCCAGCCGTCCGGTGTCCGAAAAGTCTATCCGTCCGGAACCGCTCTGCAAATCCGACAAATCAGATAGATTCCGTACAATGTCTGAAACACCGATCCATCCAGCATAGATTCACAAAATCGACAATTCCAAAGGATTCTGTACAGCGTCCGAAACACCGGTCCGGCCTACATCCGGTAGATCGATAAGGTTCTGAGGTTTTAAAACGGCATGCCGGTTGGTTAGCAGTCTTTCATCCCCCTCCTTAGGAAGATCTCCTGATCTCCGAGTCAATATATCCGACTTGCCACCAGGCTTTCATCAGGAAAACATTAAGAAATTATCCCTGTACGTCGGTAAGAATGACCTGTATCGGTAGCTTTGCTAGCATCTGTAGCTCCGGTAAGGATAGTGAATCTTATCGAAGCAACCACCCACTTACGGAAGCTAGCAAAGCTCCGGACACACCACCAATCTTACCGATGCAACCACCAACCTTACCGATGCAACCACCAACCCTACTGAAGCAACTACCACCTTATGGGAGCTAGGAAAGCTAGAAAAGCTAGGAAAGCTAGGGAAGCATATGCGAGCAACAAGTGTGCACTCTGAGCAGTTTCATTACTAGTTATAATGCTACTACACACAGTTGGCTATGCTCTTCGATCGAACAGAAAATCAATTATTGTATTTAAAATCTATATATTCATAATGATTCAAAGTCCTACGTCCCATATCTCGACGAAGTACAGAGCAGCTACAGTGGTGTATAAGGGCAGGTGAGCAACGCATATTACAAGTAGGACAGGTAGGAGAGCGAGGAGATTGAGGCCAGCGTGGAGAATGATAGCAGATGAGCAACCGGGACGAGCGGTAGGACAGCGAGAAGAATCGGGGCAGACGAGCAACGTGTATGAGATGAAATTCAGTGAGAAGAATGAGGCAAGACAAGCAACGCATAAGAGAGGTAGGCCAGTGAGGAGAATGACGGCAGACGAGGAACGCCTACGAGATATAAGTCAGCAAGGAGAATGAGGCCAGATGCACAATATGTACGTGATGTAGGCCAGCATGAAGAATAAGGGTAGGCAAGCGACATGTATTACACGTAGAACAGATAGGTGTAATGGCTCAGGGTCAGGCGGGCTTGCGGTAGGATACAGGACAAGGGCAGCGGTGAGCGGACGGCGCGCGGCAAGGACAGGACAAGGACGGCACGCAGCGAGCATTCAGCATGCAGCGAGGACAGGACTAGGACGGTGGTGAGCGGGTGGTGCGCAGCGAGGTGGCCGAGGACAGGACAAGGACAGTGCACAACAAGCTGGCCAAGGACAGGACAAGGACGACGTACAGCGAGTGGGTGGCACACTGCAAGAAAGTTGGTTGTGGGGAAGTATTAATATTCTTCTAGTGGGGAAACAAGGGAAGAAGTTGTTGCGTGAGGAAGGAAAAGGAAGGGAAAGAAGTGCGGGACGGCTTCTTAAAAGGATATCCGTCACCCGCATGGCATCACTCCTCATTCCCTTGCCTGCACAGCGTCACTCCACATTCCATCCTCCCGTTACTCCACATTCCATCCTCCCGCATTCCAGTCGGTGTCAAGGGTCGAGGCCCAGCTGGCACGCTCTGTGACAGTAGTCCCCCTTTAGGCTTGAGTTCCCACAAGGGCGGCTCGAACAGGTGCAGCTCGTGTGGGTGCGGGCCGTTCCGGATATCGTTCCTGGTAATTGTCAATGGCTTCCACCTCGGTCAGGTTCTCCTTGGGTTACCACGTTGGGTCTGCAAAACCCTCAACTTTACCAAATATTGCAACCGACCTCCCATCCTCCTGCTATCCAGAATTTCTTCCACCTCCCACTCCTCCTCTCCCTCGACGATCTCTGGAAGTGGTGGTGGCGTCACCTGGCTAGGCAATGGATCTTCAGCCGCCGTATAGAGGAGTGAAACTGGGAATGTTCTGTGTTTCTGGATTGTTGCCGGTATATCCAGCTTGTAGACATGGGTCCCTTTGGTTCCGATGATGCGGTACGGTCCGTGGTGCTTATTCTCCAACTTCCGGCTCGGGCGTGCAGTTCGCCAGTTTCTTCCGTCAACCCAAACCAAATCGCCTGGTTGGAAAGCGGGGGCAGGCATGCGGTGGCAGTCAGGTCCGTCTGCCTGCCGAATCCCGGCGTGTCGTATCTCCACCCTGGCGACTTCGTGGATGCATTCCAGTCGTTTCGCTGCCGTCTGAGCTTCCCTCTCCTCAGGGGCATCCACTTGTATATCCAACTCGAAGTCGTAACGCAGATGGTACCCAAGGTTGGCGAAGAACGGCGACAGTGAGGTGGTGTCAGATACCTGGTTGTTGCCAGCGAATTCCGCCAGAAACAGATAGTCCACCCAATTGTCCTGCAGATAGGTGATATAAGCCCTCAGGTGTTGTTCCACCACTGCGTTCACGCGTTCGGTTTGTCCATCAGTCTGAGATTGAAAAGCGTTAGAGAGGCGTGAATCAATCTTAAGACAAGAACAGAGGTGCCTCCAGAAGCGGGATGCAAATTCGGGCCCTCTATCGGATACGATCGTCTCCGGTAGTCCGTTGTAGTGGAAGATGCTATCACAAAAGAGGTCTACCAATCCTTCCGCAGTAATCGTAGTCGTACAGGGGATAAGATGCCTCTGTTTGGTCAGGCGATCAACCACCACACAAATGGCATCGAATCCTTTTGATCGCTGTAGGCCCGTAACAAAGTCCACAAAGATGTGTTGCCATGGACTTTCCGGTACCGACAATGGTCGTAGGACTCCATACAGCGCATGGCGTGTAGACTTCGTTCCATGGCAGACATGGCAGTTCCGTACGAAACAATCGACATCCTTACTCATTGACTGCCCGTAGTACCTTCTTGTGGGCAATTCCAGCGTTTTGGCACGTCCTGGATAACCCACAGCAGGAGGGTCATGATGGTCCTGCAGTAGGTGAAGCCGAAGCGGTACATGGTCTGGTACGTAGATGCAATCCCGGTAGATCAACCTGCTGTTTCTTTCTTTGCAGTCGGCTAACGATATTTCCTTGCATTGCCTGGCACCGTTCCGGAGTAAACCCAGTATCCGCTTTGGAAATGGGTCAGCTTGGTACGCTTCGGCGAGTAAGGTGCATATCCATCCAGCCTCCGGGACGTCGTACTGTTCAGCGTCCAGCTGTCTGGCATCGATCCGTTAGGCACCCGGAATGTCCATCCATCTGGCATCCGGTTGTCCTGTGTGTGCAACGTCGATCCGTTCAGTACCCGGAACGTCCATCCGTCCGGCGTCCGGCTGTCCGGCATCCGGAACTTGGATCCATTCAGCACCCAGAATGTCCATCCGTCCGGCATCCGGCTGTCCGGCGTCCGGAAAGTCATTGGCCAGCAACTTCATGCCACGATCCTGATGCACGTCTGACAGGTTCTGAGGTTTCAAAATGGCATGCTGGTTGGCAAGCAGTCTTTCATCCCCCTCCTTAGGGAGATCTCCTGATCTCCAAGTCAAGGCGTCCGGCTTTTTTCCCGCTTTTCCTGGCCGATAGGTGATCCTGAAGTCAAAACGGGAAAGGAATTCGGACCATCGGGCCTGTCGACGGTTCAACAGTTTCGTGATCATGAAGTATTCCAGGTTCTTATGGTCGCTCAATACCCGCATTGGGTGGCAGTAGCCCTCCAAGTGAGGCCTCCATTCCTCGAATGCCCGGACGATTGCAAGGAGTTCCTTATTGTAGATTCCATGATTGCATTCTGCAGGGCTGTGTTTTTTCGAGTAAAAGGCCACCGGGTGAAAGATACCTTCGTCATCATACTGAGACAGGATACCAGCCAAGACATAATCCGAAGCATCGGTTGCGACTATTATTTCTCGGTTGTAGTCAAAGTGGCAGAGAATGGGGGCCAACGTGAACGCTATTTTGAGGAGATCGAAGGCTGCCTGCTGCTCTGGTCCCCACACAAATGGAACGTATTTGCCACCCTCCTTTTTCGTCATTCTGGTCAATGGTGTCACCACTTTTGAGTAATCTTTGATAAATCATCTGTAGAAGTTGGCGAACCTGAGGAAGCATTGGACATCTATAACATTTTTCGGGGTTACCCAACTCAAGACACAGGACACCTTCTCCAGATCCATCCGGATTCTCTTGGTGGTGATGATGAATCCCAGATATTTCACTTCCTGCTCCTGAAAATGATATTTCTCTGGCTTCAGGTGTAGTCCTGCCTGCGACAAAGCTTGCAACACCTTGTACACCTGTTCCTTGTGTTCCTTCAAGGTATTGCTGTGTATAAAGATGTCTTCAAGGAATGCGGTACAGAAGTCGTCGAGGTAGGTACGGAGCACATCGTTTATAAGTGCCTGGAAATCGGATTGTGCATTCGTCAACCTGAATGGTATAACCAATGATTTGAATAACCCGTAATGCATCTGGAATGCCGTCTTCCACTCTTCGCCTTCTGCCATTCGTACCAAGTTGTATGGACCTCGAATATCCAGAGTCGTGAAGTATTTGGCCTTCAACAACCGCATCAACGTTTCATGCAGCAACGGCAGTGGGTAATGATTCTTGATAGTTCCTTCTTTCCGCCGGCGGTAATCAACACACAACCGTAGGCTGCCGTCGGTCTTTTTGACGAAGAGAATTGGTGAGGTCGCAGGGGAGGACGAAGCCCTAATGAATCCCTTACTCAAATTCTCCTCCAACCATTCCTTTAACGTCTGCACCTCAGTTCTGGACATCGAGTATAGTGGGCGAAAGGGAGGCGTGAATCCCTTTCGCAAGGGAATCTTGTGGTCATAAGGCCACTGGGGTGGTTGGTTCTTTGCTAAGGCTTCTGAAAATAATGGTAGGAACTCGTGATATTCTGCCGGTGTGTATTATTTCAGGTCCAGTTCCTTCTTTTTCTGCTTCAGCCCAAGCGCTTGGTTTATTTCGTATCGGGAAAACGAAAAAATCGTCAATTTTAGCTTATACGCCATTCGTCGGAATGTCTGGCCTCCGATAGCAGAAATCCGTATTGGATATCTCGTTTTCGGTAATCCGGTGCTCATTTCCGGCAGTCAGGCGCTCAATTCCAGCGATTACGTACTCATTCCTGGCGGTCTGTCGCTCAAATCCGGTGATCGGGTGCTCTTTCGTGGCGGTCTGTCGCTCAAATCCGGCGCATTGTCCTTGCGATCGTTAACTTGGTTCTGAAAAAAGAATTTGGGAGACGTAAATGACCGGTCCCCGAATTCGCCGGCCCCCGTGCTTACCACTGGCTCCTCATGTGCTACTTTTGGCATGAGAGAATCGGCGTAAACGATGGTCGGTATCCGGTTGCAGTGTGAGGAACAATATTGCGACCCAAGTGTGAGGGTACGGGAGCTGAACCGAATGGCCACATCAGGCAGCTCCAACCACGGGACGTCCAGTACAACAGGGTAGTGACCAAGCTTTGTGACGAACATCGGTAATGTTTCATGGTCTTCAAGGATTGATAGACAGGTGTTGGCAAGATGGGTGGTGTCGCCAGAGAATATAGGGCGGCCAGCAATGACTTCGAGACTTCTAGGATACTGGAGTGGTGTGAGGCATAATTGGTGATGGCAGGCAGAGTCGTCGTCTAAGAAAGCCATTCCAGTGGCTTCACTGTTAATCAGAGCGTGAGTAGAAATGGTTTTATTGCTGAAAGAAAGTTTGCACTAAACCACAAGATGGCTTCCTTCCATTACTATCCCCAAAACTGACAAACTAGACAAACACACCGGTGTGGAAAACGATAAAAACTTGCCCAGTATATAACCAACAACAGTGCCATCAAGCGGCTGTTAGTCTAAGCACTTCCCGACTGGCCTTGACCTCCTCCCATGTCTCGACCTCCATTACCTTCATTGACATCGAAAGGATTCGCATAGAAGTTCCAATTCGGATTATCGGTAGGAGTTGGAGTTGGGTTCAGGTTTGCGTTCGGGAGGTTCTGATCCTGCTGCAATATTGTCTGAGTGGCTACGGCGCGGAAAGGATTTCTGTGCTTGTTCAGGTAATGGTGAGCCATGTGGCCCACTCCTCTGCAGTACAAGCAGCGACCTTCACGCAGCCTGGCCACATACTCTTCCTCCGAGATCTTCCCCAATCCTCCCATGGTGCTAAGGTTCATAGTATCAGGGTGTGGGGCGTGACTAGCGTGGCTCAGAGGTGGGTTGGCGGTGTAAGTAGCGGTGGTGGCCCGGGCACATGATTGCGCCTGACCCTGGGAAATGTGCTGTTGCTGATGGTAGGATTGCCCTTCACTGAGGTGGATAGCGTGGGACTCGGTATCCGTTTCCTGGCACAGAGCCACCAGTTCATCAAAGGTCAGCTTCTTCGTCCTTCCCAACAACAATCTGCGTAGGTCATGAGACATTCCTTCACGCAGGGCATCCAACTTTGTGTCTTCATTCCAGTTGAGCTTTGACATGAGCATCTAAAATTTGGCGAATTACATGTTAAACTCTTTCTTGCCCTGCTTGATGTTGGCAAGTTTGGCACGGGCAGTGGCGACGGGGTCGGGGTCACCGAAGGTGTTGTGGAGCATCCGGATAATGTCTTCGGCATCCTACAACTCGATAGTCTCTCCCTTAAGGAAGGGGAGGACTTGGGCCTGTGTCCGACCTTTCAGCCGGTTGAACGTGTATGCCATTCGGATAGTGGGAGTTGGGAAATTTGTAGGGTCGCTGAAGAGTTTAAGACGCAGCTGGGCAACAAATCCTTTGAGGGTGTCGCGGTTGGTGTCGTATACTGGGGGGTCGGAGATCTTGTCACCCCGGCTGTGAGTGGGCACATTGCTAGAGGCTAGTCGGTCTGCAACTCGTATGGACGACGCCAGTAGTTCCTCCAAATCCTCGATACACCAGGCAGGATACGCAGCAGGTGCGTCGAGGACTTCCTTGACCAACTGCTTGACATCGGCGAAGGCAGAGTGGAAGGTGGCATCCGCTGCGAGGCGCCGCTAGTCGAGATGAAGCGTAACTTCTCATGGAGGTCAGCGGAAATTTCGAGGTAGAGAGGGTGTGCTGGCTGGGACAATTCCCAACATCTCGTCTGCCATGGACAAGGGGTTCTTGTGGAATTTCAGGGGTTCTTGAGGAATTTGAGGGGTTCTTGAGCGGTTTCAAGGGGTTCTTGAGTGGTTTCGCGGGTTCTTCCGCCACTGGGAGAGTTTGGTTCACGCAACAAACTGTAATGGCGCAGGGTCAAGCAGGCTCCCAGTAGCAGACAGCACAAGGGTGGCAGCGAGCGGACGGCGCGCAGTGAGGACAGGTGAGGGACGGAGTGCAGGAAGCGGTCAGTACACAGTGAGGACTGGACAAGTATGGCGGCGAGTGGGCGGTGCATAGCCAGCTGGCCGACGACAGGAAAAGGACAGTGCGCAGCTAGCTGGCTAAGGACAGGACAAGGACGACGTGCAGCGAGCGGACGGCACACCGCAAGAGAGAGGTGTAACAGCGGCGGTTCTCCAAGGTACTCAAGTGAGTTCGGGTGACGCAAGCGGGAGCGGGAGCGGAAGCGGGGGGGGGGAATGGGAACAGGAATGGAACGGGAACGGGAATGGGAACGGGAACGGGAACGGGAACCGGAGACAGAGACGGACAGCGTCAGACGGACGTGTCGGACAAGAACGGACAACGTCAGACAGACGTGTCGGACAGAGAGACGGACAGCGTCGGACGGACGTGTCGGACAGGAACGGACAACGTCAGAC
>Ga0307516_10003672_pt1 | contig 19506 bp, 15 predicted proteins | sample 19_EM_MG_FD_203310 | JGI IMG/M metagenome (GOLD analysis project Ga0307516, IMG submission 203310) | Populus trichocarpa ectomycorrhiza microbial communities from riparian zone in the Pacific Northwest, United States - 19_EM | ecosystem: Host-associated > Plants > Roots > Unclassified | place...
TTTTTCAAAGTATTTTTCGCTTGAAAATATATTAAAATAATTTTTTATTTTTTAAAATTTATTTTTCACATCAACACTTCAAAACTATTCAAAAACACAATTAATTTAAATAAAAACAAATTTAAAAATATACAAAACTACAATTGAAACATCACGCGATCAAACACCACCTTAATCCTTGTCCAAAGTTTTAGTTCTAAGCTAAAGCACCTAGTTAGAGGTTAAATCAATGGATTATTTTTTAAAATCAAATCACCATTTAAACAAGGCAACCAGTTCACGATTAATCTAGTTAAGTTATTTCTTCTCATTTCAAATATTTTATCATATGCGGAAAAAAATAACAGCAATCACATACTTTTGATCCAACTAGCAGCGAAAACGAGCACCAGGACTTTTAATACCCAAGACTCACATGCATCTGCTCATGGTTGACTTTTAAATATAGTAAAAGAAAGGGAATTTCATAAAATAGTCAAGAAAAATGCTCTTCAGAGAGTTTTAAAACGCAAATAATGGAATCGGCAGCAGCCAGTCTCTCCTTTTTGAGTCGGTCTCCGAAGATTCTTCAAAGGTCCTTCCTTCCACCCATCCTAAATCTAGAAGAAACGTGATGAGTTTCAGCCTTCATCGGCGATGCAAGGCCTTGAGCAGAAACAATTCATCTCACTCCCACTGCGAAGAGAGGACGGACTGCCGCTATGATAAATGCTTTCCACCTTCCCGTTCAATCCCCCCTGCAGTCACAAACACCACAAGCATGCCTACCCCCACCATCACTGCCGATCCAACTTGATCCCTTTTCCACACATAAGAGAATACGCCTCTGATTTTCCACACATAACCTATAGCATAACAAGCCTACCAACCACTCGGAATGAATTCCATGAAAACACAAGCTGTCACCAATGTATAAGGTGCTTATGATCCGAGGAATCCATAAGAGGAAAATGCTGCGATCCTGGATTGGATGGTAACGTGAAAAGTTGTTTTAAATTTCAGAGCTTTGACAAGATATTATCTTTAATTGTTTTCTACAACTAGACTCCTAACGCACTCATCGGAATGTTGCACTCCTATTCCCACTTGCGGGAAAGGCCTGACGTCTTCTGCCTTCGCGAAATTCTCCTGTCTCATCATCCTTTTGTACTGGGGCTCCTGGAGAACTTTTTATCTTACCCACAGAAACACGCACGTCCCTCTGATTTTTGTCATTCCCTACTTTCAACTTTTCTGTCGGGCCTTCACCAAATCTGAGTGCAGCAGTATAATCAAATGGCTTTAGCTTCAAAACACTACTTGATTCTCCAGATTTCTTACCTTCTGCAGTTCTTCTATTTTGATTACTGGATTGGAAGCGCTTTTGGGAACTTGTAGACAAATCTGACAGAGAAACAGGTTCCTCAACTTTGTCTGTTTCCAAAGCAGTTCCTGAAGATTTGTCATTCCTGTTGACATTTGTGGGCTTGGAATCATCTCTCTCTGGTTCTCCAATACGAGTGTCTTGTTCCATATCCGAATCATCATCCAACATTATTATATCTTGCAAACTAGAACCAGTAGCTGGGACAGCCAAAGATTCTTCAGGATGTGAAATTTCTGAAACAATGGGCTCTTCTACTACTGGTTTTGGAGGTTCATTTCTGGGCATAAATGAATGGAATGGAAGGTTCACTGAGGATCTTATCTTTTCTAACTTGACCTCTTCTCCGACCTAAATATTTGTAAAAATAATGTCAACCAGAAGTCAAAAATAGAATAAAAGGAGTTTTAAACAAGGATAAAAGGCAGATAGATGCATCAAGATGACTTGATAAGTTAAGCATGTTAAGACACCCAAATTGTGTTCCCTGGTATAAATGAGTAGTGGTGGAATTACCAAAGGTATGAAAGGAACACGCTAAATAATGCGGACAGTTCAAAAAGAATTTGTAACAGAACCCCAACCTTAAAAAAAAAACTCTTCAGTGGGAAAAATAAAAATAACAGATAGAGATGGGCAAGAACATTTCCATTCATGCACCTTCCATTTAGTGTGTGTGATACTGATTTTAATGCCTTTCAAAATTAATGTACTCAGAAACTCAACCACAAGGCAGACCACCCTAGTGAAAGATCCATTACCATGTTCTGGGTTATGTGAACGCTGTCTAGATTGTTGAAGAGGAAGCAAAGTCAAGGGTAGAATGTTCACCTTTTTATCAGTACCGAGTTTCCTCTTTGCTGCTGCACCCCTGAGAAGGGCCCCAAAAGCACCAGTTGGCTTCTTTAGAATCTGAACAGTTGCTCCAGCAACCTGAGCAGAAAAAGGTGGACATGTTAGTCTAAAGATCTCTAACAAGGATAAATATCGATCTACTTATCAAATATCTACAACCTTTGCTGCTGGAGATGTATCTGAAATATAACTACTAGATCCAGTCTTCACTCCACCATTTTCACCATGATGCTGGGCAGAGCTTTCGTGCCCACCTTTGCCAAGTTCAACAATACTGCTTCCCTGCTTCAGAAGCCCCCTTTTCAGCTGCATAGAAGTTTCAGCAGCCACACTGCCATTCATTCCATTGCCACCATGAACGCTTTTTTCTTCACAACCATCATTAACTTCTGTATCTTTTTGTGAGGCCTTCAAAAAAATACCTCTCAGTTATCAAATAAACAGGGCACTAAGGGGAGAAAAAAGTAAAAGCAACTCTCCAACTTAGTGGAAACATGATTACAACTTTACATCCAAGGACCATCAGAATTTCGAGCAGTTATTAAACAAGCCCAACCATGCAGTCAATTCAGATTGACCTGGACTCATTCTGCTTGCCCAACTTTTCAAATTAGAGTGCAACTCTGTTAATCTCAAGTGAATAGGTTCGCTTCACTTTAAACACATAAGACCCAGTACTTTGGCTAGAGCATCAAAACCCACTATTTTTTTTCTTTTTTCAAGAATATCAACAGTTTTGTTCTTGAAAACTGTAGTCAAAGCAACACCACACGAGATAGGTTGAATTCTCAGCCTCTCATCATCCAGGGAGGGGGACATGGCCCTCAATTAAATAGTTATTAAATCCATTTCTAACATGAACTCGTAATTTAGGCATCTTTGTAAGTTAAGATTCATAATAAATTCTAAATTCAGTGCTGAGACACCTCTATGATATATATGTGGAGATCATCAAATATGTGCAGCAAGTCTTACTGTTTCCATGAGTCTCTCCTTTAAATGTTGAACAGCAGCTTCAAAAGCAGCAGAGGTTTGCATGGAGTGCCTAATGATGCTAACAACAGAACTAAGGTGTCGTTCAATATATGAGTGCTTTGATTTCAGCAGTCGACGTAATTTGCTAGGCGTAACAGGCATCTCCTTGGCTTTCACCATTTCCAAACAAAAGAAGATTTAAGAGTCAACATTTACCATAAGAATGCAAACACACTAAGTTGAAGTTATAACAAATTTGAGAAGATTCTTACCAATTTCAAGAAGAGTTTTGTTTGGCAATATATAACCCGTGCTCTCATCTTCTGCACGGGCAATGGCATCTCTCCACTCGTAAAGCCCCTGGAAATTAAAGAAATGAAGTAGGTAAAATATCCATGTTTAAACCAAACAGGAGTCTATAATAACTCAGCAACAAAGATGTATCTATTGCAGTGTTAGTTCACTCAATTTGACAAATTAAGTAAATGACAAAAGGCAACTACTTACTGCAACAATGGCAAGCTGCTGAGCATTGAAACCAGCATTAGGCAACCTAAATCAAGACATAACAGCACCTCAGAAATAAAGTATAGAAATTAAGCACTGATGGATTATGTTCAAGATATTGTAAATACCAAAGAAAGAAAAGGCACAGAAACAGCCAAATTAACAGAAAAAAGAAAAAGAAAAAAAAAAGCATTGCTGTACAAAATATTACACAGTTCATGTGATGATACATATAATCTTAAAGTAAAATGGTCTGTAACATACCCATACATATTGAGATACGAATTTTCAGTGAAAAGCTCCTTCTCATACAACTGCATGCATACATCATAACTGCGTTTGTAGACCTGTTATCAACAATCACTCACTCGTTATAGTAATGTTGTAGTCAACAATGACCATAACCTATTTCTAAAATCATAATCGACTCCAGTAATCAGGTGAAAGAAAGCCTTCCCAGTTCCCATCAAAGATAACATGGAAGAAATCAAGGTTGCAGCATTAAAGGACTTGTAACCACATAAAATAGTGATGCCAAATCCAATCCTCAATTTTACAGAAATTCTAGCAATCTGCCATTTTTGGTAGAAGTCTTCACTTGTCCAGAGACGTGTGAATAAAAAAAATACAAACAATATCGCCAAGCAAGAATAACGCCAACCAAAATAGAAGACCTAGCTCCCACACAAAACTGAGGAAAGGACAGATGATAGTCACATTCCATCCTCCCAGTCTCTGTCGTCTCATTCTTTCATATGGTTGAACAATCTAGAAAATGCCTGTTGTTTTTATCAAAACCATACCTCTACCAATGGTGGATCGCCATTATCATTGTCACTGTGCTTTGTGAGTAACAATGCCCTCATCAAATCATATATATGCAGCAGATAGTGGGTATCTTCTCTGGCATATCTGTCACCAAAAAAGTCGCCCATTAGATAACTGTAGAGAGTTAACATCGACTACATTTACCTAAACCAACATCAATAATAGAGATGTACAATGATGATAAAACAGCATTAAGAGATATGAGCAAACTAGAAAGACTTCAGAGCACCATGCAAGTCCTAATTCATCCTGTTTCCAGAAAACAAATTGTATATGATGAAGAACAAGCTTACACAACTGGAAGATTATTACAAAAGAAACTTTACCACTAGATGGAACTTTCTCATAAAATACCAACAATGTGTTATTAAACGCCTGAAACATCTTACTCTTCAAGGAGTGAAATTTCCTTCCATTTCCATATCCACTCACTTGTGGTCTCGGCAACCACCACCGGTCTTTTTCTTCCTCTTTTTCTAATAAATAGAAAAGTTCAACCAATATGTTTTCTGCACCTCTATTCATTTTTTAAAATTTCTCACATTTTTTTCTCCATGATTTCCTTTTCAATTTTCTCATTCTCCTATTGACAAATTGACATTTACAATTATCTAAATAGAATTTCTTAAATGATATATATATATATAGAAAAAAACAAATACAGAATCACCATTGTTCCAGAAACAGATATCTGTGTATCAAAAGAACAGATCAACAGATGAACACTTTTGGCTGGTATAATAGAAAATCAGACATACAAATTGATCAATTTTGATTGAAATATACACTTGACATGAGTGAATAAAACAGCAAAAACAAGAAAATCTTTGCATGTGGGAAAGCTGTCACACTACACTAGCATTATGAGGGGTGGTGAGGTTTAGCATGCAACATACTGGTAGTCTTTCAATATCACACATTCTTGTATCATAAAATGGCATGGAAAGTATCCTTGATTGCATAGCTGGAAAAGCGACCTATGCCAACTAGTTGATTATATTTCAAGTCTATCAAAAACCAAAACTATCATTGACTCCAAATGGGAAAAATGATCCATCTAATTAATCTGAATTCACCAGCACACTTGTTCACTGATTGCATGAAATAGTTGCTCAAGACTCCAGTATATGCTCTGGGTGGCATGTTTGGAAAAAAAAAAGACAAAATTTCTAAAATATGAATTCACCTGATCATCTCATCAGGAAGAGGGCGTAGTCTCCATTCTGCATTCTGGTATCTACCATGAACAGACAAGTCAACTCTACTGGGATTTTTATAAAAACAACTACACACACCAAACCGGAAAAAAAAAAAACACAAACACTCGTTGTACTCTGGTAAATTTAGGCATAGAAGTATGTGCAAAGTTATATGAATCAAACCATAAGCAGTGGCAGATCACGTGATTACATGGGGACCTACTCTTTCTTGGCAGTGACCCCACAAAAGTGATGTAGAAGGTACTCCAAACTATTTCTTTCCAACTTCAGCACTCTCGAGGCCTAGGGATGGAAATAAAAGTGTTAATCAAAAGAAGCACTAAATGCTAATGAACATTCAACGAGAAAGGAGAAAAGAAGAAATTATTGAGGTCATGAAAAATAAAATAATTAAATTCTGGTAAATCTATCAGCTAAGATGTGCAAGAATAAGGGTCCGACACTTTGTTTTAAAGGGACACAGAAAATTGACTTCTGATCTGTAATTTCCAGAGTAAGACCTCTAGCCTCGCTTGATTCATAGAGGCATATATTGACAACAAGAAACTACATTTTAAATAATACAAAAAATGGCTGGCCTAATTTATTTAATGACAGAAAAGGTGGTGAGTGTATAAGAAAAATCAAATTGCACAAGATCACACGACATACTACCAGATTGGCACACCAAACCATCAACTAGCTATGATCCCACTATGATCCCAGATTTTCTGGATAAACCATTGAAAAAACGAGTTTACAGAGTCATTGTATATGATGTTGAAATAAAGAACTGTTGAGTAGCAAGAAAAATAAAATCAAGTGGTTAAGAGAAGCAATAGAGTCAAAGTACGAGACCTGTCCAGTGTCAAACAGATTGCAGATATATATGCCAAAGTCACGTTGAAGCCACACAATGTCTCGATCTGCTCCATGCATGACCTAATTAAATTAAATTCTATCACAAATATGACAAACCTGACATAAAAGAGAGAGAGAGAGAGAGGAAGGGAGGTAGGGAGGGAGGGAAATAGAAAGCAGAAATTCAATACCAGACCTTTCTCTTGGCAGGATCCTTGAAAACTTCCCTAAGATATGGGCCAACATGTATTCGAAGTTTTAATGTATCAACAATAAAATCCTCGGTTCTAGTTGAAATTTGCATCAAGCATGTCAATCCTTGAAAAGATCGATACTGATTGTGCTCCAAATCAACCTAGCCATTGGATCAAAAAAGGTTATACTCCACAATTTGTAAACAAACAAAGAATCAAACGTCAACATTGAACTGGCATGTAGGACATACAAAACAATTAAATGAAGCCATCATCTATGACTGAAGTTTGTTTACAAGTAATCCTATAAAGTAACATATATGCCCATTAATTGGACCTTCAAGAGTGATTGCAAAATTTTATGATAACAAAAAAAGTAATCACAGGAGGAAAGCAGCAATACTGTAACACGAGGTTGTGCATTTGAGGACTCAAGAAAGAAACAAAATGGCATTCATACAACTTCTAGTTTAGTTATTCAAAGGTTATAACTAATAATGACAATTGAAATACTCAGTTTTTACCGCAAATTCATTTACACCACGCAATTTAGCTGCCAACTCCTTCAAATCCTTGACTTCTTCCACAAGCTTAAATGGAGTACTCTCTGTTGGAAGAGGTGGCGCAGGCTCAACATCCCCAATTCTTTTATCCACAAAATCAAGAACAGACAGCTTTTCCTATACACATGAGAGAGGAATAATAAGAAGCTAATTAGAGTCTTCTATCTTCAGAAATCATAACCAAATAATACAAGAATGAAGTAAGCAAAAAGCTACTGATGAGGAATGGGAATAACAAATGAATAGCTAGATCCAAACCATATCACATTGGTAAACAAATTCCAGACAGCATCAATATATAAACAAATACAACCAACAGCCCTTCAAACCCTTATGATGTACCAAAACATAGTCAATGATGTAACATGAACATATATTCTGTTGGATAAATAGAATCCATTACAAATTGATACATAACCATGCATAGCACACACATAATCAGAAGGCCACCTGATTATGTAAATGGATAAGGCAAACAAATAGCTCATTCATGAATAGAACAGTCAGCATCTGTCTTAGCTATGAATTCTAGATGTGATGAAAACCTATGGGTGATTCAGCATTGCTTCACATCCCTCAATCAAGGTTGCTCAGGCTGAGATGGAAATAGAAGAACCCAGCTCCTGTCAAAGGAAAGGTTTCCCAGTCATTGAAATTACCTTTCAATGACATTGAAATTACCTTTCAAGGACATTAAAACCTTCTGGCACAGAATATTGCCAAATAAGCAAATTAGAAGGTATGCTGCTCTTATGCATGTTACTAGACAAGCCAGGGCAATTTGCAAGCAATGCGCCCAACAGATCTCATGGGGGGCAGTTCGGCACCTAGAAAGTAAAGTAACAAATGAATCCTGAGGAAATAACTGGGAACTCTTTCCAAGCAAAAAGAGGAAAGTGGAGAAAGGGTAGAGGTAAATATTAAACAGATTAGAGTGAGTTTCAGGTAAATCAATTAAAATTAACTTCATTCACTATGTCTGCAGCTCAGGAATAATGTTACAGGAAATAGTAACATCAAATAATTGTAAAGAACTAAAAATAAAAGCTAGATATTTAAAGTGTTCAGAGCTACTTAAGGTAAAGATCAAGGTTGTTCAAATTACTTTCTTAAGAAGGCTTGATGGAGTGTTTAAAACATCAAATCATAAATACCGAAAAAATTTACATACTACTAAAATTATGTTTTAAAAATACAAATATAACTAGAATAAGTTAAAATGTGCAACTCCATCCTTCCCTCACCCATCCCGTCTTTGAGTTTTATGTCCACACTTTTGATCTATATTTTTATGAATATTAAAACTACTGAATTCCAGTATCCCTTACTATTAAGTCACATATAAAGAGAATTTTTGTAGAAAAATCAGCTGGTTAATAAAACACAGTTATTATATATAAGATAAGTTATTGATCAAGGCCATCAAATTAACACTTGATTTGGTCCATAATCAAATCAAGCCCATGAAAAGACATTTCTTCAGTGTTGAAGTTTTTCAAACCATTTGGTCAAATATCCAAAGCTCAATTACCAAATAATTGAGAATATAACGAGAATAAGTTAATGCACTGCCAAAGATTTTAAAGAGTTTGGTGTTTCAATTACTGTTCTCATTCTAGTACAATTTTTTAGAGGGTAAAATTGTCGGGTGAATTTTGGAATGCAAAGGTGTAGAATTGTGCGATCCAAAAAGCAATCTGGATAACATTGGTAAAGACTGCAGCAAGAGATGCTTATGATGGTAAAGATCAATAAAACTTCTTTGAATACAGACACGATACAAAGATTACATTTTATATAGTAATCAAAATATTTAGAGATGCTAACTGATCAGAAGTCATTCAATGTGCTTGATAAGGAAACAACCATAGAGATCAAATTAACTTCCCAAAACATTTGTAAAAGAAGAACCATTAGATTAGAAAATTTTCTGAAAGAGGGAGTGGATTTTTTCACTTCTTCAACCATGTATGCAGATGCTAGCCACATTGCACAATTTTTACCAAATACAATCAACAGACTGCTCAAAAATATGAATTTATCTAAATTAATTTTTAACACTTCAGCCCTTCAGCCTTTCCTTACAATTACTATCCAATTGACTACTCACCACCACAAGGGTTAACCCTGCCATGCATTATATTGTAATTGGTAACATATTTAGTCAATAATACTTGAGAAAAGCCTTAAAGATACACAATTCTGAATGTATGCTTTACAGAAGTCTAACATTACAAATATAATAATGACCGTGAAAAAGCAGATTAACAAAGTGAATCAAACCCTATAGCACAATTTAGAAATCTAAAAATGTGTAAATCACTAACCAGTGGATGAATAGCCCTCGACCCATCTTCGCTTCTCTCCAACCAAACATGCTCAAAACCCCTATTCGAATTATTAACCAAAATATTATGCTCCTCTTGCGGCCTTCTTATCGTAGGTATATGAAACGGGACCTTCGCCTTATTTCCCAAAATCCCCTTCTTGTTATCCGCCACTTTCACTCCTGAGTCAACACCAGCACAACTCGCCGAGTCATCACTCAACGCTTCCTTCAGTAACCTCTTATTCTTCTTCCCAAGCACCAATTGAAACTCATCCTCATTATCCACGTCCACAACCCGACCCGTTTCCTCTCGGACTCTCTTGAATTCATCAATTGAAGTATCAAAACGCTCAAAAATCTCGTCGTTTACATTCACCAACCAATCATAAGCCTCGTCGATGTCAACATCGCTAGGGAACTGTAATTTCTCTTTGAATAAATCATTTGAAGAGGAAGACCCGATTGATTCGAGTAGCGACTGAGATTTCGCTGCGATTTCCTGAATCGGGACCTTGAATTCGTCGAAGTTGTAGTAGAAATGGAAGTCTTTGTTCGACGGAATCGCGCGAGAGGAGGCAGAGAGGTTCGAGATTGAACTGGATAAATGGGTAGCGGTTAGGGTTTGTAAAGTTTGGGGTTTTGGGGGGCATTCTTCTTCTGCCGGTTCGCCGTCGTTTTGGGTCATCGTTTTAGTGATGAGGGAGAAGGGTAGGAGACTCTTGTTAGGGTTTTAGAGGCGGGGGTTTAGTTAGAGATTGGGCTTTAAGCGCGTGACATTTTCCATGAGAGTGGTCTGTTTCAGTGTTATAACTTATAGTGGGAAAGAAGGAGAAGTTTTGTGTCACGTGACATGAGTGAACAGCACGTGGACACTGATAAAAACAGGGAGAGAATGTGCATTCTGTGAATTTTTTGCATGAGGGGGCGGTTTTTGGCATGGGCAATGGACACATGTATTCCTTGTGAAATTTAGGAGAAATTATTATTATTATTATTATTATTACAGAGAGATTCTAAATGCAATTCATGTGATGTGTTTCATTTTTTTTTTCATTTTTTTTTCCTTGGTTACATTCGCATGAAAAGCAATATTAATAATATCATTTAGCCAAATGCTTTGCGAATATTGACAATAATTAAAAAAAGAAACTAAAATAGGAGGTGTACGTTTCTATTCAACATCTTATATTTTTATTATTATTTATAGCATTATTTATTTGCATTTTTTTAGCCTTATTTCCATGAATTTTGATTTCATTCCGTTTTGGTCATCAAACTTTTTTTTCTTTCAATTTAATCTTTTACGAGCCCTAGATGTTGTGAGTTGTCTCAATATTGAATGGTATCTCGATTTTTCATGGAGGAGTTTGAAATTATTTTAAAATAAAAAAACCAAAATTAATATAACAATAATCAAAATTAACATCGCAAAAATGATAGTCTCTTTCAAATATTTATTATTCAAATGACACAAAAATCTACATTTTAGATTTTTCATTTACATCCCAAAAAATAAAAGAGAAAATGGTCAAAGAAAATTAAGGTGAGAGAAAGCTTTTGAGTAATTAGATTTCAGCCACCAATAACTTTAATAAGAAACTTAACGGAAGTGGTTTCCGCCTTCTATAATCTTGAAAAAAAAATAGATTGAAGTTTAGAAAAAAAAATTAATTTTATCTGATTATGAGGTCTGAGGTCCATTAGAATGTGTTTTATTATTGAAAACATAGTTATAAAGGTTCAAGGGATGTCCTTTATCATTTTATTTTTTTTGTGAAAAAATATTGATATATGGGTTTCTGAGATTCTAACCAGAAAAATAATAAATGAATGATGGGTCATTTAATTTTATTTTTTAAAATCTCATTGTTTTTTACATTTTGTAATTGAGTTACTTTAAAATAAATTTATTTAAATGATATTTAAATAACAATCCACATAAAGCCATTATTTTTAAATAATATCAGCATCCTCATGGTGATATTAACAATTGTTTTCAAAATAATTATGTATGAACCTAATATGCATAGTTTTCTAAAATATGGATAAAATATTTATTTTTAATTTTTTTGTTGTAAATTTTTCATATGATTTTTCTCAACATTATTATTTTTATTTTCTTAATATATTCATGTTGAAATAATCAATTTATTATTTTATTTTATAAAACTTGCTTTGATGATGATAATTTTTTGTTTAAAAAACAAAAATTCTGATAAAAAATATTTTGTAAAAGAATAATAAATTAATAAGGGAAGGAGGTTTGGATTAAAGAGATATTATGGTATAATATTTTTGGATATTAATTTTAATTTCTTATAGTTTTCATGTAACATAACTAATGAAAGTTATATTTTTTGTTAAAAAATATATTAATAAAAATATTATAGTAAGAATTATATTTTTCTATAAAATTTAAATTACTATATTTATGATGAAACTCCATTTTTATTACTATATAATTATATAGATAAAAAATTAAAGAACATCACATGTCACGATGTCAAAGATCACCACATGCATCTATCTTTTAGTTTCTTGTTTTGACCTTTGGTTAGCGCATGATTTATTTGTCATGTAATTTTTAAATACATGTAGCAACTTTTTATTTTTCAATTAGATTTCTTCATGATGCAAGAAAATATGTTCATGATACTAGCTAAGGATGATTATTTTTTGTTCGGTCTTGGACCAAAATAAACAATCAAACTAAATTTATGTTTTTTCCAGGTTTTGAATCGAACTGAACTAAAAACTAGTTCAAACCAACCTTTGTTAGTTTAGTTTGGTTTTTTCCTTTTCAAACTGAATTTATTTCAATTCAACTTTTTTCTGGCCTCAAGTAAATTTGACTTGGATATCTGATTTTTTTTCTCTCTCTTACTAACCTTGCACATAAATTCCTATGGAAAGAGAAGTGATAAATCCCTTATGACTTGTGAGAAATTTATTGTTCAGTTTTTTAACCCGTATGTCTTATCCTCTAGTCGATTAGTATAAAACAATGAAGATAGGCTAATCAGTGCATTAGTAAGAATATGGGTGACCAAATCAAAAACAAATTTTGGAGCAAATAGTCCCCATACCTATTCAAAGATAAAAGTAAGCAAAATGTCAGTAGGTCTTCAATGCACTGAATAGTATGGATATTTTAAACGACCCAATAGCATTAGATGACACCTTTTAATGGGTAACACACATTATAATGATAATGACCAGTAATAAGTCCATACATCATATACTTTTTAAACATAGAAAAAGATACATATGTCTCTGCTAAAGATTATGGAATTCTTGAAAATAAAAAAAAGAAGAAAAACTTTAGGGGGGGATTAAGAGAGTAAAAGGAGAGGGGGCAACTGCTAGTTGCTAATGAGGTAGGGTTTGAGAAAAGTTTTTCTTTATACCTATTTTTCTTTTATACTAGGTTTAGTTTTGGGTTGAACCAGTTTGGTTCGATCTAGTTTTTTTAGTTTTGGACTCTAAACCAAAACCCAATTGAACTAAATTTTTTTAAGATTTTCTTATTGGTTCATTCAGTTTTTTTCTTGGTTCAGCTTTTTTGGTTATTTTTTTTTATTTTCTTGGTTTGATCGGTTGATTGGTTTTTTCATTCACCCTTGATACTAACATATTCTTCTTCTTTTTCTTCTTTTACGTTAAAAATCAGTTTGAAATCCCACCCATAACATACCATAGGTAATTAGTTAATCTCATATTAAAAAAGAACTATCTTTTAAAGATCCTTACCTTGATAGATAATTTGTTATAGTATTATTCTCTTGTGAAACATGATGAAGATAACAATGTCAATGTCATTTGATAAGGTTGTGTTTGGTTAGTATTCTAAGATATAAAAGGCATATATAAAAATAACATAAACATGTTTGGTTGGATAAATAGAGACAAAAACATAAAATAAGTTTTTCTCGAAATCAAAACCAAACATTACCTAAGAACATTAATATCAATAAAAATAGCATAACAAGAAAGTAATAAACCTTTAGAAATCATGATAGTGTGAATCGTTTCTTATGAATTAAATTCAAGAATAATCATTAAATATTCAACATCCTATGCGACAAAATGGTTTACAACTTTATAACCATAACTATATTGATCTTATTAAAAGTTGAAAAGTGAGTGATTAATATTGATGCTATTAAAGTTCATAAGCCACAATAAACTCATAGAACACCTTTCATCCTAACTATTTTAGGGATGCCTAATGAACTCCTATTAGTATTAGTTTTAATGAATTTAAAATAAAGAGTAACCCATAAGATTATTATAGGTAATTTTAGTGTGGCATATTATTGGCAAAATCAAAAGCCAATTTACAATATTTTATCATTTATTGAACTTGCTTAAGGAATTTGTACAAGTGTTCTATTTAAAGGTCCATAATTAATAGTGGATCACTAGCTTACTTTCAACAATAACAACTGTTTTTTAATTATAAAAAAAGTTATTATTGATGAAGCACAAGCTTAGGTTTGAATTTCTACAATTTATATGATAAAATAATCCTAACCTAAATTGGTGATAAGTTGGGACATAAATTAAGATGGACAAGGCAACCCTATATAAAACTTGTGATAATTTTGCTAGGGTTTGCATTGAGGTTAAATTAAGCAAACCTCTTGCTTTGAAATCTTGGTTGAGGTGACGTATTTGAAGAGTAGAGTATAAGGTTATATACTTTGTTTGTTTTTGTCGCACGTCCCCGCGTGGCGTCCGTTGGTGATTTTCGTTATGTTTGCTTGATTGTTGGGAGTTACCACCTAGTATTTCATTGAGGGTTACTAGAAAACCCGAATGTACTGATCTTATCAGAGATTCACGGGTAAAGGACTGATTGTGGTTAGGGAAGGTATTAGTACCCCTAACGCACCCTACTTGAGTTAAGCTGCTTCGTGACTTTGATGTGATAAAGAAGTTTTAAAAATTTTGTTCTTTCATCGGATATTAGAAATACGACTTACGTGTAAGTTCATAATCTTTAATCGTGAGCAAATCAAAATATTACATTATTCTTTATTCTTTGCAATTTTATCATAAAAAAAAACCATAAAAAAATACAAACAACACATTCACTTTCACTATATTTTTCCTTTTTTTGTTTTCCTTTTTTACATCCACATTTGCACACTACAAATTATAAAAATTCAAAACTAAACAAAAAGTATATTAAATAATTTTAAATTTACAAAATAAACCCCAAAAACTCCAGGAATTGCAGGGAAGACCTCCTAGAACTGCATGAACAGTGGCGGCGTGTCTTCTCCACGCGCCACGCCATTGGCGGTGCGTGGGTTCACACGCCGCCGCAAGAAAATCCGAGAAAGCAAGGGGATCCAGAACAACTTCCTCCCCTCTTCCTTTCCTCGCCGACAGTGACCTGTACAAACAGTAAAATCGCAACAACTAGTTGATTTTAGTTTTTATTTCCTTTGTTTTTCATATCTGCTTCAGTTTTTTTTTAGATCGATCTCGTTTCTCTGCCTTCTCCCTTCTCTATTTGTTTCTCTTCTGTCGATGGAAGATCCGACGGTTGTTGTTGTCCGTGGCCGCTGAAGCTGCGGTGGAGATGGGATGGTTGTCCGGTTAGGGGGAGGAGAAACAATGTTTGCGGTTGAAGAGGGAGACCGTGGGACTATAGCCAGTTGAAGAGTGAAGATCGGGGAAAGAGAGAGAGGAGGTTCTCTCTCGTTTCTGCAAAAGAGAGGGGGGCGGAGAGCGACCGTATCTAGAGAAAGGGAGTGGCCAAGGAAGGAGACGGCTGGGGGCAGAAGAAAAAAAAAAGGAGGTTGGTTTAGGTTTTTAGATGTTGAAATGGTCGAGGGGAAAATGGTTTTGGGGGGGGGGCAAAAGCTTTGGCTTGAAGAGGGGGAGGTCTGTGTGTAGGGTTGTTGGTTTTGGGAGATGACAGTGGAGATCGGATGAGGGTGGCGGCTGGCGGCTGAGGGGAGAAAGGGATAATGAGGGAGGTTTGTCCCTCAACCTCTTTTTTTTTTTTGTAAATTTGATTTTTCTTATTTTTTTGGATTTTTCTTATCAACATCGACTCGAATGAGGAAAATTATTGATTTTAAAAATAACGCGTTAAAAGTCGAACACGTTCTAAAGACCCTTGAAAATTTAAATTCTTTTGAAACAATGCTGAAAATGCTAAAAATGATGCAAATATATTAAAAATATATATTTTTTGGATTTTCGTTGTTTTTCACTATTTTTGAATTTTTCAAAAATTTTATCAAAAAGGTAGGTCAAAAATTAGGTAACAATAGTTTTTATTTTGGGATTTATGGGTATAAAATGGAGAAGTATTCTTTACAACATATTAGATTGAATAACCTTTGAGCCAATAATCTTCACCTTAATTTTATAATGATAAAGTAATTTTTAATAAAACTTATAGATAGTTTGATATGTTTAGTAAGAAAATATATTTACCGTATAAGCTTTAATGCCCTTTTGCACACTCTCATCAAGTCTTCTGAACACTAGACTCTTAAAATTATATCGTCATTTATGTTTTTCAATTATCAAAGCGTATTGTTGTGTATCCTCAAGAATAAATAATTGAACCACTCTTATCAAACCTATAAGATAATATATTATCATTTTATTAATTATAAGGTTATGTTATTTGCATGAATTAATATCATTTACTGCTTTTGTTATGTTTGATAAGGTCTATGTTCTTTTCTATATAATTTAGAGTCTAGATTAGACTATAACTGAGGTGGTGTGCCAGACATATATTTGCAAATTAGAGGAAGACCAATCATAGTGAAGACATAGAAAAACAATTTTGAACTTGTGCCTAATCAAGTACCATATAAGAATTAGATGAATACCCAGAGTAATTAGAGAAATATAACAAGGTAGAAGTAGGAAAGTATCGAGAATGATAATATAGAGCTTACTTTAGTATTAATGCTAAATCTAATGTAGTTTACAATAATTTGTATGAAACATGAAAATGATTCTACTAACAAAAATTCTAAAACATGTGGGGGAATTATTGTACACATTTGTACTGTTCATGTTCTCACATTTCACCATGGACTTACTATTTAAATTTTTTCTAATTTCTTAATTTGACTCTCAAACTTTTTTTTTAGGAAATCGCATCCCTTTAAAGCCAAATTAAATGGCAATTGATTCAAATTTACTGACCAAGGATAAGATTTAAAGAAGGAGGAATAATGTGGAAAAGGCATCGAAAATGGGTGGTAGGTTCAAAGTTCTCACGAAAAGTTCGCTTTAGTCTTCTAACTTTAAAAATTTTACCTATCCAATCCTTAAATTGTTTTGCAATTTAATTTTGATACAATTTTTTTTTCAGTTTCTAGTTTGAGAGAGGAGAGAGAAAGAGAAATTGTTAGATTTCTAAGTTGAGAGAGAAAGTCACTGTTCATGCCATTTTCGACCACCAAAATGGTTGTTATTGGTGTCCACCAGTTTCATGCGATGAGAGGAGTTTGATAGTTGTTGTTTGAAGCCTCAATGTTGCCTAAAAAACAAATCCAATTTGAGGAAGAAAAATAACTTGGTTTGATTTCGGGTTATTGGATTTTTTTATATTTTTAGGTTGATGATTTAGTTTATAGGTGTTTTAAGAGTGTTGGTAAGGTGTTTGTAGGTTGAAATGACTTAAAGATTGGGTTTTTTATGGTGAAAAACCCATTGCCATGATTTTTTTAAGCACAATAACAGTGTCTCGAATCTAGACTGACATGTCATTTTCCTTAGCAGGCTACATGTCATTTGCTCATTTTAAAAAAACCAATCTCAAGTGTATGGGCCTGGGCTTTAATGCCCATGCATCTAAGCCTTTCCTTTCAAATGCCCAGCACACTGAGCTTCTTTTTAGCTTTTTTTGTTTTTTTAAAAAAATTATTTTATATTTAGGTTAAATATAATTTTTAAAAAAATATTGAACTTGGTTGGATATATGAGTTAAGTCATAATGTTTAATGCCTTTTTTATCCCTCAATTTAAAACAAAATACAATTTTCATTTTTTTTATGTTTAACTTAAAACTAAAAAAATTCAATTTCATCTTTTGTTATCAATTATCTACTTTGTTATCTCAGTTCCATAAACATGTTCTGTTTTTTTTTCTTTAAAAATATTATTTCATAAAAAAATCTCATGCTCTTTGTTGTTGTATAATTAAATGTAAAACAATCTTTAGGGTAAAAAAAATTACCGAGTCCAATGACGTGCATGACCTATGTCGCGAGTTTGGTTGGTTGACTTGGGTTTACTTGAATTATTTTAATTGAGTATTGTTTTTTTTCTTACTAACTTCATCCTCCAACATTGAGTTAATTGAGAATTTAACTTTCTGAATGTTTTTGGAAGATTATCCTAGCGAGTTTCACAGATCAACCCAAGTTTACCCTTGTAAATCCAGTATATATTTTTTAATATTAAATAAAAATATTCATGGTTAAAATCTATTTCTTTTTTCTAAAAAACACGTTGGTCTAGACTTTTTTTTGGGGTTCGTGATTTTTTTTTCATCCTATATGTGGCATAGCGCAAGCCAATTCTATTATCTTTTGATTAAATAAAGAATTTATTCTAAAAATAAATTTATTAGACACAACTGTGAGCATGACCTGTGTTGCGAGATCAAATATCTTGATTTATATTTATCTCTTATTTTTTTAGTTTAGTCTTTAGTTATCATTAATGATTTTTTTAATGTTTTATTGGTATAGATAATTGTTTGATTCAATAAAAAAAATTATTTAAAGAAATAAAGATATTAAAACACAATTGGATATATGACCATATTGCGATATCAAATATCTTGATCTACATGACACGGGTCAAATAGATAGTATTAAAAGTTGGTTATAAAAGTATTGTCATATTGTTGAAGGATAGTAAGCATATATTGAAAAACATAAGTATTGTTTAAAGAAGTCAAGTTTAAAAAGAGCTTTGGCCCTCGGATTTGTGAAAAAAGATGAAGAATTCATAGAACTTAATTTCAAATATAGAGCATTGCATAATGGTGATTATGGGTATAAGGTCATTAATATTTACAATGATAATGTCAGACATGTATACTTGTAGATTACTTGAGATGGTTAGGATTCCATGTCTACATGTTATAGTTGTCTATGTTGGTAGGAGGTGGGCACTGGAGAAATATGCCCTACATTAGTATTCAAAAGAAATGTTCCCTAATCCCTAAGAATTCTTAGTTGAACTTGTTAATTGTGAAAACTGTCGACCTAAAATTGCACTACCAAATGTTGTATGAAGTCTTAACCATGAGCAAAAGAAAGAAGAATGAAGATGATGCAATTGAAAAGGAGAAAAAACCACTGACTAGAGTTGGATGTTTTGTTTACGAGTCTGGTTTTTTCCTAAACAAAAACCAAACATTAATGCATCCTAAAGCATGAGGATCGCTAGCATAAAAGAGGGGTGTCTTGACTATTTTTTTATTATTATTGATGTGAATAAAAAAGAAAGAGAGAAACATTGATCTCTGAAGTTCAATCAATATCCTGCAAGCAATGAGTGCTGATGGTTCGACTGCAGGGCTTCCAAAAAGAACTGTTTTTTGTCTTTCCTAGAAATAGTCTCTAATTTCATATTAAGGTTGGATCTCAATTCTGTAATTAATTTAGACGTTAAGTTTCATGAAAAACTTATGAATCATGTTGGTTTTATTTTTTGGAGCCTCTATGTTCAATACATTTCACTAATTTTGAATATTAGTTTTTTTCTATGTTGATGCTTGGTGAATATAACATGCAATATTTAGTTCATCAACTTATTCAAATAATCATCTATTCTT
>Ga0307516_10003673_pt1 | contig 19506 bp, 18 predicted proteins | sample 19_EM_MG_FD_203310 | JGI IMG/M metagenome (GOLD analysis project Ga0307516, IMG submission 203310) | Populus trichocarpa ectomycorrhiza microbial communities from riparian zone in the Pacific Northwest, United States - 19_EM | ecosystem: Host-associated > Plants > Roots > Unclassified | place...
ACCCGCTGGAGATCGGCGCGATCACGCCGATGTTCTACGCGTTCCGGGAACGGGAGACGCTGCAGGCGGTCATGGAGGAGGTCTCCGGCGGCCGGATCCACTACATGTTCAACCGGGTCGGCGGCCTCAAGGAGGAGGTGCCGGCGGGCTGGACGTCCCGCGCCCGCACGGCGATCGACGAGGTCCGCCGCCGGATGCCGGACATCGACAAACTGATCCGCCGCAACGACATCTTCCTGTCCCGCACGGTGGGCGTCGGGGTGCTGACCGCCGAGCAGGCCGCGGCGTACGGCGCGTCGGGCCCGGTGGCCCGGGCCAGCGGCCTGGACATCGACCTGCGGCGTGACGAGCCTTACCTGGCGTACGACCAGCTCGACGTGCCCGTGGTGACCCGCACGAGCGGGGACTGTCACGCCCGGTTCGAGGTGCTGCTGGATCAGGTGTACGTGTCCCTGGACCTCGCCCAGGCCTGCCTGGACCGGGTGGACCAGATCAGCGGCCCGGTGAATGTGCGCCTACCGAAGGTGGTCAAGGCCCCCGAAGGCCACACGTACGCGTGGACGGAGAACCCGCTCGGCATCAACGGCTACTACCTGGTGTCCCGCGGCGAGAAGACCCCGTGGCGGCTGAAGCTGCGCACAGCGTCGTACGCGAACGTGCAGGCGTTGGCGACCTTGATCCCGGGCTGCCTGGTTCCCGATCTGATCGCGATCCTCGGGTCGATGTTCTTCGTGGTCGGGGACATCGACAAGTAGGCGTTACCAGCGGCCTGGCTGCTCATGGCTGCGCGGTGCCCAGCCGTGGTCGGCTGCCATGGGGTCCGGGCCGTACTGGTCGGCCCGGTTCTCGCCCTGGGCGTAGCCGCCCGCCGCCTGGCCGTATCCGTCATCGGCCTGGGTGTAGGTGCCGGCTGTCTGGGCTTGGCCGTAGGTTCCGGCGGTCTGGCCGTAGGTGCCCGCGGCCTGGGCCTCGTCCGCTACCTCGGCGTAGCTGCCGGCGGCCCGGCCATAGGTACCAGCGACCTGGGCGTCAGCCGCAGCTTGGCCGTAGGTCCCAGCGGCCTGGCCGTAGGTCCCAGCGACCTGGGCGTCAGCCGCGGCCTGGCCGTAGGTCCCAGCGGCCTGGCCGTAGGTGCCCGCGGCCTGGGCGTCGTCCGCTACCTCGGCGTAGCTGCCGGCGGCCCGACCATAGGAACCAGCGACCTGGGCGTCAGCCGCGGCCTGGCCGTAGGTCCCAGCGGCCTGGCCGTAGGTTCCGGCGACCTGGGCGTCGTCCGCGACCTCGGCGTGGCTGCCGGCGGCCCGGCCATAGGTACCAGCAGCCTGGGCGGCACCCGCGGCCTGGCCATAGGTCCCGGCAGGCTGGGCGTTGCCCGCAGCTTGGCCATAGGTCCCGGCGGGCTGGGCGTTGCCCGCGGCCATGTGGCCATAGTCGTTCACCTGCTGTGGGCCGTAGCCGTTCGCCTGCCCAAACCCGTTCGCCTGCTCGTGCCCGGTGCCATCGTGGTCGTGGGCCTGGTCGTAGCCAGTCGCCTGCCCATGGCTGGCGTCCTCGTCATAGCCGTCGGCCTGGTCATAGCCAGTCATCAGCCCGTAGCCGTTCGCCTGCCCTTGGCTGCCGCTCTCGTCGTAGCCTTCGGCCCGGTCGAAGGCAGTCGCCTGGCCGTAGCCATTCGCCTGCTGATGGCCGCCGCTCCCGGCATAGCCGTCGGTCCGACCAAAGCCAGTCGCCTGCCCCAGGCCATTCACTTGGCCATTGCCGTTCAGGCCGCTGCCGTTCGGTGCGCTGCCGTTCGAGCCGCCGTTCAGCGCGCTGCCATTCGGGCCACTGCCGTTCGCCTGGCCGTAGCTAGTAGTTAGGCCGTAGCTGACCGCTTGGTCGTGGCTGCTCGCTTGGCTGTAGCCGGTCCCCTGGCCATAGCTGGAGTTCAGGCCGTAGCTGGTCACTTGGCCACCGGCCTGCTCCAGTTCAACCCGCTGGTCAGGTCCATCGGCATGCTCCTGGCTGGTCGCCTTGCCGTAGCCAGTCCCGTCGCCGTAGCCGGTCGCACTGCCGTAGCCGGCCGCCCCGCCGTAGCTGGTCGCCTGGCCGTAGCCGTCAGCCTCCTCGGAGGCCGCCAGCTGTCCGAAGTCGATCCGCCGGCCGTAGGCGGCGCCCTGGGAATGGCCGTCCTCAGCGGACTGGTCTAGTTCGTTCTGCTGCGGATATCCGCTGTCCGGAGCGAAGCCGCCGGAGTCCTCCTCGGGGAAGAAGCTGGACGCCCGGCTGCCGAAGCCGCCGGCCGCCGGCAGATCAGGGGCAGATTCGGCATAGCCGTCATCGCCGCCCCCGGTCCAGGACGCACCCCCGGTCTGGCCGTAGCCGCCCTGCAGCCCATATCCGGCCCCGTAGCCCTGAGACGCAGGCGCACCAGATGCTGCGTAGCCCTGAGACGCAGGCGCCGCGAATGCACCCTGGCCCTGAGCCACAGGTGTCGCAGGAGCGGCATAGCCCTGAGCCACCGGCGCCCCGGGAGCGGCATAATTACGAGCCACCGGCGCAGCGAAGACATCGAAGCTCTGAGACGCAGGTGTCGCGGCAGCGCCGTAATCCTGAGACGCAGGCGTCGCGGCAGCGGTATAGCCCTGGGCCACCGGCGATGCGGGAACGCCGAAGCTCTGGCCCACCGGTGTCTCGGGGCCGCTCAGCCCGAAGCGGGCGAGGTCCGTACCCGTGTCGGGCGCCGCGTGCCGCCGCGACGGACGCGGCTCGGCCGGAAGTCCGCCTTCGGCTGCGCCATAGCCACCGTTGGCAGCGGCACCATGCTCGGCCGGTGCGCTGCGCTCGGCCCACGCCGAGCCGGACAGCCCGGGTCCGTAGTCGCTGACCGCCCGCGGCCCACCCTGCGCGTCCGGGTCCGCGCCCGGGTCCGGCGCGCCCGTTCCGTATGCGCTCTGGTAGCCACCACCGCCGGCAGGCGGGACAACGACGGCACCGCGCTGGCGCGGAAGCGCCCCGGCAGCAGCCGGCACCGATCCCACCGAGGCAGACCCCGCGGAAGCAGGCCCTGCTGCCGGCCCGGCGGCCCCTGCGAATCCAGGGATCCAGGCCACCGAGGTATGCCCCGCCGCCGGAGCGACGGACGCCGCAGCCACCGCGGGCCGTCCGTCGGAGACCGGCGCGGGCTCACCGTCCGCGGACCGCAGCCAACCAGTGCCACCGGTCCGGACCTGACTGGCACCAGCGGTGCGGACCTGAGCGGCAGCGGGCCGCCCTGGCCCACCGGCGGAGGCCCTCCCCCCGGTCGAGTGCCCCGGATCGGCCATCGACGGCACAGCCACCCCCGCGCGGCCACCAGTCGCATGACCGGCCTCCGGTCGACCGGCGCCCGCCGCCGCTGCCGCACCTGCCTGCCTTACGGGACCAACCGACCCCACCGGACCACCAGACGTCCCGGCAATGGCCGGCACGGGGGCACCGGCCGGACGGGCGGACGCTGCAGCACCGACAGGCCGGGCAAACGCACCAGCACCACCCGGCGCAACAGCACCAGCCGACGCCGCGGCCCCAACAGGCCGGGCAAACGCACCAGCACCACCCGGCGCAACAGCACCAGCCGACGCCGCGGCCCCAACAGGCCGGGCAAACGCACCAGCACCACCCGGCGCAACAGCACCAGCCGACGCCGCGGCACCGGCCGGCCGGGCGCCCAGCGGAGGCAGCGCCGCGGCCGGGGAGCCGGCCGCGCGCATCCGGGTCATCTCGTCCTGCAGCACCTTGACCCGGTGGCCCGCCGCGCGGCCGCTCGCGGCGATCTCCTCCTGGAGTTCGCCGCGCAGCACTTCGATCTGTTCTCCGACGTCCGTCCCCGGCGGCACCGAGTCGTTGCGGATCAGCAGCGCGGCGCCGATCAGGACGACGCAGACCGCCGTGAGCAGCACCGCGAAGCGGATGGCGTTGTCGCTGCCGGCGAGCAGCACGACGAGTGCGGCGACCGGGGCCAGGCCGACGCCGGCCCAGATCAACACCGTGAGGAGGCGGGCGTTCTGCGGCGCCTCGGGGTCCCGGTCAGACATGGTCGCAGATGCTACCGAGAGTGTCAGTCGTCACGGAAAACGGCCGGACGCCGGGCACCATTCGTGCGGTGCCCGGCGTCCGGGACGGGTCAGCTGGTGATCAGCCGGCGGCCAGTGCGCCGTCCGAGCTGAAGACCAGGCCGACGCTGATGGTGCCCTGCTTGAGCCCGGTCTTGGTCAGCGGGCCACCGGCGTCGAGCGAGCTGAACTTGCCCGCCTGGAACTTGTACGTCTCGACCAGGCCCTGCTGGCACTTGGGGCGCTGCGGGCACTCCGGCGGACCACCGAGGACAGTGGCCGCGCCCGAGCACTTGGCGGCCAGGTCGGACAGGGTCTTCACGCCGTACTTGGTGGAGAAGGCCTCCGTCGTGGCGAAGGCGTTCTGGTCCTGCGCCGGGGACGGCTTGCCGAAGACCAGGCCGACCTTCGCGCCGAGGGCCGTCAGGTTTGTCATCGTGGTGTCGAGCTGCGGCGAGGACGGGTCCTTGGCGCCCTTGCCGTCGACCTTGCCCGAGAGGAACGTCGCCAGGGTGGCGGCATACTCCGGGACCACGTCGATGTCGCCCTTCTCCAGGGCGGGCTCGTAGAGCTCGCGGTTGCCGATCTGCTGGACCTTGACCTGGTAGCCCGCGGCCGTCAGCGCGATGTTGTAGAGCTCGCCCAGGGTCGCGTTCTCGCTGAAGTTCGCCGCGCCGATCGTCAGGGCGCCGCCGGGGCCCTTCTCGATGCCCGCGGTGATGTTGTTCGCTGTGGCGAATTCCTCGGCCGCGGCCTTCGACGACTTGCGGTCGATGTCGACGGCCTTGTTCAGCGCGATCAGCTTGGTCGTGTCGAGCGCCGCCGAGACCTTGTCGAGCGCCGCGATGAGCTGCGGCGACGATGATTTCTTGTTGATCGCGGGGACGACGTTGTCGGTGTTCTGCAGGTTTTTGTCATCGGTGAGGACGACGAGCGTGTCGCCGGCCACCGGGGCGCAGCCGTTGCCGGCGGCGGAACTCGCGGGGGCCTCCGTGCCGGAGGAGCCGGACTCACCGCAGCCGGCGAGGATGACGGCGGCGGTGATGAGGGTGCCGGCCGTCAGGAGCAGGTGTCGACGCATTCTGCCGCCTTCTGTGTCCCGGCACGGCCGGGCTGGCCGTGCCGCGTGTCCGACGGGCAGTCGGTGTTCGATGCCCGTGTTGTTTCCGTTGTCGGCCGCAGTGAAGGGCCACGTTCATTCCTACTCGGTGGGTGTGACAAGTTTCGTAACGATGCGAGACCATTACCCGGCCGGCGCGGCCGCAGTCGGCCGGCGGCGCCGGTTCGTCCGCAGCGCGGCCGGTGTCACCAGCCGCTGCAGGCCGGCGAGCAGCGCCTCCACCAGCAATGCCAGCAGCGCCACGACGATACCGCCGGCCACGATCTGCCCGCCGCCGCCGTTGCTCATGCCGATCCCGAAGCCGGCCGAGATGATCTCGCCCAGCCCGCCGCCGTTGACGAACGCGGCCAGCGCGGCCGTCGCCACCACCTGCACGGCCGCGGTGCGCAGCCCGGCAGCGAGATACGGCACCGACAGCGGCAGCTCGACCTGCCGCAGCAGTTGACCGCCGGAGAGCCCCATGCCCCGCGCCGCTTCCCGGGTCTCCGGGTCGATCTGCCGCAGCCCGGTGTAGGCGTTGGCCAGCAGCGGCGGCACCGCGAAGACCGCCAGCGCGACGACCACCGGCGGCTTGCCGAAGCCGAGCGGGGTCAGCGGCAGGATGGTGAGCAGGGCCAGGGTGGGGATGGCCAGCGTCAGGTTGGCGAGGGTGATCACCGCGCCGCCGCCCCGCCCGCGGTGGCCGAGCCAGATGCCGAGCGGCCAGCCGATGACGCAGCCCAGCAGCACCGCCCAGAGGCTGATGAGCAGGTGCTCGGAGAGGCGGTCGAGCAGGCCGCCGGGGTTGGTCCAGTTGAGCGGGTCGTTGAGCCAGACGTATCCCTCGTGGAAGTAGTTCACGACCTGCGCTCCCTCGCCCAGGGGGTGAGCAGCCGGCCGAGGCCGGCCAGCGCCAGGTCCAGGACCAGCGCCAGGCCGACGCAGAGGATCGTCCCGGTCATGATCTCGGCCTTGTAGAAGTTGTTCCGGAAGCCGCCGAGGATCATCTCGCCGAGGCCGCCCTTGCCGATCAGCGAGCCGACGGTGACCAGCGCGACCGTCGAGACGGTGGCCAGCCGCAGGCCGGTGAGGATGCCGGGCAGGGCCAGCGGCAGCTCGATGCGCCACAACCGGCCGAAGCGCCCGTAGCCCATGCCGGCCGCGGCGTCGCGGACCTCGGCGGGGACCTGGCTGAGCCCGGCCAGGGAGTTGCGGACGAGCACCAGCAGCGCGTACAGCACCAGGGCGATCAGCACCGAGGTGTCCTTGGTCGTGCCGACCGCCGGGGCGATCAACGCGAGAAGCGCCAGCGAAGGGATCGTGTAGAGGACGCCGGAGAGTGCGAGAATCGGGCCGGTCAGCGGTCGCCACCAGTAGGAGACGACCGCGAGCGGCAGCGCGACGATCAGCGCGATGATCACCGCACGGGCGGTGAGACCCGCGTGGAACTGCAGTGCGGAGAGGATCTCGTCGGCGTTGTCGTGGACATAGCGCCAGGAGAACCACGGATTTCCCGGCCCGTCATCAGCGGGGGCGGCCAGGGGCCACGCAGGCGCCGGGGCCCTCGACAGGAAGGACATACGTGGACGCTACCGCGATCAAGGACTCCGGCGCTGGCCGGACCGCGGCGTCTATCACGCTCGAGAACGTCGGGAAGGTCTATCCGGACGGGACCGTGGCGGTCGGCGATATCAGCCTGGAGGTGCGGGCGGGCGAGCTCGCGGTGCTGATCGGGCCGTCCGGGTGCGGCAAGTCCACCGTGCTCCGCATGATCAACCGGCTGATCGAGCCGTCCAAGGGCCGGATCCTGATCGACGGCGCCGACGTCTCGGCGCAGAACCCGGTCGAGCTGCGCCGGCAGATCGGCTACGTGATCCAGAACGTCGGCCTCTTCCCGCACCAGAGCATCCGTACCAACATCGGGACGGTGCCGCGGCTGCTGGGCTGGGACCGCAAGCGGATCAAGGACCGCGCCGACGAGTTGCTTGAGCTGGTCGGGCTGGATCCGAAGCGGTACGGCGGCCGCTATCCGCATGAGCTCTCCGGCGGCCAGCGGCAGCGGGTGGGCGTGGCCCGGGCGCTCGCGGCGGACCCGCTGGTGCTGCTCATGGACGAGCCGTTCTCCGCGGTCGACCCGATCGTGCGTGGTCGCCTGCAGGAGGAATTCCTGCGGTTGCAGGAGGCGGTTCGCAAGACCATCGTGCTGGTCACCCACGACATCGATGAGGCCGTACGGCTGGGCGATCGGATCGCGGTGCTGGCCGAGGGCGGCCGGCTGATGCAGTACGCGTCCCCGTCCGACCTGCTCAGCAAGCCCGCTTCGCCGTCCGTGAGCGAGTTCGTCGGCACCGACCGGGGCATCCGGCGGCTGGCGGTCACGCCGGTCCGCGCCGCGATGCGCCCGGTCGGGCAGATCGAGGAGATCGAGCGGCTGCCCACGGTCGACGTGTCCGGCACCCTCTACGACGCGCTCGCGGTGATGTTGACCGGCGACTCGCTCAACGTCGTGGTGCTCGAGGACGGCAAGCCGGTCGGCACGGTGTCCCGCTCGGCCCTGTTCGACGTGCCGAACGAGGAAGCCGCGGCCACCACCTGACGCGGCGAGCCCGCGGCGCAACGACGACGGACCGCGGCGCGGCCGGAGGACGGGGAGGTCTTCCGGTCGCGCCGCGGCGGTGACGCGGCGGTCTGGTGCCGGCGGGGGCGGCCGTCACCTGGCGCGCCGCGGCGCTGGCCCGGTTTGTCCGGCAGCGGCGGGGGCGCCAGCCGGCCGGGCCGAGTAAGGCCTGATCAGTGGGTGCCCCGGCGCCCACCGAGCGTGGCGAGCCCGATGATCCAGCCGATGAAGAGGCCGTAGGTGGCGCCCTCCCCGGCGGTGCGGAAGGCCCCGAGCAGCGACGGGTTGGCCAGGAACAGCGTGGTCAGCAGCGCGGCGAAGCCACCGGCGAAGATGTACGCCGCCCAGCCCGCGAAGAACTGGCTGATCGTGCCGCGGGCCCGCGCGAGCTGCGAGCCGGGCAGCAGGTAGAGGAAGAGCAGCGTCAGCACGACCACCAGGATCGCCTTGAGGTCGGCGATCAGGATCGAGCGCAGCGAGTCGTCGGAGTCGAAGCGCCAGTGCGGCCACGCCAGCAGGCGCAGCCACCAGCCACCGGCGGTGTTCGGGTTGGTGTTGTCCTGGGCCCAGTCGGCGTACCAGGGGCTGCCGAAGACCAGGACCAGTATCAGTGCGGCGAGCGTGCCCGCGCCGGGTGCGGTTTTGTAGCGGTTGGTGAGAGCCATGAACCCGTTAGTTCCCAACGAATTCCGGTCACCAAACGCGCCAGAACTGATATCCGTGAATGTGATCCTTGCGGTGCTATCAGTGCTTTTGCAGGTAATCGATGAAGGCTGCCCGAAGCAGCGGCTCCTGCTCCCCGTACCCGTGACCGGCCAGTTCGCGCCAGAGCGCGACCGCTTCCTCGATCGTCGGTCCGACGGTGTTCGGCGCGCCGTCGAGCGAAGCGGCCTCGTCCGCGTCCGGCAGGTGCTTGACGACCGTCCAGAAGAACTTCAGGTCGCGGTGCTCCCGGGCCTTCGCGAAGGCCCGCTCACGCAGCTCCTCGGTGGGCAGGGCGTCCAGTTCGGCGAAGGTCGAGTCGGTCATGGGTGCCAGCATAGGACGGCCGGGTGGCTGCTCAACGCCCACTGCCCCAAGGTCCCTCGTCCCAGCGCAGCGGGCGGTTCTCCGGCGGCTCGGCCGAGGTGGACCACGTCTGCGGCATGTTCGGGGTCCAGGCGGTGCCGGCCGAGGCCGCGGCGTTCCAGTCGGTCACCGCGGGCACGAGCAGCGGGCGACCGTACGTCTCGACCAGCCGGGTGACGATCAAGCCGCCGCCGACGGCACAGGCCCCGATCGCGAACAGCGCGATGTCGAAATCGCGGCGGTTCGCGTAGTCCAGGAAAAGGGTCAGCCCGGCGACCGCGAGCAGGGTGCCGAAGATGCCGCCGCGCCGGCCGTACGCGCTGGTGCCGGCGAGCAGCGCCGCGCCGAAGGCGAGGCCGGTCCACTCCAGGCCGGTGCCGGGCCGGATCGGCCCGGTGGACTGGGCGGCCATCAGGATGCCCGCACCGACGGCGAAGACCGAGGAGAGCACCAGGGCGGCGAGCACCGGGAACACCGCGGAACCACCCGGCCGCCGGGCCGGGTCGCCGACCGGCCGCAGCCGTCCCACCATCCGCCGGATCGGCATGACGGTGCCCAGCGCGCCACCGATGACGGCGAGCAGCGCGAAGCCGCCGAAGAGGTAGAACGCCTGGTTGGCGGGGTCGTAGTCGGCCTGGACGGTGACCGGCGCGGTGCGCAGCTGGTCGTAGACGATGACGCCCATGGCGGCGGCGAGCGTCGCCGTCCAGCCGGGGACGTGCAGCACGAGCACGAGGACGGCCACGATCAGGCCACCCGCGGCGGCGACGATCAGCGCCGGCACGGCGGCCTTGAGCAGGCCCTCATCGCCGTTCTCGGCGAAGTGCAGCGCCGCACCGAGGGCGATCGGGCCGACTGCGAGATTGGGTACGCCGGCCCGCAGCGTCAGGCCGGCACCGAGGGTGAGCAGCCCGATCGAGGCGCCGGTGATGAGCAGGGTGTCGAGCGCCGGGCGGCGCAGGCTGGCCGGGTCGAGCCGGTAGAGCAGGTACGCGATCGCGGCGACCGCCAGCAGCAGGACGATCTCCCAGCCGATGTGGATGCCGAGCCGGTCGCGCCCGTCGTCGACGTCGGCGCCGCGCCGGCCCGCCTCGCCGGCGGGCTCCACCAGCTGGACGCCCTCGACGTCTTCCGGGTCGAGGTCACGCCGCCGGGCCCGGAAATCGGTGGCCGCGAGGCCGGTCCGGTACGCAGCAGGGTCGCTTTCGCCCTGGTCACCAGCAGTACGCCGATACGTGGTCTCGTCGTAGGCCATCCCGAACACCTCCTTCGCCGCCGGAACAGCATACGGAAATGAACTGCCCGCGGTTCAAGTCATGAACCGCGGGATCAGGACCGTCCGCCCTGCCGGCCCGGCTTCCCGCCGTCTTTCTGGTCTGGTTGCTCCGGCACCCGGCAGGAACGCTCCAGCCACAACGCCGCGACGACCAGCGCGAGCGCGGCGACCACACCGGCGATGGCGGCCGGGACGTCGTCGCGGGCGGCCTTGGTCGGCTCCAGCGCCAGCCAGGCCAGCAGCCCGGCCGAGAAGCCGGCGAACAGCGCGCCCGCCAGCGACGACGCCTTGGCCAGCACGGCGAACCGGGCGACCGCCAGCGGGTCGACCCGCGGCGAACCGGGCTTGTGCTGGATCCGTGCCGCCGTGTTCTGCGCGAGGATCGCCTCGACGACGGCCAGCGCACCGAGCACGATGATCGGCAGCCAGGGCAGCCGGGGCATCTGCGTGTAGAAGGCGCTCAGCAGCAGCCAGCCCACCGCGGCGGCGGCCAGCCCGGCGACCACCAGCACGGACAGGCTGGTCGGCCGCATCGACGGATCGGGTGCGCCACCGCCGGGGTTGCTGCTCACTCTTGTGACTCTAACGGCAGATCGGGCCGCGGGGTCAGTGCGTTCGCGTCGGCTGCGACTTCCGGGCCGTTCAGCAGGTCTGTCACCCATCCGTGGCCGGGCAGCTGGGCGTAAGGCTGGAGATCGAGCCAGGGTTTGAGCACGAACGCCCGCTGGTGCACGCGGGGGTGCGGCAGCGTCAGCTCGGCGTCGTCGCTGAGCACCGGGGTGCCGTCCTCCCGCCACACCGCGATCACATCCACGTCCAGCGTGCGCGGGCCGAACCGCCGTGCCGGATCCCGGACTCGACCCGCGGCCTCCTCGACCGCCCGGGCCCGGGTGAGCCAGCCGGCCGGTTCCGCCGCCGGGTCCACGACCAGGACTACGGCATTCAGGTACGCAGGCTGGTCGGCGTCGCCCCAGGGCGGTGTCTCGTAGACCCCGGAGACCAGCACGACTCTCTCGCCCAACTGCTCCACGGCACCTTTGAGGTACGCGTACCGGTCGCCGAGGTTGCTGCCCAGCGAGAGGATCGCCCGGGTCACCGGGCGCGCCGGACGGTGACCGCGACGTCGGCGAACTCGTGCGGGATCGGCGCCTGCGGCTTGTGCACGGTGACCGTGGCCGCGTCGACCCGGGTGTCCGCGAGGCAGACCGCCGCCAGCCGCTCGGCCAGCGTCTCGATCAGGTTGACCGGCTCGCCGGCGATCACCTCGGCCAGCCGGCCGGCCAACTCGCCGTAGTGCACGGTGTCGGCCACGTCGTCGCTGGCAGCCGCCTTGGCGAGGGACAGCTCCAGCTCCACGTCGACCACGAAGTCCTGGCCGTCGCGGCGCTCGAAGTCGAAGACCCCGTGGTGGCCCCGGACCCGCAGGCCGTGCAGGGAGATGCGGTCGTTCACGGCGTACCCCCGGTTGTCGAGCGTGAGATGCGCGGGCTGCCGGTGGCCCGCCATACCGCCAGGGCGTCGACGGTCGCGCGTACCTCGTGCACCCGGACGCCCCAGGCACCGGCGGCCACCGCCAGCACGGAGGTGGCAATCGTCGCCGCCTCCCGGCCGTCCACCCCCCGCGGCACGCCGTCCGGGTTGGCAAGCAGCCGGCCGAGGTACGTCTTTCGGCTGGCCCCGAAGAGCACCGGGTAGCCGAGGGCGACCAGCTCGTCCAGATGCGCGCTGAGGGCCCAGTTGTGCTCGGCGTGCTTGGCGAAGCCGATTCCGGGGTCGAGGATCAGCCGGCCGGGGTCGACACCGGCGGCGACCGCGTCGTCCACCCGCTGGCTCAGCTCGGCGCGGACCTCGGCGACGACGTCGTCGTAATGGGCCAGGTCGAGCATCCGGCGGGAGTGCCCGCGCCAGTGCATGAGGATCCACGGGCAGCCGGCGTCGGCCACCACGGCGGCCATCCCCGGGTCCGCCAGGCCGCCGGACACGTCGTTGACCATCACGGCGCCCGCACCGAGGGCGGCCGCGGCCACCTCGGCCCGGGTGGTGTCGATGCTCAGCGGCACCCCGGCGGCGACCAGCGCCTTGATCACCGGGAGCACCCGGGCCGTCTCGGTCGGACCGTCCACCCGGTCGGCGCCCGGCCGGGTGGATTCGCCACCGATGTCGATGATGTCGGCACCCGCCCGGCGCAGCGCGACGCCGTGCGCGACGGCCGAGTCGACATTGGCATACCGGCCGCCGTCGGAGAAGGAATCGGGGGTCACGTTGAGGACGCCCATCACGACCGGGTGATCTTGCTGGGCCAGCAGGTCGCCGCTGAGCTGCACGGTCGTCGCACCACCGGTCGGATCAGTCACGGGAAGACGGTACCGGGCCGGGCTCTTTAGTACACGTGTACGATGCACCGTGACTCATCTTCAATCACGCCTTTACCTTGGGTAACGAATCAGGCAGCTTGTAGGTAAGAAGTACGGCCCGTACTCTTTGGAACTGGGCATCATTGAAGGACCGAAGAGAGCAGACGGGCTTTGGGTAGGACAGGAGCGCCCTGACCAGCTCACTCGACGCGGTGAGCTGGAAGTAGCACCATATGGGCGTTGCCGTCAGCGAGGCTTTACAACTGCAGTGTGCGCGGCGCCCTCACGCCGGGCACCCGGGAGGTTTACCGATGATCGCCACAGAGTTCGCTACACAGGTCGCAGCGGCGCTACAGCAGGGCACCCTGGCCGCCCCCGAGCCCAAGGGCATCAACACCGAGGGCGTCGTCACCTTCTTCGCCAGCAACATCGCGCCGATCCTGCTCGCCGTACTCGGGATCATCTTCATCGGCCGGGCCAGCCGCGGCGAGATCTCCAAGGTGCTCACCAGCTCAGCGATCGCCATCGTCGGCCTCGCGTTCATCGCCGGCGCCGCGACGTTGTTCTTCGTCGGCGACTACCTCATCAGCCTCATCTTCGCCTGAGGCCGCGGGCGGACATATGCGGCTGCGCACCGATGACGACATCTACCGGGCACGCCTTGTCTATCTGGGCCCGCCCGGCTACACGCTGCCCATGCACCTGCCGTACGCGCAGTATGGGATGTTCGTCCTGCTAGTGCCTTTGTTCGTGTTCCTGCACTACCTCATCACGTTCGAGATCGACGCCTTCCCCGCCTGGGAGATCGCGTTGGCCATGGTCACCACCTCGTACGTGTTCCGGCACGTCGACCCCGACCGGCCGGCCCGGATGGTCATCCGCACCGCACTCACCGACTGGCGCCGCACCCGCGAGCCCGCCGTCGAACAGCGCGACCCGAGACTCGTCGCCACGCGCATCAGAGTTCGGGAGGAGTTGGTATGACCAGTTTCGCCGCTCTCACCGCATGCCCGAACGGGGATCGTCCATGACCGCTACCCCACCGCCCGGGCCTTCCCGCGCGGAATCGTCCCTTCCGGGCAGGCAGAGTAACGCTGTGCGATCAGATAATCACTCTCCGGATGAGGGCGTCGAACAGGTCCCCGGTCCCGGCCACGGCGCCGTCGCGGTCTTCCAGGCCCCGCAGCCGGTACGCCCGCGCACCAACGGCGGCCCGCCGGTCGACCCGATGGACATCGATTCGCCGTTCCTCGATCTCTTCGGGGGCACGCCGGGCGGCGGCCCGGCCGCGGCTGAGCCGGAACCGCCCGCGGACGACCCGGACGTGGATTTCGACTTCGGCTTCGACTTCGACGGCGCGGACGCCGGGCGGCAGACCTCCGCTCCGCCGTCGGCCGTGCCCACCAGCCCCGCTCCGGGCCATGCCGGCTCCGCCTCCAGCCCTGCCGGGGCCACTCCCAGCCTTACCGAGCCAGGTCCGGACCTTGCCGGGTCCGGCCTGGGTCTTGCCGGGTCCGACCCGGCGCCAACCGGGTCCGGCCCAGCGCCAGCCGGATCAGGCCCGGGCTTTGCCGGGTCTGACCTGGGGCTTGCCGAGTCCGGTCAAGCGCTAGCCGGATCCGGTTCGGACCTTGCCGGGTCCGACCCAGCGCTAGCCGGATCTGGCCCGGGCCATGCCGGGCCCGGTCCAGCGTCAGCCGGATCTGGCCTGGGCCTTGCTGGGCCCGGCCCAGCGCCAGCCGGATCCGGCCCCGGGCTTGCCGGGCCCGTGTCGGAGCCCGGCAGCGGGAACGGGCAGGCCTCGGGTTTGAACGGGCCGGCCGCGAGCCGCGCAGGTGGGGCCCACGCCGAGCCAGCGGTCGCCCCGCCGTCGCCCGTGCCGCCGTCGAACGGCGCGCGGCCCGGCAGCCCGCCGGCCGACGCACCGGTGTCGCCCTTCATGCGGGCGCCCGCCGGCCCGCGGGCCGACTTCTACGACGAACGTGAGGCGCCCGAGTCCGACTTCGAGGACTGGCCCGACGAGCCGCACTCCGGAGCCTTCCCGACGGTGTCCGCCGCGCCCGTGGCTCCGCAGCCCGTGCCGGCCCCCGTACACCCCATGCACGCCCCGCCGTTGTGGCAGACCGTCACGACGCCCGGGGTGACCCCGGTTGCTGCCGTCGAGCCGTACCATTCGGCCGCGCCGGCCGAGGCCGACGCCCGCGTCGACCTGCCCGCGCCGATGCCCGAAAAGGCACCCGCCAAGCGCCGTGGCCGCCGCAAGCGCGAGGAACCGGCGAACCTGCCCGCGGTCCGGCCGAAGAAGAACGAGGTCAAGGCCGCACAGCTGCGCCCGCACAAGCTCAAGTTCAGCGACCGCGACCCGTCCATCGAGCTGGAGATCAGCGAGATCGCCGGGCACCTGACGTTCACCCAGAGCACCGTGACGGCGTGGTATTCGCTGCCGGAGGTCCGGTGGGCGTTCCGCCCGGACGCCGAGCGCGAGGCACTACTCTCCGCGATCTCCGAGCAGTATGCGGGCCTGGCCGGTTTCCGGCTGCACCTGCGGCGCACCAACCGGCCGTTCCCGGCCGACGAGTGGGCCCGCACGGTCGACTCCCACACGGCCAAGCCGCTGCCCGACGTCTCGGGTGCCACCTCCTGGTCCGACCACCTGGTGGCGGCCCAGCGGCACCTGCTCTCGGTCAACCACGCCGAGGGCCAGACCTACCTGGGCGTGACCTTCGCCCGCCGCTCGCTCGGCGACACGTTCTCCGAGCGGATCCTGCGGATGTTCGGCAAGGGCACCTCCGATGGGGAACGGCGCAAGCTCGGCCGCACGGTCGAGCAGTTCGACGAGGTGCTGAACGCGTTCGGCATGCGCGGCCGGCGGGTCACCCCGCAGGAGCTGGAATGGTTGCTGTTCCGCTCCGTCGCGCTCTGCATGGCCCCGCCCGGCCCGCTCTCCCCGGTCTCGAACGGCCAGTGGGAACGCGGTGACCTGCTCGCCCTGACCGAGCAGGTGGAGCGCTACCGCACCCCGTACGGCTCGACGGTCAAGCTGGTCAACCGGATGACCGGCGAGGAGCGGCACGTCGCCGTCCTGTCCGTGGGCCGGATGGAGCCGCTGGAGATCCCCGAGAAGCACGAGCCGTGGATGCACTTCCACGAGCGGCTGCCCTGGCCGATGGAGCTCTCGTCGCGCATCGACATCCTCGGCTCGAACAGTTCTTTCAAGAACCTCGAGCACCGGCTCCGGATGATCCGCTCCCAGCAGCTCGACTACGCCGAGCACGGCATCGACGCCCCACCGGAGCTGGAACGGCTCGCCAAGCGGGCGCTGGTCATCGGCGACGAGATGACCACGGGGCTGCCGGTCGAGTCGGCCCGCGCGCACGGCTGGCACCGGATCGCCGTCGGCGGCCGCACCCGCGAGGAGTGCCTGGAACGGGCCCGCCGCCTGATCCAGCTCTACTCCCGCGAGCTGCGCATCTCGCTGCAGCACCCGAAGAACCAGGACCAGCTCGCCCGCGAGTTCATCCCCGGCGAGCCGATCGCCAACACCGGCTACGTGCGGCGGATGCCGGTCAAGCTGCTGGCCGCGGCGCTGCCGCAGGCCGCGTCCACGGTGGGCGACCGGCGGGGAGACCTGATCGGGCGTACGTCGGGCACCTGCCGCCGGCCCGTCTTCCTGGACCTGCACTTCCCGATGGAGGTCCGGGAGCGCTCCGGCCTCGGCGTGCTGGTGGCGGAGCCCGGCGGCGGCAAGTCGACGCTGATGGGCGCGCTGGGCTACCTGAACGCGCGCCGCGGCGTCCAGGTGACCCTGCTCGACCCGTCCGGCCCGCTGGCCCGGCTGTGCGCGATGCCGGAGCTGCGGCCGTACTCCCGGGTGCTGAACCTGACCGGCTCGGAGCAGGGGACGCTGGCGCCGTACGCGCTGATCCCGACCCCGGTCCGCACCGAGTTCCCGACCGGCGCCGGCGGCGACCGCGAGTACGAGATCGCCGTCTCGAACGCCCGGGCCGAGCGCCGCATGCTCGTCCAGGACATCTGCTCGATGCTGGTCCCGCCACAGGTGGCCAAGGAGTCCTCCACCGCGACCCTGCTGCGGCACGCCGTACGCCAGGTGCCGGCCGAGGAGACCTCCACCCTCGACGACGTCATCGCCTGCCTGCAGGGCCTCGACGACGACGGCAAGGAACTGGCCAACCTGCTCCTGGACACCGCGGAGATGCCGCTGGCGCTGCTGTTCTTCGGCCGGCCGCCGGCGCACCTGCTCAGCGCCGACTCGGCGCTCACCGTCATCACCATGGCCGGCCTGCGCCTGCCCGACATGAAGATTGAGCGCGAATACTGGTCGGCGGAGGAGTCGCTGGCGCTGCCGATGCTGCACACGGCACACCGGCTCGCCGTCCGGCGCTGCTACGGCGGCTCGATGTCGTCGCGCAAGATGGTCGGCCTGGACGAGGCTCACTTCATGGAGGGCTGGCGCTCCGGCCGCTCGTTCCTGGTCCGGCTCGCCCGCGACTCCCGGAAGTGGAACCTGGCGGCCTTCGTGGCCTCGCAGAACCCCCGCGACATCCTCGGCCTCGACGTGCAGAACCTGGTGTCGACCGTCTTCGTCGGCCGGATCGCCGAGGACCAGGAGATCGCCTCCGAGGCGCTACGCCTGCTCCGGGTGCCTGTGCACGATGGCTACGAGGCGACCCTGGCCTCGTTGTCGCAGGCGGACACGTCATCGTCGTCCCGGCTGGGCTTCCGCGAGTTCGTGATGCGCGACGTCGACGGCCGGGTGCAGAAGGTCCGGGTCGACGTGTCGTACGTGGACGGCCTGCTGGAGTATCTCGACACGACACCGGCGGCGGCCAAGGCGGCGCCCACGGCCATAGCGTCCCTGTCCGACCGGGAGGTCTGAGATGGTTCGGCGGGCGTGCGCACTGGTCCTGACGGTGCTCGTGGCAGCGGTGGCAAGCATCGCCTGGGCGGTCGCCGCACCATCACCCGCCTCCGCCGGGCCGCTACGTGCCCCGGGCGGCGCCTGCAGCGCCGAGGAATGGCGCGATGACATTCCCGGCTGCGTCAAGCGGCTCAAGGAAGTGAGCGAAGAACGAGCGACCTGCCTGAAGCCGCCCACGCCCAGCGCGCCGGATTCCGGCCTGGCGGGCTGGTTCGCCGAGCGACCGGCCTCCTCCAAGCTGAACGGTCCGCAGGGCGTCTACAGCCAGTACGGCTACGCCGGTTACAGCTTCTCGACCTACGACCTCGACGGTGGTTGCGCGGGCACCCTGGCCGAGCCGGAGAGCAAATTCGAGACCACGGTCGCCAACGGCGAGTTCATGATCGCCACCGCCGTCATCGGCGCCTCCAACGCCCTGCGGGAACGGGCCTGGGACCCGCAGGCCCTGTGGGGCTGGGCCGATCCGCTGGTCGACCAGGCCACCAAAGCAGTCTATGAGAAGGTCTTCAGCGTCTTCGGCGTCATCACCCTCGCCGTGGTCGGTCTCTACCTGATCTGGCGGTCGCAGCAAGCCGACATGGGTGCGGCCACAACGACGGCCGGTTGGGCGATCCTGATCATGGTCGTCGTCACCGCCATCGCGGCGTGGCCCGTCAAGTCGGCGAATATCGCCGACCAAACCCTGGTTACCACCCTGGGCGTGGTGCATGACGCGGTCGGGCCACAGGCTCAGAACACTCCCGACAGCAAGTGCGACAACCCCACCCCCGGCGCCTGTGACGACAACCGGCCACCGGCTGTCCGCGCTAGCGACACGGTGACCGAGACCATGCTCTACCGCAACTGGCTCCGCGGGGTGCTCGGCTCGGCGGACAGCGACACGGCTCAGAAGTACGGTCGAGCCCTGTATGACGCTCGCTCCTTCAGCTGGGACGAAGCGCAGCGGATGCGGGACAACCCGAAAACCCGACCATCGACCATCACGGGGAAGCAGGACCAGTGGAAGCGGGTCGCCGAGACGATCAGAGTCGATGATCCCGAAGCCTACGACTACCTCCGCGGTGTCAACGGTATGGACCGGATCGGCGCGGGCTTCATCGCCGTGCTGGCGGCCCTGATGTTCGCGATGTTCGACCTGACCGCGTCGCTGCTGGTGCTGCTCGGCTTCCTGATCTTCCGCTGGGCGGTCATCGCCGCACCCATCCTCGGCACGGTCGGTCTGCTGCGACCTGCGAGTTCGGGCATCCGCCGCCTCGGCAACGCCGTAGTCGCGGCCGTCTTCAACATCGCCATCTTCGGCACCGGCGCCGCCATCTATCTCTTCGCGGTGGACCTGATCATGAACACCGCCAGCCTGGCCGGCTGGCTGCAGGTCGTGCTGGTCTGGCTGGTCGGGGTGGTGGGCTGGCTGCTGCTGCGGCCGTACCGGCGAATCACCCAGCTCGGCGGCAAGGACGGCACTGCGGCGATCACCTCCGCCGGCTCCTGGCACCGCCGGTTCTTCCGCGACATCCGCGAAGCGGCCAAACTGGACGTGGCGGATGCCGGTGGCACGAACGAGCCCTCGATCGGCAAGGGCCGCACCGTCTACGTCGACCAGAGCAACCTGCGTCCCGAGGCCAGGCTGGAGGATCCCTCGCACGGTTCGGCCAGCCGTGGTGGGCAGACTCTGGTGCCGGCCTCGGAGCAGGGAGGCAGCGGTCCGGCCGTTCGCCCGGACGGCAACGAGACGACGCGTGACAACGCGGAACCCGGCGATCGGGCCCCGGTCCCGGTCACGGCTTCCGCCGCGCGGCAGCGCCGGCCGTCCACCTGGACCGAGCCGGACGTAGCCGAACGGCCCGCTTCCTTCGCGATATACCGGCCGGAGACCGGAAGCACCACCCGTGAGGAGCCGGCTTCGCCGCGAGTGCGCACCGAGGCGAAGTGACCGCCGATGCCGAGAATGCTGGAACGTAGCCTCACTGGACTCTTCCGGTCCCGCTGGGGAGTAGCGCTGGTGATCGCCGTGCTGGTGCTGGCAATCGTCGGGATCGGCCGGATCTTCTCCGATGGCACCGCCGCCGCCCCGATTACCGAC
>Ga0307516_10003674_pt1 | contig 19505 bp, 20 predicted proteins | sample 19_EM_MG_FD_203310 | JGI IMG/M metagenome (GOLD analysis project Ga0307516, IMG submission 203310) | Populus trichocarpa ectomycorrhiza microbial communities from riparian zone in the Pacific Northwest, United States - 19_EM | ecosystem: Host-associated > Plants > Roots > Unclassified | place...
AACTGTGGCCCATGCCTGTGACAATAGAACAATAGTACAACGAGGCCATCATGATGGATCATCAGTTTAAAGTAGCAAGAACTGAAGAAGCTTTCTATGGGAAAGTTAACAGAACTGTGAGGAGGCCCCCACAGTATGGCCAACAAGAGCAAGGCCAAGGACAAGGACAAGCATCATTATCGCAGCAAGGAAACCAATGGGGATTCTTCAGAGACCAAACACTGCCTCAACATGGGCAGCATCAGGATCCAAAACAGCTGCAACATGACCCGAACATGATGGATGTTGACAGGAATCAGGCACGAGGGCTGCCTATGAAGTACTTCAAATGTAATGGTCTAGGACACATGGCAAGAGATTGCCAAAGAAACTTGGATGTCAGAGGAATGACGTATGAAGAAATGGCAGAGCATTTTGAAGCTGCTGCCGCTGCTGCAAAGGACCATGAGAAACTTGTGAAGAAAAAGGATTTTCCTGCCACAACCCAGTGAGGATGCTCCCACTGAGGTTGAAGAACAAGTTTGAAGGACTGGAGATTGATGACACTGAATCAGATATAGTAGACACTGGATGTACTACACCTATTAATGGGGTGACTCCTACCAAGCACGGTGCTGCAGAGGCATGCTTAATTCCCTGTCAAATAAATTATATCATCACAATCTGCTATATCAAGAGATTTATCTCCAAACTGAAGGAGCGCATCAGCTGGCTGAAACCTAAACATTATTTTGTTCAAATGACCAGATCTCAATCCGAATTGATGATCAATGTTGGATTACATACCATGGATACCCATTGCATGGTTGATGTAAAAGCACTATTGGATAGTGGTGCTACCGGAATGTTTATTGACAAGAATCGCGATGCGACCACTGAATAAGCCGATCCAAGTATACAATGTGGATGGCACACGTGCTTAGTTATTCCTGGAGAAACAAAGGAAGGCCAAAAGAAATTTGAAGATATTCAGAGATTGAACCCAGTATATCCAGGAAATGACTGACACCAGGTCAAACTGTTTGGGTAGGAATGCCATTGGCATGACATTGAGTTCATTGATGCATAAAGCCTGGAAACGTGAAAGGAGGGGTGAACAGGAGCCTCACAACTTGGGCGAAGGCGGCATGAAAGGGAATGTAATCTTTGTATGGAATGTTTTGATTTGCAAAGCATCAAGTATGAGCCATTAGTAAAACAAAAGGAGGAGACTATAAGCACATCAGACAATCAGAACACTTTAGATCTATAGATCAAGGCGGGACAAGAACAAGAAGGTCAGACAAAGAGAAAGTTGAGACGAATCAAGTCCACACATAAAAGATACAATTCAAAACATCATGAATACAAGGTAAATAAAATAGTGCATCAGAAATCCCATGTCAAACAAAAGAAACAGCCATTATTTTTGTTTTGAGAGCATTGAGAGCTTGTAGTACATCAAAGGCCATGGATCTACAACAACATGTTCATTGGCTTGAGGCAGAGGAGCGATTGTTCGAGCAGCATGGGAAAGGCATCGGGGAACAATGGCAGCATGGCGGAAGCGATCATAAAACTCTTGAGTGTAGAGTTTTGTGACTGCCTCCTCCAATAGATTGAGTTCCGAAGCTTTCCAAACAATCTTCTCCTCCATAATAATCTTTGGCAGGGTGCAAGCTGTCCACCCCATCATCAGACACTTGAGCACATGAAGATACCTTGATCTCTGCTCCCAATTCAAACTCCCCAGACCCTGATTCACACATTCCAGCTTAGCAATAAGAAGTGATCCCATTTCAGCGGCATCTGGAAAACACACCACAACCAGATGATAACAGTCTGAAACAGTTGATCCAGACATGCAGCCATCCAAAGCAGCCAATTCCCAAAGCACCTCTTCAAAGTGGTGATCTCCCAATGCATCAAATTCTATATCATTTCAGTCTATCAAACGTACTTCATCTGTTTCTTATGCAGTACTTTGGTCTGTGCACTGAGGCCAAGGCTGAGGCCTATCCTTCTGCACTCCAACCCCTGGTATGTATGTCTTATATCCACCTTGACTGATTTGAGTATTGACTCTTGGGGCATCACACTGAGGCCAAGGCTGTCAGTGCCCAACAATGATCACTTGAAATATGAGTCCTGAGCAGTCCCTCAATGTCTTCTGTATTGTTCTCAATTATTAACACCCAGGCCATCTGCTTCGGCTTCCTATATCCATGCTGCTGACAATTATCCAATTGTGTCTTTTGACCAAGGCTGACCTTGCCTGAGATGTAGCCAAGGCTGTTGCTGACTGTCCCAATGCCGATATGGACAATGCCACAGGTGGCCGGTGCATTCTATATATAGTATACAGCATCCAGCGAATTTGCTGGCACTGAGTGAGTTGGCACAATGTTAATATACACTGGATCAAGTCGTTCAGTACAATGTAACTTAACTATGTGGCATTCCCTTCCGAACATGTAGGTTAATCTTGAAGAATGGCCAGTGGTTGGGCACTGAGGACTTGCAGCCCCACTCAATGTCCTTCATCTGCAGGCTCAGAATTTCATGGCAGCTGGTGGCAGATCAGACCTTGTGTATGGTCATAGAACCATGTGTATAAGGATCACTCACCATGTCCACAGTGTGAATGAGATGCTGGTGAATGCCTGCATGAACACATGCTGCACAGTCTCCTTCAGGTCCATCATGTGCTGTTTATAGCTGTCAGTCAGTGGCACATCTGTTCTCTTGACGTGTTACAGACTTGCCTCATGTCATACTGTTTACGTGTTGTCTTGGACTATTACTTACTATGGACTATTACATAATCTTGAGTTCTTTCTCTTGTCATACATACAGTGCTTTCAATATACATCGTTCAAGCTCTGTTGTGTGTGATGAGTAAGATTGACTCTCAAGTGTAACGTGAACCGTTACATTTTTTTGAGCTTTCAATTCTCAAAAGTACTCTACTGCACGGAGCAAGACAGACAATGCGATCATCGTGCCACATCACAACCCTTAGCCACAGCCTTATGGCCCCTTCAACCAAAACCTTAACAGAACCTAAATTGTTGGACCCTGGAGAATTTTCTCCAGGGCATACTATCACCGTGCATCTGAAAGGAAGACAACGGTTACCAGGCGAGTATTCACTGGTAACGCCAACTCCAGACTCAGGTGGCCATCACAGACCAGGGGAGATGAAGACCTCACCTCAAAACTGGAGGTTGAGAACAATGATGGATACATCGAAGACCAAGCAAGTGAGAGTGAACCTTGAACCTTTCCAAATGCTCGACTGAGAAATCGTACAAGTGAGGGAGCTCCCTCCCATTCAACCAATGTGACTACACATCAAAGTCGTGTATTCCTCAAATCCAACAACTACTCTTCAAGAAATAACAGAGAATCATCTGGAAGTGAATCCAGTAGGCACTCGAAGGCGAGAGCCTTGCCTGCAAGTGATTCAAGTAGTAAGAGATGGAGCGCATTGCAGCGCCATATCCAACAACTTGAAATAGTACGAGAATCATCAGCTGATGAAGCTGTTCATACAGTTGAAGGGCTACTTCGTGTGGATAAAGGGAAACAAAGAAAGGAAGATCCTTCCTCTGAAATGATGAAGGAGGACGACGATATTGTTGTCCTTCTAACCCCCGCTGAGCTTATGCACCAGAAAGCTGTCCTGATGTGCAAGCAGGGCAGACTGAGAAGCCCAAATACGAACCAATGGCTCTATGAGATGGCTCGAGAGACTGTAATTTCCTCATTCTCGGGGATTGGAATACCAGAACCCAACGAGAATGACGAAGGATTTGATGAGGCATTCACGAGCATAATGGCCAAACTTACCAAACAACAACCTACTTCGCGAACAGAAACACCCCCTCTTGTACTGCCTAGGGAATACAAGCGCAATGTCGATCATCAAATGACATTTGCAGATATCCAAACGCCTGCAACCTCGGGCATAGGAATAATAATCCCCCCAGTGGGTAAACGTCCACAAGCAAAACAGGAAGAAGATCTTCATGTTGCTAAAGCATTCGAAGAACTAGAGGCTCCCCAGCAGCCTGGAGAGCCAAATCAGGCCTATAAACAGCGACGTGCAGCTGCTATACGGCTACGCAATATGCCCATGTCTGCCTTTTTCGGATATGCAGGCATGAATTTGCAATGAGGAGATGTTTCCGAGGCTGAATACCCAAAGAAAGAAGGCGAAACGGAGATTCCGACTGACATCCTTTCTACGACTGAAGCAGATCGTATCAGTCTTGCAGATAATCTGCGAGACTGCACTGTATATCAGAAGATTCGGAATGGAGACATGTCGGAATGGGGTGCATCGAATTTCAACGATCAAGGGATCACTTTTGGCCCAAGGGGCGAAGTATTTGACGAAATGAAATGTATGTACCAGTCCATGTTGCGTACTGCAAGTGCACATGGTGCCCCAGGAGATGATGGAGGTGATGGTGATGGGAATTCCAATCGCCCCTCACATCGTCGCCCACCCCGGAATGGAAATGGAGGCAACGGCAATCATTGTCCTGCCAATAATGGAGGTAATGGCGGAGGAAAACCTCCACCATGAATTGCCGCAGGTCCACCTGGTCCCCCAGATGGAGGGGATGACGGTGACGATGAAAGCGATGGACTATCCTCCCACTCTCATAACTGAGATGACGACAATAGGAGAATTCCTGATTGTCGTCATAACTGTAGGGGAATACTGCCATATAGAGGATACTCGGTTCCAGCAGCGGTACACCCTAGGTTCAACACTCCTGGAGTCATGGAAGCGGTAGAGCATCACCGCAACCATATGCACAAGAGGCTTCTTTGGTTAGTTTGTGAGCATGTATCTGTTTGACTGAACCTGCCAGATGGAACAAAAGTCCGACGTGCGGAGCATTCCTCTGTTGGGACATACGAAGGTTCCTTCAAGTTCAGCGACTTGGAGGAATGGTTAACCAACCTCATAGTGTTATTTGAGGTTAGCATGTATGGTGGACATGATCGGGATCATGAACGTGTGCTTTGTACACTTCAGTTCTTAGACGGCGAAGCGAAGCGCTGGTTCCAATGCCATGTCATCAGTGTCAAGCGAGAAAAGCTCAGCTGGACATTTGAGGAAGTCATCCTAGGGTTGTACAATAGATTCGTGCACCCTTCAACAATGCAAGATGCATGGAAGGAATTCCTCCATGCCAAATATAAGGCCGAAACGGATGTCCAGGGATTCTATGATAATATCATGGATCATGCCCAGAATATGGCTGTACACCCCGATGAGTACCAAATCATGGAAGTATTCCTGAAGGGTGTCCCAACAACAATTCATGACAAGATCTTTGAAAACGGATTGTCACTGGAGGTTAACACGATTGACGATCTCGTGTCGTGCGCCAAAGCCATCGAAATATCTTATAAGATGGCTGAGTATTACTGCAAGAAAGCTCTTGCAACGGGGACAAATGTAGTGGGCATGAGGACATCTCTTCGTACAACCACCACAGCAGACAAACCGCAGCAGAGGGCAGCATTGACTAATCATCGCCCTCAATCAGGCTTTCGATCATGAGACATGGATCGGCAACAGGAATTTCCTCATCGCCCTTATCAACCTCCAGGAGAAGTGTGGGGAAATAACCCGTGTGGACAAGAGGATTCACGGGACCCACAGCCCATAAAGCCAGCTGTGGAACCAAGGAGAAACCCAGCAGGTGACAGTTTTTTCAACTGCGGAAGGGTGGGTCATTATGCGGCAGATTGCCCACAACCCAAGCTACCACACGATTGGGTATGAGCGGCCAGGATGGAAGTTCCAGGCGATGATGCAATGGAACGACCTGAAGAGGTGGTCAGGGATGATGATAAGTCATCTCATCACCCAAATGATGATGTGGATTTCCAGGAATCTAGACATGGCAATGATGACATCGAGCATGTCGAGGTTGATGTGTATGAAAATGACTACTACACTCGGGAGTCAGACTATAACATGATGGCCCCGATGACGGATATCCCAGCAGGCAATGATGACTCCGAATATTGGGACGTTAAGATGTGCAAAGCGCTATTGTGGGTCTCGAAAGAAAGCCACCTGAGACCGACGACTCCCCAAGGAATGAAGGAGTGCTTGGCGATGCTCATTGACGTAGCTAGCCACCAGGCTTGGATCTTGTGGGACTCAGGGAGCACAACAACTGGGATAACTCCCTCATTCGTCGATGTGGCAAAGATCAAGGTTTTCCCACTGTCAAACCCACACATCCTACAACTAGGGACAGTGGGAAGTTGGGCAGCTGTCAACTTTGGCACGTATATTCATATCTCCACGCACGGCATGTCGCGTGAAGAATATGTCAATGTGGCAAATTTTGACCATTACAACATGATTATTGGCACGCTGTTTATGCGTGCTAGAAAAGTTGTTCTCAACTTTGAATGAGACATCATAAGGATTGGTGATCAGGGAGTTCCTGCCACCAAGGTGTTGGTTCCCTTTACCGATGATTGTATTCGTCGGTACAGGTCGACTGACAAGCGCTCCCACTGACTACATGGTTGCCGGAAGGTGACCATAGAGGAGGTTCCAGATGAGGAACCTCAGGTGAGGGGTGGGGTACTGGCGGACGGAGCGGAGTTGCTCATAATGGATGAAGTAGAGTTTCAAAGGACTCTCAAACGGGGACAGGATACACCTAAACCCAAATCGAAACGAAAAATTGATGGATCAAGCACAATAGTGGCGAAGGATATCCTACCGCCACCCACAACCAAACCAGGGCATACAGGATGTGCGACAAAAGGATCGTCAACATCGGAAGACACATCACAAAAGCTAAAGGATAGACCAATCCCAAAGCCTAGACTGGACTGGCAATACAATCTTCGTATGCCACAAGAATGGAATGACCTCATAGCATGAATGATTGACTATGATAATGGACAGCGTCATTATAGTGAATGTATATTTAGAATGGCGGATAGCAAGGAAGTCTCAGCACCCCAACCATTTCGACATCTGCACCATAGCCCAGAATGGGTACGACAGAACCAAAAGGCTGCTACAGCATCAACTATCCTTGGACGCGATACAACGGATGACCACATCCGAGCACTGAAGGATAAGTTTGAAAAACCAAAAAGAATAGTTCCTATGGATGATATTATGGGCGAGGAAAGACTCCCTCGACCCAAACTCGCCAAAGGCAAAGGAAGATCCCAAGCCTTTACAGAAGAGGACTATCCGCAATTGCGCCAGCGGTGGCATGATGAGTTTGCAGACATCGTGAATGGTACCAGGAATCAAGTTCCTCCGTGAAGAGAAGTAAACCACGAGATTTATCTTATAGATAACAATAAGCAGTACAAATATTTCACACCACGATGTCCGAATTTGTTGCGTGAAGAACTGCATGCCAAAGTTAACCAATATGTTAACTTGGGCTGGTGGGAACCTAGATCGGTTAAACAAGCCGCTCCGCTTCTGTGCATCCCCAAGAAAGATGGGAAGCTGCAAACCATAGTCGACGCTCGGCAACGGAACGATAACACGATAAAGGACGTTACTCCTTTGCCGGACCAAGAGGTCATCCGAGAAGATGTGGCGAGAGCGAAAATTCGCTCCAAGGTAGACCTCACAGACACATATGAACAAGTTTGTGTGTGGCCAGAAGACGTTGTTAAGAATGCATTTACAACGATCCTTGGAACGTATGTGACCCATGTGATGTGGATAGGGGACTGCAATGCCCCTGCTACATTCCAGCAGTTAATGACCATGATTTTTTGTGATGCAATAGGCCGTTTTATGCATGTGTACCTAGACAATATCTTCGTCTACTTGAACACAATTGAAGAACACAAAGAACGTCTTCAGTTCGTATCTGAGAAGTTACGGGAATTTTCCCTCTACCTCAAATGGGTCAAATGCGACCTATATGCTGAGCGGGTTGATTGCCTCGGGTATATCATCAACAAAGAAGGTATTCATGTTGATAGCGACAAAGTGGCTAGAATCTGGGAGTGGAGAACACCCTGGAACTATAATGACATCCAACGATTCGTTGGACTTGTCAATTACATTGCAACATTCCTCTCTGATGTAACTGCATATACTGGGCCATTGTTATCAATGACTCAGAATGGTGCACCGTTCCATTGGCGCCCCTTGCATGACAAATGCTTTGAAATGATCAAACACATTTGCGAGAAAGCTCCAGTCATACGGCCAATCAAACCGAGCACCAAAGAACCTATTTGGCTGATTTGCGATGCGTCGAAGTTGGGAGTGGGTGCAATGTATGGACAGGGACCTATGTGGAAAGATTGTCACCCCACTGGGTTTATGTCCAAGAAATTCACCACTGCTCAGCAAAACTACGCAGTCCATGAACTGGAAACGCTCACAATTCTCGAAGTGTTACTGAAGTGGGAAGATAAGTTGATGGGATATGAAGTTCATATCATCACCGATCACAAAGCTCTTGAATTCTTCAAGACTCAGTTGTTGTTGACAAATTGTCAACGACGATGGATGGACTATCTGTCGAGATTCACTTTCGACATAACATATATTAAGGGAGACCTTAATAAGGTAGCCGACTGTCTGTCTCGATACTACGAGAACGACACCATAGAAGACGTGTACCAGTATGATGAGTACGTACGCGCCGATGCATGAATTGACCCAACGGGGGAAGATCTCTCTGCCCAGTGGTTCAAAGAGATGTCGGAACATGTCATCGAAATCCGAGCCATGAAGGCTAAGGAGGAGCAGTACAGTCGACGCTTATGCGAGAGACTGGAGCAGCATGATCTAGAAGCTGAGGAAATGCTTGAAGCCATGCGAGTGCAGGAGAAAGTTCCTCCTCCACCTGCCCACCGTGTTAAGAAACCGGTAGCAACTCCTCGTATCAATGCTGTGAATACCAGCAAGATAACTCTCGCTAATATGATATTCAAGAAACCGAATAATCATAAGCCAGAAAAATTGGATGATGATATGTTCATTCAACGCATGCATGATGGGTATGCAGGGGACAAGCTGCTGTCACTCATTGAGCAAAAACCACAAGACTATCAGTCCTTCAGAGTGAAGGACAACCTCATCTGGAAAAAGAACGTTTGAGGGGACAACATTCTATGCTTGCCGCGGGATCGAGATATGATCCTTGAAATACTAGCACAAGCCCATGAAATCGTAGGGCATTTTGGTAGCCAACACACTGACAAGTATGTTCCATGATGGTACTGGTGGCCCTATAGCTCCAAGGACATTCGAGAATTCTGCGCGATGTGCGAAGCATGTCAGCGCTCCAAACCCTCGAATCAACTGCCAGCAGGCAAGCACCACCCGTTACCCATCCCAACCAAGCCATGGGATTCCATAGGCATGGACTTTATTGGGCTGTTCCCAGAATCGAAGGGTCTTAACTACCTGTGGATTATCATCTGTCGAATGACAAGCATGGTGCATCTGATACCGGTGCACACGAAAATAGCTGCTAGCAAATTATTGCGAGTCTACATGTGGGAAATTGTGCGATTGCATGGCCTCTCCAGCTCCATAGTTAGTGATTGTGACTCCAAATTCATGTCACGATGGTGGAGGGAACTCCATCGCATGTTAGGAGCTAAACTGCTGATGTCGACATTGTTTCACCCGCGAACAGATGGACAAACCGAACGTGTGAATCGCAATATTGGGCAGATATTCCGGATGGTCGTTAGACATGACCAGAAGGACAGGGTTGACAGGACAGATATGACAGAATTTGCCATCAATGCTAGCATCGCAGAGACGACAAAGTTTACTCCATTCGAGTTGAACAGAGGCTACATGCCGTCAATGTTGAAGGAGATATGCTTGGATGGGGCGATCTCTGTGGGGATTCGAGCATTCGCCGAGGCGGCATTGCAGAATCTTGCAGACGCTCACGATTCGATAATCAAAGCGTGAGTTTTTCAGACTCATCGGACGAATGCTCGACACGTTGCTGAACCTGAGATCCGAGAGGGGACATTGGTTTACCTCTCAATAAAGAACTTGAATTTGCCTAAAGGACGAGCCAGGCAACTGTGTCCTAAGTTCGTGGGACCGTACAAGGTCAAACGGGCATGGCCATCAACGTCCACGTATGAGTTGGAATTACCAACTGCACTCTGGGAATGAAGGATTAATCCTGTGTTCCATGTATCACTGCTGAGAGTGTATCACACATCGAAGGATTCAATGTTTCCTAATAGAGTGCACCCCGAGCCATACGACTTTGGAGCACCAGATGAGCACGAGTGGTTCGTGGACGAACTGCTTGGACATTGATGGAAGGGTAAGAGCCTCGAGTTTGAGGTGAGATGGAGCCTAGATGATACCACCTGGGAACTGTTTGAGAACTGCAAAGAGCTGGAGGCTCTAGATTGGTACTTGGAGATACAGGGCGTGAAACGTCCTGCAGAGCTCCCCTGATGATGGCAGTGAACTTCACTGCTGCTGCAAATATCGATTTGACGATGGAACGATGACTCATCGAAGTCCCGTTGGTGGTGGATGGAATGGCGCGTCCAAGTCCCATGTTTGTATGGACAAACATCATGGGACCAGTGGATGTGCTCTCAAACAGGGGTGCTTATATAGCCTTACTTTTTCCCAGGAAAACTTCAACTTCGACACATGCCTATGGACAACCCTCAACAGGGTCCTCAATAGGGGGGGGAGGGCCAGCCCGTAACCCAGCAAACCCAAACATTCCAGCCAGGGTACACATCAGCGCCCTTTCAAAACGCGAGTCCAGAGTTTCAAGGACAACAACCGCTATTCCCCAGACCGCAACAACCATTTTCTGGACAACAAGTGCTACCTCAACAGCTCACGGTGCATCAGCAGGGGATGACGATGTCGTCATTTCCCCAGTTACCCCAACAAACACAACCAGGCATGGCGATGCTGCCATACCCTCAGTTCTTTCAACCTTCTATGGGGAACTTCCCTATGTTCCTGTTTCAACTGCAAGGTATCATGGGTGGGTTTTACCCTGCCCCGCAGCCCTGGAGTCAACCTTCGGCTATGGAGGTAGACGATAAAAGCCTCATGTCTGCTCTTCCGCGACGGGAAACAAATCAGTCAGTTGTATCTTCGACTGTGATGCAGAACAAAGGAAAGGCCAAGGCTACGAATGCTGACCGGCGATGCCAAGAGGTCGAAGAGATGGAACAATGCTTGGAAGAGGTCATCCAGCATGCGGAAGATGCAGGAGCGGATCCTGAACTTACCAGGGCCTCTATCGATGACGAGGGGGTCCAGGCTGTGGTAGCAGCTCTCTTGGCACATATTGATGTGCTAAGGAACAAGGCCCAAGTGATGGAAAGGGGAAAGGAGAGGGTAGAAGCAGAAAATGCAAAGCTGCGAGAAGAGTTGCGAAGAATGAGAGATGAGCATCAGCATTGGGATGCGTCCCCACTGCGCGACTCGGCGAACAAGCAGCAGTGGGGACGAAAGAGGAAAGCACCAGAACCCAGGGAGCAACCCTCAAACAGTCAACAGCCACTGCCGCGTGATATCAGGCCCCTACCAGCAATGTTTTCAAGGGATCCTCCTCAACAACCTTCTCACTTTGCCCGCCCACTCGAATGCAAATTGTCGCGAGCATCGTCCAGGATGCAGGGAAGGGAAGCTCCTATGCCAGAGTGGCAGTCTCGAGGCTCGGATAGCCATCCTCGTGAAGCAGTGTCCCAGGAAGTACAACCCAAGGCACAGCCATCACATTCGATGACACGAGACCCGAACCCTGTCGTGTCATCGTCCCAGCAAAGGAGTAGCAATCAGTCCCGCCCAAAAGAAGAAGGGTTGATTACCACTTATTTGCTCCTGAAACCGTACCCCTTGCACCCCCCTCTGCCTAACATTCCTGCGCCAGAGCTGAGGAAGGCGATGTCAGAACCCAAGAAGAAGGTGGAGCATTCACCCTATTCAGAGTCTGATGACTCGGATAGTGGACGATCCTCGCCTCCTGAACGTAGGTCGACAAAAAAGGATAATTCCTCATTGGCTGAACACAATGCGAACCGTTCAGCCAACCTCAGTGAGGGACCTTTCCTGGAACTGCTAGGTGTGGTTTTCAGAGATGACCGATGGCAGAGAGACAACCGGTTCTGGAGAATGTATCCTCGGGACTTTTGGTACAATGAACGTACCAATTCCCTCTATCCGGGGCCGTTGGCGAGTTCAATGTATGACTGGAACGAGGGCAGATGATGAGGCCCCAGCCCAGCATCAAAGCATAGTTGGATAGCTGTGGCACCAAAGGGAATGCCAATAACAGTAGGTGAAGAGAAGAAGCTTATTCCCTTCACCAGGAGGAATGTCGCTCCCTCATATACCGAACGGTTTGAGGTGTGGCTCGTCCTCGCAGAACTATACCAACTCGCTCTATCGTTCTCAAGCTCCCAGCGTGACAGAGTGCTGGCCTGGGCAGCTAATGATTACCATTACATGAAGTGGATGTGAGCGCCTGGGGATCTTACCTACTCCTTCACACCATTCAATCGTGATGTGTTACCCCGAGGAGAGAAGTACGCCCATATCCCATTCCCTCCCTGAGAGGACGGGCTACTCATCGATGCATGGGCTGCTGCGCTGGTTCACTGTGGCAGACCCGGGCTCGACTCAATGGTCTTTGAAATTATGATGGACTGTGGTTATTGTGTTCATCGTAGGTCGGTATGGGGATACTTGTTGGCAAAGGTGATCGCCCCTTTTGTGAACAGATCTGCGCAAGCGATTGTCGCCTGCCAGTTTGCATACGTCGTGGTGCTGCCCGGACTCTACAAAGAAGCTATGGCTCAGCTGGTGACAGATGATCATAGCAGCCACTTCCTCGATCCGGCAGTGTCGTCCATTGCGATTACACGGATCAGCGTGGCGGAAGTGTTATCACCAAACTTTGGTCGAGATTGCATCCTGAATAACCTCATCATCGTCAATTGCATTCCGCTGGAGTGGATCCGTCATTCATTCTACTTTGGCTTTCACTACTTGCTGGAGCATCTCGTAACTATGGACCATCACTATGAAGAACATTGTGCGGCCTATGGCAAGATGTTGGACCTCCTGGACAGCAATGGTGAACTGCCATCGTATCCACCATGGGATGGATGGTTCCACCCATCAGTTCATGACTGGGAGCGAATTCACGTGCTGCGTTTTCTTGAATTGCAACAGAACATACACAGCAGAGAAAGCCCTCACTGGTTGCATATTGGTGAAGCCCCCATCGTGACAAACCTTGTGTTTGGACCCAACCTCCGCTGCTGCCGGTAAACCTGCCATCATCGTCGGTGTTGGATGAGGACCATCTCATGGGAGAACCTGCGCTCGGTACCAAAGAGAAACTCTTGGTAGCTGAACCAGGTAATGGAGAGGAACTCCCATCGTCAACCTCCCAGGGTGTGCCCACATCTGTGACCATACTGATGGAGCAGCTCATGGAGCTCGACGTTGGCATGGACCATGACACATTGCCAGAGGCTGCGGAACGCACCTCGGCACTTCCAGACGCTCCCGTCTTCGTCAATGCCATGAATTCTGCTCCTGTTCAGCAGTAATCCCGCGTGTACCATGGCTTGCCAACGTGAAGATATATGCTGCTCCCAAGAAAACACCTCGTACTGCATCCGAACCCTGCCGTTTCAATCGTCAATTCTCCCTCATCAAATTATTGTCAAGAGATTTATTCAGTCAGAAGAAAACGTTGGTGGGACGTACAACTGCTGTATAGGAAGAAAACATTGTTGAGGCGAGGATACCCCCCCCTCATATACCGGAATTGGACAGGACACTCTTTTCATTGTTGTTCCTTTTGTTTCTCTTTAGATTGATGTAACAATCTCAAACGGGGGTATGTTACGGACTTGCCTCATGTTATACTGTTTACGTGTTGTCTTGGACTATTACATAATCTTGAGTTCTTTCTCTTGTTGTACATACAGTGCTCCGGATATACATTGTTCAAGCTCTGTTGTGTGTGACAAGTAAGATTGACTCTCAAGCATAACGTGAACCATTATATGACGTCCTGTGTCTCCAGCTGGTCATATAGACATGCAGACTCTGACCAGCTCATCAGCTGCCGGAGGTCCTCAATCCTCATGGCTGATGTGTGGTTTCAACTTGTGGTGGCCCCCTCCTTTGTCATCTTCACTTTCACAGCCTTCGCAATATTCTTGATACCCTGTGTGTGTGCAGGACAACTTGTCACTTCTCCTGTCTTTTCATCAAAATGGTACAAGCCAGAGTATCTCATGCCCTCCCTGTTTATTTCACAGCTTGGTTTCAGTTCTCTGACTCCTTGCTGAGCAATGCAATACTCACAGCCTGTCCCAGTGATGGCAGAAGGCAGCCCTGATTGCCTCGGCATAGCTGTGCTTGGAGTGGTAGCTACCACTTTTATGATCAAATTACAGCTGTAGCCATAGGGCCATACTATTTACAGCTGAGTACTGTTAAGACACACTAAAACCAAATAGGTCTTTTGTGGGCTTATAAGAATAACATGAGGAAAGGAAAAGAGAAGTCTATATTGACTAGAGCCCTCACACTAGGTTATAGTGGATAGCTTAAGAAAATACGACTAAGGTTACAGTCTAAACTACTGACTATATATACTAGTTGGAGAACATGTGTTAGCAATGAGGCATTCCGTGGAATCCTTATGTAAGTAGTTCCAGAATGTTCTACATGTGTTATAAATGAGGTGTTGCACAGCAACATATGGTAACCATGAGGCATTGTGCAGCAATGCTGAGTGAGACTGACTGCGGATCATGTGATGGAGCACATGATGTGAAAAGGTGAAAGAATAGAAAAAGACATATCATAACACTATCCTCTCTTTAGATCTCGACTTCCAGGTGAGAGACAGCACTGTTCTTTGGCTCAGTTAAATTCTCGTAAGAGCGGAATATGAGTCCTGTGAAAGCTTGTGCATTGAGCTTTCAGGGAGCAGAGGGGTTGGATTTGTAGAATTCATTAATGATATCATGAGAGTTTGCGCAGTTAGCTTCTGGTTCTCAAGTGTTGTAGTCGTCGGTATAACCAGACCATTTGACTAGAAATTCGAGCTTTCCATGTTTAAGTCATGAATCCGTGATTTCTTCTCCTTCGTATTCTGGAGTTCCTTCAATGACAACGGGTTCGGGAGAGATTATGGATTGACCAGCAACTGGTGGGTGATATGGGCAAATGCGGGATATATTAATGACATTATGAATCTTGAATAAAGCAGGCAATTTCAATTTGACAGCATTTGGAGAAATAATCTTAACAATTTTGTAGGGTCCGAGTCAACACTCTGCAAGTTTGCGCCATGGTTGATCTATGTTGTGATAGACAACCAGACCTTGTTGCCAACTTTGTACTCCGGAGCTTCTCCTCTATGGAAATCTGCATAGTGTGTCATGTTATCACATAATTTAGATAGTGCTGCCTGGGCTTCTTCGTGAACAATCTTCATTCACTCTGCAAATTTCTAAGCTGGTTCTGACTTTCCAGCCCTCTGAGGTTCAATCCCCATTCTTGGATTCATCCCATAATTAGTGTAGAAGGCGGTACATGTGTTGTGGTGTGGATTTTGTTGTTGTATGTGAATTCAGTGCACATGATCCATTCCAGCCAGTCATTCTGTCTATGACTGATGAACATCCTTGATTAATCTATTCTGTTTGTCCATCGGTCTGTGGGTGATATCCCATTGATAACTTAGTTTTGATCCCCAGGATCTCGTTCAGTTCCTTCATGAACTCAGCTGTGAATTGCAGTCCTCTATCTGATAGTGCAGTTTCCAGACATGGTCTCTAAAGAGTGTGGCAAGGCCTCTGGCCAAAGTGGTTGTGGATGTTGGGATAATATGTGCCTGTTTTGTATGATGGCAGCATGTGATGAATAGTGCATCATATCCTTGCGCTTCTGTGAGACCTGTGATAAAATCTGTAGTGATATCCTTCCAAGGCTGCGTGGTTGCTTCATTGAGTTTAAGCTTTCCTGCTGGCTTTTCTGGAAAAGATTTCATTCATTGGCATCAATCACATCCTGATATATAGTTCTTGACCTGCATGGTAATGCCAGACCACCAATAATTATGTGTAACTAGTTCAAGTGTTTTCCATTGCCCTGGATGTCCTGCAACCTGTGTATTGTGGTGTAGCTTGATAATTTCCAGCCAAAGATTAATATCCTTTGGGACATAGACTTTGCCTCTGAATAATACAAGTCCCTGCTCTTCAGACCATTCTTCTGATCGCAACTGTTTGGTTGTCGATTTCTTCAACTCCTCTACTGCTTTTACAACTGACTCATCAAGATCTTTTGATTTTCTGATTTTTGCTAGTATTGATCCTTCGTGTTCTTCAATAAGTAAATGGCCTTGGCATAATGTGTGGACCTTGAAGTACTCAGGTTTTAAGAGGACGACATCTTTATTGTCATGTTCTATCCCCTCTTTATGATCCGCACACCTCGACAAGGTGTCGGCTTTCCCCATAGTTGGTCCTGGTTTATGTACCATCTTGAAATCAAATCTTGATAAATAGAGTGCCCAATGTGCCTGTGGTCAGTTAAGCTTTTTGGCTTCCATAAAGTATTGCAGGTTTCTATGATCATTCTAGATCTTGAACTGCACTTTTGCTCCTTCTAAATAGTGTCGCCATGATTCCAATGCTCTCATGATTCCAAGCATTTCCTTGTCGTGGGTATCATAGTTCCATTTGACATCATTCAAACCTTTGATAAATAAGCACATGAGTGCCACTTATTGTCATCACACTTCATGGATAATACAGTGCCAGTAGCAAAATCGGAAGCATCTGATTTGACATGTAACTCCTTTGTGGTATCAACCATTATCAAGATTGGTTGTTTTGTGAATCTTGCCTTGAACTCATCAAAGGCCTTTTGATGCACTGCATCTCATTTCCACTTCTGATTCTTTCTTGTTAACTTATGTAAAGGTGCCACTTAGTGTTTGAAGGTCAAGTTAGGTCTGGTTAAATTGCCTTTTTTGGATTAACCGGACCTTAACCGGTTAGAGGGGACTCCAAATAGTCCATGTGTGCAACATTTTATAGGTCATTATCTATAAGAAATATAAAGAAAACCCCCAAAAATGTACAAATTTCAATGTTTTTGGCCATTTTTCATCAGTTTTGAAGGTTTTTTGGGTGTAACCCCTGGATATTGTTGAGGTATCAATTGACCAGTTATAACCGGTTATAACTGATTAATTTTCGGTTAAGGGAATTCTGTGAAATCATTTAACCTTAACTGGTTCTGCCCCAAATTTGCTTTAATCTTAACTGTGGTCCAGTTAAAGACCACTTAAGGTTAGGTTAGGTTATGGTTAATTTGGGGTCATGTAACTGGACCTTCAAACACTAGTGCCACTATCTTGGAAAAGTCCTTTACAAATCGGCGATAAAAGTTCACAAGTCCTAGGAACAATTGGACTTCTTTCACTTTTGTTGGTGTGGGCCAGTTTGTAATTCCTTCAACTTTAGAAGGGTCCATTTCTACACCATTGTGTCCAATAATTAGACCAAGAAACTCGATTTCTCATTGCTTAAAGAAGCACTTTTCTGGTTTTAAGAATAGATTATTGGCGCATAACCTGCACAAGACTTCTTCAATGATTTAGTCATGTCCTTCCTGAGTCTTGGTGAAAATATGAATGTCATCAATGTAAACCATAACAACAACTGCTATATCATGGAAGATTTTATTCATCATTATCTGGAACATTCCAGGTGAGTTGCATAGTTCAAAAAACATAACTAAAGGTTCGAATGTGCCATCCTGGCAAGTGAACACTGCCTTTTACTTAGTGTTTGAAGGTCCAGTTACATGACCACAAATTAACCATAACTTAACCTAACCTTAACCGGTCTTTAACTGGACCACAGTTAAGATTAAAGCAAATTTGGGGCAGAACCAGTTAAGGTTAAATGATTTCACAGAATTCCCTTAACCGAAAATTAACCAGTTATAACCGGTTATAACCGGTCAATTGATATTTCAACAATATCCAGGGGTTACACCCAAAGAAACCTTCAAAACCGATGAAAAATGGCCAAAAACATTGAAATTTGTACATTTTTGGGGGTTTTCTTTACATTTCTTATAGATAATGACCTATAAAATGTTGCACACATGGACTACTAACTGTATTCTATCAAAATACATCAATTATAAATGGGTTTAACCAGTTAAGACTGGTTAAAACTGGTTAAAATTCTTAACCAGTAGAATAGTTAGGTTAATGTAAATTGAGATTTGCAATTAATTCTAACTGGTTAAGACCAGTTATGGTTAGGTTATAGGATATTTTGGAGTCCCCTCTACAATTTAACCAGATCTAACCAGACCTTCAAACACTACTTCCACTCATCTCCTTCTTTGATTTGTACATTGTTATAGCCCCATCAAAGATCCAGCTTTGTAAATACTTTTGCATCTCCAATACAATCGATGAGTTCTGGAAAGAGTGGTAGCGGATAATTATTCTTGATCGTTCCTTTGTTCAGATAACGATAATCCTGTACCATTCGTTTCTTTCAATCCTTCTTGGGAATAAAAAACACCAGGGATATCTGTGGTAATTTTGTTGGTCGGATGTATCCTTTCTTCAGTTGATTGTCAATGAAGTCCCTGACTTCCTGTTGTTCTGTTGGAGACATTGGGTATAATTTGGACTTTTGTAGTACAAAGTCAGGATTCAGGTCGATAGCATGATTCCATGGTTTGCATAGGGGTTAGCACTCAGATGGAGCCTTTTTGAAAATGTTGAGGTACACATGAAATTGCAGTGGTACCATCTCTTCATCTGTTTTCTTTTTGACCTTCTTTTCAATTTCTCGTATGTGTTCCAGTACTCATAGGTAGATATTATCTTTCATCTCTTCATCATCTTCACACTCCTTCTCTTCTGCTTCCTCATCTACTTCTTCAACTGATTCCTTGTACTTGAAAGCGATGCTTTCTTTTGTTTGCACTTTTTGGTTGCAACATTGCATTCTCATGGACATCTTGTGAACTTGATGTCACCAGTCTTCCAATCAATCTTTGGGTTGTGCTTTTGTAACCAAGTGTATCCAATGATCACTGTTGACTTTCTGAGATCACATACTTCAAATACTGCTTTTTTCTTGTGTCCTTTGTGTGACATCATCAAGGTGACTTCATTGTTAGGGCAACCACTTAACTATCTTCTCAAAGCATAATCCAAAGACTATGCTGAGAATCAAGCATTGTGGGCTCACACATAGATAAGCTTAGAAAGAGAGAGAGGATATCAAGGAAAGCGCCAGTTTATATTGACTTTAGATATCACCACAGTCAAGTGGAAATCCTAAGTATATTTGAAAGTAAAGACATAATAATGCTAGTACTCTATACTAGCTGGTTGAGCCCTTCTAATCATAAAACAAAGACCCATACTCTCGACGTCCATGACGCCGTTGCTTAGTACTCA
>Ga0307516_10003675_pt1 | contig 19503 bp, 12 predicted proteins | sample 19_EM_MG_FD_203310 | JGI IMG/M metagenome (GOLD analysis project Ga0307516, IMG submission 203310) | Populus trichocarpa ectomycorrhiza microbial communities from riparian zone in the Pacific Northwest, United States - 19_EM | ecosystem: Host-associated > Plants > Roots > Unclassified | place...
GAGCCAAGAAATAATTAATACTTAAAATTCTTATTTTTAACTTTCAAACTCAAACCCTAAAATAAATGAAAGATAATTATTAATAGAAAAAGGTAATAAAAGGATCGACGAGTCTCCAATATATATACTCTACCCTCGCATACAGATACGGTTTCGTAGACAATTTTACTAAGGTGTTTTATATATATACGACATAATATAGTATAAGTATACCGAATAACAAATGATAATGAAATAGCAAGTGGGTGTTGCATTTATCCTACAGCAAGGGATATCATTTTCAAACAACTAGAATTGAGGACAAGAAACGCAATTTAATACTTGTAGATCTAGAAGTTGCTCGATTGTGCACTAGCTAGGCTCATCTCCCCAGCTTTGAACATGATAGATGATATTAGAGCTTACCTCAACCCAGTTCAAGAACTATTTAGTTAGTGTTTCAGAGTTTAATGTTTTTTGTTCTTGGATGCTTTTTAATTTTTTTTAATGTGTGTTTGTATTTTTTTAAATATTTAATTATTTTTTTATCATTTTGATATATTGATATTAATCTTTTTTTAAAATAAAAATATATATCACAATACCAAACACATACTAAAAATAATAATAATAATATAGATGATCAAGTTCGGCATTTACAATAAGAGGTCTTTCATTGTTTTAACTCTGCTCTGCTATAACATTTCTGCCGGCACAGATCATGCTTCAAGCATAAGCTTTAAAACCAAAATTATGATTCTATTTTCACTAACAATACAAAAATAGCATATGTCATGCGCCCATGCTTCAAAATAGTTGCGCTTGGCGGCCAATCTTTCGAGGCAGCCCAAAGTTTTGATAAGTCCTGATTTCGCCTCCTAATTAATGTAGCTGTCACAATCACCAAGCCCCATGCTGTTGCTTGGACAGTTTGGTTCCCATGGCTACCTCCATCGAGCCATAACCAAGAGGAAGACCAAGAGGAAGATGGAGTAGGAGCAGCAGAAATAGAAGGTGAATCACCGTATCTTATTGAAGATGAGCTTGAAGCAAATAACTCTCCAAGTCCAGATGTGTCTGTGTGTGTGTGTGTGTGAGAGGAAAGCAGCTCACAGTAGCTGGATAAATTTCAAGTAAAATAATATTTTCAAAACATGACTTTTAGTTACCAAACACTACTGATATTATCGGTGCTATTTTAACCTCACAATGCATAAAAAAAATATATACAGTAGCACTCGAGGATAATCGCAGCACGCCGTAGTAACCCAGAAGAGATCCCGAGTGATTCAATTTTGCCAAATTCATGCATCTACCATCGATGTTCATTAAATTCTTCTTATAAACGGTGTGTTTTTAGGATTATATGGAAAAAATAATATCACAAAGCTTGATTATCAAGTATCTTCCAATGATTTTTAATTTCGGATCATCATAAATAGTAATAACTTATTCTGTAATAAAAGAACATCGAGCATTTTTACCAACAAATAAACCGGCAGCCGCAGTTGAATCTAATTTGTTAATAAGGTGCCCTGAGAAGACCGTTGTTAATTGATCCTGTTAACTTATAACTGACCGTTGTTATTGGATGCTTTTTTTTTTTTTTAATGCGTGTTTGTATTTTTTAAATATTTAATTATTTTTTAATATTTTTTTTTTAATTTTAATATATTAATACTAAAAATAAAAAAATATTTTAATATATTTTTAAACTAAAAATACTTTAAAAAACAAAAACATCACAACCAACACACACATGGTAATAAAATAATACGTGGACGAAGGAATCACCTTTTAGGCTTTATCTTAGACCATGTTATTAATAAGAATGAAGTGCAGCATCGAATATCCATTTTGCTCTTTAATTATTAGATTGGCACGTGGCATCTGAATGCTTTTGTTTACGGAGTTTCTTGTTTCATGGGCTCTAACGGAGTAACCGGTAATGCTGCTCTTCAAATGGCTGATAACTTCTCTAAAATTACAATTTTCAGCTTTGGCGGGGCCGAAGAAGGTGCATGTTGTACTGGCAGCGAGCAGATATGTTCAGCATGTGCTTTCTTTTTTTTAAAAAAAATATAAAAGGTGTCAAAAATAAATATTATGTTTTTCTTTGTTTTTGTGTTAAAAATATGTTTTTAAATTATTACTTTTTAAATTAGAGAGTGTTTAGAAAATGATAGTTGTTGCTTTTCAAAGTAATTTTTACTCGAAAATATATTAAAATAATATTTTTTAATTTTTTAAAAATTATTTTTGATAACAGTAAAACGATACAAAATATAAAAAAAAATTAATTTTAAGAAAAAAAAATTAATTTTCTAAGAATTGTGGTTTCAGACGCGTTTCCAAACGGGGCCTTAATTATTTTTATAATTTTAAATCGATTTGATATATTGATATCAAAAATATATTTTAAAAAATAAAAAAATTATTTTGATATATTTTTATGTAAAAAAATAATTTGAAAAAAACATCTATCACGTTACCTAATACTACCTTAAGCTTAAGCTTGTTCAACTACTGGTATTTAATTATTGAACACTGATCCCTTCTTAATCTCACATTTGATTGAATTAAATATTTCTTCGCTGTTAGATAATTTGAGGCTTAGCATGGCCGCAGTTCTTTATGGATTTGTTTCTCAAAGCGCAAGGTGCAAATACAATGTATCTTTACCAATTGGCTTTTCAAAGTTCAACATGGAGACTTTTTACAATGAAAAGATTTGATGTTTTCTTCTGATCCTCAGTCTTGGCACGAAAGATTCCTGGGGACCTTTGAAGGCTTTAGTGGCTGCCAGTGCCGTAAATGGGCATCTGTCATGTAGTCCTGTGTAGTATGTTAGGCTACGGTATTGCAGGTGCAGCTAGCATGGTCAATATTTGAATATTACACTAGCTAGTTAAGATTTGCATTGTTTTATTAGAGATTTCTACCTGAATTAATGATAGCGGTGAGTCCAAAAAGCTTTGAATATTCAACCTCCAATGGAAGAGTTTTCAGCCCTAGTGCCACCACTAGGTTGTATATTGTAGCTGAATTGACTAAATCTAATTAGTTTAAATTTATATTCAAGTGATATTACTTTTTTTAAAAATTCTATTTGGATTTTCTATGTTGGAGGTTTGCATATATTAAAGCTAGCTGGTTCAGATTTTACTGTAATAAGTTAAGTTTATCATAGTTCTCTTTGAAGTTTTTTATTAAACTTTCTTCATCTCTTAGATGGATTCCAGGGTAAAGCTAACATATTATCCCGCAATTTAGATAGGTGTGGCTTATCTTTAAGAGTTTTCAATATTTTGAGGGACTATCTTTCTTCTTCTCAACTCAAACTGCATCGATTAACCATTCTTTTATGTAATTAAATTGGTACTGCACTCGCATTTGATTATAATAAGAAGGAATCTGAGATGTTTTCATGTCTTACGTAGCCTTTTACAGTCTCATGACATATTGACAATGTAACTTTCACTTTAGGTCATAATCCAAATGTATGGCATGGGTGTCGTACGGGGTGAGCCTTTCTCTCAAGCTGCACAATCATTCATGCCCGAGTTACTGTATGGAACTGAGAGAAGTTCAGAAAAGGACGTCGGAATGTTCATATGCTGTGGATATTTCTCCTGTTATATTTTTCACCACTGTCAAGAAAAGGAAACGGGATCGTGATTTTGTTCTTTATATATGGTTTAAGACATGAAACAGGCTCGAATGCTGCTAAAATCCCTGGTGATTATTGGAGCTATACTTGGAGTGTTAGTGGCATCCATCGGAGCATTTATTCCTTGGCTGATCCCTTTATTTTCACATCTGATCTTAATGTAGCACAATGGTTAGGTCGTTTCCTAATTTTTACTAGTTACCATAAGTTTCCATTTTCTAACTAGTAACCACTAAGTAAAGCTGCACGAGTTTTCTACAAGCAACATTCATAGTTTACAAGACAGAATCAGATTTAAAGAATACTTTCTACTAACATGAAAATATTACAGATGTGAAAATATTACAGAGTTAAATAAGCAACATTCATAGTTTAGCATCTTGCATCAAAATGGTTTTATGTAAATTTATGCAGTTGATGATTCTGGTCGGTATTTTCTATATTGTGTCCCTGCAGATCCCACAAAGTGTTGATTTTGTTCTTGTTCAATTATCTGTAACACACTGCATTCACTGCCTTGAGGGAACTTTGCTGGTAGTTTTTTTTTTAAAAAAAACTCTAACCTGCTGTTTCATTCCTCACATCTATATATGTTCTTTACCCACCAAGTGTATATAGAATCATGTTTAATTAACGCCTCCAGTGAAAATTTTATCTTCATTGCTCATAACATTTACTCTTCATACCAAACCTCCAGAGCCAGGTAATATTTGATTTCTCACTCTCCTTGGAACATTAATGCTGTCGCCACTTGCAAGTCTTGTGGGCTGCTCAATCTGGGTGAATTGAACTCTGCCTGCAACATTCATAAAAAGGCTCACATGAAACCCTAGCTCTAACTTGCTTCGACCAGTCAAAGTTTTATGGTTATTATACTCTAAATACGGACGCGCTTGAATAAATCAGCAACCACAGGCACTTGTAATCTAGCATTAGGCTGTTTTTTCGTTGTGAAAGCTGGGCGCGATCTTAAGTTCATCAGCTTATCAATGACTGGATGCTTTTCCTTGGTTGCTCTTTTGTTTCTGGTCAGTCTTGTTTCTTTAATCCTCTACCGTCAATTTCGATTGTACCTGTTTCTGATCTCCGTGCATTAATATTGCCATCCAACTGTTCTTGTTGTCAGCTAGTGAGCAGAAGAGGGTATGGTTTACCAGGCCGCTGATGTGCACTAGTAGCTTTCCAATGGGTAAGACTGAAATCCTCTAGATAAAGCATTTATGATCACTCATTTTCATGTTTATTTGTTTATATGGTTTTACTGAGAGCATAAGATTTCCCCGGCTAGATTTTTCTTCGCTCTTCGACGCCTTCTATCTCCCAAGGGCATACTTAACTAGGAACTTACAGTCCAACACAAACTGGGGGAAGTAAAAGCTTCTAGTTTCTTTATCCAATAATTAGTATTGGCGTTACAAAATGGTTTATTTCATTTTTCTTGCTCATTGCTGCTCCCAGTCATTGAAAACTAACATGTTCTTTTGTTCTAGTTGTCAAAGATCAAGTTGTCCTTGTTCTACGACGTCCTGACAAGGCCAATAGCACATTCAAGGCATTCCAGATTGTAGTATTCTCTTCATGATTCGTTGTCGGAATCGTATACGGTTCTGTGTTTCTTTACAAGATTGTTTTGTGATGTGTAAAATTGATTCAAAGCAAATTTGCTTCTAACGTAATCTTTGTTGAAAAAGCTCCAAGATAGAGAGGCTTCTGTCTTGAGAATCAAAGGCTGTAAAAGGCCCAACTATGTGTGCTCATAAACTTTTGCATTTTTGTAGGTACTTCATTTATGTTTCCTGTCCAAACGAATTAGTGTGATCAGGAGTAAAAGACACCAGGAAATTGTCTGGTTTTGCCAAGTGGGAGTTAGATGGTCTTGTAATGCCAAAAAATGTGGGTGAGGCATGAAATGACCTGTGTTTTTTTAACTTCATTCATCTCTCGAAGTTTCAAACTGGTAGCTAAGTATGGTCCATCGATCAGGCAAGAATACTGTAACTAGAAAGAGGGAAATGCGTACTAACTCCCTACCGTAGCAGAATCATGGCCCTGTCAAGAGATCATTCGCAAAATAAGTTCCCTACCCCTAATTTCAAAACCCTATTCGAGAGTGTCTGGGTTAGCTGTAATAAAGCATAAAAATAATGTTTTTGATGCTTGTGTCTTGTATTGTTGAGGGTTGTATAACACCACAAACACAAACACAAACAAGTCTTGCAAGAAAAGGTAAGGTAGTGAAACTATCTAGCTATGAAGATATGAATAGTTCTCTGAATTTCTAGTCCCGATAAGAAACAAAATTTGAAAATTCTCCTATAAAAAGGGATTCAAAAATGGTAGAATCCAACCCTACTCGTCTGATTAAGATTAAGGATTAATTTCTTAATCAGAATTAATTAATTCATAGCTCAACTAGTTATTTCTTAAATTTATTTTTAAAAATTACTAATTTAAGTGTTACAAATCTTAGAACTACTGGAGACTTATATGGTCATTAATTTTAGAGTCTTGAAAAATAAATCGAGATATATATAAGCTAGCTCGGACATCTATAATTACTAATAAATAAATAAATTAAGGATTAATTGTCATAGTTCTAAAAAAATTCAAGGTATTTCAATCGTAAAGCACAATAAATCATACCTTAATTTTTAAGAAATATATAAACAATCCCTCTAGTTTCATTTTTTTAATGATTAACTTATAGTTTGTTACCTTTTTTGTTGATTAACTTATTAATTGTTACCCCAAATGACAGGTCAACACACCACCAATTGGTAACGAAAAGAAGGATTAATTTATAAACAAATATGAAAATAAAGTGATCAAATAAGGAGTGTCTTAAACAAGAGGGACCAAATTGTTATTTATTTAAGAAAAAAGGACGCAGTTTGCCTTTTTTTGACCGTTACTCTACAAGTCATGTTAGCGTCAAGTACCAACTCCCAAATAACAAAAACAAAAACAAAAACAAAAAAAGGAGCCAACCTCCATCGGCCTCTCTCTCCCATTTGCCTCCAATATAAAAAAAACTCAATTCAAAATCCACATTAAACAAAAACCCTAATTTCTCTATCTCTCTCAAAGTTTTAAGAATTCAACAGAAAATGCAAATCAAAACCCTAATTCATTCTTCAACAATTCCATTTCAAAACCCTAATTTTAAAAAACATCCACAACCATCAATTCTATTAAAAAACCCACCTATCCATCTCCTTCAAAGTCCCAAAGTTCCTGCAAAATTAAACATTTTGACACCAAGAAATCATCTTTATGGTTTGAAAGCCAATCTTAGTAGCCAAAGTCGAGAACTTTTCGATACTAACAATGAAATTGAGGGAGAAAATGACAGTAAAACTGGCTCAATTTTGGAAGAAGAGGAGATAAAAGTGGATATGAATAGAGAGGGATTGGAGAATCAGAGTTTATGGAGTCAAATAAAGGAGATTGTTTTGTTTACAGGACCTGCTACAGGGCTTTGGTTATGTGGGCCATTAATGAGTCTAATTGATACTGTGGTTATTGGTCAAGGGAGTTACATTGAACTTGCCGCTTTAGGTACTTAATTTTTTTGTTTTATCGAGGAATTTTTTGAACTGGGTTCTTTTTATTTGTCTGTTTAGTTGCTAATGCAACCGCTTTTGTGGGTGTTCTTCGTGTTTGTGTATGTTATTGGGATTTAAATTAATGAAATGGGGCTTGTTAATGTGTTTTCTTTTTGGATGGGCAGGACCTGCGACGGTTTTATGTGATTATATGAGTTATGTGTTCATGTTCCTTTCAATTGCCACTTCGAATATGGTTGCAACTTACCTTGCCAGACGGGTCAGTAATTTGTTTCTTTAACCAATGGAATTTGATTGATTTATTATATGCAGAGTTGTAATTGTTTTGTTTCTGCTTTCAATAAAAAATGCGCTCAAGCAGCTTGATGGTGAGACTCGAGGTTTACTTACTTAAGGTTGTGAAGTTGATTCTTGAGGTTATTGGAAATTTGTGGTTTGTTGGCAGTCAGGTTTTTGGTGCTATGGTGAAAATCTTATGTTGTTGAGTGCAAGTGTGCTGGTTTGAGGCTTGAAATTTTATGTGAGAGGACCCCAAGATTGGATTGATTGGCAAATGATAAAAAAAGAACTAATTGCAGCTGTTGGCCAACAGACTTAAGTAGGATATCTTCTAAGTTTTTTACTGCAATGTTTGATCTGTGCAGGATAAAAATCAAGTGCAGCATCAAATATCTATCCTTCTCTTTGTCGGGATGACTTGTGGCTTGCTTATGCTCTTGTTTACAAGATTATTTGGTTCATGGGCACTAACTGGTAATAAAAATTAGTGAAGCTTTTTTATTAATCCTGTATCATGAATGGATGTAGTTTTCTTTCTTTCTTTCTCTTGGTGATTGGCTATATTGTGCTGTTCACTATACATAGTTAGACACTGAATGCTTGACGGGCTTGCTTTTCTTCTATTTTTCAGCTTTCTCAGGACCAAAAAATGCACAAATTCTACCTGCAGCAAATACATACGTTCAGGTTTGTGTCCTTTTTCATATCTTTTACCTGTCCTTTCTTATTAAACCCTGAAACTAATTTTCAGAAAGGAAAGTTTAATAATAACTGAAGTCTTTTCAATTGTATCATGGATTTATTTGATTGATGTATTTGTTAAGTAGGAAGTGGGTTTTGTTGTACATTATCATCTTGTGGAAATTAACATCTATTGCATTTGATTCGTCAGGTTTCTGATTGAATATGTTTATTATAATTGATGGAACACATGGAGAAATTTCTGCTGTATTTCTACTGAGTACAGGTTTATGCTGTGGCCAGAGAGATGATACTAAATTATTGACTACTCCTGTCTGGTCCAGAAGTTCTGATCATTTCAAATACTTGATGATTTGACATCTCTTTACTTGGTGTCCGCTATTATACTCATTGAATGGGATCATTAACCTGGTCAATTACTGTACATTACATCCAACTTGTTTGTTTTTGTAACTTTTACTTGAACTTAATATTTTGTTGTCAGATTCGAGGCCTAGCATGGCCTGCAGTTCTTGTAGGATGGGTTGCTCAAAGTGCAAGGTGAAACTATATTATTATCCTCATCATTGCTTATCCCATGCTTTATCTACTTGATGAGCTAACAGTGTCTTAAGCTACTTAGTTTATACTGGGCTCTCTTAGCTCCCCGGCCTCCCTATGCATATGTAAAGCCTTCTAGGGACTATTCATTATCTCCACAATTTTTCTACCCCCGCCCTCCTTTGGGCTCCCTATGCATTTAGTTTAGTCTATATCTTTAAAATATGTAAAGTCTTCTAGGGACTATTCATTATCTCCACAAATTGGGGGCATGCCAGAAAACCTTTCTGTGGAGTGCTCTAATGACTTTGAGAAAAGCATCCAATTTTGTGTTCAAAGATCTTTCAAACTGAAAGCCTTGCCTTTGAGTAAGACAATGCGTACTTTTTATATATATCTTAAACATTCATGATTTTTTAACCTCTGAAAGTCTTTTCACCTTTTCTTTTCATACCTGCATCCTTGTCTTAACTTGATTTATTGCCCTTGAGACTCTGGCGCTGAGTTCCTAGTTCGATATTTCATGAAACTCTTAACAGTTTTGGCTTGGCTAGTTTTGTGCTTGTAAATGTTCCCTTTTCTGTTTCCAGTCTCGGCATGAAAGATTCGTGGGGGCCTCTGAAGGCTTTGGCGGTTTCTAGTGTTGTAAATGGTGTTGGTGATGTAGTCCTCTGCAGCTTTTTAGGCTATGGAATTGCTGGTGCTGCATGGGCCACAATGGTGTCACAGGTATGCAGACTATTCCTTGTGTAAAATTAAATTTCATCATCTTATATTTGCACTGAGCCATTTGAAATGTATAAAAAAAAAAAGTGCAATTCCTTTCTCTTTTGTTTTCTTCTTACCCCAATATGCTCTAGGTTATTGCAGCTTATATGATGATAGAAGCTTTGAACAAAAAAGGATACAATGCATTTTCCATCTCTGTTCCAACACCTGACGAAATCCTGACAGTAATTGGGCTTGCTGCTCCAGTGTTTGTGACAATGATATCAAAGGTTGCCCGTTATTCAATTTTATATATGTGGTCCTATCTTATAACTTGAAAGTATCTGATACTTTTGATCGTTCAGGTGGCTTTCTATTCTCTCATGATATATTTTGCGACATCTATGGGCACACATTCCGTGGCTGCTCATCAGGTAGACATAGTCATAGTCATAGTTGCAGTTTCAGTTACTTTCCTCTTTGCTTTAGCTTTATATCAATTTAAAACTGATGAACCTGAGAATTTACAATTTACTCCAGGTCATGCTTCAAATAATGGGTATGTGCACAGTAATGGGCGAGCCTCTCTCACAAACTGCACAATCATTTATGCCTGAGTTGATATATGGTGTCAATCGAAGTTTGGAAAAGGTGTGTTCTTCAGCCATTGTATTTTCAGCACTTGCAACCGCTTTCTCTAAAATCCAGTTAGTTTTCTTACATTGTGATGAGCATGGAACTTCCCTTCCCCCTCTCTTATCATTATGGAATGACCACGTGTCGTAAATTTTGTAGTTGCAGTATCTCTACAGTTTTTCTTTTTTGTCCAAGGTCTTCTGAACGGTCTATCATATGAAACAGGCTCGAAGGCTGCTAAAATCACTTGTCACAATTGGGGCTACAATGGGATTGCTTCTAGGGACCATTGGTACATTTGCTCCTTGGTTGTTCCCAAATATCTTTACACGCGATCAGAAGGTCATACAGGAGGTTAGTTCTTACTTTTTTACTTCTATTTCCTTTTTCCATTATTTATATCAGGAATTATTTGTGTTGCCTAGATATCAGAAGCAATGGAGGAATCTTGAGCGGTTTCCTTCTCTAGTGCTGATATTAACCTTTATACCATTGCATGGAACCACATGTAACCGAACCCAAGTGGGATTCTGTCTACTGATTATACTGAAACTGTACTTTAACTCTGTTAGATCTTTCTCTTTGTTTATTTTTACTCTTTTAAGTTTTGAGCTTTGTGTTACATGAGCCCATCCATAAATTCAGAAACCATTTTAAATGTTTCAGTCTTGCATCCATGCAGATGTACAAAGTGCTGTTACCGTTCTTTATGGCAATTGCTGTGACACCTAGCATTCATTGCCTCGAGGGGACACTGTTGGTATGTTCAGTTTTGCTTTAATTTGAATGCTCTCCTTAACTCTCTTGTGAGTCCATGCTTGTTTTTTTTATTGAAATGTTAGTGAAATTTTTATGGAGTTTGCTCACTCACAATGGAAGTTGAGTCTCAGACATGCGGATTAACATTTTACCTTTGATAGATGCAGCAGAGTTTCAGAAATACAATCTCCATATACCACATCTAATCAAGTGGTTAACCAATTAAATGACTATTGTTGCTGTGATTGCAAGTTTTTTCCACTTCTCTAGGTGCCAGATTCTCCTCCAGAAGTCTCAACCAAGTGCCTCTTGGCCCCTTCACTGACATGTCAGGAATTTTTGTGTGGCCAGAAAGTCAAGGGACTGCGTCTAATTTGTTTGTAAAACTGCTTCTTGCAGTATATAATATTTTATGACTGGGGGAAAAGTGATTGATATATGCAAATATAACAACAAAATTGCCAATAATTTAACAAATACTCTCAAACTTGGTCCAAGTTGCTTTATCAAGTGTGTTTTTGCAGGCTGGACGGGATCTTAGATTCCTTAGCTTTTCAATGACTGGATGCTTTTCTTTGGGTGCTATTGTACTGATGGTAGAATTCTACGACTTGGTCTCCTGGTGTTTTCTCTCTGTTTCCCACGAACTACTAGTTTTCACTTATTTTTCTCATTTCCAGCTTTTTAGCAGGAGAGGATATGGTTTGCCTGGCTGTTGGTATGCACTTGTAGGATTTCAATGGGTAAGACCAACAATCGTAGCAGGACAGCACTTGTATAATTTGACAACTCATGTCTTGAAAACGTTTCAACACACAAATTTTGTTTTTTCAGGCCCGATTTTTCCTTTCTCTTCGGCGACTTCTTTCTCCTGATGGCATACTTTTCTCCGAGGACTTGAGCCGCTATAAAATGGAGAAGCTGAAAGTTACTTAGCCTAGTGCATGAGAGAAACAGGTCTCTAGATATCAATATGGTCTCTAGAGAGTTGTTGAAATTACAATTCTTTCAAATGTAAAATTACGAATAGATGATGTTTAAAATCGGATTGTAAAATTGAATGGTAAAATCGTAAGGTTTTACTTAGGTTATAATACATTATCAAGATGTAATTTACGTGAGAAACCAACTTGTATCGTTTCTTTCATGAGATTTTTTAAACTATTTTGATGAAAAGAGTATCTAAATATCAAATCGATTTGGAAGAGAAAAGCAGCTAAACAATATTGCTGAGGTGCTCAATAATTAGAATGTAACTTAGTGGCAAGTAAAACTTAGTTCGTTTTGGTTTTGAAAAAATAATATTAGTATCAAATTTTATAACTCAAGCCTGGTATTCATGTCTTTGCCGGAGTCGAGAAGAAATCGTTTAAAACCCGGTGGCTTATGGGTCAAGTTGACCCAAGATGAGTTATCTACAAGCAGGATCTGATAGATGACCTACGGCAAGGCTTGTGCTACGGGAGAGGATTGATTTTTATTTATTTATTTTAGATGATCAAATGATGATATTTTGATTAAAAAAAAGAGTCGACAGGTTGAAGGCCAGGTCTTAAACTGGTTAATGGGTTAACTTAAGTGTTTTATTGGATCAACCAAGTTTTTTTCATTTATATTTTTTTTCAATCTAGGTTTTTCATCAGCTCAGTCAGTTTTTTTTATTTTGAACACATTACATGTGTACAGTAAGGGTCAACCTCTACTCCAAAAGGCACAATTCTGAACTGATAGACGGAATCAATAGAGATTTGTCAAAGGATAGCCTGTGCAACTGTCATGTTACATTTTGGTTAATTACATTCTATGACATTCCTATGACCTCAGAGATGTTGCATGTTTTGATGGTTAAGAAACTTTTGGGTGACTACGAGGTTGATAATTTCACCTCAACATATGCTGCTTTGTTTTGTTTATTCTAGGTGTTCTGAAAGGTCTATCATATTAGAAATGGATGCTGTTAAGTTCACTTGTGATAGCCACACTTGGCTTGGTACTAGGGATAGTTGGAACATCTATGCCTTGTTGCTTCCCATTATCTTCACACCCGACCAGACGATCGTGTAGCAGGTTAGTTAAACTTTGTTTCTTTCCTGCTATGTCGTCAAATTTGTGAGCCCTGCAACCACATATGCATTGTTTACTGTCAATAGTTTTACCAATTAGCTAATCACAGATTTGCACAAGTGGGATCGTGACTACTGACCACTGCCTGTTGCTCTGAAACATCGAATTTCTGTCAATAACATTAAGTTTTCTGCTCCATGTCAAGTGATGCAATCAACAATTCAATGAAACTTACATGTTTCAGTCTGGTATTTCTAACTTGTAGGTGATATTGAGAACTGATAGATAGCTAAAACATTTTAAATCAAACTAGCTTTAATTTATCCTCAACCAAGCATCTTGATAGAAGTTCATATTATTAGTCATTGGAAAGCTCTTTCTTTTATTTTGTTTGCAGTGAGGATCAAGCATCTTCTACAAACCAATCATGAAATGGATATCAGGAATTGCAAAAAACTTGTGGATAGAAAAACCATTTTCAATCATGCTATGTTTGTGGATATCTTATTTTGTGTCTTTGCAGATGCACAAGGTTCTGATACCTTACTTATAGCGTTATCTGTGACACCCAGCACTCGTAGCCTTGAAGGGCATTGCTGGTATGCTTGGTTTGACTTCAATTTCAATATGGATCTTCCCCCTTGGGTTTCTTGATGAACGTGCATCTCATGGTTGTTTTTCGGACCAAGAATTAGTGAAGCTGGTTTTACTGGTTGATTCTTGCTCGACACAAAAATTTGGACAAAGCCATATCCAACATTGCATCATGGTCTCGAGATTATGTTTATTTGCAGGCTGGACGAGATCTTAAATTTATTAGCTTGTCAACATGCGGATGCTTTGCCTTGGTGTTGATTTTATTAATGGTAGAGTTCTATTCCTTGGTCCACTGGCACCTATCCAAGAAAATTCTTTGGATTTTCCATGAATCACCGATCAATGTTATCTTCTCTTTTCTTGTAAACTTGCAAGAAATGGAGGGTATAGTTTCCCGGGCTGCTGGTATGCACTCGCAGGATTTCAATGGGTAAGAAGACTACAATCTCCCACTGACCTACAATTGTGCATTCAAACAATTTTTATTTCAACTCATCTGAACGCACAAATCTAATTTTCCAGGCTCCGTTTTTCCTTAATCTGCAACGTCTTTTGTCTCCTCATGGCATACTTAATTCTGAAGACTTGAGCAAGTACAACTTGGAGAAGTTGAAAGAAGCTTAGTTTCAGAAGAACAACAGAATGTTAGGTGTTTCCATCTATGACATGAACTGTAAAGGTACCCCATCGCTTGTGAAGGATCATGTCGCTGCCGTTCTTCTTTGAAGAAGTCACAGTTAGGCTACAAATACACGGCTGATGCACTGATCTGAGCTGTGACATATTTCTGACAGCTGATGGCGAATGCCCATTGATTAATAATTAATTGCATACTGTGTATTCAACAATAAAGTTCCTTTTGTGGACTAATTACGCAGTATTTGAAGTTAAGAGCATTCTTATGAATCATGTTAGACATAATGAATGATATTTTAAGTAGTGATCGGTTACTGGAGAAGAAAATAGTGGAACATGTTTGCTGGAGAAACATAAAAATAAATTTGTCCTAAAAGCTATTTTAATATAAAAAAATTAAAGATAACCACACCTAAATTCAAAGTAAAAAGAGAAGGAACGTGCGTGTTTTTGATCCGTAATGAGGCACTGGCAACAAATGAAAACTGGACCATATTCAGATGTTACTCTCTCATCAGTCTAAAATAAAATACCCTTTTTGTTGGAGATCAACGAGAAAACGAAAAGGATTGCCATTTGTTTGTTCATGGTTGGTGGCCACTATTGGGCCGTGAAAATTCTAAGCCGCCAAGTCCAGAAGTCCTTCTTGTGGCCTTGAAAGCTCTTCCAACACCGCCTGAAATTATCCTCAAACCAGTCTTGTTCTCCTCAACGGCTGTTTCTTCTCCTAATTCCTAAAGTCTAACCTCTAACTACTTCTCCCTCTTCCTGTTTCTCTTTGGCCATTGTTCTTCTTTCTTTTCTTTTTTTCACTCAACTTTCTTGCTGAAAAAATGCAAGCCCGTACTCTGCTTCACTGTTCTCATACTCTTCAAAACCATAACCATCCTAGATTTCTTTCTCGGTCTTTAATCTCTTTCAAGAAACGACCTTTATCTTTAGTTTCACCTAACTCACACAGCTCTCTTTTGCATCCAATTCCACTCGTTATTAAACCAAGAAGTAGACTTCTTGCACCATGCAATAGCCCTGCCCATGAATCCGCTAACAATTCTGTGACTGAAAATGAAAGTAGTACTGATTCAATTTCAGAATTTATAGAAGAAACAGGAATAGAGGTGAATAGAGAGGGACTGGAGAATCAGAGTATGTGGGAGCAAATGAAAGAGATTGTGATGTTCACAGGACCTGCTACTGGGCTTTGGATATGTGGGCCATTGATGAGTCTCATTGACACTGCAGTTATTGGTCAAGGAAGCTCTATTGAGCTAGCTGCTTTAGGTACTTCCTTGAAACTTTATTAATGGAGGATTTTGAATCCAGGTTAGTTAGGTTTTGACTGTGAATTTTGGGATGAGCAGGTCCTGGGACAGTTCTGTGTGATGGTATGAGTTACATATTCATGTTCCTTTCAATTGCTACTTCTAATATGGTTGCCACTTCCCTTGCTAAACAGGTCAGTTTCTTTTTACTGTTCAAATGCATTATGTTGTATGTGAAATTTAGTAAAGCAGTGTTCTAATCTCACTAATAGGGCTGTCCTTTTGTGGCAAATTAGTCCCCAAATGTTTATAAACATACACAAAAACTTTCAAAATTTTCCTACATGAAATAGTAATAAGAACCAATGGGGTTAATAATGGCCGATATATGGTTTCTTAGCTCAATTATTCCGTGGAATGCGAGTAGCTCCTTATACTTCTAGTTTACATATTGGCCATTCATACTTCTTAGTGTTTTTCAATAACTTCAAACATTGGCGCAGGACAAAAATGAAGTGCAGCATCAACTATCTATGTTGCTCTTTATTGGGTTGACTTGTGGTTCTCTGATGTTTTTGTTCACAAAGTTCTTTGGCCCATCAGCACTAAAAGGTAACTGAGACCGCTGCAATTTTGTGGTTTTTTTCATATATTGGCAGATGCAGTGCCTTATTATATTAGGTTGGCCTGTCATAGTGTATAGTATCAACCAATAATTGGTCATATGAATCTACAGAGGTCAACCTGCGACTGACAAACTTGCTATTATCTTCGTTTCAGCATTCGCAGGGTCAAATAATTTAGATATAATACCTGCAGCTAACACATACGTTCAGGTGCATTCTCTTTTCCCATAAATTAATATGTTACTTGATCTAAATAGTCGCTAGTTTTCCTATACTTTGTGTGATGGATATGTATTTTCTTTGTGTTATTGGTGAAGCACAAAACCAAGAGAGAGCATTTATTGTGGGAGGCTTTTCAAGCTCCATTGATTATGGCTACTTTGTTATTCATCATCGGGAAGTATAATTAATATGTTTACCGAACCTTCCTCAAATCTTTAAGGCAGCTCCAGACTGCACTTTCCCATATATTCTGTGCTGTTCAAGTATATTATATGAAAAGCTTGATTTGTAATTTAATGAAACCTGAAAGGTCGATATTTTATGATAAACTATTGGCAGTTGGATAGAATTGGACATGTCAGAAAATCATTTTCTTACGGTTGAATTTCTATCATGATTTTTGTTTAAATGACATGTTGATAACTGATTTTTTTGTTTTCTGTTTGTAGATTCGAGGTTTAGCATGGCCTGCAATTCTTATTGGATGGGTTGCTCAAAGTGCAAGGTGGAAATACACTACATTTCTTCCATCCATTATCTACTGAATGTGTTAGCAGCAGCTGCTTAATTTGGTCATTATATGACAGTTCTTCTCCAGTCCCAAAGCAATATATAAGGATCATTATAGTGTTGTTGAATTTGTGGTGTTTGTATGGATTTGCTAGGTATTTCATTTATTCATTAATTATTCTGGCTCGGTTATAATTTCCTTTAAGAATAGTTCTTCTGTTTCTCAGCCTTGGAATGAAAGATTCATGGGGACCATTAAAAGCGTTGGCAGTTGCTAGTGCTGTAAATGGCATTGGTGATATAGTCCTGTGCAGATTTCTTGGACATGGTATCGCCGGCGCAGCATGGGCTACAATGGCATCACAAGTATGCTGATAAACGTTCTGCTATTAATCTATATTCATTGATTACCATATTTAAGCAGTTCATTGCTTGTTGCATTTCCACTGACGTGTTCACATTTCAGATTGTTGCAGCTTTTATGATGATTGATTCACTGAACAAGAAAGGATACAATGCATATGCAATATCTGTTCCATCAACTGATGACCTCATGATTGTATTTAGGCTTGCTGCTCCAGCGTTTATTATGATGATTTCAAAGGTTTATGATGTGCTTACTCGATTCTATAGCATTAGCTGTGTGCTTGTGATTATTGTTATGCATTTGACTGTTCTATGTTTTAGGTGGCTTTCTTTTCCCTCATCGTATATTTTGTTACATCTATGGACACCCTCACCTTGGCCGCTCATCAGGTTTCTTATGCTAACTCTCATATTTTTTTTGGAGCTTACAGTAAGTATCTTGAAAATTGATGTTCGTGATTTGCTGTAGGTCATGATTCAAGCATTCTTCATGTGCACAGTTTGGGGCGAGCCTCTTTCTCAAGCTGCACAATCATTTATGCCTGAGTTGATGTACGGGGTCAATCGAAGTTTGGAAAAGGTAGGTATACTAGCTATTCATTGATGCTAAACCTACTACTTACATGTGTTGATTCTATCACTTGCTGGTCTAATTTCGAGGCATGCAAAGAGTTTCTTGTTGTTTTTGCATATACAAAATATGCAGAAACACAACCTTGCTCCCCCAGTTCAGACAGATGGGATGGGTTATGCAGATAACTTGTGTCAAAGAATCTATATAGGTTTTTTGTTTCTTAGAATGTGTTCAAGGTTTATGACATCTGACAGGCTCGAACTATGCTGAAATCACTGGCTATCATTGGAACAATCCTTGGATTGGCATTAGGGATTATTGGAACATCTGTTCCTTGGTTTTTCCCCAGCATCTTCACACATGATCAGAAGATCATACAGGAGGTTAGTTCTTGTTTGCAGTAATTTCACATGCAATTTATCCACGAGTTATATGTATCATGATTCATGGGCAAGGAAGGAATTCCATGAGTCCTTTCAGTTATTATCTAAGATTTGCAAGCTTTGCACCTAATCATATGCACTTCACTGGGATTGTGAAACTGCTTCTACGCTGAAATATCAGTACTTTTATCCCTTGAGCTCCATTTAAGTATTCACCCTACTCATTCCATCCATGGGATTAGATACCATTTGGATTTTGAAATGGTCCATGGTTTCGGATCTATATTAACATAAACATAGTTCAACTGTAGCAATATATCTTGGATTGATTATTGCATCTGTCAGTGGCTCACATTGTTGGTTTTTGTTATCGCCTGCAAACCATGAGCTAAAGGAAAAGGAAAGCGATATATTAAATTGCTAATACACCATGAACATGAAGCACCTTCGTAATGGTTGTTTAGGTTTCAGCTTCTGACGCTTCTTTGTATGCCAATCATATTTCCATGCAGATGCACAAAGTGCTCATACCATACTTTCTTGCGTTAGCTGTGACTCCCTGCATTCTTAGCCTTGAGGGAACATTGCTGGTATGTTTGCTTATACTTCAATTTGAATAATTTTGACTTCCTAAACAATTTCATAAATGCTTGTCCAGCATGTTTTATGTCTGTCCTTTTGGATCATGGATTGATAAAACAAGATCCAAGTCTGTTTCTATGATGGTGGTCAAGTCTGTCCATGTCATTGTGGCATTACGCTTAATACCGTGGAGTTTGTTTGAATATGAAGCTGGCATGTATGAGGTGTTCTTTAGCTTGTATTCTGGCATCATAATATCAGTACCTTTATGCAGGCTGGACGGGATCTTAAATTTATTAGCTTGGCAATGAGTGGATGCTTTTTTACGGGTGCACTATTGCTGTTGGTAGAGATCCGTTTAGTCATCTCCTAATTGTCGAAAGTCCTTTTTGCTATGCATTAATCTCGGTTTCTTGTTTTCACCAGCTTGTGAGCAGCAGAGGATACGGTCTGCCAGGCTACTGGTTTGCACTTGTAGGATTTCAATGGGTAAAGGCCCTGTTTGTTTCTGCATTTCAAAAGCGTTTTTGATAAAATTTGAAAATTTTTTATTTTTTTATTAACTTGAAATTAATATGTTTTTAGTGTTTTCAAATCATTTTGATGTGCTGATGTCAAAAATAATTTTTAAAAAATAAAAAAAACATCATTGACATGCATTTTGGCACGAAAAGCTATTTGAAAAGCAACCGCAACCACACTGCCAAACAAACCTAAAGACTGGCATCTCTAGCAATTATGCTGGAAAGATTCATCCTTGACTGATTTGAAGAGATCTTTTTTCTTTTTCCTTGTTTTTCAGGGTCGATTTTTTCTCGCCCTCCAACGCCTTCTTTCCCCCG
>Ga0307516_10003676_pt1 | contig 19502 bp, 15 predicted proteins | sample 19_EM_MG_FD_203310 | JGI IMG/M metagenome (GOLD analysis project Ga0307516, IMG submission 203310) | Populus trichocarpa ectomycorrhiza microbial communities from riparian zone in the Pacific Northwest, United States - 19_EM | ecosystem: Host-associated > Plants > Roots > Unclassified | place...
CGCCTGATCGCGCGGCCCACCGCTACACTGTCGCTGGAAGCGCAACAGCGGCGTGAGCTCAAGCAGAAGATGTTCGGCGACTGAAGCGAGCACACGCTCGCCTCCGTGCTGAAATCGAGCCCGAGATGTCGGAACCCAAAGACACGACCAGTTTTTTCCGCAAAGTCGTCAAGTTCGTGGCGAACCCGTCCACCGACTGGGCGGAGCTGGGCGTGCCCACCGAAGAAGCGCGCGAAACCGAGTACGCCAAGGGCGAACTGAAGGCGATGATCGAGCGCAAGCGGCGCAACGACTTCGTTCGCAAGCGCGAGTTCGACATGCTGCGCAAGGTGCGCCGTGAAGGCCTCACGAGCGAACAACTCGCCGCGCTCGGCGGCTCTTCCCGGCTCGACGATTCCGAAGCGCGCATCGCCGACAGCGGCGCCAAGCCCGACAGCGGCGTCAAGGCCAAGATCGACGAGATCGAGCAGCAAATGGTGGGCGACAGCTTTGTAGCTCCGCTGCGCCGGGCCCCGGAAGTTCGCGTCGCGCCGCCGGCGGCCGAGGCGCGCACGCCCGAGTTCTACAACGCGCCGACCGAGCCGGTGCCGCTGGGTGACGCCCTGCACCGCCCCAACCTGCCCGGCGTGGGCGGCGGCCGCGTGTCCGATCCCGTGCCCGACCGGGGCCGCGTGCCGCCGCAACCTGCGCCGCTGGCCCCCAACCTGGTGCCACTTGCGCTCGACGTGGCCGCGCCCGACTTCGGCGACCCGTTCGCAGTCAACACCAGCGGGGCCGCTCACGACCCCGATCTCGACGAAGCCGTGATCGCGTTCGCCAATGCCGACTTCGACCAATGCGAACAGGCCCTCGTCGGCATGACCGTGCCGGGTGGCCCGCGATCGCAAGACGCCGAGACCTGGCTGGTGCTGTTCGACCTGTACCGTGCCATCGGCCAGCAGCACAAGTTCGAGAGCCTCGCGCTCGACTACGCGCAGCAGTTCGGCTGGTCGGCGCCGCAATGGTTTTCGCTTCCCAAGCTGGTCGCCGACGCCGCCAGCGCCGACCGCCCGAAGCGCCCGCGCCTCGAAGGCCAGATCGGCTGGGTCTGCCCGGACTACCTGGACGCCGACGCGGTGGCCAAACTGTCGTCGGTCACGCTTCAGATGCCGCTGCCCTGGGTATTCGACTGGAGCGCGCTGAAAAGCATCGACGCCGAGGCGTGCGCGCGCCTGAGCGAGCTGTTCCGCAGCTGGATCCCGCAGGATCTGGACATGCGCTGGCTCGGCGGGGAGCGCCTGTTCATGGTCCTGCAAGACGCCACGCCAACTGGCGTGCGCGATGTCGACCCGGCGTACTGGCAGGTGCGGCTCGATGCCCTGCGCATGGCCTACCGGCCCGACCAGTTCGACGAAACCGCGATCGACTACTGCGTCACCTACGAAGTCTCGCCACCGTCCTGGGAGCGGGCGCGCTGCGAAGTGCGCGTCAGCGGCGCCGGCGTGAGCACGACCTCGCCGCCGCTGTCGGTGGTGAGCGACGTGTCCACCAGTTTCATGGAATCGCGCCTGACCGAAGACACCGGCGTGTTGCAGGTCGGCAGCGTGGAGCTGTCGGGGCAGTTGGTTGGCGACATCGGCGCCACGCTGACGAAGATGCTTGCCGAGCTGGGCTCGGCGAACATCGTCAACGTGTCTTGCGCGCGCCTGATCCGCGTCGACTTCATCGCCGCCGGCGACCTGCTGAACTGGGTGCTGGCACGGCGCAGCGAAAACCGCAGCGTCAACTTCGTCGACGCGCACCGCATGGTGGCGCTGTTTTTCGGCGCGATGGGCATCAACGAGCACGCGAAAGTGAAGGTCCGCAACGTTTAGTTGCTGGCTTTGACCCTCCAAGGCGCCGCGACGGCCCTTGCCCCTGATCGTTCCGACCCCACGTTCGATTCCATGGAAAATTTTCACGGCACGACCATCCTGAGCGTGCGCCGCGGCAATGTGGTGGCGCTCGGCGGCGATGGCCAGGTCACACTCGGGACCATCGTCGTCAAATCGTCTGCGCGCAAGGTCCGCAAGCTGCACCACGATCAGGTACTCGCCGGGTTCGCCGGCGCCACGGCCGATGCGTTCACGCTGTTCGAGCGTTTCGAAGCCAAGCTTGAAAAACACCAGGGCAACCTGGTGCGAGCCGCGATCGAGCTGACCAAGGACTGGCGCACCGACCGCGTTTTGCGCCGCCTCGAAGCCATGCTCGCCGTGGCAGACCGCGAAGCCTCGTTGATCATCACCGGCAACGGTGACGTGCTCGAACCCGAACACGGCATCGTCTCGATCGGCTCGGGGGGTGCGTATGCCCACGCCGCCGCCCGCGCCCTGCTCGCCAACAGCGAGCTGGCACCGAGAGACGTGGTCAAGAAGTCGCTCGAAATCGCCGGCGAGCTGTGCATCTACACGAACCAGAACCACATCATCGAAACGCTCGACTGATGACGACCATGAAATCGAGCATGACCCCGCAGGAGATCGTCTCCGAACTCGACCGCCACATCGTCGGCCAGGGCGGCGCCAAGCGCGCCGTGGCGATCGCGCTGCGCAACCGCTGGCGGCGCCAGCAAGTCGCCGAGCCGATGCGCGCCGAGATCACGCCGAAGAACATCCTGATGATCGGCCCGACCGGCGTGGGCAAGACAGAGATCGCGCGGCGCCTGGCCAAGCTGGCCGACGCCCCCTTCATCAAGGTCGAAGCGACCAAGTTCACCGAAGTCGGCTACGTCGGCAAAGACGTGGACTCGATCGTTCGCGATCTGGTCGACATGGCCGTCAAGCAAGAGCGCGAAACGGCGATGCGGCGCCACCGCGCGCGCGCCGAAGACGCCGCCGAAGACCGGGTGCTCGACATCCTGGTTCCCCAGGCGCGCACTTCGGGCAACGAGTTCGGCCTGGCGCCGCCCGCCGCGCCGCAGCCCGACAACACCGCCCGGCAGGTGATGCGCAAGCGCCTGCGCGAAGGCCTGCTGAACGACAAGGAGATCGAACTCGAGGTCGCCGACCACAAGGCGGCACTCGAAGTGATGAGCCCGCCCGGCATGGAAGAGATGGCCGAGCAGCTCAAGGGCATGTTCGCGAACATGGGCGGCACGAAGAAGCGCCAGCGCAAGGTTCGCATCGACGAAGCGCTCAGGCTGCTGATCGATGAAGAAGCGGCCAAACTCGTCAACGACGAAGAAGTGAAAGCCGCGGCGCTGGCCAATGCCGAGCAGAACGGCATCGTCTTCATCGACGAGATCGACAAGGTCACGTCGCGCTCCGAAGGCAGCGGCGCCGAGGTGTCGCGCCAGGGCGTGCAGCGCGACCTGCTGCCGCTGGTCGAAGGCACGACCGTGAACACCAAGTACGGCATGGTCAAGACCGACCACATGCTGTTCATCGCCTCGGGCGCATTCCACCTCAGCAAGCCGAGTGACCTGATTCCGGAGTTGCAGGGGCGTTTCCCGATCCGTGTCGAGCTGGGCTCGCTGAGCGTGGACGACTTCGAAGCCATCTTGACGCAGACGCACGCGAGCCTGGTCAAGCAGTACACGCTGCTGCTGGCCACCGAAGGCGTGGCGCTGGAACTGCAGCCCGATGCGATCCGGCGCGTGGCGCAGATCGCCTTCGACGTGAACGAGCGCACCGAGAACATCGGCGCGCGGCGCCTGTCGACCGTGATGGAGCGCTTGCTTGACGAAGTGAGTTTCGATGCGCCGAACCGCGGTGGGCAAACCGTGCGGGTGGACGCCGCCGAGGTCAACGCCAAGCTCGCCGAGCTGGCGAAGAACGAAGACCTGTCGCGCTACATCCTGTAGGCATCAATCCCGGAACACGGGCTCGCACAAGACCTCGGACTTGACCGAGTTGGCGATGTAACACTCGTCGTGCGCGGTGTGGTGAAGCTGTTCGATCTCGGTGCGGGTCGGGCGCCGCTCGCCGGAGAAGACCACCTCGGGCCGCAAGGTCACGCGCGTGACCGCCACCTTGCCTGCGGCGTTCTTCTCCATCACGCCGACCGCTGCATCGAAGTAGCGATCGACGCAGAACTTGCGCTTGGCCGCGATCGCCAGAAACCACAGCATGTGGCAGCTCGACAGCGACGCGACGAAGGCCTCTTCGGGGTCGACCGCCGCAGCGTCCGACATCGGCAGCGGCACCGAATGTGGTGACGACGAACCCGCCACCACCGCCCCGCCGTCGAAGTGCATTTCATGCCGGCGGCTGTAGCGGTTGCCCAGGAAGTCTTCGTTCGGCGCGCGCTCCCACAGGATGTCGGCTTTGTACTCGGACACGCCAGGCTCCTTCGTCTACATCGCGAGGCGGTGCGACTGCAGCTGCAGCAGCCCCTCGAAGATCAGGGTGTCGACCGTTTCGAACGGCAGGTGGGTGATGGGCGCGAGCTTCACGGCCGCGCCACCGGTCATGATCAGCGCCGGCGCTTCCCCGGTGCGCGCCAGCAGCTTGCGGTGCATGCGCTCGACGGCCCCGGCGATCGAATCGGAGCCGCCGCTCATCAGCGCGTCGCTGGTGTTGGTGGGGAAGTCGACCGCCTCGCCGGTGGGTGCTTTCAGGCCCGCCGTGCCCATCTCGAGCGCGCGCAGCATCAGGCCGAAACCGGGCAGGATCAGGCCACCGAGAAAGCGCCCGCTCGCGTCGAGCGCGTCGACCGTCACCGCCGTACCCACCATCACCACCAGCGCCGGCCGCGCGCGGCCCTGGGCCAGCACGCGGTGGCGCGCGCCGATCAGCGCCACCCAGCGGTCCACGCCCAGCCGCGTCGGGTGGTCGTAGCTGTTGATCACGCCGCAGGCCTGCTTGGCCGACACGACCCAGCGCGGCTCCACGTCCCAGAGTTCGAGCTGCTCTTCGACGCGGCGCTTCACGCCTTCGCCGGCCACCACGCAGCCGAGCATGCTCGAAGGCGCCGGCAAGTCGCGCCATTCCGTGTCGGCCAGCTGGTCGATCGTCTCGAGAAACACCGCGCCGTGCGCGAGCAGAACGGCACCCGGCTGGGGCGACGCGTACTGCGCCCACTTGAGGCGGGTATTGCCGATGTCGATGGCGAGGAAGCTCATGCAGATACTCTCGGCGCTGACCCACGGGCCGGTGCCAGGAACACACCGGGTTCGATTTCGGCGGAGTGTAAGCCGTTGTGCGGCGCGTCAGGCGGGAGCGAACCCGGAGCCGGCCGGCTCGCCGAGCAGTTGCCGAACACGACCGAGCGTGTGGTCGACCGTGACGGAGCGGTGCGGTTTGCGCAAGCGCCCTTCCACTTCGCCGAGCAGTTTGGCGAGCTCGGCGCGGCTCTGCGCGCGGCGCAGCCTCAGCAGGGTCAGCGAACCTGTCACCGGCGCGTGCTCGCGCACCTCGCGCATCAGGATCAAGCGCGCTTCGGCGAACGCCGGGTCGATGCGGCGGAGCTCGGCGTGGTCCGAGGGCATCCAGGCGTCGGCCTCTCCGGAAATCCCTGCGACGGAGTCGAGCGACACCGAATCGGGTTGCAGCGTGCGCGATGCCGTCAGCGGAATCAGCGAAGAATCGTGCCCGCCGATCGGCAGGTCGATGTGCAGGACGTCGGGCTCGGCCGCAGGCTCGTCGATCAACAGCGAAAACGTGGGGTAGGCGCGCATGATGAAGCCCTGCGCCACCAGTTCGTCGAAACAGTTCTGCGGCACGCCGGCCTGCGCGGCCAGCGCCTGGATGTCGGCCTCGCTGCGGCGGCCGTCCACCAGAAAGAGCACCGTGCGGTGCCGCTGGCTCACGCGGCGCGAGCGGCTGTTCAGTTCAGCCTGTCCTTCAGCGGTCTTGACCGGTATCGTGCCTGCAAGCATCAAGCTCTCCGTGCGGCTGCGGTCTCCGCAGCGCCCAATGCCCGGCATTTTGCCGGGACGGGGAAATGGCGTCGACGTTTCAGGGGGTTGCGGCGGTGCAATTTCACATCTGCCGGTGCCGAGCCCCGGGCGGCGCCACGCCGTAGCGCCGTCGCATACACTTGTGAATTGACGTATACGTCAACTGACAGCAAACACCTTGCGGAGGCGGCGTGGCCAAGAACAACCCCAGCTTGTCGGATCACCAGTTCAGCGCCGCCTTGGGCAAGAGCACGAAGCCTTTCGACCTGGCGCGCTTCGACCCCGCTGCCAAGCCGTTCTCCAGCGGCGACAAGGCCCGCGACAAAGCGGCCGTCGAAGCGCTCGCGCTGGAGCTCGACACGCTGCAAAACCTCTTCTATGCCGACCGCCGCTTCAAGCTGCTGGTCGTGCTGCAGGGTACCGACACCAGCGGCAAGGACGGCACGATCCGCGGCGTGTTCGGCCAGATGAGCGCGCTCGGCGTGCACACCGTCGGCTGGAAAGCACCGACCGAGCCCGAGCGCGCGCACGACTACCTGTGGCGCATCCACGCCCAGGTGCCGAGTGCTGGAGAAGTGATGATCTTCAACCGCAGCCACTACGAAGACGTGCTGGTGCCGCATGTGAACGGCTGGATCACGCCCGAGCAGACGAAGCAGCGTTACGCCCACATCAACGACTTCGAGCGTTTGCTCACCGAGACCGGCACCGTGATCTGCAAGTTCCTGCTGCACATTTCGAAAGACGAACAACGCGCGCGTTTGCAAGAGCGGCTCGACGACCCGACGAAATACTGGAAGTTCGCGGCCGGCGACCTCGAAGCCCGCAAGCAGTGGCCCGCCTACCAGCAGGCCTACAGCGACGCCATCGCCGCCACCGGCACGCCCTGGGCGCCGTGGACCATCGTGCCCGCCGACTCGAAGACCCACCGCAATCTGATGATCGCGAGCGCCGTGAAGCAGGCGTTCCTGGCGATGAAGCTGCGCTATCCGCCGAAAGACCCGGCGTTGAAGAACATCAAGGTGGTTTGAAGCCACGCCCGGAGACTGAAAAATGACCGACCTGTCCGCAGAATTCAGGGCCCTGGCCGAATACCGCCCGACGAACAAGGTGCGTTTCGTGACCGCGGCGTCGCTGTTCGACGGCCACGACGCGGCGATCAACATCATGCGGCGCATCCTGCAAGGCATGGGCGCCGAGGTCGTGCACCTCGGGCACAACCGCTCGGTCGACGAAGTTGTCACCGCCGCGCTGCAGGAAGACGCCCAGGGCATCGCCATCAGCTCGTACCAGGGCGGCCACGTCGAGTACTTCAAGTACATGGTCGACCTGCTGCGCGCACGCGGCGGCGCGCACATCCAGGTCTTCGGCGGCGGCGGCGGCGTCATTGTGCCGAGCGAGATCAACGAGCTGCAAGGCTACGGCGTGACCCGCATCTACAGCCCCGAAGACGGCCAGCGCATGGGCCTGGCCGGCATGATCGGCGAGATGGTGATGCGCTGCGACACCGACCTGTCGGTGCATTCACCGACAGCGCTGTCGGCGATCCAGGGTTCCACCGAAGCCCATTGGCGCGCGCTGGCGCAGCTGATCACGGCGCTCGAGAACGGCAAGGCCAGCGCCGAACTCAAGGCCGCCTTGCATGAAGCGGCCGGCGTGGCCAAGACGCCGGTGCTTGGCATCACCGGCACCGGTGGTGCCGGCAAGTCGTCGTTGACCGACGAATTGATCCGCCGCCTGCGCCTGGACCAGGGCGACGCGCTGCGCGTGGCCGTGATCTCCATCGACCCGTCACGCCGCAAGAGCGGCGGCGCGCTGCTGGGCGATCGCATCCGCATGAACGCGATTTCTCCTTGGAGCACCGGCCAGCGTGTCTTCATGCGCTCGCTCGCCACGCGCGACTTCGGCTCCGAGATCAGCCAGGCCCTGCCCGACGTGCTTGCCGCGGCGAAGGCGTCGGGCAGCTTCGACCTGATCGTCGTGGAGACCTCGGGCATCGGCCAGGGCGACGCCGCCATCGTGCCGCTGGTCGACGTGCCGATGTACGTGATGACGCCCGAGTTCGGCGCCGCCAGCCAGTTGGAGAAGATCGACATGCTCGACTTCGCCGAGTTCGTGGCGATCAACAAGTTCGACCGCAAGGGCTCGCTCGATGCCTTGCGCGATGTGGCCAAGCAGGTGCAGCGCAACAAAGAAGCCTGGAAGACACCGACCGAGCAGATGCCGGTCTTCGGCACCATGGCCAGCCGCTTCAACGACGACGGCGTCACCGCGCTGTACCAGGCCCTGCTGCCGCGCCTGGCGGCGCTGGGCATGAAGACCTCGGCCGGCACCCTGCCGCGCGCCGCCACCCGCCACAGCACGCACCAGGTGCCGATCGTGCCGGGCGCGCGGGCGCGTTACCTGGCCGACATCGCCGACACGGTGCGCGGCTACAAGAAGCAAGCCCGCGCCCAGGCCACGTTGGCGCGCGAGATCCAGCAGTTGCGAGCCGCCGCGGCGATGCTGGCGGTCGGCAAACCCGACAAGCCCAAGGCGGCCGAAGCGGCGATCAACCTGGCCGAGCAACGCCAGCTGCGCCAGGACCCGCAGGCTTCGAAGCTGCTGGCGATGTGGCCCGAGATGCAGAAGGCCTATGCCGGCGACGAGTACGTCGTAAAGATCCGCGACAAGGAGATCCGCACCGCGCTGGTCTACACGTCGCTTTCGGGCAGCAAGATCCGCAAGGTGGCACTGCCCACGTTCGAAGACCACGGCGAGATCCTGAAGTGGCTGATGCTCGACAACGTACCGGGCTCGTTTCCGTACACGGCCGGCAGCTTCGCGTTCAAGCGCGAAGGCGAAGACCCGACGCGCATGTTCGCCGGCGAAGGCGACGCGTTTCGCACCAACACCCGCTTCAAGCTCTTGAGCTCGGGCATGGCGGCCAAGCGCCTCTCCACGGCCTTCGACTCGGTCACGCTGTATGGCAACGACCCGGCCGTGCGCCCCGACATCTACGGCAAGGTCGGCAACTCGGGCGTGAGCATCGCGACGCTCGAGGACATGAAGGTGCTGTATTCGGGCTTCGACCTGACGAACCCGGCCACCAGCGTGAGCATGACGATCAACGGCCCGGCGCCGACGATCCTGGCGATGTTCATGAACACGGCGATCGACCAGAACCTCGACAAGTTCAAGGCCGACAACGGCCGCGAACCCACGGCCGACGAAGCGCAGAAGATCACCGCCTGGGTCAAGGAAAACGTGCGCGGCACGGTGCAGGCCGACATCCTGAAAGAAGACCAGGGGCAGAACACCTGCATCTTCAGCACCGAGTTTTCACTGAAGGTGATGGGCGACATCGCCGAGTACTTCGTGCACCACAAGGTGCGCAATTTCTACTCGGTGAGCATCAGCGGTTACCACATCGCCGAAGCCGGCGCGAACCCGATCAGCCAGCTCGCATTCACGCTGAGCAACGGCTTCACCTTCGTGGAAGCCTACCTCGCACGCGGCATGCACATCGACGACTTCGCACCGAACCTGAGCTTCTTCTTCAGCAACGGCATGGACCCGGAATACACCGTGCTCGGGCGCGTGGCTCGGCGCATCTGGGCGGTGGCGATGCGCGACCGCTACGGCGCGAACGAACGCAGCCAGAAGCTCAAGTACCACGTGCAGACCAGCGGCCGGTCGCTGCACGCGCAGGAGATCCAGTTCAACGACATCCGCACCACGCTGCAGGCGCTGATCGCGATCTACGACAACTGCAACTCGCTGCACACGAATGCCTTCGACGAAGCGATCACGACGCCGACCGAAGACTCGGTGCGCCGCGCGATGGCGATCCAGCTGATCATCAACCGCGAGTGGGGCCTGGCGAAGAACGAGAACCCGAACCAGGGCGCGTTCATCATCGACGAACTCACCGAACTGCTGGAAGAGGCCGTGCTGCAGGAGTTCGAGAAGATCGCCGAACGCGGCGGTGTGCTCGGTGCGATGGAAACCGGCTACCAGCGCGGCAAGATCCAGGAAGAGTCGATGCACTACGAGATGCAGAAGCACACCGGCGAATACCCGATCGTCGGCGTGAACACCTTCCGCAACCCGCACGGCGACCCGGTGGCCGACACGCTGGAGCTCGCACGCTCGACCGATGCCGAGAAGCAGTCTCAGCTGAAGCGGCTTGCCGACTTCCACGCCGCTCACGCGAAGGAAGCGCCGGCGATGCTGGCCGCCTTGCAGCAGGCCGTCATCGACAACCGCAATGTCTTCGAGCTGCTGATGCAGGCCGTGCGCTGCTGCTCGCTGGGGCAGATCACCGAGGCGCTGTTCCAGGTGGGTGGGCAGTACCGACGCAGCATGTGAGCGGCTGAGCGGGTGACCCTGGGCCCATCGATGCGGTAGCCTTTGTGGCCGCCTATGATCCGGCGCATGAGCCTGCTGCTGATCCGCCACGGTGAAACCGCCCTCAACGTCGCGCGTGTGCTGCAGCCCGCGGACACGCCGCTGAGCGCGCGGGGTGTGGCGCAGGCCGAAGCCCTGGCCGAGCGCCTGGCTTCGATGAAGATCGTGGCCATCGTCAGCAGCGATCTGCCGCGCGCATTGCGCACCGCGCAGGCGATCGCGGCGGCCACTGGCGCCGCGATCGAGACCACTGGCCTGCTTCAGGAGCGCAATTTCGGCGACTGGCGCGGCACGCCTTACGACGGCATGGCGATCAACCCGCTGACGATGCACGAAGCGCCTCCTGGCGGCGAATCGCTGGCCGACTTCGAGCGCCGCGTGGCGCTGGCTTTCGCGCATGTCGTGCAGCGTCAGGCCGGGCTCGGCGGCACACTCGCCGTCGTGACCCATGGCCTGGTGATTCGCGCGCTACTGGCCGCGCACGTGCAACTGCCCGCCGGCACGGAACACCCCGCGCACTTGGGCAACACCAGCCTGAGCATCGTCGCACCGCTGCCCCCACACGCCGCGGCGCTGGTCAACTGCACCAAGCACCTGGAACCCGCCAGCAGCGACGATTCGCATGCGCTGTCGGGGGGCTGAGCACCCTGCCGGAGACGACCGATGGCCACGACCGACCCGCGCATCGACGCCTACATCGAACGCGCCGCGCCGTTCGCCCAGCCGATCCTGGTGCAGCTGCGCGGCGCCGTGCACGCCGGCTGCCCTGCGGTCGTCGAAACCATCAAATGGGGCATGCCGTTCTACATGCACGCCGACCGCATCCTCGCGAACATGGCGGCGTTCAAGCAGCATTGTTCGTTCCGCTTCTGGAACGGGCGCGAAGCGGCCGAGCGTGGCAAGAGCGAAGAAGCCATGGGCCAGTTCGGCCGCCTCACGACGCTGCGTGACCTGCCACCCCGGCGCGAACTGGTTCTCGTCGTGAAGCAGGCGGTGGCGCTGATCGATGCCGGTGCCACGAACACACGTGCGGCCACACCGCGCCGCCCCGCGGCCCAGCCCGACCTGCCAGCCGAATTCGCCCATGCGCTCGCGCGGCACAAGCCCGCGCGCCAGACCTTCGAAGCGTTCTCGCCGAGCCAACGGCGCGAGTACATCGACTGGATCGCCGAAGCCAAGCGCGACGAGACGCGCGCGCGCCGCCTGGCGCAAGCGCTCGAGTGGCTCGCCGAAGGCAAGTCACGACACTGGAAGTACCAGGGCGCTTGAACCGGATCAGCGCGGCGCCAGCGACCACACGCCGTCGCGCTCGGCCGCCGCACCGTCATCACGCAACTTGAACAAGTGCGCGGTGAGCGAGCGCATCGCCATTCTGTGAAGACGGGGTGGTACGTCGTCGTAGACCTTCGCCAACAACGCGTCGGTATCGGCCGGGCCGAGCGCCTGCATCGCGGCCACGACCTTGGCCTCGCGCTTGAGCCGGTGCGCGACGATCGCCTGCATCGCCTGCTTCGGCTGCGCCATCAGGAAACCGTGGCCCGGTGCGAGCCACTCGAGATCGAGTTCCTGCAGATCATGCAGCGAGCGCAGGTACGCCGCCATGTCGCCGTCGGGCGGGTTGATCACGACAGTGGACGACTGCATCACGTGGTCGCCGGTGAAGAGCATCTTCTCTTCCTCCAGCAGATAACAGAGGTGATTCGACGCGTGGCCCGGCGTGTGCACGGCCACCAAGCTGCTGTCGCCGGGCAAATCGAAACGTTCGCCACCGACCAGGTGCGTATGCGGCTCGAAGCTCGCGTCCTGCCACTCCGGATGCGCCGCCACACGGCCGAACACCTGCGCGCCGGTACGGGCCTGCAGCGGCACGGTGGCGGGCGAATGGTCGTTGTGGGTGTGGGTCACGAAGATCCAGCGGATCGGCCCGGGTGCGGCGGCGAGGGTCGCTTCCACATGGCGTTCGTCGAGCGGGCCCGGGTCGATCACGGCCCATTCGTTCGTGACGCCGCCGCCGACGAGATACGTGTTCGTGCCGGGCCCGGTCATCATGCTGCCGTTGTTGGCGCTGACGCGGATCAGGCGCGGCGACAGGCGCACGGCGACCCCAGGCTGGATGTCGTAACACGCGTGGCCGTGGCCGGCGGGGTCGAGCCGGCCCAGTTCGGCCCAGGCGTGTTCATCGGGCAAGACCGGGCGCATGCCCTGGCTGCCCTTCGCCACGCGCGGCATCGTCAGCGGTACGGCGCGCGGGCCACGCGCCCAGGCCAGCAGCTCGTTCACGCTGGCGTAGCGTGACACCAGCTCCAGCGTCTTCTGGGTCGGCGTCATCAGCTTCATCTCGGCACTGCGCGCCAGCGCTTCGGCCGGCGGCAACCAGAGCTGCTCGACCATCTCGGTGCCGTCGAAGGCGGCGGTCTGCGTCGGCGGCAGGGCCGCGATGAAAAACCGCGTGTCGAAGCGTTTGGGGCGACCGAAGGGCGTGAGCCAGTGGCTCAGGTAGACGAGCCGGTCCACCGCCAGGCGCAGGCCGAATTCGCTGCAGAACGCGCCCAACGTGCGCTCGCCGCGGTGCAGCGGGCCACGCCACGGGCCCAACGTTTCGCCGCGCACGTGGTCGAGCTCGACCAGTGCGCCGGTCTCGTCGACCGCCAACAAGAGGCCCGACTCCTCGAAACACTCGCGCACCGCCGCGATGAAGTAGTCGAGCCCGCCGCTTTCCAGGCCCAGCTGTGCACTTGCGGCCGCATCGTCCAGACCGACACAGAACGCATGTGCCGCACGGTCACCCGCGTCGACGATGCCGCCGGGAAAGACCCAGGCACCACTGAACTGATCGTCGCTCTGGGTGCGGCGCGACAGCAGCACTTCGATGCCAGACGCGCCGTCCCGCACGACCACGAGCGTGGCGGCGGCGCGCGCCGGCCGCTCGGCGGCCGCAGGGCTCGGGGGTGAAACGGTGTCGGTGGCTTGCATGCAGAAACGAGACTCGGGCGAAGGCCGCAGTCTGGCATGGCCAGACAGCTTCAGCCTAGGCGCTGCAACAAGGCCATGGCCGCGGCGGGTGCCTTTTCCTTGGCGCCGCTGATGAAATAAATGAACACGTCGCGCGGCGCGGCGGCAGGCAGCGCGGGCTCGACGCGCGGCACGCCATCGGGCTCGCCGCCACTGCCCCAGCGCTGGGCGCATTCCGCCAACGCGTCGAGCACGCCGGGCTCGACACCGGCGGCGTGGACAGGGTCGGTGCGCATCAGCCGCGCGTACACGAAGTTGCCGGTGAGGTCGGCGAACGACGGGTAGTCGTCGGAGTCGGTGAACACGGTCGCGCAGCGGTACTGCCGTGCGAGTGCGAGATAGGCGCCGCTCTTGAAGCTTTCGTGGCGCACGTCGAGCACGTGGCGAAGCGGCAGGCCACCGACATTGTCTGGCAGCAGCTTCAGAAATGCCTCGAAGTCGGCCGGCTCGAAACGTTTGGTCGGGGCGAACTGCCAGACGATCGGGCCGAGCTTGTGGCGCAACTCGGTGAGGCCGCTGTTGATGAAACGCTGAATCGATTCACCGGCTTCGGCGAGCACGCGCCTGTTGGTGGCAAAGCGGTTCGCCTTGAGCGAGAACATGAAGTCATCCGGCGTTTCATCGAACCACTTCCTGAAGCTGGCCGGCTTCTGCGAAGAGTAATACGTGCCGTTGATCTCGATCGCGCTCAAGTGGCGGCTTGCGTATTCGAGCTCGCGGCCGTGGGCCAGGCCGGCGGGGTAGAAGTTGTTGCGCCAGGGCTCGAAGGTCCAGCCGCCGACACCGACACGAATCCGGGGTTCAGGGGTCGTCACGGGAATCGCTCCTTCGTTGTTGTTCAATCGCCGCCGCGCCGCCACACGGCGGCCAGCGCCTTGAGTTTCATCCACCACGACAAGCGCTCGTCGGAGAGTGCATCGAGAAAATCGGAAAGCCGCTTCGACTTGGCCATCGTGTAGAACGTGAGCACGCACGTGGCCACGAAGACCACGCCGAAGACCACCAGCTTGCGGCCCATCGAAGCGTCGGCCTCGGCCAGCAGGTTCATGCCGAGGAAGCCGGTGGTCACGGTGCCGACCAGGCCGAGGATCGTGACCACGGTCAGCCGAACCACGGTGTTGGCCTGACGGCGCAGGCTGTCGGCATCGAGGTAGCCGTTCATGTCGGCGACACGTTCCTTGACCTCTTCGTACAGCGGGTCCAGGCCGAGGTGCACCGAGCACAGGTGGAACAGCGCGCGCACCTGCGCCTGCTCGGACACCTCGTGGAACCAGTAGCGGTGCGTGAAGCGCAGAAAGCCTTCGAAGCTGCCGCGGATCAGGCGCTTGAAGCGCCGCACGCTGGCCGCGTCACCCACGTCCAGGTCTTTCAGCGCTTCGACCAGCCGGTCCGACGACATCAGCAGCGCCGCCTTCTGGAAGTGCGCGATCAGGAACAGCAGGAAGTGCTGGTGCCTGAACTGCGCGAGCACACCGCGGTCGCGGCAGCCGTAGTACTGGGCGCGGGCATCGCCCACGACGATCAGCGCGTGGCCGCTGCACAGATAGCGTGTGTTGGGCGCGACCCCGGCGTTGGCCCAGAAGCGGTCATAACAATAGCGCTGCTCGAAGTCGGCCAGGTGGTCGGCGGCGTAGGGCAAGGAGCTGCCGTCGTGCAAGCCGGCGTTGTCACCGCCGCCGGCGCCGGTCACGAGGCCGAGCCGGATGAAATCGTTGCGGCTCAGCGCACGCGGGTCGTCGAGCGCCAGGTAGCCCATCAGCGGCATGCGGTAGTACTCGATCTGGCGGAAGCGCAGCGCGCCGGGCTCGTCGGTGTGGTCGCTGACGAGCGGCTTGAGCATGAAGGCCCAGTGCGCGGCAATGCGCGGCGCGCGGTGCTCGGCCACGTGAGCGAGGAAGCTGTCGCGCTGTTGCGCGTCGGAACGGGCGAGCACCTCACCCGCGGCGCCCAGCCACTCCACACTCGCCATCGTGTGCAGCGCCTGGCCGTTCGCGTCCCAACCGGCCGGGTACCCGCGGCCGAAGCGGTAGAGCTGCTCCTGCGCCTGTGCGAGCGAGAGGTCGTTGGCCGCCACTTCGACGTTGAGCAGCACCACGTCCACGTCGTAGAAGAAGTACAGGTCGACATGCACGATGTCGAGGGTGACCGGCGCGTCGCCGGGGCGGGCGACCACGCGCACGCGGTGCACGTCATGGCGGCGAAACACACGCATCGGTGCGTCTCCGTCGCGGCCAGCGGCGTCACGTTTGGCCCGACCGTCGCCGTAGAGAAAACGCTGCACGTAAGGCAGGAAGGTGACGAACTCGTTGTAGTGGCGCTCGTGAAAGCGCGCCTGGTCGCCCGTGAATTCGTCCACGACTTCGCGCCACGGCGAAGCGTCACCCAGGTCGCGCAGCAGTTGCCAGGGCCTGCGATGGTTGCCGCCCGACGCGTTCGGCACGGGCATCAGGCGCAGCGGCCAGAGCAGCACCTGGCGCAAGTGCTTCACGGTCACGCCCGCAGCGGCCTCGGGAGTGGCAGCGCGGTCGGCGGCAACGGGGTCGGGAAACAAGCGCGTCATGCCCGAAGTGTAGGCATCCGGCAGGCCCTTGCGCTGCGCTTCGAAAAGCATGCCTTACACCACGAGTAGGCAAACTCTTACATCGAATCACCTCTTTTGGCGATGGCGCGAGCACGCGGCGGCGCGCACCATTCGTTGCATCGGAGTTCGCATGTCGCACATCTCCGAGCAGCACAAGGGAGTGGTGCCATGGCCAACGATGCAGACTGGGTCGAAGACGTGCGGCGTTGGTGCCTGGCGGGTTCGCCTTCCGCGCGCAACATGCCTGCGGCTCCCCCCGCCGAACCCGAATCGACCGACTTCAGCGCCCTGGGCTACGAAGCCGCGCACCCTGCCCTGCAGGCGCGCAACTGGCCCGAAGCGCCGGTCAGCAATTTCATCGAACTGCGCTGAGTTTTCACCAGGGGTCGATGCCCCCGCTGCGCTTCGGGCCGATCTGCGCCGAGGCCAGCCCCGCAGACAGCCATTGCCGCGTGTGCGCCGGGTCGATCACCGCATCGATCTCCAGCCCTGAAGCGACGTTGATCGCCTTGCCCTTGGCATAGTGCTCGTCCACATGCTTCGCGTAGAGCGCGTCGCGCGCCGGCCCTTCGGGCACGGCTTCCAGCTCCTTGCGGTAACCCAGCCGCACGGCGCCCTCCAAACCCATCGCACCGAACTCGCCGCTCGGCCACGCCACCGTGAAGACTGGTTCGTGGAAACCGCCGCCGGCCATCGCCATGGCGCCGAGGCCATAGCCCTTGCGCAAGACCACGGCGAAATACGGCACACGCAAGTGCGCCGCCGCCACGAACATGCGGCTCACGTGCCGCACCTGGCCGAGCGCTTCGACTTCGGGCCCGACCATGAAGCCGGGCGTGTCCACGAGCGAAACGAGTGGCAGGCCGTGCGTGTTGCACAGCTGCATGAAGCGTGCAGCCTTGTCGGCCGCGTCGGCGTCGATCGCACCGCCCAGGTGGCTCGGATTGCTGGCGAGCAGGCCCACCGGGTGGCCTTCGATGCGCGCCAGCGCGGTGAAGATGCCGGCACCGAACCCGGCCCGCAGTTCCAGCAAGGAAGTCGTGTCGGCCACCCGCCGCATCACGTCGCGCATGTCGTAGGCGCGCACGCGGTTCTCGGGCAGCACGTTGCGCAAGCCGATGGGGTCGAGCGCCGACCACTGCGCGAGGCGGCCCTGGAAGTAGCCGAGGTACTGCTTCGCAGTGGCGACCGCCTGCGCTTCGTCGTCGACCAGCACGTCGATCACGCCGCTCTGTGACTGCACCTCGCTCGGGCCGATCTGCTCGGGTTTGTAGACACCGAGCCCTCCACCTTCCACCATCGCCGGCCCGCCCATGCCGATGTTGCTGCCCTTCGTGGCGATGATCACGTCGCTGCAGCCGAGCAAGGCAGCGTTGCCCGCGAAGCAGCGCCCGGCAACGATGCCGACCACCGGCACTTCGCCGCTCAGGCGCGCGAAACTTGCGAAGCTCGGCACGTGCAAGCCCGAGATGGCTGTGCTGTCGGTGTCGCCTGGACGGCCACCGCCGCCTTCGGCGAACAGCACGACCGGCAGCTTCTGCTGCAGCGCCACGCCGAGCAGGCGGTCGGTCTTGGCGTGGTTGCGCTCGCCCTGGGTGCCGGCCAACACGGTCGCGTCGTAGGCCATCACGACGCAGCGCGACGCCTCGGCACCGAAGAGTGCGCCGTTGACGCTGCCGATGCCGGTGACCAGACCGTCGGCCGGCGTGTTCTTCACCAGATCGTCGAGCGTGCGGCGGCTGCGCTGCGCGGCGTAGGCCAGTGCGCCGTATTCGATGAAGCTGCCACTGTCGACTAGGTCGCCGACGTTTTCGCGCGCAGTGCGCAGCCCGAGCGCGTGGCGTCTGGCCACGGCTTCGGGGCGGGCGGCGTCGAGCGTGAGGGCGTGGCGGTCTTGCACTTCCTGCAGGTCGGCACGCACCAGGGGGCCTGCCGCCGCTTCGACTGCGGCCGACGACGCGGCGGCTTGCGGCGCCCGCGTTGCCGCGCCGAGCTGCAGCAGCAAATCGCCTTCAGCCACTTGCTCGCCAGCGCGTGCCAACACCGTGTGCACCGTGCCATCGGCCGCGGCGCGAATCTCGTGCTCCATCTTCATCGCTTCGAGAATCAGCAGCACCTGCCCGGCCTGCACCGCCTGGCCCGGCGCCACCATCACCACGGCGACGGTGCAGGCCATGGGCGCGTGGATCTTGTCGTGCTGCTGCATTCGGGCGTCTCCTGTGTGCACAAACTGTAGCGTTGCGCGCCGCCCCGGCACTGACACCTGCGCGTCACCGGCGGCGGCGACACGCTATCGTCGCGGCTTCGAAATTTCTGAGCACCCTCATGAAAGTTTCCGCAATCGCCGGCGCTACCGCGCTGGCGTTCGCCCTGGTCGCGACCCTTGCCACAGCACAGACCGCGTCACAGACACCCCGAACCGTTCCACCCATCGGCACCACGCCCTACCCGGGCACCCTCACCCTGCAGGTCGACGCCACCGATCTCGACCACAAGATCTTTCGCGTGAAAGAGAGCGTGCCGGTCAGGCCCGGCCCGCTGACCTTGCTGTACCCGCAGTGGCTGCCGGGTGAGCACGCGCCGAACGGCCCGATCGGCCAGTTCGCCGGCCTGACGATCAGTGCGACCGGCAAGCCACTCGCGTGGCAGCGTGACCCGCTCGACATCTACGCCTTTCATGTCGACGTGCCGCCGAATGTGGCCCGCATCGACCTCGAGTTCCAGTTCCTCTCGCCGTTCGCCCGCGACAGCGGGCGCGTCGTGATGACGCGCGAGATGCTCGGCCTGCAATGGCGCTCGGCGCTGCTCTACCCGGCCGGCCACCCCGCGGCGGCCATCGCGGTTCAGGCCAGCCTGCGCCTGCCCGAGGGCTGGAGCCACGGCAGTGCCCTCGAGGTCGAGCGCAGCAATGGCGCGCTGATCGACTTCAAGCCCGTCAGCGTCGACAAGCTGGTCGACTCGCCGGTGTTCGCCGGCCGTCACATGAAGCGTTTCGACCTCGACCCCGAAGGCCCGGCCACGGGCCGCACCCCGGTGTTCCTGAACGTGATGGCCGATCGGGCGAGCGAGCTCGACGCCAAGCCCGAGCATGTGGCGGCCCACCAGGCGCTGGTCACGCAGGCCGACCGCCTGTTCGGTGCGCGCCACTTTGCACACTACGACTTTCTGCTCGCGCTCAGCGACGAGTTCAGCGGCATCGGCCTGGAGCACCAGGAGTCGAGCGAAGACGGCGTGGGCCCGGGTTACTTCACCGAATGGGCCAAACGGGCCGGCGCGCGCGCCCTGCTGCCGCACGAATATGCCCACTCGTGGAACGGCAAGTTCCGCCGCCCGGCCGACCTGCTGACGCCGAACTTCAACACACCGATGCAGAACAGCCTGCTGTGGATGTACGAAGGCCAGACCCAGTATTGGGGAGAGGTGCTGGCGGCACGCTCGGGCATGCGCAGCGCGGTCGAAACCCGGGATTCGTTTGCGATGCATGCCGCGTACCTCGACGCGCAGGCAGGCCGGCGCTGGCGCAACCTGCAGGACACGACGAACGAACGCATCGTCGAGGAAGCCCACAGCGGCGGGGCCTGGCGCGACTGGCAGCGTGGCAACGATTACTACAACGAGATGCTGCTGGTCTGGCTCGAAGCCGACATGCTGATCCGTGAGCTC
>Ga0307516_10003677_pt1 | contig 19501 bp, 21 predicted proteins | sample 19_EM_MG_FD_203310 | JGI IMG/M metagenome (GOLD analysis project Ga0307516, IMG submission 203310) | Populus trichocarpa ectomycorrhiza microbial communities from riparian zone in the Pacific Northwest, United States - 19_EM | ecosystem: Host-associated > Plants > Roots > Unclassified | place...
GTCGAACCCCCGCACGCTAGTATGATCAGTTTATGGTATAGTTTATGGCATATGTATCACAAACTGGTTCTACTAGTGTGTGGGGGTTCGACTACCATACAGGTTCGACTACCATACGTGCTCTCTACGCAGTACCGCTCAGCACAGTGTGATAGCGGCGGCCCCACCCGGCTGCACCCTGCACCAACTGTGTAGAGTTTGCATGAGCGGAACGATCCGAAGTCAAATCAGAGTGGAATTTTACAGACATTTACTACGTAGTACCGTTCGGCACAGTGCATTACCGGCGTCTCCCACCTGGCCACTCACCGTACCAACTGTGAAGAGTTTGTCCGCACACAACGATCTGAAGTCAAATCAGACTGGAATTGTACTTACATGTACTACGCAGTACTGTTCGGCGCAGTGCATTACCGGCGTCCCCACCTGGCTGCACACCGTACCAACTGTTAGGAGTTTGGTCACGTGCGGCGATCTGAAGCCAAATCAGAGTGGAATTGTATGGACATGTACTACACAGTACCGTTCGGCACAGTGCATTACTGGTGTCCCCACCTGGTGGCACACCGTACCAACTGTTAGGAGTTTCGTCACGTGCGGCGATCTGAAGCCAAATCAGACCGGATTCGTATGGCCGTGTACTGCGCAGTACCACTCGGTGCAGTGCAATACCATTGTTCCTGTCCGGCCACGTCCTGTACCAGACACGCACATTTGCACTAGGCCGAGTTCCGATGGCGTAACATCTTACTCTATTAGTATGTAAGTATTTGATTGGGCATTGTTCGTTACTGAGTTTGATGCCGAGCTTTGCCACTGTAATGAAGCACCGACAATATCATGTGCTGTCACTCGATAGTGTCTGCCACCGTGATTCTTGGGTACTGCCTAGCTTAATACAGTACAGCACCGTCGGTTGCAGTATAGAACAGGCATGTAAAGCACATAAGATGACTCCCAGCCTTTAATTCCTCACTTCTAGGCAGCCGTTAGGCTGCGGCTCCTAGCAATTTCATACAAAGCTATACTGGCGGAAGTCTGCCGGTTTTATCTGGAATGTCATTGCATATGTCCATGTGCCGCCTGCACTGAGTGCATGGTAAGTATCACATGCAGTACAGAACGGTACTGTGTATTACACTACTCTACCACTACAACCTCTTCAGCTGCTTCGTCTCGCAACTCTTCTCCTAGTGCACGTAAAACAGCCTCCCCTATTTCCTCCACGTCGCCCACATCCTCCTCCTCGAGCTCGTGTTCGTCCACACCCTGGCCTCCGTCCTCGTCGCCGGCACCATCCACGCCATCCACTGGTACTGCGGCTAGTACCGTCAGAATACGTCTATCGACCGCTAGGAGTTTCTCGTGATCTATGATATCCAGGCTAAATGAGTTTCTACTGTGAGGCATCGACTGTATGGTTTGAAATCTTGAGTACAACAGGAGCTCAAGCCAATTTCGAGTGCATCCTATACGAAGAACATCAAAAGGCTACTGTGTCAGTATCTGTAGAAGCGTCTCGGCCTGCCGTACTGCCCACTGACAAACTCGGTGAATATGTAGGAGCAGCGCAGCCTGCTCCTCTTCCACACACTTGATGCGATGCTTCGCCTCTATGCCCTCTTGTACAAACGCGTGCACAGCCCAATCCGCATTGGACATCAGTCTCTCGATATCCCAAATCTCACCGTTGTTGTTGTTGATACTGTCGTTTATTCAGTGCCTGTAACGACAGTGGACGCAGTCTCCCCCGAAATAAAGGCTTCCCTACTTCCAAATTGTATTTCGCCACCAGCAGTTCGAGAGGTTTACACCTGCTGTTGAGTCTATTGATGAACGTCCTGGCCATTTTTCCGCCTTGAACGCGATGGTGAAGGACATCCATTTCCACTCGGCGCTCGGTAACCAACTTCACAATCTCTAGTTGTAGCCTTTCTACCTTGGTGATCACATCGGCTTGAACTCTCATTCTGCAGCCAATCAGTACTTGCGTGTACAGAACTGTACGGTCAAAACTGATTGGCACATACCGACGGTATTCACGATAATAGCTTGTTTGTTCAACATCCTGCATATCCAGATGCAGAATCGTGACTGATTGCCATGGGTGTACATGTCCGCTCTTGTCGGTACGCTGCGGTATCGTCATTCCCAGGACTCGGACCAATATGGCCTGATTCTCTCGCAATATCTCCGTCATGTTCTTCCAACGATGCGAGATGTTGGAACCAACCCTCTCTCGACCTCGACGTGCAAGGTGTTGTCCTGCACCATACCTGTCAGTATGGTCCGGTACTGAAAAAGACAGCAATATTACCTACCACTTGCATCAATATTCTGCGATCTTCGAGGCCCAGACGACATACGACCGGTTTTAATCAAATTCGCCAGCATATACCAGAGATGTTCAACCTCTTTGCCAACCATCAATCCAAATCCTTCAGTCCTGAGGAGATTGTAGAGGATGTGGCATCTCATCTCATGTCCGTAAAGATGAAATCTTCCAGTCCGCACCTGCAAATGGTCAGCTACCTATCTGATCGGATACCTCTCGGCACTGACCTGTACACGATCAACCCATGGTGCATCATGATGGTGTAGCGACGGTTCAAACTCGCAGGCAACATCGTAGCACAGCCGTATTGCTCCAGCAGCAGGACACTCGGTTTGGATTGATTCTAATAGACGGAAAACGTGGCTGTACCGCTCATTACCGCCATAGACGTTCATGAAACGGATATTCGTACCCTGAAAGCAGGTGGCAGCTATGAGTCCAGTCTCATCCAATGCCTTTTTCAACTGTGCCATCGCTTCGGCTTTGTTCCAGCCCCTTGTTACCTTGAATCTGTTTCTACAACTTGCCCATCGTGCAGCACTCACGGAACCTGCCAAACCAAAGTTACAGTGCCCATAGTCCATGAACAGCTTTGGTGGGAGTTGCTCATATTCGTATGACAATTTGTCCTTGAAGCGGACATGTTTCTGGTTGTCGTCGATGGAAATCGCTATCGCATTATCCTCCCCGGGCGAAATATCAAAACGCGCAGGACAAATGTTGGACAGGGCCTCCACTTGCCAGGCGCCGCTGTCTTGACATTCCAGCGAGTTGGCCACCATTGTATCCACGCGGAATTTCACTGCGAGCCAGTGGTGGTAGGCATCGCGTAGCTACAAGTTTCAGTATTCAGCCGTACCACAAGGTAGGGTGGCGTACATACTTCTCTGTCAAAGGGTGACAACAAGGCCTTTTTCTCACTCTCATACAGTGCTCTGAGGCCACCTGACCAAGCACTTCTGGAGATGTATCCGAGCACAGATTGCTCGTGCAGAAGCTTGAGGAGCCAGATCGAGAAAGCAGTCCTCGGCTTCATTGGAGCACATGGGATGTAGCCCTCTTTGAGAAGAATACTGCAGGAGCGGGCACAATTGCAGTATTCGAATACTCTGTGCTCGTATGAATTGAGATCGATACAGCATACAGTGAAAGCGACATGTCTTGCGCAGTTGCATGGGTGCGGACGCACATCCTTCACCATCATATCGGCAAGTACTGCTTCGGTACGTTCCCAATTCGCCGCTCGACGTTCCCAGTCATTCGCAGATGATCTGGTTCTTTGGTGAATGGTGAACTCGGGTTCTCCATCTACCTGTTGGTCCTGATGTTGCAGGTGGATACCGTCACCCAATCCAAAGGGCTCAGCGGCGAGTCCCTTGGGCACTGCTTCACCTACAGCATGTTTGGAGTCGCCATTAGCACGCAGCCAATTTCGTAGCACCAGCTCGGCAGCTCTGTTACTCATGTGGCATCAGTTTTGCTGCTCCGTTACTCACGAAATTGGTAACCTGTCCTGGAGGAACTCTCGCACTTTTTGAACCTATTCCGCCCATCCCGGGGAAGCCCAGGAGATGGACATGAATCAACTACTTTCTCGTTCTTCTCGGTGCCATTTGGTGATGTCGGAGATGTCACAGATTCGCTTGTTTGTCATTTTAGATGTTTACTTACATTTGTAAATGTCCCACGGTACCGACATACTGGCGGTGTGTGGAAAATTCTGATCACAGGTATGCAGGAACAATTAAGTTCATTCCAGCGATGCAACAATCCGGTCTGAGTCAGTACAGGCTAGTATTCCACGGTACTGACACACACCACAATGACTTTCACTTTACCATGAAAAATTATGATCGCAGGTATCGGAAAACAAACAAGTACAATTTCAGCGAAAGAGAGATACCACCCGCGTAAGTATCAGCCATCTTTCCACAGTACTTGACATACCGGTAGTGTGAGGAAAATTCTGATCACAGGAATGCGGGGACAAACAAGTGCATTCCACCGAAGCAACGATATAGTCTGGGTCAGTATAGGCTAGTATTCCACGGTAGTGACACGCACCGCAATGGCTTTCACTTTACTGTGAAAAATTCAGATTGCAGGTATCGGAAAACAAACAAGTCCATCTAAGCGAAGGAAGCGAGGTGGTCCTAGTCGGCATCGGTCAGTACTGCATGGTACTATCAGTTGCAGTGATAGCCATCGCTCTGCCATGGAAAATTCTGATCGCGGGTATCGGAAAACAAACAAGTCCATTTCAGCAAAGGAAGCGAGGCAGTCCTGGTTGCTATTCGCCAGTATTGCACGATACTATCAGTTGCGGCGATCGCCATCGCTCTGCCGTGGAAAATTCTGATTGCGGGTATCGGAAAACAAACAAGTCCATTCCAGCAAAGGAAGTGAGGCAGTTCTGGTTGGCATCGGTCAGTACTGCACGGTACTATCAGTTGCGGTGATTGCCATCACTCTGCCATGGAAAATTCTGATCGCAGGTATCGGAAAACAAACAAGTCCATTCCAGCGAAGGAAGCGAGGCAGTCCTGGTCGGCATCGGTCAGTACTGCATGGTACTATCAGTTGCGGTGATCGCCATCACTCTGCCGTGGAAAATTCTGATTGTGGGTATCGGAAAACAAACAAGTCCATTCAAACGAAGGAAGCGAGGTGGTTCTGGTCGGCATCGGTCAGTACTGCATGGTACTGTCAGTTCCGGTGGTCGCCATCGCTCTGCCGTGAAAAATTCTGATCGTGGGTATCGGAAAACAAATAAGTCCAGTTCGGCCAAAGAACAGGTACGTTGCAAATCGCTACAGCCCAGTATCTTATGGTACCAACCGGAACGTTTGTGATAGCATTTAAACACTGGATACATTCTGGACACCAGCACCATCATGACACACCTGTTTCAAAGTTTGCATTTCTTTACTAAACCGTATTCCTTCTCTGGGACCTCTTCCGTATATCGTCTGTACAGGTCAGTAGCTACCATTACAAGTGCTTAACGCTTCACAATGGTCAAGCCCCCACACATCAGGGCTTTATGCGTAAGCTGTAAATCCCCCAGTGTCTTTGACAATATTGTCTTGATAATTCCATCTTCGTTACCCCTATTCGCTAAGGGCCAGTCGTCAGGGGCTTTTATCCGTTGCTTGCGCACTTTCAGAATGTTGATAATGTTCGTTCGGGGCAGCTTGACTAGCTTGGGGTGGGTGCCACAGGAATTGTCTAGTAATGTTAGTCTCTACTGTGCCGGGAAAGCTCAGTGCTGAAACGTACTGAGAAGATTCAACAGCTTTTCGGTCACTTTCTTTCGTAGGGCGTCTCAGCCAGCCGTCCCGACATATTCCTGCCTCCTTTCTTCAACGTCGTTCACCAGACGTTGCAGATGGGAGCCCTCACAATATGTGTGAAATTCGTCGATTGTTCGGCCATTCTCAGCAATGAGTAAATAGTAGCTCTGAGCTACACCACTGCTCAGGAGTAGCATGACAGGCGCCTTGGACGGGACGACGTAGGCGATTATCGTAATACCCATGCCAGAGAGTTGACTGGTCTGAGCGAGTGGATTGTTAGCATCGCCTGTACCTCACGGTACCAGATTGAACTTTGCAATATCGGGCTCTGTGGTGACATACCTGCTCCTTCAATTTTGTGAGCATTCTCTTCTGATGCAGCGCCATAGGGACAGCGATGAGTGTTTCACCGGCCCCGTTCATAATGCGGGCCTTTTCCATATACTCAGCCTTTTTGTCAGGCCACTGTTACATGACGGCTTTTGCATAATCCCGCGTAAACTTCGGCCGGTTCCCATCTGTCTTAGCTGGATACTGGATATGCTCCGGAATATCTTCCTTCACATCTGATTGATAGAGGTTCCATATGGAGACTTTATTGGTTTTCACCCTTGCGGATCTGAATTGGGTAGATAGGATAATGCCAGACATCTTCAGGATCGGCTGCGCAGTAAACTTGTTCGTTTTTGCAGCGTGGTCCTGTGCCGACTCCCGGATAGTCACCACGAAAGCGTGAAAGAATTGTAGGTCCTCTGGGAGGTAACAATCTTCCTCAAGACTGAAATCTTCGCTAACTTCCTCCTGTTGTTCCTTCAGATATTGTCAGTATGCGCCGGCACCATTCACTACAGTATGGTACTAACCTGACACCGACACGTCGTGCTCCCAGTACCAAGTCATTGACCAGTAGGCCGACGAGCCATATTTGTAGGATTACCATCTGAATCGGAATCGACGTCCATCGACTGGTGCGGACTGGGATTGTATTTGGATGGAGAGTCCGATGAGTCGTACATTGGCAGATTGTGGCGGGATTGAATGAGATCGTGGTGGGCCTGACCGAAGACATCAGTACACGGTAAAGTACCGGACCAAATGTTTCCGTACACGCGCCCCGACGATACCACCCCACCACACACATATACCTCTCTAACTCAGCAACAACACAATAGAAAGTAATAAAAACTTGCATACATAGTCTTTAGATACAAGTGCAGCTTCTAACAATTTTACAGTGAAAAAAAATTAGTACTTTGTGTACCAGCCCTTCGCTTCCAGCAAAGCAGCCACCCTCCTAGGCTTCGACTCCCACAGCATCTCCAGATAGTCCCCCTCAATCTCTTCCCTCCAAGTGTCAGTGAGAGCCTCTGCAAGGGCCCTTCTCACTCGGTCCGGACTGCCGGGTGTCTTGTGAATTTCTGGAAACCTCTTATGCATCCATCAGGAAAAAAAAATCTGCATCCGGACTCACAGGCTGTGTCCGGACACACTAGGCGCTCGGGACGCTCTGGATGCACCCTGGCATGGCACATACCGCACCCAACGCGAAACACACAGGCAATGTGAATTCGGACGCAGCATGCCATGGCACCGTACATTTGGACGCCGTATGCCAGGGCGCCGTGCGTCCGGACGCAGCTCGCCATGGCATCTGGACGACACATGTCATGGCACCACGGTCACGCTGTCTGTTAAGGCACGGAACATCGTAGCAAATACTCTTGTCGCAGTCGCAAACACGCAGCGGGTTCCAGGTATAGCGACTCAGTCCAGTTCTATTCATTCTATCTAATGTACATCTATATATGCTACTACCACACTTCGCGCGGAAACAATGGAAAGTTGGCAAATACGACAAGACGCGTTGAGCATGACGCAATGAGCATGACGCAATGAGCACGATGTGATGAGCACGACGCGATGAGTACGACAACTATGAGGAGGATGGCGATGAGCACGCCACCGGCGGCGAGGATGATAGCAAGTAGGACGCGGCGAGTATCATTGCAAACTTTGTGACATGGTTAGCGCAGCTCTCTAAGTGACAGACAGCGGGAAGTTGTACAATACAACATGACGAGTACGATGTCAATGAGGGTGCCGGCGGCGAGAACGATAGCGGGTAGGACGTAGCAAGTATGATGTCAATGAGGGTGCCGGCGGCGAGGACGATAGCAAGTAGGACACGGCAAGTATGATTGCAAGTAAGACACGGCGAGTATGATGGCGAGCTTTGTGACAGGGTTAGCACAGCTCTCAGAGTGACAGAGACACTGGGAAGTTGTACAATACACAGTGAGGAGTACGATATCAATGAGGGTGCCAGCGGCGAGGACGATAGCAAGTAGGACGTGGCAAGTAAGTTGCGACGAGTATGATGGTGTGAAAGATGCAACGAGTACGATGGCAATAGAAAGTGCCAAGCCACTACTAACGCTTGCACTTTCGCAAGGTTCGGCTCGCTCATCACTCATAGATAGACCCCTTTTTTCTTCTCCTTTTACCTTGTCCGACTCGTCGACATTTTCCTAATCGATATCTTACTCGTTATGCCTTTCTCGCCATCTGTCACGAACCTGGCGTGGCAGGCTCCTTGGCGCCAGCGCCGGTGCCACTCTCACCCTTGTTGCCCTGTGGCTCGTCCTCGTTTCCGCTGCCGCAGCCGCGGTCATCCGCCGCACTTAGGCGCCTCGACCGATCTCCGCCATATCACTCCGGTAGCGATATCCCTGACCGCTGGCCGGTCTAGACCTCCCTCCTTCGTCTCCGTTATGTTACTTGCACGTCCTTCTCCTGTCATCGTTATGTATGTCGTTTCCTGTTGATTATTCTTGCGCGTCCTTTCTCCTGTCCGCTACGTTTGTTGTCTCCCATTGATTGAGCTTGCGCGTCCTTCTTCCATGTTCGTTACGAGTATTGTTTTCCCTTGATTAAGTTGTACGTCAGTCTTCCTTTCCTTTTCTGTTACTGCTTCCGCGTCCTTTCTCCTGTTGCCGCAAGTAGAGTGTTGGCCGCGCAGCGGCCGAGTGCGATCATGTGTTTTCCTTGGGCACGGCAATCGAGTCATGATGTTAGACAGAGGAACTGTGTCAGTCTTGCAGGCAAGCTGTGATTCCACAGAGGGAAGGAAAAGTATAAAGGAAGGGTGTGGTAGCTAGTCTGGAGATTCTTCTCCACACAATATATTATCTATACACCTGGACCTACCTTTACCCATCTCTGAGAGGCGTGACGAAACCAGCGCCGGGATCTCGGATCACTTGCGCCGATGACCAGCGGGTCATCCGGCAGCGCGACGAAGTGATCCAGGATTGCCTACGATGAACGACATCGAGATACGATTATCTATCTACCTTGACCTACCATCACACATCTTTGAGCGGCATGACGAGAGCAGCGCCACGATCTCGGATCACTCGCGCTAATGATCACCTGTTCATCCGGCAGTGCGACGAGTGATCCGGGACCACCTATGATGGACCCGCAACACCGCTACGCATATCAAGCCGCGCCAGACAGAACGGAACACCGCCACGTATGCCGCACTGGGTGGCCCGGGAGACAGCCGCGCATGCCGCCCCGGGCGGAACCGAACAACGCCATGCATGCCGCGCCGAGCAGAATGGAAGAACGCCATGCATGCCGCGCCGGGCAAAACGGAGGACCGCCGCGCACACCAGGCCGTGCCAGACAGAACAGAACACCTATGCCGCGCCGGGCAGAACGGAACATCGCCGCGCACACCGGGCCGCGCCAGACAGAACGGAACACCACCGTGAATACCGGGCCGTGCCAGACAGAACGGAACACCGCCGCGTATGCCGCACTGGGCGGAACGGGAGACCGCCGCGCATGCCGCCCAGGGCGGAACGGAAGAACGCCACATGTGCCGTGGCGCGGCAGAACAGAGGACCGCCACGCACATCTGGCCACGCCAGATAGAACAGAACACCTATACCGCGCCCGGCAGAATAGAACACCGCCCCACATACCGGGCCGCACCAGACAGAACGGAACACTGCTGCGTATGCCGTACCGGGCGGAACGGGAGACTGCCTCGCATGCCACCCCGCGCGGAACGGAAGAACGCCGCGCATGCCGCACCGAGCAGAACGGAAGAATGCCACATGTGCTGCGCCAGGCAAAACGGAGGACCGCCGCACACACTGGGCCGCGCCAGACACAACGGAACACCTATGCCGCGCCGGGCAGAACGGAACACCGCCGCGCACACCGGGCTGCGCCAGACAGAACAGAACACTGCCGCGCATACCGGGCCGTGCCAGACACAATGGAAGACCTCCACGTATGCCGCACCGGGCGGAACGGAAGACCGCCGCGCATACCGCCCTGGGTGGAAAGGAAGAACGCCGCGCATGCCGCGCCGAGCAGAACGGAAGACCGCTGCACATACCAAAGGCCGCAACGGACAGGATGGAAGACCACTGTGCATGAGGGAAGTCTGCCGCGCATACGGCAGGCCATGCCGGTCTGCAAGGAATAGGACAACCACGATGCCACGCCGGGCAGGAAGGAAGACGACAATGGTGATGCCACGCTGGGCATGAAGAAAGACGACAACCACAATGCCACGCCGAGCATGAAGGAGGACGAGCACGACGAGTGAGTGGGAATCACTTGCGCCAAACGACACCGAGATACGAGTAGCGATCCGAGATCGCTCAAGAACAACGAGAGAATGATACCGTCCTACAGTAAAGACCACCGGGTGGCAGTAGACGAAGACCGCGTAAGACCTAGCACGGCCGCTCGGAAGGCTGGGAGCACAACGCCTTGCCAGTGAGAAAGGCACGCCGAGGAGCTACGTTGCCTGTTGAGCCTAAGACAGAGAACGGAAGTCGGGGTCAGGTTTTTGACATTATATTCCGTCTCCAATCGACACCTGACGTAGCGGGAAATCCCCGAGAAACTGGAATCCACCGTGGATTCAACAGACCCAGAAAAATAAGAGTAGCGAATTGAGGAGGTCACCGACATCGAAACGCCGCTGCACTGAGGCCAGAGAGCCTAGCGACACCAAAGGGAAGCCAGAAAAACACCGAAATACACCGAAATACACCGGAAGATGCAGGAAGCTGGGAAGAAGAAAAACCCACAAAGAGAGCGGACCCGTGGAACACAGCGACTTCTTTATCCCATCCTAATTGGGAATAACACTGTCCAAAAAAGAAGAGCTGCGAGACCCGCATACGGACGTCACCAACAGGCACGCCAGTACGAGTTGTAAAGGAGGGCTTGCGGCTATGCTTCGACTACCGAACGGATTATGAATGGATGTCTGATGAATCACAAACAGTGATGTTGACACAAAAGGGGTTACGAACGGCCAAGCATGGCCTCAATTAACGATGCGGCCAGTGATGCGAACGGCCAGCCAATGGTTGGTTTTGACATCAAATATTGCCCAGAAAAGTGCCGGCAAGACAAACATACTTGGTAGAGAGTCAGGACACTCTCCCTGGAAAAGGGATATGAAGCTTTGACAAAACCAGTTCCGAGTATTGCTGTCAGTAGCAAGCTTTCACGAAAAACATCAGAAACAATGAAAGCACCAGAAACATCGAAAACACCTGAAATGACCAAAAAACGCCGGAAACTCTGGAAGGAATGGAAACATTGGAATCGCTCGATGCGTTCCAGGACACCTGGCCACTTGCCGCCGGGGACACCCGGAACCGGTGTTCGTCAGATGAGATGCCGAAGAAGAAGCGGTGGAAGAATAGAGTTAGCTGGGAAGCCCACGAAGACACAGGCGGCCGGGGGCGGCTGCCTACGCACTTCACGACGCCCACATCAGGAACTAGCGTGCAATAGCAACGAATACCGCAACGATACCACGCCGGGTGTGAAGAAGATTAGGGCGAAGCCGAATACTGCCACAGCGAAGTCGAATACCACAACGATACCACGCCAGGCGTGAAGAAGATTAGGGCGAAGCCGAATACTGCCACAGCGAAGTCGAATACCGCAACGATACCACACCAGGCGTGAAGAAGATTAGGGCGAAGCCGAATACCGCCACCGCAAAGTCGAATACTGCAACGATACCACGCCGGGCGTGAAGAAGATTAGGGCGAAGCCGAATACCGCCACAGCGAAGTCGAATACCGCAACGATACCACGCCGGGCGTGACGGATACCGTGAGAACAACGAGCCCATGCAAGGCGTGTGAGAAGACCGCGACGAGACCATGCCGGGGGTGACAGATACCGCGAGAACAACGAGCGGCGCGTGAGTATACGGGAAGTGAACTCCCACACCCCATCGAAGAAGATCAAGAACCCCACACCGCCGCGGCCGCCAGCACCACTCCCCAAGACGAGCAAATTACGCTGCTGGGGGAAATCGTCACCATGATACATCAAACTACCACCCGGGACACTCGCCGCAATCACGTTGTACAGCGGACGCTTGCCCAGCGGATGAACGAGTTCCACGACGTGGACCAACAGCAAATCCAGCAGATGGCCAACACCCTGGGAGCCATCATCACCGAACAACAGCGACTGAACGAACAACTCGAAGCCCGGCAGCAGGCTAGCCGGCCTGTCCGTATCTACCGCACCCCATCCGCCGCTGGACCCTGACGACCCGACATGACCTCGCCAGAGCTTCGGTCTGGACAGGGGATGTACTGTCACCAACCTGGTGCGACAGGCTCCTTGGCGCAGGCGCCGGTGCCACTCTGACCCCTGTCACCCTGTGGCTCGTCCTCGTTTCCACTGCCGCAGCCGCGTTCATCCACCGCGCTTAGGCGCCTCGACCGATCTCCCGCATATCGCTCCGTTAGTGATATCCCTGACCACTGGCCGGTCTAGACCTCTCTCCTTTGTCTCCGTTATGTTACTTGCGCGTCATTCTCCTGTCATCATTACGTATGTCGTTTCCTGTTGATTATGCTTGCGCGTCCTTTCTCCTGTCCGCTACGTTTGTTGTCTCCCATTGATTGAGCTTGCGCGTCCTTCTCCCATGTTCGTTACGAGTATTGTTTTCCCTTGATTAAGTTGTACGTCAGTCTTCCTTTCCTTTACTGCTACTACTTGCGCGTCCTTTCTCCTGTTGCCACGAGTAGAGTGTTGGCCACGCGGCTGCCGAGTGCGATCATGTGTTTTCCTTGGGCACGGTGATCGAGTCATGATGTTAGACGGAGGAACTGTGTCAGTCTTGCGGGCAAGCTGTGATTCCGCAGAGGAAAGGAAAAGTATAAAGGAAGGGCACGGTAGCTAGTCTGGAGATTCTTCTCCACGCAATATATTATCTATACACCTGTACCTACCTTTATCCATCTCTGAGCGGCGTGACGAAACCAGCGCCGGGATCTCGGATCACTTGCGCCGATGACCACCGAGTCATCCGGCAGCGCGACGAAGTGATCCGGGATCGCCTACGACGAACGACATTTAGATACGATTATCCATCTACTGTGACCTACCTTCACACATCTCTGAGCGGTGTGACGAGAGCAGTGCCGCGATCTCGGATCACTTGCACTGATGATCACCGGGTCATCCGGCAGCGCGATGAGTGATCCGGGACCACCTATGACGGACCCGCAACACCGCCGCGCATACTGGGCCGCACCAGACAGAATGGAACACTGCCGCATATGCCACACCGGGCGGAATGGGAGACTGCCGCGCATGCCATCCTGGGCGAAACGGAAGAACGCCGTGCATGCCGCGCCGAGCAGAACGGAAGAACGCCGCGTGTGCCGCGCAGGGCAGAACGGAGGACCGCCACGCACACCGGGCCGCACCAGACAGAACGGAACACCTATGCCGCACCGGGCAGAACGGAACATCGCCGTGTACACCAGGCCACACCAGACAGAACGGAACACCGCCGCGCATACTGGGCCGCGCCAGACAGAACGGAACACCGCTGTGTATGCCGCACCAGACGGAACGGGAGACCGCCACGCATTCCGCCCTGGGTGGAACAGAAGAACGCCACGCATGGCGCACCGAGCAAAACAGAAGAACGGTGCGCGTGCCGCGCCGGGCAGAACGGAGGACTGCCACGCACACTGGGCCGCGCCAGACAGAATGGAACACCTATGCCGCGCCGGGCAGAACAGAACACCACCGCGCATACCGGGCCGCGCCAGACAGAACGGAACACTGCCGCATATGCCTCACCGGGTGGAAGAGGAGACCGCCCCGCATGCAGCCCCAGGCGGAACGGAAGAACGCTGTGCATGCCGCGCCGAGCAGAACGGAAGAACACCATGCGTGCCGCGCCTGGCAGAACGGAGGACCGCCATGCACACCGGGCCGCGCCAGACAGAACAGAACACCTATGCCACGCCGGGCAGAACGGAAGAAGGCTGCACACACGGGGCCACGCCAGACAGAATAGAACACCGCCACGCATACCGGGCCGCGCCAGACACAACTGAAGACCTCTGCATATGCCGCACCAGGAGGAACGGAAGACCGTTGCGCATACCACCCTGGGCGGAAAGGAAGAACGCCGTGCATGCTGCGCCGAGCAGAAAAGAAGACTGCCGCGAATGCCGCGCCGGGCAGAACGGAAGACCTCCACACATACCGAAGTCCGCACCGGACAGGATGGAAGACCGCCGTGCATGTGGGAAGTCTGCCGTGCATACCGCAGGCCATACTGGGCAGGAAGGAAGACAACAATGATGATGCCACGCCAGGCAGGAAGGAAGACGACAACGACAATGCCACGCCAGGTATGAAGTAAGACGACAACCACGATGTCACGCCGGGCATGAAGGAGGACGAGCATGACGAGTGAGTGGGAATCACTTGTGCCAAACGACATTGAGATACGAGTAGCTATCCGAGATCGCTCAAGAACAACGAGAGAATGATACCGTGCTACAGTAAAGACCACTGGGTGGCAGTAGACGAAGACCGCGTAAGACCTAGCACGGCCGCATGGAAGGATGGGAGCACGATGCCTCGCCAGTGAGAAAGGCACGCCGAGGAGCTACGTTGCCTGTTGAGCCCAAGACAGAGAACGGAAGTCGGGGTCAGGTTTTTGACACCATCATACTCACTGCATCTTACTCGCTCTCATACTTGCTGCGTCCTACTCGCCCACACTCGCTGCGTCCTACCCCCTATCGTTCTTGCCGCCGGCACCCTCATTGACATCGTACTCGTCACGTTGTATTGTACAACTTCCCGCTGTCTGTCACTCCGGGACCTGTGCTAACCATGTCACAAAGCTCACCATCATACTTGCCGCGTCTTACTTGTAATCAAACTCGCTACATTCTACTTGCTATCGTCCTCACCGCCGGCACCCTCATTGACATCATACTCGCCACGTCTTACGCGTGCTCATACTCGCCGCGGCCTACTCGCTATCGTTCTCGCCGCCGGCACCCTCATTGACATCATACTCGGTGCATCCTACCTGCTATCGTTCTCGCCGCTGGCACCCTCATTGACATCGTACTCGTCACGTTGTATTGTACAACTTCCCGCTGTCTGTCACTCTGAGAGCTGCGCTAACCATGTCACCAAGCTCACAATCATACTTGCCGCGTCCTACTTGCTATCGTCCTCACCGCCGGCGGCGTGTTCATCGCCATCCTTCTCATAGTCATCATGCTCATGGCGTCGTGTTCATCTCGTTGTGCTCATGGCATCATACTCATGGCGTCGTGCTCATCACGTCATGCACAACACGTCGTGCTCATCGCGTTGTGCTCATCGCGTTGTGCTCATCGCGTTGTGCTCATCGCGTTGTGCTCATCGCGTTGTGCTCATCGCGTTGTGCTCATCGCGTTGTGCTCATCGCGTCGTGCTCAACATGTCGTGTCGTATTTGCCAACTTTCCTTTGTTTCCGCGCGAAGTGTGGTAGTAGCATTAATAGATGTACATTAGATAGAATGAATAGAACTGGACGGAGTCACTATGCCTGGAACCCGCTGTGTGTTTGCGAATGCGACAGGAGTATTTGCTGTGATGTTCTGTGCCTTGACAGCCAGCGTGACCGCGGTACCATGACACGCATCGTCCAGACACCATTTGCACTGACACGGCAGCGTCCGGAAGGAAAATGCCCTGACACGGCTGCGTCCAGAAGGAAAATGCCCTGACACGGCTGCGTCCAGAAGGAAAATGCCCTGACACGCTGCGTTTGGTAAGCAGATGCCGTGGCGAGCTGCGTCTGAACGTACGGTGCTGTGGCAAGCTGCGTCCAGATGCACGGTGCCATGGCGAACTGCATCCAAGTTAAGCAGGTTTCGTCCGAAGCATCCAGAGCGTCTAGTGCGTCCGGACGCTCAGGACGTAATTTTTTTTTTCCTGATGTCTTCTCCTTCAGCCTCTTCCACACGTGCTCGATCGGGTTCATGTCTGGCAAGTTGGCGGGCCATGTCATGACCTGAATGTTGTACTCCTCGAACCAAGCCATGGTATCCTTCGCAGTATGTATTTTTGCGGTATCCTGTTGAAAGACATGGTTGCTGAGCGTGTCGTGTACCTCCTGGTAGATGTCGACGAGGCAGTCCTCAACGACTCCGATATACACCCATCAATTGACTGACTTCTCGAAGATAGGGATAAGAGGCCCCTTGTTACGCCCCTAAATACACCCCCAGACCATCAACTTTACCCCAGGATACTTTGTGACCCCATGGATACAGTCTTTGTGGTACTTCTCAGGTGGTGTGCGAAAGACCCAAATCCCCCGTGGATCCTTACTCTTCTCGACAGAGCACTCATCACTGAAGATAACCCCTTCCCAGTCTGCCTTATCCCAATTCTTATGCTCCTTAGCCCAGGCAAGACGCTGAGCAACATGGTCTTCAGTCAGGAGCACTCTCTTCTTCGCCCTCCACTTCCTGATGTCCTCCTCGGCGAGTACCCGCTTGATGGTATGCATGGACTTGTTGGGAGCAACCTCGTTGGTCAACTCGCGAAAAGGTAGTCATCTAGCCTTCTTTGGCTCTCTGACAACACGTCTTCGCGTGTGAGTGGTGATCAGTCGAGGTCTGCCACCGGAAGGAGTGTTTTCGTGGAAGTCGTGACCATCGTATCGATCGAGAAAAGTCTGTATCCTGGACTTAGGGTGGTTTATCTCTTTGGCTATTTGAGATAGAGATAAATTTTGCTTGCGAAAAGCAATTATCTGACCCTTATCGAAGTTTGACATACTTCCTTGGAAGTTGTTCGGCATTGTAGTCATGGTGAGCGCTGTTTGAAAAATGTGGTGTGGTGGCAGGCGACGCGTCGATAAGGCTAAGAGTACGGAAACGTTTGGCCTAGTACTTTAGTACCAGCTAGCACCGATGAGCACTCATATCCGGTAGGGTCGACAGTGACTTGTCGTCGAATCGTTCGTATTCGTCGAAGTTAATTCCATCTTTACATGATGATAGAAAAATACGGAAAGACATAGATAGGTGAATGGTTTGTTTCGGAGTTGTGATCGAGTGTATGGGATCATGGTGATGGAGTTGACAACAGCACCGAATTGAACTGCGAAAACATCAGATCTGGAATGCTGCTGACATCATTTAATGCGGTGTGAGTCATCCTGATTTTGAAACACATGGCGCCTGTAGCGCCAAGAGTGGAATTTAGCGCAACTCCCAACGCTCAGCGCTGGATCAGGAAAGTCGTAACGGACTGGAATGCAGCTTCTGTTTTCGCGTCTCAAGGAACCCCACAGTGCCTTCATTGTCGAAACACCCAACAACTTGGGTGTTTTTTTTTTTTTTTTTTTTGTTTATTCATACTCACATGGGACCTATATAGATTATGGTGGCGTACATTTTGCCCCGTTTTCCTGTCTGCGTCTTCCATTCTGGGCAAACCTTCAACAACTTAGGTGTGGCGTGTCGCCATTATCTGGATTTGAAAAAAAAAACAGGCTCAACACAGGACCAGGAAAGGGGTGGTGATCTGGGATGCAGCTTTGTGCTGCCAACGCTGGATCGGGGAAAGGCATATCCAGCTGGAATGCAACTTCCCATACCTTTCCCAACCAATGAATCCTAGAATCCGAGTGATTCACAGTGCTGAAACTCTGAACTGAATTTAACCACTGTCGATAGCAACACTTAACAAACTTACCGGTAGAGTACCGTACTGAGCGGTACTATTTAGGAAGTACAGAATAATCTCGATTGGCCTGAATAGTTTGGTCGTTGTCACAACTGTCTTACTGATGCCTTACCTCTCAGGAAGTTTTAGACACCACCTGTAGTGTACATACAGGTCCTAACGAAGTCTTGTGAGCATTGCTGAAGTTATACATTCAAACATAGAGCTGTCGGCCAATAGGCCAACAACTCCCTGTATTGGAGATAGGGCTCTTCGTGTGGTTGTTCGGGCTCAAAATATCTGGACGAAAATTGATGTAACGGGTGGGTCTCAGCAAGGCTCCAGGTAGCGACGCGTGGTGGTCGAGCGGGACAGCGCGGCAGTCGAGCGGGACGGCGCGGCGGTCAAGCGGGACGGCGCGGCGGTCGAGCGGGACGGCGCGGTGGTCAAGCGGGAGGGCGCGGCGGTCAAGCGGAACGGCGCGGCGGTCAAGCGAGCGGGCGCGGCGGTCGAGCGTAACGGCGCGGCGGTCAAGCGGGGCGGCGCGGCGGTCAAGTGGAATGGGCGCGGCGAGGACACGGACAAGGACAGAGGGCAAGGACGCGACAAGGACACGGGCGAGGACCGGGGACAAGGACAGAGGACAGGGACGCGGCGACAGCGTGGACAAGGATACGGACAAGGACAGAGGACAAGGACACGGCGACAGCATAAACAGGGACACGGACAAGGACAGAGGACAAGGACACGGCGACAGCGTAAACAAGGACACGGACAAGGACAGAGGACAAGGACACGGCGACAGCGTAAACAAGTTGTTGCGTACAGATCTATGGCGGGCGGCAGTCCTCGTTATATACAGGAACTCGGCCAGCGCCCACACGCGCAACACCCACGAGCGAACACCGACACGAGCAAACACCGGCACGAGCAAACCCCCACTCCCTCATTCCGGCACTTCCGTTCCCTCATCTCGGCACCTCGCGTTTCCTCATTCCGGCACTCCGTAGCGCCGCATTCCGGCACTTCGTAGCGCGCTTCCGTGACGGCAGCCTGTGGTCCGGCGCCGTGACAGTAGCCCCCCTTTAGGCTCGAGTTCCCACGAGAGCGAGCTGAGCCGGTGCGGGCCGTTGGGGGTAGCGCTCGTGGTAGTCGTCGACGGCCTGTACTTCGGCCAGGCTCCCCTCGGGTTCCCATGTTGGTGCCGCGAATCCCCTCCATTTCACGAGGTACTGTAGCCGACCCCGGATTCTTCGGCTGTCCAAGACTTCCTCCACTTCCCACTCCTCTTCGCCTTCGACGATCACCGGGAGCGGCGGCGGAATGACTTGCCCCGGGATTGGGTCGTCGGCGGCGGCGTGTAGTAAGGAGACCAGGAAGGTGCGGTGCTTCTGGATGGCATTCGGGATGTCCAGCTCGTAGGCGTGGGTCCCGATTGCCCGGATGACTTGGTAGGGCCCGTGGTGCTTGTTCTCCAGCTTCCGGCTTGGCCTTTCGGTGCGCCAGTGCCTCCCGTCCACCCAGACGAGGTCGTTGGGCTGGAAGGCCGGTGCTGGGGTCCGTCGGACGTCCGCGTTGTCCTGTTGTCGGGCTTGGGCGTACCGCATCTCACTTCTGGCCACCTCGTGGATTCGGTGCAGGTGTTCGGCTGCGGTCTGGGCTCGGTATTCCTCAGGGTCGTCGACGCGGATGTCCAGTTCGAAGTCACAACGGGGGTGGTAGCCCAAGTTGGCGAAGAAGGGGGATAGCGTGGTTGAGTCCGATACCTGGTTGTTTCCGGCGAACTCGGCGAGGAAGAGATAGTCGGTCCAGTCGTCC